>Ga0197143_1002295_pt1 | contig 14363 bp, 10 predicted proteins | sample GBS70_MetaG_FD_148603 | JGI IMG/M metagenome (GOLD analysis project Ga0197143, IMG submission 148603) | Sediment microbial communities from Great Boiling Springs, Gerlach, Nevada, United States - GBS 70_MetaG | ecosystem: Environmental > Aquatic > Thermal springs > Hot (42-90C) > Sediment...
ATACTCCTTAAGAGGCTCAAAGGCCTATGGAAAATGGAGTCCCTGTCCCTCTCTAACTTATAAGCTTTTGTTTTATTATACAAAACAAAATGTATTAAACAAAACTTAACATAAAAATTGCAGGAGGTGTAAGATGCATCTTTGGGCTACCTTTATTTTGGGTTTGATCTTCGGATGGCTTGGGCAGAGGGTTAGGTTTTGTACGATTGGAGGTATGAGGGATTATTACCTGATAAGGGATACAAGGTTATTGAAGGGGCTTTTCGGGTTTTTATTGGGGGCCTTTTTGGGCTTTTTGGTCTTGGGGTCTTTTAGTTCGGCGTTAAAAACCTTCCCCTGGTTTTTGAATGGAAAATCCGTTTTTCTATCCAAATGGTCAACGATGGGCCTTCAGGCTCAAGTTCATCCCCTTTTACCCGTTCCGGGTGACCCGATAAGCTTTTCGCCAAATGTGGTGGCTCATTTAGTGCTGGCCATAATAGGGGGGTTTGGGCTTGGGTTTTTGGGGGTTTTGGCTGGAGGTTGCCCCTTTAGGCAACATGTAATGGCGGCAGAGGGATCAATAAGCGCTATGGCTTACCTTTTGGGGTTTCTGGTTGGGGCTTTGATCTTTCACAAGTTTATAGGGCCTTTTGTCAGTTCCATTTTTACTTAGGAGGTTTTAGGATGAAGACGTTGGATGTGAGGGGTGAGGTTTGCCCCATGCCGGTTTTGAAGACCAAAAAGGCCATTGAGGAAATGGCCGAGGGTGAGACTTTAGAGATCATTTTGGATTATCCACCTTCTCGGGAGAACGTTAAAAGGTTTCTTTTATCGGAAGGTCATGAGATCATAGAAACGGTTGAGGAAGGGGGAGTTACGAAAATAAGGGCTAAAAAGAAGAGAAAGGAGGTTTAATGAAAAGGCTTACCGAATGTTCAAAAAGCGCAGGGTGAGCCGCTAAATTGGGTCCGGAGGATCTAGGGAAGATCCTGGAAGACCTTACATTACCTAAAAACGAGAGGCTTCTTGTGGGGATTGAGAAGCTTGATGATGCGGGCGTGTATCTTTTAAGTGAGAATCTGGCTTTGGTTCAGACGGTCGATTTCTTTACCCCTATTGTAGATGACCCTTTTTGGTTTGGGCAAATAGCTTGTGCCAATGCGCTTTCGGACGTCTATGCTATGGGAGGGGAGCCGATTACGGCTTTGAATATCGTTTGTTTCCCCCGTGATCTTGATTTTTCAATCCTCAAGGAGATCCTCAGAGGAGGGCTTAAAAAGCTCGAAGAGGCTGGAGTTGTTTTGGTGGGGGGACATTCGGTTGAGGATCCGGAGGTGAAATATGGACTTTCGGTAACAGGAATCGTTCATCCCCAAAAGATTGTGAGGAACCAAGGGGCAAAGCCAGGGGACCTTTTGGTATTGACCAAGCCGATTGGGACCGGGATCATCGCTACTGCCATAAAGGCTCAGATGGCCGAGGAAAAGACCATTCTAAAGGTTTCGGAAGTTATGGCCACATTGAACAAGGAGGCTTCGCGGGTGATGGTGGAGATAGAGGTTAATGCTTGTACGGATATAACGGGCTTCGGACTTGTAGGCCATATGTGTGAGATGGTGGAAGGGACAAAGGTTGATTTTTATGTATATGTCCCTCAGGTCCCCATTTTTGAAGAGGCTTTTTGTTTCGCGAAAATGGGGCTTGTTCCAGGTGGGGCTTATCGAAATAAGAACTTCAGGTCCCACATGGTGGATTTTTACGGGGTCGATGAGGTGATGATGGACCTTCTTTTTGATCCTCAGACATCGGGTGGGCTTTTAATGGCAGTTTCAAGGGAGAGGTTCCCCCTTTTACTTGATCGGCTAAGGGAACGGGGACATGAAGGGTGGGTTATAGGAGAGGTCAAGGAAGGATCTGGGAGGATAAAGGTCTTTGGAGAGAAGATTGGTTCACCTTGATAATTCTGCCACCTCTTGGCCAAAGCCAGAGGGTGTTTTGGAGGCGATAAGAAAGGCCATTGAAAAATACGGGGCTAATCCGGGAAGGTCAGGTCATAGGCTTGCCATTGAAGCGGCAAGGATAATTTACGAGACAAGAGAAGCTTTGGCCGAGCTTTTCGGCCTTGATGATCCCGAGCGGATAATACTCACCAAAAACGTGACCGAAGCTCTGAATTTGGTCTTATATGGAGTCCTTAAACAAGGGGATCATGTGATCACAAGCAGTATGGAACATAACTCAGTGATGAGGCCTTTAAGAGACCTCGAAAAGAAAGGGGTTGAACTTACTCAGATCAAGGCTTCGGGAAAGGGGGAGATAGATCCGGAAGATGTCCTCAAAAGCATAAAAGCAAATACCAAATTGATCGCCCTTGTCCACGTTTCTAATGTCACTGGTACCATTATGCCGGTCGAGGAGGTTCTTAGGATCAGTAAAGATCACGGTATTCCCCTTTTAATTGATGCAGCCCAATCTGCGGGAACACTTCCTATAAATCTTAAGGAATTGCCGATTGACCTTTTGGCCTTTACGGGTCATAAAGGGCTTTTTGGCCCTCAAGGAACAGGGGGACTGGTGATAAATACCAAGGGCCTCGAAGAGAAGATAGAACCCTTAATGAGAGGGGGGACTGGATCAAAGTCCGAAGAAGAGGAACAACCTGAGTTTCTTCCCGATAAATACGAGAGCGGAACGCCAAATACCCCGGGTATTGCGGGTTTAGGGGAAGGGGTGAGGTTCATTTTAAAAGAAGGCATCGAACGCATAAAGGAGAAAAAGGAGATATTAACCTTAAAACTTATTGAAGGCCTTAAGGATATAAAGGGCATAAAAATATACGGCCCCTTAGATCCCAAAAGACAAATAGGGATTGTCTCTTTTAACTTAGAGGGAAACAGCCCTGCGGAGGTTTCACACCTTCTTGATGAAAAGTACGGTATCCTCTCAAGGCCTGGTCTTCACTGTGCCCCTTCGGCTCATAAGACCATAGGGACCTTTCCTTTTGGAACTGTAAGGTTTTCGGTGGGGTATTTTAATACTGAAGAAGAAATAGAGTATACCATTCAGGCAGTTAGGCAACTTGCCAGCTTAAAGTGAAGATAGTTTAAAGTGAAGATAAAGGTAAAAACCGAGGACTTTATTGTAAGGGAATTAATAGAGCTTCCCTTAAATGAAAGCGGCAGATATGCGATTTACAGGGTCGAAAAAAATAACATAGATAGTCTTTCCTTAGTACACAAAATAGCATCTCTTTTAGGGCTAAAACCCACAAATGTGGTCGTTCCAGCTTTAAAGGACAAAAGGGCATTGGCCATCCAGCACTTAAGCGTTGGTCCGTTAAAAAAGAGGCCTTTTAAAGAAGTAAAGGGAGAAGGGTTTAAGGGGGAGCTTTTGGGCTTTTCCGAAAGGCACCTTTTTCCTCAAGATCTTAAAGGGAATTTTTTTAATGTGATCATAAGGGATCTCGATCAAAATGAGATTGAGCCTTTTAAAAAAGCCCTCTTTTGTTTAAAAGAAGAAGGATTACCAAATTATTTTGACCTTCAAAGATTCGGTTCGTGGAGCCCAACTAAAGGTTTTCCGGGTAAGGCCCTTCTCCAAGGGGAATGGGAAAGGATTTTAAAGTTTTACTTGGTCGAAGTCCTCCTGGGGGATCCCGAAAGGGTAAGGGACCTTAAGGAAAAGGCTTCTTCCTTGTGGGGAGATTGGAAGGCTTTAAAGGAAATTTTACCGCCTTCAAATCAAAGGAGTGTGGTGGATTTTTTAATTCACCATCCAGAGGATTTTAAAAAGGCCGTAAACTTGATCACTCCGAGGATACTCTCCTTGTGGCTTTCGGCCTATCAGAGTTTTTTGTGGAATGAGCTCTTAAGCCGATATTTGGAAAGACTGGGTCAAAAAGAGGGTATTTCTCATTTTTATTTGGAACTGCCCTTTCAAAGGCTTTTTGTGCCAATTGGGCCTTTTCCCAAAGGGATTTGGGAAAGCTTAAAATCCGAAAAGATCCCTCTTCCGAAGCGAAGCCTAAAGCTCGAGGAGGGATGGGAGGGGATTTTTTGTGAGCTTTTAAAGGAGGAAGGATTAGAGCTTCGAGATCTGAAGGTTAAAGGGCTTAAGAGGGTTTATCTCGGTTCATCGGAAAGGCCTCTTTGGGTGATCCCACAGAAAGTGAAGGCATTTAAAGAAGAACCCGATGAGCTTCACCCTTCAAAATGGAAGGTGCGTTTATATTTTGAACTTCCCCAAGGTTCTTACGGTACGCTTTTTTTTACAGATTCTCGCCAAAAGAGTCGGTTTGGGATTTCAAATTCCAATTAATGCCTAAAACACCTTTGTCCGGTGAAGACCATCGCTACAGGGGGATCAGCCCTGTTGCAAACCTCGATGACCTCATGGTCCCTTTCGGAGCCTCCAGGTTGGACAATGGCGGTTATCCCCTCTCTTATTGCCAATTCTGGACCGTCTTTAAAAGGGAAAAAGCCATCGGAGATTAATACCGACCCCTTTAGACCTCCATGTTCTTCTTTCACCTTTTGGTCGATTAGTTCTTTGTCCTCATAAGGCCTTTTTCCTTCCTTTACCTCTTGTTCAAGTTCGTAATAGGGGATTCCGTATTTTTTGAAGGAGAGTGAATCAGCAAATTTTTGATAGGCCTTAAAAATAGCGATCTGGACTGCTCCTACTCGGTCCTGTTCTCCTGTTGCTATGGCACAGGTAGTTCTATCCTTTACAAAGACCACCGAATTGGAAGTCACCCCCTGAAGCACAGCCCATCCGAAAAGCATATCCTCCATCTCCTTCGGGGTAGGCTCTCTTAGGATTCGGTATTCCCTTCCTTTATAAAGGGCTACGGCGGGTTTTAAATCTTCAGGTTTTCTTATTTGATTTATGAAGGACCTTTGGACTATGATTCCTCCGTCCATAAGTGATTTGAACTCAATGAAAGGAAAATCCACGTACTCGTGCAAGCGATCAATTTTTTGGATTTTTACAATCCTTAAGTTTTTCCATTTTTTTAAAAGGTCAAACGTCCCTTCTTCATATTCAGGAGCCACCACCACTTCGAAGTAAAATTGGGAAATCCATTCGGCGCTTTCTTTATCAAGGGGCCTGTTCAATACCACACAACCCCCAAAGGCAGCGATTCTATCGGCCAGAAAGGCTCTTTCAAGGGCTTGAACTAATGTCTCACCTTGAGCTACCCCGCAGGGGTTATTGTGTTTTATTATGCAAGCAGCAGGTTTATCCATAAGGTATTTTATTATGTTTAAACCGCTGTCTATATCGGTGAGGTTGATTTTACTTGGGTGTTTTCCAAACTGAAGGAAATCCTTTTCTTTTAAAGCACTTACAAGGCCCTTTTCGGGGTCTATGAAGTGACAATCCCCAAGTATTAGATTACCTCCCACAAGTTCATAAAGGGCGGCAGGTTGATCGGGATTTTCGCCATACCTTAAGCCTCGTTCTTCCCAGGTGTTTTTTTCTTCGTCAAAGACCCTCCAAGTCCTTTTGCGATAAAAAAGTTTCTGATCACCAAACTGAATTATTAGATGTTCCGGGAAGAAGTCAGAAAGGATTCGATAGTAAATCTCTTTGAATTGCATCCTTTGACCTCCTCTCGTATTACTTTGATCAAAGACTCCTCATCAAGTCCTTGATCTCTATAAAGATCTTCAGGAGTACCCGAAAGACCGTACTGACGGATTCCTAACCGACGGAAACGAACCGAATACCCGTTTTCGGCCAAGAATTTGGCCACTTCGGCTCCAAGCCCCGTTTCTACATGGTGATCCTCGTAACTTATTATAAGGCCCGTTGAAACCGCAAGACCCAAAAGCTCCTTGTCCAAGTCAAAGGGACAGGAGATGTTTATAACCATCAAGTCAATCCCTTCCTTTCTGAGGGTATCGGCCACTTTCACCGCCCTGCTGAGCAAGGTGCCCATACTGATCAAAGCCCCTTTGGTGCCTTTTCGGATTAAATCACCTTTGCCGTAACAAAAAACATAGTCTGGACCAAAAAATGGCTTTCCTTCCTCATCTTCTATTACCGGTTCAGGCTCCCGGCCCATAGTGATGAGAAAGTTCCCTTCCCTTTGGGCTACCCATCGGATGATCCTATCGGTATGGTTGGGATCAGCCGACACTATTACCTTGAAGCCAAAAAGGTTCCTCATGAGCCCCAAATAATCTATACAGTGGTGAGTGTTTCCATCCTGCCCTACATCAAGCCCCGTATGGGTAGCTATTAACTTCAAATTGGTCCGGTTTATGTCGTTTAAACGCTGTTGATTATAGGCCTCATCGATGTTGAAGACCCCAAAATCGGCGAAAAACGTAATAATTCCCTCCCGTGAGAGAACGCCTGCAATGATAGCGGTACTGTGTTCCTGAACCCCTCCTTCGATTAAATAAGAGGGAAAGCGTTTGCCGAATTCTTCCACCATAACCGAGCCTTGAAGATCACAATCCAGGGCCACAATGGGTATGCCTTGGGGGATGTTAAGCTCGGCAAGTTCAAGGAGAACCTTCCCCCAGGCTTTTCGGTTACCCACCTTCTCTCCCGGGAAATAGGCCTTCGGAGTACCCGTATTGATCTTGGGAAGGGGGGTGGCAGGTCTTTCGAATTTGGTGTAAAAGGATTTTTTACGCAATTCCCTCAGGTGATCCAGATCAGGCTCAAACCCAAGCTCTTTCATGGCTATCTCATATTCTTGAGGGTTTAGGGCCCTTCCGTGATAGACGTTATTGTTTTCCATGAAGCTTATGCCTTTACCCATAACGGTATGGGCGATAATGGCGGTTGGTTTTTCGTCGAAAACTGCCTTCCTTAGGGCCTTATAAAGTTCCTGGAAGTCATGACCATCGACCTCAATCACCTCCCAAGCATCAGCCTCATAGTTCTCCCTGATCCTTTGGGGCATAATCTGGTGGATGCTTCCACTTATTTGTAATTGGTTATAATCGATAATGACCGTTAGGTCTTTAAGGCCATATTTTACGGCAAAGCGTCGGGCCTCGCTCACTGGTCCCTTGGTTTGTTCGCCATCACTCATGAGGACAAAGGTATGATAGTTTTTCCCCTTGATCTTCCCCGCCAAAGCAAAGCCACACCCAGCCGCAAGTCCTTGTCCCAAATTGCCTGTGCTCCATTCTATGCCAGGGAGCTGGGAGTTCACATGCCCCTCATAGGGACTTCCCGCAAGGCGAAAGGTCGAAAGGGCTTCTTCTATAGGGAAAAAACCCAACCTTCCAAGGACCGAATACACGGCCGGGGAGATATGTCCATGGCTTATAATGATCCGATCCCGGTCTTCATTCCAAGGATCTTCGGGGAAGACTTTGGCCTTTCCATAAACCAGAAGCACAATTTCTAATGAAGAAAGGGATCCCCCGGGATGTCCCGATCCTGCGAGGAATGTCATGGTGAGTATGTCGCCTCGACACAACTGAACCAAAACTTTGAACTCTTCAAGTTCCTCCTTGGAGAGCTCAGGCTCATAAAACCCTCTTTTCATTCCTTTCCTCGAAAAACAAACTTAGCCCCTTTTGGGGCCCAAAATTTTTATGGCACAACTTCTTTTAAAATACAAGGATTTTTTCCTTGAAATGTCAAAAGGGATGGTTACCTTGCTTGAAGAGGAGACTTAACAGGAGGTGAGGCAGATGGCGAGGAAAGCCCTTGGGATTGATTTAGGAACGACCAACTCAGTGGTCGCTATAATGGAAGGCGACAGGCCTACGGTTATACCTAACGCTGAAGGCTCAAGGCTTACGCCTTCGGTGGTGGCCTTTACCAAAGACGGTCAAAGGTTAGTGGGGCAATTGGCAAAAAGGCAGGCCATTTTGAACCCCGAGAACACCATCTTCTCCATAAAGAGGTTCATGGGAAGAAGATACGATGAGGTTCAGGAGGAGATAAAGAGGGTACCTTATAAGGTGGTGCCTGGTCCTAATAATGCGGCAAGGGTTGAGATCATGGGGAAGCTTTATGCCCCTGAAGAGATCTCGGCCATGGTTCTGAAGAAATTGGTGGATGATGCGGAGAGGTATTTGGGGGAGAGGGTTACGGATGTGGTGATAACGGTTCCCGCTTATTTTAACGATGCTCAGCGTCAAGCCACAAAGACCGCCGGGGAGATAGCTGGGCTTAACGTTTTGAGGATAATAAACGAGCCCACAGCAGCTTCTCTTGCCTATGGGCTTGACAAAAAGACTAATGCCACCATTTTGGTCTTTGACCTGGGGGGAGGTACCTTTGACGTTTCCATCTTGGAAGTCGGAGAGGGGGTTTTTGAGGTGAGGGCTACTTCAGGTGATACCCACTTGGGAGGTGACGATTTCGATAAAAGGCTTGTTGACTGGGTTGCTGATGAGTTCATGAAGGAACACGGCATAGACCTGAGGAAAGACCCCCAGGCCCTACAAAGGCTTTATGAGGCCTGTGAGAAGGCTAAATGTGAACTCTCGACGCTTCTTGAAACCCGCATAAGCTTGCCTTTTATAACGGCTGATGCAACTGGGCCAAAACACCTGGATATAACCGTTACGAGGGCTCGATTTGAATCCTTATCTCAAGATCTCTTCGAGAGACTTAAGGGGCCGCTTTTCCAAGCCTTAGAGGACGCAAAACTTAGACCCAAGGATATAGATGAGGTGGTACTTGTGGGTGGTGCGACCAGGATGCCCGCGGTTCAGAGGCTTGTAAGGGAGGTCTTTGGGAAAGAGCCATGTCAAGGGGTAAACCCTGACGAGGTGGTGGCGGTTGGAGCGGCTATCCAGGCGGCGGTTCTTGTGGGTGGCTTCAAGGACATATTATTGCTTGATGTGGTGCCTATTTCGTTGGGCGTGGAGGTGAAGGGCGGGTTGTTCCACAAGCTCATAGAGCGCAATACCACCATTCCCGTTCGTAAGACCGAAATCTTCACCACTGCTGAGGACTTCCAAACCTCGGTGGAGATCCATGTTCTTCAAGGCGAACGTACGATGGCCCGTGACAATAGGTCCCTTGGGCGGTTCTACTTGGAGGGAATCCCTCCGGCTCCAAGGGGTGTACCTCAGATAGAAGTGACCTTCGACATAGATGCTAATGGGATCCTTAATGTTACCGCTCGAGATAAGGCAACCGGAAAAGAACAAAAGGTCACCATAACCGGTTCCACCAATCTGCCCAAAGAGGAGATAGATCGTATGGTAAAAGAAGCCGAGATGTACGCTCAGGAAGACCGGAAGAGGAAGGAACTTGCGGAGCTTAAAAACCAGGCTGATAACTTAGCTTATCAAGTGGAAAAACAGATCAAAGACCTTGGCGAAAAGGTCCCACAAGCCGAGAAAGCTCGAGCTGAATCCATCATCGAGGAGATAAAAAGACTCTGCAAAGAGGAATCGCCTGATGCCACGAGACTACGTCAGTTGATGAATGACTTACAGCAAGTGGCCTATACTATCTCCGAGATCGTTTACAAGCAAGCCACGGGGACTTATGGTCAGGGCTCTCAAGGTGGCACTTCTCAAGGGAAGTCAGATGATGTGATAGATGCTGAGTACGAGGAGAAGAAGTAAGGTAAGGAGAGAAAAATGCCCATTGAAAAATACACCCAAAAGGTGCAGGGGGCTCTTTTTGAGTCTCAGACCATCGCCGCTCGTTACGGCCATCAGGAGCTTCAGCCCGAGCATCTCTTTGTGGCCCTTCTCGAAGATAGCGACGGACTTGCCTCCAGGATCATCTCTCAGGCTGGGATTGATCCCAATCAGTTAAGACTTAAACTTGAGACTTTCCTCAAGACCCTTCCAAGCTTAAGGGGTGTGGGGGGTCAGATTTACCCTTCCCAGCGCTTTCATCGGATTCTGGCTCGAGCCGAGGATGAGGCAAAAAGGCTCAATGACGAGTATATAAGCGTGGAACATGTGCTTTTGGCCCTTTCGGAAGACGAAGCAGTAGCGGGTAAGATCTTACGCGAAGTAGGACTTGAGAGGGGAAGATTATTTGAAGCTATAAAGAAGGTAAGGGGTTCAGCGAGGGTTACAAGTCCTAACCCGGAGGATACTTATCAAGCCCTTGAAAGGTTTGGACGGGATCTTACGGAACTTGCAAGACAAGGCAAACTTGACCCCGTCATAGGTCGAGACGAGGAGATAAGACGGGTTATACAGATCCTTTCCCGAAGGACCAAGAATAACCCTGTACTTATAGGCGATCCAGGAGTTGGTAAGACCGCAATTGTGGAAGGTTTGGCCCAGAGGATTGTCCGAAATGATGTGCCCGAGGGGCTTAAGAATAAGCGGATTATAGCCCTCGATATGGGGAGTCTAATAGCCGGGACAAAATATCGAGGGGAGTTTGAAGAAAGGCTTAAAGCGGTTTTGAGGGAGATACAGGAATCAGAAGGTCAGATAATCCTCTTCATAGATGAGCTTCATACGGTGGTAGGAGCAGGAGCAGCTGAAGGAGCTATTGATGCGAGTAACCTTTTAAAACCCATGCTTGCTCGGGGAGAGCTTCATTGCATAGGAGCTACAACCGTTGACGAGTACCGCAAGCATATAGAGAAGGACCGAGCCTTAGAAAGGCGTTTTCAGCCCGTTTACGTGGATGAACCAAGTGTAGAAGAAACCATCTCGATCCTACGGGGCCTTAAGGAGAAATATGAGGTCCATCACGGTGTGAGGATAAAGGACTCGGCCCTGGTGAGTGCAGCCGTTTTAAGCCATAGGTACATAAGTGATCGTTATCTACCGGATAAGGCCATTGACCTTGTGGATGAAGCAGCAGCAAGGCTCAGGGCGGAGATCGATTCCATGCCGGCAGAACTGGATGAATTGACCAGAAAAATCATGCAACTCGAAATAGAACGCCAAGGTTTAAAAAGGGAGAGCGATCCGGCAGCTCAAAAGCGCTTGGAAAGAATAGAAAAAGAGCTTGAGGAATTGAGGGTTCAGGCTGAAAAACTTAAGGCTCAATGGGAAGAGGAGAAAAAGGCCATTGAGAAAATAAGGGCTTTGAGGCGACAGATAGAGGAGACCAAACGCCAAATAGAGATAGCTGAAAGACAATATGACCTCAATCGGGTGGCGGAGCTTAAATATGGCAAATTAGTTTTCTTGGAAAAAGAACTAAAGGATCTTGAATCCCAGCTCGATCAAAAGGGAAAAAGGCTTTTAAAGGAAGAGGTGGATGAAGAAGATATCGCCAAGGTGGTTAGTCAATGGACAGGTATCCCGGTCTCAAGGCTTTTGGAAGGCGAAAGGGAGAAGCTTTTAAAGCTTGAGGAAAGAATTCACCGAAGAGTTGTGGGACAGGACGAGGCGGTTCGGGCGGTCTGTGACGCAGTTCTTAGGGCAAGAGCGGGTATTAAGGATCCTAATAGGCCCATCGGGAGTTTCATATTCCTTGGTCCCACCGGAGTGGGTAAAACCGAGCTTGCCAAGGCCTTAGCTGAAGCCCTTTTTGACGATGAGAAGAACATGATCCGAATAGATATGTCTGAATATATGGAAAAACACTCGGTGAGCCGTTTAATAGGGGCTCCTCCGGGATATGTGGGCTATGAGGAAGGAGGGCAGTTGACAGAAGCGGTGAGGCGGAGACCCTATTCGGTCGTTTTGTTTGACGAAATAGAAAAGGCCCATCCCGAGGTCTTTAACATCCTGCTTCAGATCCTTGATGACGGAAGGCTTACCGATAACAAGGGTAGAACCGTGAATTTTACCAATACGGTTATCATCATGACTTCCAATATTGGGAGTCAATATATCCTGGAACTTGGGGGAAGTGATGAGGCAAGTTATCATCAGATGAAAAATATGGTGCTTCAGGCTTTAAGGATGCATTTTAGGCCCGAGTTCTTGAACCGGATAGATGAGATCATCGTCTTCAGGCCTTTGAACCGCGAGCAGTTGAGGAAGATCGTGGATTTACAAATTGAGCGTTTGGCCACAAGGCTTGAAGAAAAGAGGATCACCCTTGAGCTTACTCAAAGGGCCAAGGATTATCTAGTGGATATAGGTTATGATCCCACTTATGGAGCAAGACCTTTAAGAAGAGCCATTCAAAGAGAAGTAGAGACGCCCTTGGCTTATAAAATAGTGGCCAGCGAGATTAAAGAAGGGGAACACATCCTTATTGACTTTAAGGATGGAAAACTCATTTTTGAACCCCATTTGGAGAGATTGAGTCAGGCTGCAAGTTGAAGAAGTTACCCCCTTTAAGGAAAACTTGGTGGGCTTTTACATTCCTTATACTTTTCGGTTTAGCCCTTTATCTGCCGTTTCTGGGGTTTAAGGAATTCCAAGGGGAAGAGGGAAGAAGGGTTGTTGTGGCCTTGGAGATGCTCGAAAAGGGCGATTTTTTGGTCCCCTCGATTTTAGGGAAACCTTACTTTATGAAACCCCCTCTCTTCAATTGGGTTTTGGCTTTAGCTTTTAAACTGAGTGGGAGCTTTTCGGAGTTTACGGCGCGATTGGTTTCTTCGCTTTCCGTGATCATAACGGCCCTTTTTTTAAGTTTTATTTGGATGAAGGTTTTGAAAAAGGAAGAACCTCCTCCCTTTTCCGGGAAAGAACCTCCTTTGTGGATTTTGCTTCTTCCCGGGTTAATTTATCTCACCATTCCTCAGGTTATAGATAAAGCTTTGCTCGCGGAAATAGAGGCTTTTTATGCGCTTTTGGTCACTCTTTCGCTTTACTTTTGGTTTTATCTTTTTGAACTAAAAGGGAGAAAGGATTTAGCTTTCTTTGTAGCCGGCTGTTTTTCAGGCCTTGCGATTCTTACCAAAACCTTTCAGGCCCTCCTTTTTTTCTACCTTCCTCTGATCCTTTATTTGAGAAAAAGGCAATTTTTAAAGTTACTTTATAGCAAGGGACATTTTCTCTTCATACTCGGGCTCTTATTGGTTTTTGGGGTTTGGTTTATCCCGGTGTCCTTAAAAGTGGGCTTTGAGCCTTTTCTTACAGCTTGGCTTGCGGAGTATACGGGTGCTACAAGGATTGAAGGAAAATTGCTCTCCCATCTTGAAGTCTATACGGTGGATGCATTGCTTTATTTTTCTCCCTGGCTTCTTTTGCTTTTACTGTGGATCAAAAGGGGAAACTTAGAACACTTAAGATCTTATCCTTTGCTCTCTCGATTAGGTGCACTCTCGGCCTTCCTGTTTATAAGTGCCTACTTTTCCCATCTTCTTGTCCCTGGGGCTAGGCTAAGATACATCTTCCCTGCCACCTCAGGGCTCGCCTTCCTTTCTAGCTTGGTGTTTCTTTTGTGCCCTAAAATCCTGAGTTTTTCTCGCAAAAAGGTCTTTATCTTTTTGATAAGTTTTCTCTTTCTTTCAAAATACGCTTATACCTTCTACTCCAATAGTAAAAGTCCAAAATACTTCCACACCGTATCCTCTCAATTGGCAAATTACCTTTCGGGGGAGAAGGTGCTTTACTTGTGTGAAACTCTACCTCCTTATCTGGTCTATTATTTGAAGTACAAGTATCAGGTGGTTGAAGAGGTAAAATATCTTGAAACCTGTAAAGAGATCCCTTCTGGTATCTTCGTCCTAGTTCCTCGAAAAGAAAAACTTTTGAACGAAATTTCTCTCCCTTTAGAGGTCATCCCCCTTAAAATCAGATCTAATGAATACCTGTTATTTAAAGGGGGATGACCTCTGAATGCGGAAATAATTATAGCCTTTTGAGTTCAATATCCTTTAGGTCAAACGCGATCTTTTTCTCCTTGTGGAGATCAAACCTATCCAGGTTCATCACCTTAACCCAGGCTTTTACGAAGTTTCTTATGAAGACCTCCTCACCATCGTCACTGCCAAAGGCCTCACACAAAGCCCTTAGCCTCGCGTCATGGCCAAAGATAAGATCTACCCTTGTGGCGGTCCATTTGGGTTCACCGGTTTTGCGATCCCTTCCTTCATAAAGATTCGGGCCTATCTCTTTCCAAACAAGGTTCATATCCAAAAGGTTGACAAAGAAGTCATTGGTAAGGGTCTCGGGTCTTTTGGTGAAAACCCCATGAGGAGAATGCCCAAAATTGCAATCCAAAACCCTCATTCCCCCTACCAGAGCGGTCATCTCCGGTGGGGTCAACGCCAAAAGGTTTGCCCTATCGACCAATAGTTCTTCTGGTGTCCTTAGGAATCGGATGCCACTTTTTAAATAATTGCGAAAGCCATCGTATAATGGTTCCAAGAAGTTGGCCGTAAAAAGGTCCACCATTTCTTGAGTTACATCCACCCGCCCGGGGAAGAAGGGGACCTTAAGCTCATATCCGGCTCTTTTCGCAGCAAGTTCTATAGCCGCGCATCCACCAAGGACTATAAGGTCCGCTAAGGATATCCTTTTGCCATCGGTTTCCGAATGGGCCTTATCGAACTCGGCCTTTATCTT
>Ga0197143_1002296_pt1 | contig 14359 bp, 13 predicted proteins | sample GBS70_MetaG_FD_148603 | JGI IMG/M metagenome (GOLD analysis project Ga0197143, IMG submission 148603) | Sediment microbial communities from Great Boiling Springs, Gerlach, Nevada, United States - GBS 70_MetaG | ecosystem: Environmental > Aquatic > Thermal springs > Hot (42-90C) > Sediment...
CTGTATAATTACAACTAAAAACAGTATAGCTATCTGTTGCGGTCAAGTTTTCATAGCCTATATAGTTTACACAATTAACAGTAAAGTTGTGTGTTCCTGCCATTTGTTCACTAGCTCTAGTAGAATGTTCCCATAATCCGCTAGCTTCATTAAAGGCCATATTCACTTCTACACTAGTCTCATCAAAAGAAATCCCTATATCGCATACACCTTCGGTATTATTTATTGGTTCCCATACCCCATCAATAAGTTTAGAATAATTAGCATAAAAAGTTATTGTATCGTTTACAAATATTTCAACATAATCAGAATCGTCCCATATTTCTAAGGATGTATTTTCTCCCTCAGAACCACCTCCATATGCAGAAAGGCTTGTTAAGTTTAGAATTATATAGCTTCCATAATCAACAAAATCTGCAGATATGGGCATAAAGTCATCAAGGCATATAAAATTATCATAATCCCAATTTTCACATTTAAGGATTTGTTGTATTGGCCTATCAACTAATTTATTAAGTCTTACTCCTATTAAATCAAAATCAAGATCTGTTGGTTGGAATGCTATAATTTCTGTAGCTATACCCTTTCTCATTAAATTTTCGTCAGGGTCTCCTTTTTGTACTACCAAATCTCCTCCCCTGTAATTTACTATACTAATCATACAATCTTCACAGTTCCAAACATTTTCATCTTCTTCACAGAGATTATTACCACATGCTGGTGATGGAGGTGGTGAAGGGAGTTTTTGTGCCTGGACAAAAGGTAAAATAGGCATGATGTTAGGAAAAATATTTGGCATAAGGCTTAATTCTTTCAATTCTTTCTGTTTATATTTCTCTTTACCTTTTATACTTATTCCTCCTTTGTGTACCCCTATCTCTATTCCTTCTCCTATATCTTCTTCACTAATTTCTATCTCATCCAAAACATTTCCTTTAGCATCAACAACCTTTATAACAAAAATGGTAACGTTTGTTATGTTTGTAATATTAGTAATGTTTGTTATTGGCACAACACTAATGATCCTTTTTTCCTTTACCAAATTTATATCTCCATAACTTATATCTATCTCTAGCTCATAATCTCCAGGATATTCAGGAGTTGTAAGTTGTAAAGAATCTATGCTTAGATTTATTTCATATGGCTGGCCTATAAACTCTTTTCCAAATCCTGTTTTTTCTATCTTATAACTTGTTGTTACTATAAGTTTATTATCGACAATATTAAAATCTAATATACTAGGATCAACGCTTATGCCATCTATGCTTACACTTTCAGGAATAACCTCTACTTTTTCATTTTCACCTAGCTCATAAATAAAAGGTTTATCATAGCTTACAGTTGCCTCAATTTCATTCTCATAAATAGCAAAACCAATAAAGCTACCAAATCTTTTTAAGAAATAGAAAAAGCTTAGAGGATTTGTAAAGCGAGAAATAGCCTGAACAGCTTCACTAACTTCCTCCTCAGGCATAGTTTCGGGAATAGTTTCTTCTTCAGCTATTTCCTCTTCGGCCATTTCCTTTTCCTCAGGTGATATTACTGTTTCCTCTGTTATATTTTCAGCTTCTGTTATATTTTCTGTTACATTTATTTCAGGAGTTATGTTTTCTGGAAACTCAGGAAGAGTAACATTTTCTGTAATATTTTCAGGAATCTCTGCAGGAATTTCTATTTCTTCTGGTGGTATTTCTGGTTTTTCTGGCTCAGGTTTTTCTACTTCCTCAACTTCTTTTATTATCTTAAACTTAAAATTTATCTTTGGGGTTTCTTCATATTTTCCAATCTTTCCAATACCTTCCCCATACCCACTTACATCTTTATCCTTAACATAAAAGCCACCATAAATAATGTCATAGCTTACATTGCTTAACTCTAACCATTTCCCTAATGTCAAAACCCTAATTTTGTCACCCAAAGTTATAGTAACTTCAGCATCTAAGGGCCAAAGCTCTCCTTCTTTAAGAGTAAGCTTATATATGCCAGAAACTTCTTCATTGGGCATAAAAATTTCTTTTGTTTCTATGACATAGCCAGTAAAGTTTTTCAAAAGAAATATCATGACAAGACCAAAAAATATCAAAAAGATTAAAGCCAAAACAACATTTCCTTTTTTCATATTCCCTCTTTTTTTTATTTTTTTCTTTTTTTATTTTTATCAATTTTTTGCTTCTTTTGAAGTTTAAATATTTTTTTACTTTTTAAACTTTTCTTAAACTTTGGGGTAAATTTTTATTTTATTTTTACTATATTTTTTATTTATATTTTTTTACTAACCCTTTTGGTTTTTTAAATATTTTTGGTTAAGCTTTTTGCTCAATTTTTGCTTTAAGATTAGGGCTTGAAGATAAGCAAATTAAAAAGTAAAAAAGAAAAAAAGAAAGGGAAAAGTTTAAAACAAAAAGAGTTAAGTAAAAAATTAGGAAAGATAGAATAGAATGGAAAGGAGAATGATATTTAACAACACTATCATAGCCCATAAAGATTGTGATGGATTGCTATGTAGTGCCTTGCTTTTTAAATACATAAAAAATTCAAAAATTTTGTTTTCGAATGCTTATAGGCTTAGAAAAGTTTTGTGCTCTTTACTTTTTAAGCTGAATGAAGCTAGCGAAAATATAAAGCTTTATATTCTTGACATAGCACCAATTCAAAAAACTTTATGGCTTAGTGCAATTTTCAATAAAGCATTTTGGATAGACCACCATTATATAGAGAGATTAGAAAAGCCTAGCAACGTGAAAATTTTTAATAGGAAAAAAGAGTCTTGCTTTTCTGTTTTGTTAGATTTTTTGGAAAGAAAGTTCAAGCTGAATGAAGAAATAAAGGAAGTTGAAAGAATAGCTAATGAGATAGATACAAACAATGTAAAAAGCCAAGAGGCAAAAAAGTTTAGAAGCTTTGTAGGATGGTATATATGGAAATATAAAGGGATTGTTTTGAATTTAGAACTTCAAAACCTTGCAAAAAGAATTTCTGCTAACTTTGATGTTAATAACTTCGATATTAGTAGTATTGTTGATGAAGATAAAGTTAGGGAGTATGAGGAATACTTAGTTAGCGAATGGGAAAAGATAAAGGAGAAAATAGAGTTTAGAGAAGTGAACAATAAGAGAATAGCCTTCATTTTCCTTGAGGAAAATTTTCCTATATATTTTTTGAGCGAGAAATTAAAAGAAAAATCGGATTTACTTTGTTCATATTTTAAAGGTAATAAAGTTAATAAATTTGAGTTAAGAGCATTTAGTAATATAGATGCTTTAGAAATAGCAAGAAAGTTTGGTGGAGGTGGCCATAAATTTGCTAGCGGTGGTGTAACTAAGTTAAGCAAAGATGAATTTTTAAAAGAGATAGAAAATTTTTTGATGAAGAATTAGTGAATCAGTAAAAGTTATAAAAAACTTACAATCTCCTTAAAATTCTTATCATTCTTTTTGTTCCAAAGAAAGTTTTTGTATGCAGGTTTTTGAATTTTTTGATTGGAAATTTTTTTAAGTATCTATAATCAAACTTTATTGCATATCCCTTCTTTATTGCTACTTTATAGTTTGTTATCTCAACAACATTTGTAGGAGGAAATAAAAGCATTGGTAAGCCACAAGAGTATAAAGCTAATTCTCCTGGTTTTGTAATCAAAACATCCACATAAGGAAAAAATTTGTTAAAAATCCTTATGGCATTTTCCCTTTTCTCTTCTTCATTTTTTCCAATAGCCAATAAAACTTTACAAAGAAGATTTTTAAATCTTACATAATAAACAAAACCAATTTCCTTTCCTTCATCCAGAATTATATTTTTATCTTCTATTCTCCCTTTACATTCCTTTATAAGTTTTTTAAAAAACCAAGCATGCTGATTGCAATTAATTATTAGCTCTTTCTTTTTGCTAATAGCTTGTGGAAAAATTTGAATAATTCTTTTGATTTCATTAAAATTTGTTCCAGCTCCTCCTGTGGTAACCAAAAACCTTCCCTTTCCTTTTTTAAGCCTTCTTATCCTTTCTTCTATTCTGTTTAAAGAAATTTCAGCTTCTAAAGGTAAAGCATGTCCAACAACATAAACCTTCTCTACTTTCAAATTTTTTAAAACCTTTTTTGATTTTTTATCGTTAACAAAGTAAATTGGTTTATTTGTTTCGCTTGGCAATAAATAAAACCATGCAGATAAATAATCAACACAATCTGGAACTACATTCACAAGTTTTACTCTCAAATTTTTTTTATAACATAAATCAATAAGCGGAAGAGGGTGGGTGGAAATAAAAACATCGATCTTATTTTTATTGATAAAATCTATAATCTTGTGTGAAATCATGAAAGAATAAATATGCATAAGCCATGAAACAACTATAGACTTTGTTATATGTTTTGTAATGAAATGTCTTTGAAAAAACTCATAAACTCTCTTTGTGAGATCCCATATTCTTGAATTAAACTTTCCCACTATGTTTTTGCTAGTAGCATTTATCAAGACAACTTCTTCTTTTGTTAAATTCTTTATAGCTTTGTAAAGGTTAAAAGCATCCCTTCTATGCCCTAGTCCTGCATCAACATAAGCTATTGCTATCTTCATTCTATTTCTATTTTCAATTTTAAATGCGCCAGGCGGGATTCGAACCCGCGTTGCTGGCTTGGGAAGCCAGAGTCATGCCTCTAGACCACTGGCGCACATTATCATTATCTATAAATAGCATCATTAACTATAAAAATTTAAAATTTATAAAATTAAAAGAGCTAAACACAATTAATTTTTAAAAATAGAAAATTAATTTTTCTTGTTGTTACCTCCTTTAATAATGTCAAATAAAATTTTAAAATATATAATAATAAAAAATGTTATCTTCTTTTTGCTTTTTTAACCTATCGAAAATTTTACATCGGTTTTATTGTTAGCTTATTTACTTTGTTATCATAACTTTTATTACAAGAAAACTAACGAAGTATTAGTTGTTATATACTTAAAAATTTTTATTAAAAAACTTTTAAACATAAAATTTTTAAACCAATTAAGAAAGATATAAAATGGAATTTTGTCCTAAATGTGGGGCAATACTTGTAAAAAAAGGAGATAAATGGGTTTGTCCAAAAGGAGACTACAAGACAAATGAAAAGATAAGGATAGAAATTAAAGAAAAACAAGAAAGAACCAAAGTAGGTGTGATAAAGGAAGGGGAAACAACAGTATATCCAACGGTTTCTGCAACATGCCCAAAGTGCGGAAACGATGAAGCATATTTTTTTACTATTCAGACCAGAGCAGGAGATGAGGCAGAAACAAGGTTTTTTATTTGTAAAAAATGTAAGCATAGGTGGAGAGAATACGATTGATTTTAAGAAGTATTTGTAATTTAAATTTCTTTTAATTTGAGATTAAATAAAAAAGAAAAAAGATAAAAAGTTAAATTAAGTTCTTCCTAGAGCCCATAGACTTCTTAAGGCTACTACCAAAGTTGCTGGAACAAAAAGGAACAATACATTATCTAAAAATCTACTGATAAATACTAACTCAAGTGGTTTAAAAACTCCTCCTCCTAAAGCAGAGATAATTACTAGTACGGTTCCTGCAAGCAAGAAAGGTTGTACTTCATGCACTGCTATGTTCAACAATCCTACAATTACTCCAATCACTACTAGCAACCATACTACCCAAATCTGTGCTTCAAAAAATGCAAAGATCACTGCTAATACCACTCCTATCAAAAAGGCCCAACTTCCTATAAAGTCAGTTGGAGTTGTTTTTTTAGCCATTTTTCCCTCTTTTTTTTATTTTAGTTTGATAATTAATTGTATTTTTTTATATTTTTAAATTTTTCCTTTAGCTGATATTACATTTTAAATATTAAAAATTTTGTTAAAAATTAAAAATCTTTCCAACTCTAAATTTATTAAAAATTAATAAAAATTAATAAAAATCTTTCCAACTCCACTCATAATTTTCACTTTGTATGGAATTAAATGAAAAAATAAACAAACGGAATTAATATTAAAATTAGAGATATTAAAAATTAAATCAAAATTATATCAAAATTTGTAAAAAAATTTTGTTAAAAATTAATAGAAAGTTAAAAATTAATAGAAATTTATGCAACACTACTATGCAACCACATTACTATACAAATTCCACATCAATTTTGACCTTTATATAGAATTAAAAAACAACAAACGCCCGGGGTGGGACTCGAACCCACAATCCCAAAAAGGGAACCAGCTCTCCAGGCTGGCGCCATACCAATTAGGCGACCCGGGCATAAAAACTAAGGCTTTTAGAATTAAAAAATTTAATTTTTATGGAAAAATAAATCCAAATAACTTTAAAAAACAATTTTATCCATAATATTTTCTACTTTCCTTACTTTCAATCTTTTTATCAAGCATGTCCATTATCTTCATCAAATCTTGTTTTAAGTTTTTCCATTCCTCAAACAAAAATTTTATTTCTTCTGCCTCCTTCTTCTCATCATAATCTAATTCTCTTTTCATATCTCTCAAGATTATCCTGACAGTTTTTTCTATAAATGTAAGCATAACATCTTTTTCTTTCTCTAACCTTTTTGAAATCATCATAGCAATAATTCCACGTAAAGATAAAACACCATCAAAAAAATTTGCAAAAGATACAATTTTCTCTTCCATATGCCTCCTAATGTTTCTTAACAAAAACATTGTCTCATCATCTTTTAACTTTTCTATATCAAATTCCTTGTTAAGTTCATCGAAGCTTGGAAGATTGTATTTTTTCCTATACTTTTCATATTTTCTCTTTAACTCGATCAACTTGCTTTCTTTCTTCATTTTTTTCTTTTTAAAATATTAGATAAAATATAGGATTAAAGAAATTTAAATTTTATCCTTAAAGATATTTTAACAAAAACCACAAGATTAAAAATACTAAAAAGAAAATAAAAAATAAAATAGTTGCGATAAGAATTGCTTTTTTGCTAGTTCCAAAAGCTATTGGGATAAAGCCTATAATGCCTATAAAAGCTACATCCCCTTTTACATTTTTTTCTGAAATTAAATAGATAAGTAAAAAAGTAAATGCCAAAAAGAAAAAAATTATGCTGATAATCAAAAAAATTTCTCTCATTTTTTATTTTTTTTATTTTTTCATTCATATTTTTTCATTTATAATAACTTGGCATTCCATGTGCCTTTTTGTAAATATTGTAGATGGTGAAGCATGCCTTTTTCATTTCTTTCTCTGCAATTGCTCTCAAAAATTTTTCATAGTAGTTTTCTTCCTTTAACTTTTCCTTTCTCTTAGTTTTTTCTTCTTTTTTTTCTTTTTTTCTGAAAATGTTTATGATATCAGTAATTATCCCTTCTTTCAAACTCGGTTTTTCTTCCTTTTTTTCTTTCTTTTCTTCAGCCTTTTCTTCACCTTCTAAAAAATGTTTTAGATCATCTGCCAATGTTTTTAAGGTTTCTTCTGTAACATCGCTAGCAATTCTTATTATTTCTTCAAACTCTTGTTTCTCAAACTCTTTTTTAAATTCTTCAAACTGGTCTTCGTTAAGTACATATGCTTTAAAAACAATATCAACCCTTCCCCCAAAAACATAATGGGATTCTGCTATAATTCTTGGGATACTCCTAAAATTAAAATCAATAAAAATTAATCCATAGAAATCTCTCATTTTCTTTTTTTTAAAATAATCTTTCAACTCTTTTGGTATATTATCTATAGTAAATTTTTTCTTTCCCATCAACAAAAGTTCAAGAAGCATTGTAGAAAAAGCTGAAACCAAAGCTGCACTTTTGCTTTCTTTCATCATTAGCTCTTCGGCAGCTTTTATATAGGGCCTAGCCCACCTAGCATAAAGCTTTAAACTAGCTACTTGGCTTTTCAGATAAGTTTTTTCTATCTTATATCTATTCCTCAATTCTCTTTCACTCAGCTCTAACCATTGATTAAACTCGATAATCCTACTTTTCAATATATTTTTTACCCTCTCATTTAAATCAAGTTTATCAACATCTTTTTCATTTTTAACAATAAAAAAAGCATCTCTTAAAGTAACGAATTCTAGCTGAGTAGTTAAAACGTTTATAGCGCCCCTCCCTTTTTTCACATCAACATTGGTTAGCCATATCTCTTTCAAAGCATTCAAAGCAGCATTCCTTATTTTTTCATCCTTATCTTTTAAACCATCATAAAGCCTAAGTCTAATCTCAAATTCCTTCAAATCCCAAATTAAATTTATTATACTTTTTATAACTTGGTTTATAGCTCCTAAATAAGTCATAGCTTTCTCTTGCATTACTGTAGCCTTTCTCCCTATTTCACTAAAATATCCACTTCCAGGGCTAGCAGTAAAGCTATCTATAAGTTTTTCTGTTTCAAAGCCTAAATCATTTACAAAATCCAAAAGCCAATAATAAATTGGCTCGAGTTGTTGGGCAGGAGAATCATAGGTAAGCTTATAAGTTTCTACAGGCTCTAACTTAAACTTTTCCTTTATTATTTTTTCAACAACCTCCATTTTTCTTTTCTCTTTTCACCTCTTTTTTATCTTTTTGTTTTAATCTTTAATCTTTTTATTATTTTTTATTTTCATATTTTTTATTATTTTTTTATTATGCTCTCATTCACTACTTTTATTGTTTATTTTTTCCTTGTTTTATCATATTTTTATTTCCGTTTCCCCTTTAATAAACATTTCTCTAACTTGGCTTACAGCATTTTAGTTTATATTTATTAACTTTCATTAACTTTTATCTATGCTCTTTTTCTTCATCAACTGAAAAGTAGAAGATAGATCTATTATATATTTCCCTTCTTCTATTCTGAAAATTATGGGGCCTCCTTTAAACAATTTTACTAAGTCTATTCTAAACTTTCCTGGTTTTATTACTCTAATACTTTCCATATCTAAAATTACGGGCTTATCTTCTTCTATTCCAGCTAGATCCTTTATCTGTTTTTCTATCTCCTTTATTTCTTTATCATCCAATTTTTCTTCTATGCTTTCTTTTTCCTTAAAAAAATAAAAAAGATTGCATCCACATTTACAACCTTTTAAAATCACGCTTGCATCTTCATATATAGTTCCACATCTAACGCATTGGTGAGGCATAAAAAATTATTTTTTGAAATTTAAAAAGTTTAGCTGATGTTTGAGATTAAAAAATTAAAAGTTTTCTTAGTACAAGAACATTTCTGGAGTTTCTCTTTCGCTAAATTCATTTGCCAGGTTTTCTAGCATTAATGTTTTTGCTTTTTCCAAATCTTTTGTTTTTCCTAAAACATAGCTAAGCTTCACGAATGCTGTTTCTGGCAAAATATCTTTTAAAAATACAACTCCTGCCTCTTGCAATTTTCTTGCAGTAGCATAAACATATGGATTTAAACTTCCATAAAGGGTTTGGGGAGCAAAGCATATGAGTATTTTTTTGCTATATTTTTTTATTTTCTCTAGCCAACTTTTTTTTCCATCAACACAAACATGCCCCATCCCAGTAGCCTCTATTATTATGCCTTTATACCCTTTATTTGCATAAAAATCGAGTATGCTAGGATCTGAGTTAGGATAAAATTTTATCAATGCAACTTTTTCCTCAAGGTTTATGTCTGCGTATGGTTTTTCCTTTACACTTCCTTTATGCTTATACTCGCTCATAATTTCTATTCTTCCATCATCAAAAACCTTTGCTATTGGCAAAGCATTGATTGGTCTAAAGGTGTCTCTTCTGCTTGTATGCATCTTCCTAACTTTTGTTCCCCTTAAAACATAACAAAATTTATCCTCTATACTCCCATGCCCCACAACAACAACTTCGGCTATATCACTTAAAGCAACATAAGCTGATGCCTTTAAATTAAGTATTGCATCTGTTGATGGCCTATCAGAACTTCTTTGTGCATATGTTATGACTATTGGCTTATTTACATTTTTCAACATAAAACTTAAGGCACTTGAAGTATAGTGTAATGTATCCGTGCCATGCGTAATTATAATGCCATGAATACTTTCATCATTAAGCCATTTTTCTACTTTCTTTGCCAAAATTTTCCAATGTTCAGCATTTATATTTTCGCTTAGCACAGAAAAAGCAAAATCGATTTTTATATTGGCTATGTTGCTTAATTCTGGAACAAGAAATAAAAGGTTTTCTGGTTTCATTAAAGAGCTTACTGCACCAGTAGTATAATCCACCCTACTACTTATAGTGCCTCCAGCAATGATAACTACTATATTTTTTTCTGCTTTGCTCTCTATTTTTGCTTCAGGAAACTTTTCCAACTGTGTTTTGCCAATTTTTTCTATATTTTTTATAGCTTCTTTTGCTATTCCTACATTATATCCAGAATCCAACTTTACAAGCAAGAAATTTTTTTCATCGCATGGCATTATTATTGCTTTTATTTCCTCCCCACTGCTTAAAGAAATTCTTACAACATCTCCTGGCTTATAGCTAAGTCTATAACTTTGCTTGATGCTTTTTCCTTTCTTTTTCACCATTTATTTCAATACTATATTAAACTTAAATATTTTGCTACTCTGGATTGTGATAAAAAAATTAAAAATAAAAAAATTAAAAAAATACAAAAATTAAAAATGTTAACAATTTTAAAAATATTAAAAATTCAATTGAAATGACAAAACTCATCAAGACTTTAGTAACAATTTTGCTTGTTCTTGTTATAGCTATAGTTTTTTTTATTGGAGTAGATTATTTTAGTTCTAAAATAAAGGATAAAAGTTTGGCTGGCCAAATTTCAAGGCTAGAAAGTTCTGAAAATATTGAGAAGAAGGTTGAAAAAGGAAAAGTTGTTACAAAAATCCTCGATGGAGATACTATTATTGCTGATGGTGAAACTATAAGGCTTCTAGGCATAGATGCAGATGAAAAAGGAGAAAAATGTTATGATGCAGCAAAAGAAAAACTTAAGGAACTTTTGTTAAATAAAGTTGTTGATTTAGAATATTTTAATGAAGATGTTGATTATTATGGAAGAAAGTTAAGGTATGTTATTGTGGATGGAGAAAATATAAATTTCTTGCTTGTTAAGCAAGGCTATGTTATTGCAAGGGTTAGCAATGATCCTTATAAACAAGTCCTTATAGAAGCAGAAAGATTTGCAAGAGAAAATAAGGTTGGCTGTAAATGGCAGGAAAACTGGAAAGAAACAATAGATGCTTGTGAGGCATATAGCTATATAGGAAAAAATGCAACAATAGAAGGTTTTATTCTTGAGGTTAAAAAAACAACAAAAGCTGCGTTCTTGAATTTTGAAAATCCATACCCAAACCAATGTTTTACTGCTGTAATCTTTGCAAGCAAGTTGTCTCTTTTTCCAGATGTTTATAGCTATAAAGATAAAAAGGTTAGGGTTAGTGGATTAATAAAAGAATACAAAGGAAAACCAGAAATTATTTTGGAAAATCCAAGCCAAATAGAAATTTTAAACTAAGATTATAAACTAAGATTATTTATGTTTTAAAAATAAAAATAAAATTGTTCCAAGTATTGCCATTAAGCTAGCAAAACCAAAAGTCAATAAATAGTTTATTTGCCATAAAAATCCTGCGATCGTTGAAGCAAGAAGTGAAGAAAATCCAAAAAAGGAAAATACAATACCACTTGCCTCAGCAGCCCTTTTCTCTGCCAAATCTATAGCAAAAGCTGGAAGTAGAGTTATTATTGTTCCATAGCTCAAGCCATAAAAAGTAAAAAGTAATAGCAATAGAAAAATTGTTAGAATTTTTGAGAGTGTGAAAAAAGAAAATAAGAAAAATCCTAGAAGCATTAAACTATAAATTGAATAGCCAAAAGCTATAGCTCTTTTTCTTCCAATTTTATCAGAAATTTTTCCTAAGCTATAGCTAGATATAATAGAAACCGCTGAAGAGACAAATAAGAATATTGGAAAGAATTTTACCTCTATTCCTTTTACATTTCCAAAAAGAAGTAAAAAAGAGATGGATATCCAACTTAAAGCAAAGATGGAAGTAAATAAAACATATTTCTTAAATTCTTTAGTAAAGACTTTTGCTTTTTTCAATTTTTTTAATTTATGGCCTAGTTTCATTTTATTTTTTTCTTTGATAAAAAAGAGAATAAGCAAACAGCTGATCAAACTAGGAATAGCAGCAATAGCAAAAGTTATTCTATAGCTAAAAAAGATGAAAAGTAAAAGGCCAAAGAAAGGCCCTAACGTTGCTCCTAAATTGTCCATAGCATTTAGTAAACCAAAAGCTTTCCCTCTTTCTTCTTTACTCACACTTTTTGCCAACATGGCATCCCTTGCAGGATCTCTCAATTTTCCAAGCCTATCTAAAGCCTTAAAAGGAAAAAGCCAAGAAAAAGTTTTTGATGTAGCATAGCCCAGTCTTGCTATACAAGCCATTAAATAGCCAGCCCAAACCATTGGCTTTTTTCTAAACCGATCTGCTAAATAGCCAGCCGGCCATCTTATGCTATAAGCTATAGCCTCTCCAATTCCATCCAGCAAGCCTAAAACATAGGCAGGAGCACCTAAAACAGAAGTAACAAAGCTTGGCCAAAATGGTTTTATGGCATCTGAGCCCAAATCATTAAGCATAGAAGATGTTGCAAAAATTACAGGAGCTTTTGATTTTCTCTTTTTCCCATTAAGCCTTTTATCATTAAAAAAATTTATCATTAAAAAAACAAAAAAGAGTCTATTTAAATTTTTTTAGTATAAGGTAAAAAACAACAACAGCAATTCCTATCCAAAAGTAAACGTCTGCTATATTAAAAGTGAAGAAAGCAAAATTAATCCAATCTATAATGCCTCTATACAAAACTCTATCGATGAAATTTGATACAGCTCCTGCTAACAAAAAAACTATGCCAAACTTGATAAAAAAATTTTTTTCATAAAAATAGAGAAATAGAAAGAAGATTATGAGTATAGAAGAAACTATTAAAAGAAAATAAGGATGGAAGGAAAAACCAAGAAAAGCTCCAGGATTTATTTGTTTTTCTCTAGCATATATTTTTGTTAATCTATCTATCAGAATCAGAACAAAAAACAAAAATGGCAAAAACATCTCTCTCAAAATTTTTTTCTTATTCAAAATTTTTTTCTTATCTTTATTTTCCTTATCTTTATTTTTTTTACCTTCATTCTTCTTAACCATATCCTTAACCATATATCTACACTTAACCATATATCTTAAAATTTTATATTTATATAAAATTTATTTCAACCTCTATTTGTTTTAACAAACTTTATTTATTTCAACAAATTCAACAAATTTTAATCAGAAAAAAATTTAATAAGAAAAAATGATCGAATGATTGTACTCTTTTATTCTTTCTAAAATCCATTCAAAATTAAGCGGCTGTAAATTTATAATCTCGTTCTTATTTTTGTAATCTTCTCCAAGCCTTGCTTCTAAATGTAAATGTATGCCATTGGCTTTCCCAGTTTTTCCCATCTTTGCTAAAAAACTTCCGCAATAAAGGGTATCTTTCGGCCTTTTATAAAGATTAGAGCAATGGGCATATAGCAGATAAAGATACTCTTTACCAAAAATCTCTTTAGGAATTTTGTGTTTTGTTATGATATGTTTTCCATAATCAGGAGAAAAGCCAACATAAACAACTTTTCCATCCATAAAAGCCTTTATTTTTCTATCTTCCCAATTTTTCCACACAAAATCTATTCCTTTATGAATTTTTCCTTTTCCACCATATTTTCCTTTTTTTCTTACTTCATTAAACTTTGATGTAACTTCATAAATTTCGAAATAGTCAATAAAATTTATTTTTTTCTTTTTATAGATTTCTTCAATTTTCATACTTATTTTATCTTCGATTGTAGGGGTATGGAGAGGATAAGTAAAAGAAAATAAAAAGGATAGAGGAAAAGAGTAATATAAAGAGTTAATTAATTTTTCGATCAAACTTTTTTTGTTTAAAAAATTTTCCAAATCTTCCTTATTCTTTATTTTTCCTTTAGAAATTCCTAAAAGAATTTTTTTTAATAATTTCGGATTTTCTTTTAATTTTGTTATGGCTTCTCTATTTTCTTTCTCCTTGTAAAATTCCTCAATTCTTTTTATATCTACCATGAAAAAGTAACTACTTTTAAGTTTAAAAATTTTTTGAAAATTTTGGCTTTGTTACATTGTGATATTATAATATGTTATAAGCTCATCGAAATGTCCCATCCCTTTTAAAACAATTATTCTATGAAATCTTTTTGTTAATTTAAAAATCAATCTTTTTGTATAATCATCTCTAAATCTGCTTTCTTCTCTTGCAATTTCATTAAGCAGTGAAATGTTTTGATTAGGATCTATTTGCTTTTTACGATTTCTTAAAAAATTTTTTGGAATACTTTTGATGGATAAATTTCTAAATGCCTTATATTTTTTTAATATTAG
>Ga0197143_1002297_pt1 | contig 14348 bp, 10 predicted proteins | sample GBS70_MetaG_FD_148603 | JGI IMG/M metagenome (GOLD analysis project Ga0197143, IMG submission 148603) | Sediment microbial communities from Great Boiling Springs, Gerlach, Nevada, United States - GBS 70_MetaG | ecosystem: Environmental > Aquatic > Thermal springs > Hot (42-90C) > Sediment...
CAATCTCCAGTCGCTAAGTACTAGTGAAAATGAGGGGTCGCATGTGACCTGGGAGGCTCAGGCTTTTCTCGAGGCTCTTTCACTCGAGCAATCGGGGCAAATCGAGGGTGCTGTCGCAAGATACGAAGGCCTACTTAGTAGCGTGATTGCTGATCTAGCCGCCCACAGGCTCGCAAGTATCTATATCGAGCGACGAGACACATGGAAGGCGAGGGCAGTGCTTTCAAAGGTTGACAGGGATTCACCGCATTTCGTTAGTTTGCGCATACTTCTTTCAAAATGCCTTTGTGATGAAAACAGGTGCGAACTTGCTAGAGAGGTACTAACTGACCTTCTAGATCGAGACATAACGGAACAGCAAAGAGATAGGGTCAGGCTTGCCCTTGCAAACTTATTCTTTAGAGCGAACGACATAAAAAGGGCGATAGATCAGGCTTTCTTCGTTTTCCTTCATGGGGACGACGAGGTTTTGGATGAAGCACAAGTAACGCTCAAAAGGTTTGGGATCCGTGTTGGAGGACTAGAAAGACGCCTTAGAACCGCGTATAGGGCTAACAGAAACTTCATGCCCGAAATAGGCTTCGAAGAAGATGAACCCGCAATCCCGAAGCTTAGCAGGGGAGCATATTACTTGAGGGTTCGAAAGGATTTGTCAAGGGCTCAAAAGGAGCTTTTGCAGGCTAAAGAGAAAGCGCAAAGCTGGCTTGCCAGATTTGTGTCTAACATATTGTTGGCAGATGCGCTTGCAAACGATGGCAAGGACGAGGAAGCGGCAAGGCTGTACCTTGAAGAGGCAAGTGCACTTCAGAACGAGATCTTGAAAGGGATTGCGCTTATGAAGGCAGCAAGGGCGTATATGAGGGTGTCTAGATTCCATTATGCGCTTTCGGTTCTTCAAGAAGTCCTAAGATTGCCGGCTTATGTTGGGCTGAAAATGGAGGCTAAGTGGCAGTCCGCCTTGTGTCTTCTTGTTTCAAAAGACTTTGCCGGTGCTTACAACTTGCTGGATGAGGTGTGGCGCGTGGTCGGGGGCGATGGGGTTTTATTCAGGTTTGCTGAAAAAGTAGGCTATTTCAGGGGGGTTGCACTTTTTGGTCTTGGAAGAAAGGAAGAAGCCGTTCAAGCGTGGAGGCATGTGGCAAGGGGATATCCCGGGTCCTACTATGCTACGCTTGCTTTTTCGAGGCTAAAAGAAATCGAAAGCGATGTGGGGATTGAAACAGATGTCAAAGAAACACGAGGAGCCTCCAGAAGCGCATTAGTTGCAATGGATATTTACAAAAGGGGATTGAAAAAAGAGGCGATAGCAATGCTGCGGGAGAGGGCTTTGGCTTCCAGTCTAAATGAAGAAGACCTTTTTTTGCTTTCGAGTATGCTCAAATCTTCTAAGCGAACACACGAGGCATTGTTTTTTGCGGTTGGAGGTCGAAATATCGATGGTCTGGGTGAGGTTTTACCTGTTGGTTTTCGCGATGAAGTGAAAATGGCATCCGAAGAAATAGGGATTGACAAAGCACTCATATTTGCCGTGATATCCGTTGAAAGCAACTTTGACCCAAAGGCAAGGTCGGTAAAAGGCGCAGTTGGCCTGATGCAACTGTTACCTTCTACCGCGAGACTGGTTGCCTCAAGGATATTGTCAAAGACCGAACTTTCACGCAGGGTTTGGAATCCGAGGATAAACGTCCTTCTGGGAAGCGCTTTTCTAAAAGAACTTTTGAACCACTTTAGAGGTCAGGTTGTGCTTGCGCTTGCCGGCTACAATGCTGGTGTTGGCGTAGCCCGCAGCTTTTACAAAAGATTTAAGCGCCTAGATGCAGACTTGTTCCTCGAGATACTGCCATACAAGGCAACTGCACATTATGTGAAGAAGGTGCTTGCCATGTACTCTGCTTACAAGGCTTGGGAAGGAGGCGAGTTTGTGACACTTTCCCTAAACATCCCACAAGATTTGGGTCCATTTTTGCAAAAGAGGGAGACCGGAAAAAAGATGTATTGATGCCCTCTACCTCTTATGTCGCTTTTTCTGTCTAGTCCGTGCTGTCTCGTCAGGCCAGTGAACCTTTAAGATGCCATATTCTTGACCCTCACGCACCCCCCTTGAAAGCGCATAAATGATTATGCCAATCCCGAGAAGAACTGAACCCATCGCAACAAGATGGGCGTCTCGCAATCCCCAGAACCTGTCGGGTCTACCCTCTGGCTGTCTGATAAACTCCACGAAGAATCTAGACAAACCTGCGCCTATCAGATAGATTGCAAACAAGATGCCGGGTCTTTTGAACCTTTTTCTCAAAGCCCATAACAGGGCGAAAAGCATAAAGTTCGAAAGGGATTCGTAAACCGGGGTTGGATGAACTAACTCTTTTGTTGGGACGATGCCATCAGGATATGACATGCAGAACAATGGTTTCACTTTAGCCATACACACCTCGAAACCCTGGCGATAGAAATGAACGAGCCAGCAAGAAGTCTTATCAACAAAGTCACCGCACGGAAGCCCATAGTCCCCATCCCCTGCAAGTTGGCATCCGATGCGACCAAAGGCATAACCTGAGGCTAGCATTGGAGCGGCTGAGTCGCAACCAACTAGTATAGGGATATGCTTGCGCACAAAGTATATGAGTATCGCAATAGCAGCCAGTATGAGGCCGCCGTGCCATGTGAGCCCAGCGCCAGAAAAGAAATCGCCGAGGCTCACACTTTCTGCCTCTGTGAACATATAAGCCAGTTTCGCACCGAGCACTCCGAAAACGATGCCCAAAAAGATGATATTTTCTGCAAACTTGACAGGGATATTTCTCCGTGTAAACTCTTTCTGCAGCAACCATAGTGCTGTCAGAAAGCCTATCGCCATCATCACTCCATAGGTCCCAATCCTTATAGGTTGTTCGATCACATAAGGCCACATGGTTCCTCCAAAGGTCAAAAGTCTATTCAGAAGACCCTATCTGCCTTATCAAATACGGTTCAAGCATCTCGTATCTGCGATTGCACACGACTTTCTTACCTTGAAGTTCATATTCCGCCTTGCAATGGGCAAAGCCGAGCTCAAAATGGAGCCTTGCCCCACATTCGCACACAAAGCCTTTTATCCTGGCAGGGACTCCAGCGACCAGTGCATAGGGTGGGACATCTTCGGTCACGACTGCCCCTGCTGCAACAAAGCAGGCCTCTCCAAGTTCATGCCCGCACACAATAACAGCCCCTGCGCCTATGGATGCGAACTTGCGCACAATCGTCTTTTGAAATGCGTATCTTCTAGGAATATGCGCCCTTGGTATTGGTGTTGAAAGGTTTGTAAAGGTCATCGAAGGTCCGCAAAATACAAAATCTTCTAGAGTGACGCCGTCATAGACATTTACATTGTTCTGGAGTTTGCATCCGTTCCCAATAACAACATCGCTTCCGATAAAACAGTTCTGCCCTATGATGCAGTTCTCTCCGATTTTTGCTCCTTTCATGATGTGTGCGTGATGCCAAATCTTTGTGCCCTTGCCGATATTCGGGTCACAAAAGTGGTTTTCTTCAGTCTCACCATCAATGATGGCTGTTGGGTGTGCAAAGTAAGGCTTTTCCATGTTTCCTCAAAACCTAAGCCTTGATAACCTTTTCAACGGCACCCCTATAAACCCCCCGCGTGTCAACTATGAGTCGGGCGTCATGGAGGATTGCCTCATAATCAATACAGTCATGGTCAGTGGCTATAACAACAGCATCGGCTTCCCTAGCAGCGGATAAGTCTACGCTCTTTCTTCCAGCAAGGTGGGGATATTCTCTAGTCATAGGAATCTTTGGCACATAGGGGTCATGATACATCACCTTGGCACCAAAGCCCTCAAAAAGATCAATTAGTTTGAAGCTAGGGGATTCCCTGCAATCGTCAACATTCTTTTTGTATGCAAGTCCTACTAACAAAATCTTGGCGTCTTTGAGTCCCAAACCACGGATAGAAAAAGCCTCCATGGTGCGTTGTACTACATAGTGAGGCATGAATGTATTTATCTCGCCCGCCATTTCTATAAATCTGCAACGCGTATCGTATTCTTTTGCCTTCCACGAAAGGTAAAACGGGTCAATAGGAATACAATGTCCTCCAAGTCCTGGTCCCGGATTAAATCTCATAAATCCAAAAGGCTTGGTGGATGCAGCCTCGATCACCTCCCAAATATCTATTCCCATCTTTGTAAACACCATCTTTAGCTCGTTGACAAGCGCAATGTTTACAGCCCTGAATGTGTTTTCGAGGATCTTGGTCGCCTCTGCAACCCTAGAGCTGGATACAGGCACAACCTTCACCACTACTTGACCATAAAGAGATGTCAGAAGTTCGAGTGTATAAGGGTCATCAGCACCAACTACCTTTGGGATGGCACTTGTTTCGTATATTTCGTTTCCAGGGTCCTCCCTTTCTGGTGAATAGCCAACGAAAAAGTCCTTACCAGCCTGTAGTCCGGATGATTCGAGGATAGGTTTTACAACTTCTTGCGTGGTGCCGGGATAGGTTGTGGACTCTAGCACAATCAACTGTCCTTTGCGCAAGTTTTTAGCGATAATCGAACACGAGTTGATTACATAAGTCATGTCGGGCTCCCTATGTTTGGTGAGAGGTGTAGGTACGCAGATGAGCACGCAGTCACAATCCCTAAGTTTTGAAAAGTCGTTGGTGGGTAGAAAGCCGCCTGCCAGCATCTCCTCAATGCTCGTGTTCGGGATGTGTCTTATGTAGCTTTGACCATGCCCTAGCATGCGCACTTTTGCTGGGTCTGTGTCGAACCCAACCACCTTGAACCCCTTTTTGACAAATGCTTTTGCAAGGGGAAGACCCACATAGCCCAACCCGATGATCCCAATCAGCGCTTTCTTTTTATTGATTTTCGCGAGCAGATCCATTTCGAGATTACCTCAATGGAAGTTTTACGCGTTTTCTCATCTCGCTAGCCTTATAGATCGCAAGGATTATCTCTACCGAAGCCCTTGCTGAATATGCGTCCATCGCTGGCTCACACTCGCCAACCAAAGATCTAATGACATTGTCATAAAATCCCTTGTGTCCATAGCCATACACGGTCGGCGGGGTGTAGGATGACGCAAATACGATTTTGTCTTCGTCCTGATAGTCAGAGAATTCCCAGTGTTCGATCCTATTTAGTGCTATGCCCCCGATCTTCGCTGTCCCTTTTGTTCCGAGGATGGTAATCGAGCCCTCCAGGTTCTTGGGATAGGTTAGCATTGTAACATTCAGTGTTCCAATTGCACCACTTTTGAATCGCATGAGTGCTGCACCTGTATCTTCCGTTTCTATGCGTCTTGCCAGCGTACCTGTGAAAGCCTCTACTTCTTCGACATCGCCACAAAGCCAATGGACAAGGTCAACATAGTGAGACGCCTGATTCATAAATGCCCCGCCATCTAGCGCCTTTGTGCCTCGCCATGGCGCCTGGTCATAGTATTCTTGGGGTCTTGTCCAGAACACGTTGACCTCAATAAAGCATATCTTTCCGAATCTATTTTTATCCACTGCTTGCTTCAGAAGTCTTACGGTGGGATTCAGCCTGTTCTGCTTGACCACAAATATCTTTTTGCCGAGAGAGGTGCAGGTCTCGAGCAGTTCGTCTATCTCGTCAAGCCGCAGACCTATTGGCTTTTCACAGACTACATGATAACCTGCTTTTGCTGCCATGATGCCGTGCTTGGGATGGAGTCCTGATGGGGTGCATATAGACACCACATCAAAACCGCCAACCTCGAGCATTTTTTCGAGGTCAGTAAAATGAGGTGCACCAAGAGCCTTTTTGCTGGCCTCTTTTGCCCTTTCCTCAACAATGTCACAAACAGCAGTTATCTTGGCTTGTGGATGGTCGAGAAGCGCCTGAATGTGATATCCCGAAATGCGTCCACATCCGACAATAGCAAATCTTATAGGAGGCTTTAGCATGAGGATTGACCAGTATAAAAGAGCATCAGGTTTATATCATTACCTGGCTGCCTTTGCAATCGCTTCAAAAACGATTTGGTCCAGGTCTTTTCCTGAAGCCTGATCAAATTCGTACCTTACACGCACTACAGGTTTAGAGACATTGAGCAGTCTTTTGAGATCGATTGGAGTGCCAACTACAACAATCTCTGCATCGGATGCCTCTATGGTTTGCCTCAGTTCCTCCATCTGCCTCTGTGAATATCCCATTGCAGGCAATACTTTACCGATGTGCTTGTATTTATCGAATGTTTCCCTTATTGAGCCAACCGCATAAGGTCGTGGGTCAATGAGGACAGCCCCGCGTCGTTCGGCGTAAATAGCACCGGCTCCAAAAGGCATCTCTCCATGGGTCACGGTAGGTCCGTCCTCGACAACGATAACCTTTTTCCCCGCTATCTCTTCGTGAGATTCAATAGCCACTATCTTGGACCTTGCCTCTATTATGGTTGCCTTTCGGTTCATTTCCAGAATCGAGTTTCTGACCTTGCCTATCTGGTCAGAAGTTGCAGAGTCAACCTTATTGATAATCGCTACATTTGCAAGCCTCAGGTTAGCTTCGCCAGGATGATAAAGCCTTTCGTGTCCGGCGCGCAGAGGATCAACGACAACCATATGAATTGTGGGCTTGAAGAATGGAAGGTCATTATTCCCTCCATCCCACACGATAATATCCGCTTCTTTTTCGCACGCTTTCAGGATCTGGTGATAGTCAACACCTGCATAGACAACGGCGCCTTTCTCTATGTGAGCCTCGTATTCTTCTCGTTCTTCAACTGTACAGTTATACCTGTCAAGGTCATCCATGGATTTAAATCTTTGCACCGCCTGGGCCTCTAAATCCCCGTATGGCATGGGGTGGCGAACCACTGCGACCTTGTAACCTTTTTCCATAAGCTTAGTCGCTATAAACCTAGAGGTCTGGCTCTTTCCACTACCTGTCCTCACAGCGCACACGGACACCACAGGTACATTTGCCTTCAGCCATGTTTCTTTTGTGCCGAGCAGTCTAAAGTTTGCCCCATTTGCAATCACAAGACTTGCCCTGTTCATTACATAGACATGCGATACATCACTATAGGCAAATACAACCTCGTCTACATCGAACTTTCTTATAAGGGATTCAATCTCCTCTTCGTCGTAAATGGGGATACCATCGGGATAGAGTTTCCCTGCAAGGCTTGCAGGGTATTTGCGTCCTGCAATCCACGGGATTTGGGCTGCAGTGAATGCAACTACTTCATATTCATCATTGTCCCGAAAAACGCAGTTGAAGTTGTGGAAATCCCTACCCGCAGCACCCATGATTATTACCTTCTTTCTTCTCATGACCTCCTCCTCATCTTTGTCTTTTGACGCCGACCTTTTTGCAGATTGTGCTTATGACGCATTTTGAGCAAAAAGGGGAAATAGGCGTGCATACTTTTTGCCCAAAACTGACAAGGTATGTATTTATCCTTATCCAGTGCTCTTTTGGCAAGACCTTCCTAAGGAAAAACTCTGTTTCAACAGGTTTTTTTGTTTTCGCAAGCCCTAGCCTGTTTAGAATCCTATGCACATGGGTATCAACACAAACCCCATAAAGTCCATAACCTTCTGTAAGCACTAAGTTTGCAGTTTTCCTTCCCACTCCAGGCAAGGTCAAAAGGGTTTCTAGGTCTTTTGGCACTTTACCATTGTGGTTCTCAACCAAAATCTTTGCGATCTGTTTGATTCTTTTTGCCTTTGTAATGTAGAAGTTCACGGGCTTTATCGCTTTTGCTATTTTTTCCTCGCTTAGATTTGCTATTGCTTTGGGGGTGGAAGCGAGATTGAAAAGCCTTTTTGCTGCCTCGTAGGTGACCTCGTCCTTTGTCCTTGCACTAAGGACAGTTGCTATGAGCACCCTGAAAGGGTCTTTGGACTGTTGTGCCTCCTTTGTTACAGCGGGCGGATCGAACTTCTTTGCCCACTCAGCAAGCAGAAACATCAAGTGATCCCACACTTCTTTTTTCAAATCCCTTTTTCCTCTAAAAACCTGATACAATCAATGGCTGCCTGGCACCCCATGCCTGCAGCAGTTATAGCCTGCCTGTATCTTTTGTCCACGCAGTCTCCTGCCGCAAAAACCCCCTCGACGCTTGTCTGGGTAAACCGCTTCAACACAATGTATCCCTGCTCGTCAAGTTCTATTTGTCCTTTGAAGATTTCCGTATTCGGCTTATGACCTATCGCAAGGAATACTCCTTCTACTGGCAAAATGCTTTCTTCCCCTGTCTTCACATTTTTCACCCTGATGCCAGTCACCTCTTTCCCTGTTTTGGTGAGGACATCTACAACCACACTATCCATCAAAAAGGCGATGTTCGGATTTGCTTTTGCCCTTTCCACCATAACCTTCGATGCCCTGAACTTATCCCGCCTATGAACGATTGTAACTTTGGATGCAAACCTCGTAAGGAACATTGCTTCTTCCATCGCAGAATCCCCACCACCTATGACTGCTACCTCTTTGCCCTTGAAGAAGAAACCATCGCATGTGGCACAAGCAGAGACGCCATGTCCAATAAGTTTTTGCTCGCTTTCTAGCCCAAGGTATTTTGCGCTTGCGCCTGTGGCGATGATAACGCTTTTTGTCTCGATTACTTCGTCATCGTCCGTTATTACCTTCAATGGGTAAGCACTGAAGTCAACTGCCTTTACACTAGTGAATCTTGTTTCCGCGCCGAACTTCTGAGCCTGCTGTCTCATTTTGTCCATTAGTTCTTGTCCAAGCACCCCCTCAGGGAACCCCGGGAAGTTTTCCACCTCGGTCGTGGTTGTAAGTTGCCCCCCAGGTTGCAGACCTTCAAACACAATCGGGTTCAAAAGCGCCCTTCCTGTGTAGATAGCTGCAGTAAGTCCAGCAGGTCCTGAACCGATGATAACTACATTTCTCATAAAGCCCTCCAGCCAAAGGCTTTGTAATCATAATCACGACGAAAAAAATCGCAACACCGGCGTGACTCTGGGTGACCATGAAAATGGGTATCCCTCGCTGGGACGCCCACCCGTGCCCGCCGACCTGCCTGCCTCGTCCCTAATCACTGGATACACTCCCTCACGCCTCGCATGTTGCGGGGTTCCAGTGTCCTTTAGCACCCCTCTTTCGGAGTGCCTCGAGGCTATCGCCACAAGCCGCTTATGACGACTGGAATCCGGGACGGCTCGGATTCCGACACGATCGCAATGCAATATCTGTGCCAAGCTTGCTGGATCAGAAAGTCTTTGATCTTCTTGGGTTTTTCGAACGGGATTACTTTGGACAATTTGGACAACTTTGGACAACGTCCAAATATTCCATGAACTTTTTTGAGATTATAGGATGCCGTAGCTTCAACACACCACGCGCCATGCCTGATCGACTCGGACCGCTCAACTACTTTTGTAGAACTTGAACCCATTCGAGCAGGTCTCGGCGAATCGGAAAGTGTAGGTGGAACTAAGATGTGGCGTACTGGGTGTTTCAGAAAGAGGGACTACCTAGGTAAGGGTTTGCACTCGTATGGCGGAAGGCACATAAGCCCACCGAAGCATCGCAATATGTCGCAGTAATAGCCCTCGGGGCAATCTGCATCTGTGATACACAAGCCTTCCTTCAGTTTGCACTCGCCCACGCATAGAGGCCAGTCTGCAGGGCAACCAATCACATTGGGAGGGCAACAGCAAGGCGGGAGCTCTGGAATGCAATATGCATTTGGGGGACAGCACCCACTAATCGGGATGTTGAACACACATATCTCGTAGCTCGCACAATCCTTGTCAGACATGCATTTCTTGTTTGAGCATCCCTCGTCAACGAGGCCGTCGCAATCGTTGTCAATGCCGTCGCAAAGCTCATGTGCGCCAGGATAGACTAGAGGATCCGTATCGTCGCAGTCCGCAGGATTGCAGAAATCAAAGAACCCGTCCTCGTCATCGTCTCTTTCGCACCATCCACAGCCAGGAAGTGGCTCATGTGTGCAAACCCCATTCAAACACATATCAATTGTGCACTTGTCGCCATCATCGCAGTCTTCATCTGACCTGCATATCCATTCACAAGGACCACATTTCCCGTAAGGATAACAGTCTTGGTTGCCTACGCAGTCTATAAGATAGCAACACATACCCTTGGGGCAATCAGAATCTTCAAGGCAGCCAATAAGTCCGCAAGCCTTCTGGCAATCTTCAAGGCTTTGGAAGAAGTAGGGGCAGTCGTAACCACAAGAACAGCCGGATTCAAGGACGCACTCATGACCATCGAATATCCAGCCAAGCACCCTGTCGCACATGCCGTGAGTGCCGGGCTTTACGGGGACGCAAGTGCTATCTGGCACACATCGCCCGAAGCATGGACAGCCAACGCAAAGAGGGCAAGGATCGGTGAACTCGCAGTGTGCACCGTCCCCGCAGTCTGCGTCTCGCACGCATCTTCCTGGGGGAACAGGGGCGCATGTGCCAGAAACGGTGCCATCGGGACCGACCGAAAGAGCGCAGTATTGCCCAACAGGGCAATCGTCGTCACTCTGGCATCCCTGCGGGACACATCGACCAGGCCGGTCAGCAATGAAGCAATATGCGCCTGGTGGGCAAATGATCTCGCCTTCACAGATGTAGCCCTTGGGACAATCATAATCGCTCCAGCAATATCCATCTCTTAGTTTGCAAACACCTTTCCCGCAAGGTGGAAGTTCTGGGATGCAGATCTTGTCTGGAGGACAGCAAGGAAGATGAATCTCGAATTCACAGTACTCGTAAGAAGCACAATCCTTATCACTCAGACAGCCCTTGCAACCGTCCTCGTCAACCTTCCAGTCACAGTCGTTGTCCTTTCCATCGCAAACCTCCTGTGCGCCAGGGAAGGTGCCCGGGTCTCTATCATCGCAATCCTCTGGGTAGCAGAACTCATAGAAGCCATCGCCGTCATTATCCCTCTCGCACCAACCACAACCTTCAAGCCAATCGTGCGTGCATCGTCCGTTTTCGCATCTATCAATTGTGCATTTCTCATTATCATCGCACTCCTCTGCAGAGGTGCAACCAGGCTTGCAATAACCGTGCTCTGGTGGCATGCATTCGGGACAAAGGCAAGGAGGGTTACTCTTAGGATCACAGTCGCAGCTGCAACGAGGTCCTTGATACACACAAACCTGACCATCTGGGCAATCCTCATCGCTGTAACAAGGAATTTCCTCCTGGACCTCGATACACTGATTAGCAACACACTTGTATCCCAGTGGGCAATCAGTATCGGATACACATCCAACCTCGCCCGCAAGGCACGCCAAAAACTCCTCTGTTGGTTTGAATGCGCATGCCCCGTTTTCGCCAAAGTTCCCACATTCGGTAAGGTCGAGACAGCGATACCAGTCCTGCCAAATACAAGGCGTTAAGACCTCTTCAGAAGAACAAACCTCGCCAGAACACCCTGTCCGCCTACATTGAGGCAGTTGTGGTGTAAAGCATTTGCCCGTTGTTGCGTCACACTTCTGCCCTTGGGGACAATCATTATCGGATTGACAATAGACCTCACACTGCCAGACACAAGTCCCTTCCTGACACTGCCATTCCCCCACGCACATCACATGTGGCAGCCCCTCGCAATCCTTTGGGGTTTCGCACTGTGGTTGTGGTGGAGGGTTTACGGTTATCCCACACCCTGACTTAGACTGCCCTGAAAAGACAGTCAAGGCAAGGACACCGAACAGAGGAACCATGAGCTTCATTGTGTTGTGTTTCATGACTCACCTCCTTTAACAAGGATTTTAGTCCTTTTGCCACCATAGGGCAACTCAAAGCACTCACCATCGGATTTAGCAGGATTCATGCCAACTAAAAAACCAAATAGTTTCAGCGTACTGCATGCTCATGATCCCCCACGGGCCTAGCCCAGCTATGACAATAATGTCATAGTGCTAGAACTTATACATTAGGTCGAATGTGAAAAAGTGTGCTGGATTTGGCCATCTTTGGGTTGTGCTTTGCCTCTTATCGAGAAGGGCATAGATTTCGTATCTTAGCCTAGCCCATAATCCTTCATGCCTCCACAGGCTGCTTATCATCCCTTGAGCGTAGATGACAGAGGTAATGGATTGCTCCAGATACTTGTTGTCTTTTACATCCTCGTACAGATACCGAATATAACCGCCCAAGAAAAGTTCTCGCAGGGGGCGATATGACAGGCGTGCCACACCCAAAAAATCCTGTCTGAACTCTCGCCAAATCGCCAACTTGCTGTCGTCCACAAGGCGATATTGGAGGTTCAAAGACATGCTAAGGTTTTTTACAGGTTTTAGCCTTACTCCACATCCGAAGTCTATCCTCTCGCCAGTGCAAGGTATTGTTTCCCCCTCCACTGTCTTCCTCGAATAATCGAAGCACGAGCCCCTTGATGAATGTCTTAGGTCTTTATCTTCGAATCTAACATAAGCGAAAGGGGTCACAAGCTTGTTCATCCTAATATCTACCCTTCCCACAGTCTTTAGTCTCCATGTCTTGTCTGCTATCTGTGCAGATGTCCACATATCGAGGAAATATCTTAGTCGCACCCTGCCAAACTTGCCCACATATTTTATCGCTGCTCCGCTTTCGTCCCTTGCCCTAAGTCCACCGTATTCGTCAGGTTCAGAAAAAGCTCTGGAATGTGGGTTTGCATAGTCAGCTCCATACCACCTCAAGATGAACTCGAGTTCGTGATTTAGCCATGAAAAGATGGCACGCCCAATCCCTGCCCATCCTCCTCTTTCTGGCATGTGGTCGAAGCTTCGTGCTACCTCGAAATGCAGGTCTGAAAGACCTATCCCAAAGGACCCATTGACTCCAACTGCACCAAAATCCCCGCCATACGGCATCCTAGACCATTCTTGAAAATCCAAGTCCATTCCCTCTACAAGCCACCTCACCTTTGAATAGTATCCAGTGAAGCCAAAGTGAGTCCTCTTGTTTAGAAAAACCGAGAGGTTGCCACCTGTGACAATCTCGTCATACATGTCTGGCAGTGTCGAGTACGAAAAGCGGGTAGTGGGCAAAAAGGGGTCACCTTGCCATTTGTAGACCCAAGGTGCTTTGCATTCTTCATTGGTACTTGTTGGATCAGTGCAGACGCCCGAGTCATAGATCTCGTATTGATAAATATCGTTCCTTTGAAATGATGCAAATGCGTAAGCCTGTAGATCCGCAGCCCCGAGGCTTACATCTCGTAAACCTATCACAACCCCCCTAAAGCCCTTTGTGAACCTGTAGTCAGGCTGTTCGTACAGGCTCCCTTGTTCTTGTCTACACGAGGGCTCGATGTCTGCCTTGGATTCCTTGCACGCAACTTGCATCTCGTATGTCATATAAACAGATGTATCCTCTTTTGCCCCATTTGGAAACTCTAGCCCCGTATTGTCCAAGGTCAGCCGTTCACCAAAGCCAATGACAAATGTGCCAGCGATTATTTGCCATTTGTTATCGTCAAAAGAGACAAAGTATTTTGCTGGGACAAATCTCGTTTTTGGAGGCTCTGCCACAAGCGCCTGCCTGTTTTCGTCAAAGCGCACCTCTCCAAGGCGATTTTTTGAAACTAGTAGAGCAGTGCCAAAATGCCAATATCTCAGAGATCGCACCTTCGCCAAAAAAAGCATGGGAGGGGTCTCTGTGTCGCCGTAACTTGTGGTAATCGAATACTTTGCCTCACCTTTTGTTTCAAATCTTTTCGGTTTTAGCTTGGACAAAACAATAAATGGTCTTAGTGCCATAACCTTGTCTTGTGAAAGACCAGCACCCACAACTAGATCAGTTAGGTCAGCGATAGCCACTACATCGTCACGATACAAAAGGATCTTGTCCACATCTTCATAGCTCAGGTTGGGCAAAGAATATATTTCTTCTCGGGAGGCTTTGTTCAGGTCAACGGGTTTTGACATCAGCTCGATAAGTGTGTCGTAAGTTACCTGATCAATCTCGCCAGAAGCCAGGAGCTCCAGAAGGTCTTCTTCGTTTTGAACCATTATGAAGACACCGTAGTCATAAGGAAACGCAAGTTTTGGCAACGAAAGGAAAAAGAAAAGCATGAAAAAGCGGTTCAATATTGCTTGCAAGGCACCTCCTCGCACACCCCCCATAGCCCTGCGCCCCGAGATATTGCCTTTTGCTCCATTTCCCTGTATTCGTCAACCCTGCTTTGTCCGTCTGGTGGTATGTAGAAGACACAGCCATAACCCTGTTTGATCATCTCTTCGTTCACGCATATGTCGTCTACATACACATAAGCAAGAAGCCTGCCAAACTTGTCTGTGCAGGACTGGTCGTATTCCAATCTCACCTCTTTTTGAAGCACCAAGGTTTCATTGAAATTTTTAGCCTCCTCGGAAAAGCATGCGCCTTCGCT
>Ga0197143_1002299_pt1 | contig 14332 bp, 15 predicted proteins | sample GBS70_MetaG_FD_148603 | JGI IMG/M metagenome (GOLD analysis project Ga0197143, IMG submission 148603) | Sediment microbial communities from Great Boiling Springs, Gerlach, Nevada, United States - GBS 70_MetaG | ecosystem: Environmental > Aquatic > Thermal springs > Hot (42-90C) > Sediment...
TGTAACGGGTTAAATCGTAAACTTTTATATCATCTATCCAGTAATATGATTCTGTTTCATTATTTTGCCAAACCCAAAATTGGATTTTGATATATTTTGCATTTGTTGGGGAAAGAAAAACAGATGAAAAATTTTTCCAACCGAAAGTTCCGCTTTGTCCGGTGAAAATAAAATCTGATTTTATTTCATTCATAGTTTCATTGTAGTAAATTACTTTAGAGTGGGTACCATTAACATCTTTTCCTGAAAGCCAAACTACATATTGATACCAATTATCCGGCTTTATTGGAAGATAATCTGTCGAAATTATTTTCCATCCCCAATTATCGCCTTTAGCAATTTTTATTTGCAAACTATTTTTTCCTTCTATAGCATTTTCTGAAAAAGAATAATTCAAAAATTTCGGAGAAAGGATTGAAAAGTTAACAGAATCTTCGAAATCAAATCGATATAAAATATCTTCATGAGAAGTTTTAATTTTTTCTGAAATTAATTGAGAAGGCGCCCAAGTAAAAACCAAACCCTTTCCATAATCAGATTGCCAATTTTCAATACCAAATCTTTCTAAATATGGGTGCCATTCTCCATGTAAAGGATCAGAAGTTGAAGCTTTGGACCAGACATCTGAAGGTCTATGTCTGTAAGAACTATAAAAAGGTAATATTATAGTGATGTTTTTATTTTCTAATACATTTTTTATTATATTTGATGATATAGCATCAAAGAGCACTATACTACTCAAATCTGTTTTTTCTGTTAAGGATGCAATATTGGTTATGTTTAATAAAAATATTGAATATATTTTTTGCGGATCTTCTTCAACCAAAATTACTAAAGAAGGTATTCTAAACTCTGTAAAATTATTTTCATTTTCACATATAGTTAAATATTCTAGTTTTCTACAACTCAAACAATCATAATTAACTTTGAAATCAGATGCTCCTAGAATGTCGGTTCTTTTTATTATATATTTTATATTAAGATTGTTAAGTAATTTTTGAGGGGCTTCTTTTACTTTCATGAACCGAATTAAATCATAATTTTCAGCATAGGTAGACCCTACACTTAAATAAATATTTGGAGGTGTTTTTTCTATATTCCATACGGCTCTGGTTGTTCCTGAAATGCTTTTAGCTTTTGAAGGATTAACCCATAAAATCTTATCTTTTGGTTGAATATTTTCATTTAGTTCATAATATTCTGAAGGAACATATACCGGAGAATAAATTTTATCAAGATAAGTAAGGATTGGAGATGTAAGTATATTTATTCCTATTAATAAAATTAAAATCAGAAAAAAAATAAATTTTAATTTTTTTTGAAGTTGAGTAAAACTGGTAATCAAAATTAGTGAGAGTAACATTGGAATAAGAATGCTAATTCTTCCCCATTCTCTGAATGTTGCTGTCAGCTGTATTAAATTGCTTTTTCCTATTAGATGAAGGATCCTAGAAAATAGTGAATTATTAGTTCCTTGTGCTATAAAAATTAAACCTAAGATAAAAAGAATTGATAGAATATTTATAAATTTTATATAATTTTTGTTATTTTTTAAAGAAAAGATAGACAACAAAAATATAAATGTAAATATACCGATTGCTGAGGCTCGAAATGGTGTATTTTCAAAGATAGTTTTTGGGTCAACTTTTGGCCACCAACTATTTGAAAATGTAAAAGCATTGATTAATTCACCATATCTTGATAGCATACTTAATTGGTCAAATGTCATTGGATGTGGATAACTTACACCCGAAGATATTATTAATATGATTGTTGGAAAATTTAAAAGAAAATAAAGTAACAATGGAAATGTTGAAAAATAAACCAAATATCTAACATCCTTTTTGTAAAAAATGAAAAAAATCGCTAAAAAAATGTGAAATATTAGAAGATAAATAAGCGAATGTGGTATTATACCAAAAAAAGCGAGTAAAACAGAATAAATAATCAGAAATTTAGTTCTTTTTTCATAAATATAAGAAATTCCGAAAGATAAAAAAAGTGGTAATACAGCATATGTAGTCCAAATAAGAACATGACCTATTCTATGAACACTCCAAAAGTTAAGAAAATAGAAGAGAGTAATTGGCAATAATAACAAAATAATATCGATTTCTCCTTTTTTAAAAAATCTAATTAATCTGTAAATACCGAAAATACCTAGAAATAATGAAATTATAATTAGAATACTTGCAATTTGAGCATGTGAAATATTTAGATAGGAAGTTAAAAGATCTATACTTTCCAATAAAAATGCCCTATTCCTATCATAAGATGCCCTACCTTCTCTATCATTAAATGTATAAAAAACAATGTTTTTTCTGATTTCGCCAGAATTTGCGCTAATTATAGATGAAAAATCTCCGCTAGAAAATTCTAATCTGTTATCAAAAATTGGGAGTAGTAGTGATTTATAGAATAAAAAAGAAACAGATATCGATAAAATAAATATAAAGATATGGAAATTTTTCTTTAAAAACAACTTTATAGAGTTAATTACTCTAACACTTTTTAGATTCATAATAAAAAGATTGAATGATAAAAAATAAATATTTCTAAAAAATTTCATCAAAAATTGAGACAAAAAATATATTAATTAAAAACTAAAATTATTGAACACAAAAAACACATTTATGAATTTTTAAAAGCAAAAAATCGCAATTAAATACTCTTAAAATATCCCAGTTTTCTACTTTTTAAACTATCAATTAAACTAGAAACCATGGTTAGAAAGATAACTCCCACGACCAAAAATAATAAGATGTATAGAATAAATATAAAAATTCCAGGAAATATCGACGCGATTATTAACAGTGTCCATTCTAAGTCGGCACCTACACCAATTATAACATTTTCCCATTTAATTAAAGGTATTATTTTTTTCAATTTGGCTTTTATCTTTGACTCAAAATCATTAATTATACCGGTTTCATGAATGTTGGATGACGTAATTTTCTCAATATGGCTTCTCACTATGTCAAAAATAGTCATTAAAACCAATAATGATACAGCTAGTACGATTATATGTTGTACTGAGTATGTAAATGAAACTTTTACAGCTAAAACTAAAATTATGGACGAAAAACCTATTCTATCTGATATTATGTCAAACAGCTTTCCTTTGTTAGAAGCTTGATTTTTTAACCTTGCGATGTTGCCATCTGTACAATCAAGAATAAATCCTAAAAAAATCAAAAATCCTGGCAAAATTCGATAGTCATACCATATAAGTATAGCTGATGATAACCAATGTGCTAAAGCTAATGCAGTTATATGATTGGGAGAGAGTCTAAAAATATTTGCGAAAAAATAAGTTAAGATATATGCAAATTTTCGGTATATATATAAAGCTAAAATACCGTCTTTTGTTTTTGAGGAATTTTTAATTTCTTCCCAGCTATACTTTTTTTTCATAATTAAATTAATTTATCCTTCATTTTTTTAGCTTTTTCATAATCTTCCGGAGTATCTATTTCTATCCAAGGTAATCCATTAGTATAAATGGCAAAAGCGTCTATTCTACTCAAAGCATAGTTTATAGCATTTTCGTACCAAATATTTGTCTTTCCTTCTTTCAACAATTTTTCTATACAATTAAAGATTACAGTGGCATCATTCAAACTAAATTTTGAAACTCCTATATATTCTCCATGTGCAATTTTTGGATTAATTTCTTTACCAAATTTTATTATCCTATTATTTTTTATCAAAACTTTCATTTCCTCTTCTCCGAGTTTCTTAACATTATCTACTACAAATGCAGTCTTATAATTTGAGTTTACAATATATTCTACAATCTCCGAGTGAGTAAGTGTATCACCGTTAAATAAGATAAAATCTTCATCTATAAAATTTTTCGCTAAATAAAAACTGTAAATATTATTAAACTCTTTAAATTTGGAGTTATAAATCAACTTAATACCTAAATCTTTAAGGTAGTATAATTTCTCTATTTTGTATCCTCCAATAACATAAATATCCTTTAACTTCAATTTACAAATAGATGTCAAAAGTTTTATCTGGTAATCCAATATCGTAGTATTTCCGATCTTCAATAAGCATTTTGGAAAATCCTTGGCTACATCCTTTAAACGACTATTAATGCCGGCAGCTAAAATAACAGCTTTCATTTCCTCACCTTACTAACCAAAAATCCCAATCCAGCTGAAAAATATCTAACAAGTTGATAAATTATAAATCCTATTGTCAAAATTGGATGTTTAACAAACTTTTTCCAATTTTTTATGAAGCTTGGTCTTATTGGACTTAGTTGCTTCAAACCTCTTTTAGGATTTGTTTTCATAAATTCTCCTATAGTTTTACCATAATAATAATGTTTTTTAGCAATTTCTAAAATAGATTTAGGTTCTCCTATATGAATTTCCTGAGCCTCAATTCTTCCTATTTTAAAACCTTTCTCTAAAAGCTTATTATGAAAATCATAGTCTTCTCCTGCAACTAAAGATTCGTTAAATCTACCGACTATTTTAAAAATTTCTTTTTTGAAAAATCTCGCTGCAATATTTAATTCATCATCTTTATAACAATCTCTTTCAAGTTTTCTTACCTTTGACCAAAAACTAACAGTAGGATCAGAGGTATTATGTACAGCAATAGCATCAAATCCTTCTTTTTCACATTTTTTAATAGCTTCTTCTATTATAGTTGGTTCTAAAATGAAATCGGAATCTACTCTATATATATACTTTCCTCTAGCTTTTTTGATTCCGAAATTAACCTGGGAAGATCTTTCCGGACCTTTAAAGAAAATCTTTGCTCCAAATTTTTTAGCAATTTCAACAGTTCTATCCTTAGAAAATTTATCAACTACGATAATTTCAATATTCTTATAAGTTTGTCTTTTTATAGATTCTAAGCATTTCGCTAAAGTTTTTTCTGAGTTGTAGGTTGGTATTACAATAGAAACTAAAGGTTTATTTTTCATTTACCACACTTTTGGAATAATTAATATATTTTTAGTATATTCTTACCTAATTTTAATCTTAACTTTTCATCTTCTAAAATTTTACGGCTTCAAAAGCTTTTTGTTGTGTTATTTTTTGTGATTTAAAAAATTACATTCTCAAAATATAAATAGAAAAATTTAAATATTTTTAATTTTAATAGCATTATTATGAAATATTTTGAAAGAAATCTATTAGAAGAAATTAAAAAATGGATAGATAGAAGGGAAATTATTGCTATTAAAGGGCCTAGACAATCAGGAAAAACAACCCTTCTTGAAATGCTGAAAGAGTGGTTAATAAAAGAAAAGGGCATAGAAAAAGAAAATGTGATCTATATTACATTTGAAGATAGAGAAATATTGGAAAAATTTGACGAAAATGTTAAGGATTTTATAAAGTTTTTCATTAAAGATGAAAACAAGAAATATTATTTCCTTATAGATGAGGCTCATCTTTCCAAAGATTTAGGAAAAAATCTAAAATTCATTTACGACACTCATAAAAACATTAAATTAATTATAACAGGATCTTCTTCAATGGAAATTATCTCATCAACTGCAAAATTTTTGGTTGGAAGAATCTTTTCTTTTGAGCTATATCCATTAAATTTTTATGAGTTTGTTAAAGCAAAAGATGAAAGTTTATTTAGAATATATAAAGAAAAAACAGAAATAGTGAGAAATTTTATTTTCAATGAGATAGATTTTGAAGTCCCTGAAAATGACATATTTATCAAAGATTTGTTAAGATTATTAGAAGAATACCTAACATTTGGAGGATATCCTGAAGTAGTAAAATCAAATAATAAAGAGGAAAAGATGATCATTTTAAAAAACATTTTCAACACATACTTAGAAAAAGATATTATCTCATTTTTGCATATAACAGATACAGCAAAGTTCAGAAAACTAGTATCTGCTTTATCTTCATTAATAGGGGATTTAATTACTTATGAAACTTTGGCAAATGTTTGTGATACATATTTTAAGGATATAATCTATTTGCTTGACGTATTAGAAGAGACTTATGTTATTATGCTTTTAAAACCTTTTCACAAAAATTTGGTTACTGAATTAAGAAAAAATCCAAAGGTATATTTTATAGATTATGGGATAAGAAATTATGCAATAAACAATTTTACTGATTTTAATCTTAGGCAAGATGCTGGAAAATTGGTTGAAAATTTTGTAATGAATGAAATTAGGACGAAATCTGAAAATATATCAATAAATTTCTGGAGAACTACTGCAAAAGCTGAGGTTGATTTTGTTCTTAGTGATGCAAAAAAAGTTATTCCTATAGAGGTTAAATTCCAAAAGATGAAAAAACCAAAAATCTCAAGAAGCTTGCATAGTTTTATATCATCTTATTCTCCAAAATATGCAATAGTTTTTACAAGAGATCTTTGGGGAGAAAAAAAGATTGGAAATACAAAGGTGAAATTCATTCCTGTGGTTTATATTTGAAATGACTTTTAAATTATGAAAGTGCTTAATTTCAATCTTTCATCTTCAAAGAATAAATCTATAATTTTCTGCTAAAAAGAATTGAAAAAACTTCGTTATTGGAAAAAACATCTAACTTATCTTTTAACGCCTTTTTGAGTCCAATATCGTTTGACCATATAGCCACTTTCTCACCTATGGATTTTATTTTTAATGCTAGAGCAACATATGGAAAATCATCTTGTGGAGAAATTTTCTTCGCAATTTCCAAAAATTCAATAATAATAAGATGATGGAATAAACTTTATCTCCATTTCCATTAATTTGAAAATTTCTTTAATCTCCGAAGCAGAAAGTTTTGATTTTTTCATCAACTCGTCTTTATGTTCTTCCAACTCTTCTTTCAAAAATTCTGGAGCAACTAAGTTGAACAAGTTAATAAGACTGTTAATAGAGATAATCCTAAAAGTCTTACCTTTGGAAACAAGAGCTGAAAAAAACACATTTGCATCTACTACGAGAAACATTTTAGATTACATTAATTTTTCATATCTTTTTGATAGAGACTTATTCACCTTTTTACCCAATTCTAATGCATCTTTTTCTTTTAATTTGCTCTTAGAAATTATTTTTTCTACTCTAACAAAATCTTCAAGTTTTTCTTTAATTAACTTTTGTACTGAGATCTGCAATAGAAGTGGATCTATTTTTTTAAAATCTTCTTCAAATTCCTTTGGTATTGTTACAACAAATTCTGCCATTTGGATCACTAATGATTAATTTAGAATAAAAATTATTTAAATAGCTTTATTTGATATTTTTCTTTAATAATTAGCAAAAAATAAGCAGATAATAAATATTTTTAATGTTCTTTCTAAAGATGGTATTACAACAGAAACTAAAGGTTTATTTTTCATTCATTATAACCTCAATAATCTTTAAAAATTCTTTTGCAGATTTGTTCCAATTAAATTTTTTGGAATGCTTTAATGCATTCTTGCTTAATTTTAATCTTAGTTTTTCATCTTCCAAAATTTTAATAATGGCTTCGGCAAGTTTTTTTATATTTCCGTTTTCTTTAACCAGTAGTCCTGTTTTTTTGTTAATAATAGAATCTCTTAATCCAGGAACATCATAAGCAATGCATGGGGTAAAGCATGCATTTGCTTCTATAATATTTATTCCCCATCCCTCTCTTACAGAAGGATTAACGAGAACCCAAGCTTTTGATAACAATTTAATTTTTTCTTTTTCAGAAACGCGACCAAAAAATTTTATTTTTTTGTTATTTGTATTTTCTAATTTTTCTCTTAGATAACCGTCTCCCACAACCCAAATTTTTGCATCTTTTATTTCTTTTTCAACAATCTCAAATGCTTTTATAACATGTCCTGGTCTTTTTGCTCTTTTTAATCTTCCTACATATATTATTGTTGGTTCTTTTTCTTTCTTAGGATATTTTTTTAATGGCTCGAATGATATTCCTTCTGATACTACATAAATTTTTTTAAATCCCAAATCGACCAAATCTTTTTTTGTAGATTCGGAAACAGTAATTGTTGGAATATTGGTATAATTTTTTAACCAATTGTTTTCAAGAAAATAATAGCCAATGAAATTTATTGGAAATATTGTTTCATAAAACCAATATTCTTTTGCTAACTGATGGATTAAAGCAATAATCTTTTCTTTTTTAACAAATTTTGGGGTGAAAAATGGCAATGTATTTATTTCATCAATAATAATATCAAAGCCTTCTTTTGAAAATTGTTTCTTGTAATATTCTTTTGCTTTTTTATATACAGAATATTTTCCTCCTGCTCTAATTATTCTAACTCCATCAACAAATTCTTCTTTTTTGCAATTTTTAAATTCAGAAGTAAACAAAGTAACTTCATTTCCTTTCTTAACCCATCTTTTTGAATTTTCATGGGTAAAAACTTCAGCTCCTCCTGCTTCAGGATTTTTTATGTCACGCCAATTGAATATTAGAATTTTCATATTTCCAGTTCCTTTTTCAAAAAATCTATAAATTTTACAACAAATTGATAAAATTTCTTTTTATTTATTTTTCTTAATAAAATATAATCCTCTGACCCAAATGGAAAATTTTCAATAGAAAGAATATGTAAATTTTCTTTTAAATTATTTCTATACTTTTGGTAAAGCCTTAAAATAAATTCAGTTTTCTCCAAAATTTTCTCTTTCATATCTTCGTATTTAATACCAAATTTTTCAGAAATCAAGTAAATATCGATGAAATCTCTTTCCTTAATCCCTTTTCTAGTCAAAACAGCTCTTACCTTTTCGCAAAAGATTTCTCTGATATCATAAACTTTAAATTTTATTGGCGTAATGTACTCTTCATAAAATTGAGGAAATAAAAACTCAAATTCTTTTGACTTACTAATCAACGAATTTAACTTACATTTCTTGATAGGAAATAGAATTTTTTCAATGAAGTTAATTTGAATTTTTATAAAAGTTTCTCCAATAAAGTTAGAATTAAACCAGATCTTGAATGTTAAATTCTCGCCTCCTCCTCCCAACTCAACATATCTTTTATTTCTTTTTTCGCATTTAAAATCTAAATTTCTCTTTTTCGCTATACTTTCAAAAATATCTCCGATTTCATAGATTTTTTCACTTAATTTTCTTCTGATTTCCTTTTGGGACAAATTACTGAAAATATTTTGTTCTAGAAATGTAAAATCCAAATCAACTGAAAATCTGTAATAATTAAGATAATATTTCATAATGCATGTACCACCTTTAAATGCAAATTCATCTGCAAATTTAGTTTTAGACAAATCTAGAAGAATCTGATGAAGCAAAATATCCTTCTCTATTAGGTCTTCTCTAGCACCAGTTTTTCTGCTTACTGCTTCTATGAATTCTTTCATATTAATTCATCAACAATTCTCCTAACCGTTTTTGGGTATTTTTTAGAGTATTCAAGCAATTTTTTCTTAGATGCATTCTCTACAAATTCTGATACATCGATTAATATCTTCTCTTCTGAGATATTTCTATATCTCCAAAGATAGACAAAATCAAGAATTGTTTTTTCCAAATCAGAATACCTTATTCCATTTTTTTCCTTTATTCCGAAAATCAAAGATGGTTTTATTTTTATAAACTTGAACTTATTCTCTGCTATGTTAATTTCCTTAGCCCTGAAAATCTTGTCGTTTATGACATAATTTACAGTGAAATATTCGTGGGTGATATTGTTCAATAAGATAGCAGTATACAATCCAAAATACCAATTATTTACACCCTTGATTTGTAAGCCATTAGCTACCATTTCTAGTGTGCTTTTGTCAACTTTACCTATTTTTATTTCTTCTGGAGATTTTACATAAAAAATTCCTTTGAAAATTCTTATTAGATAATGTCTGGATAAAAGATAGTTAACAAGAGTTTCATAATTTATACCCAATTCTTTGCAAATAACTTTTAGGTTATCAGACTTTACAAACCTCTCCTTGCTCAACCATAATCTTTTCATTACTAAATCTGATTTTTTCATTTATATCATAATATTATATATTTGATATATTATGATATAAATAACTTTTATATTTAAAGTTTTTGTACAATCTACAATGCCATATTTTCCTTACCATCACTCAAACCTAATAGTAAATGCTTCATTACCTATAGATATAAATTTTGATCAAAGGCCTATAATTAATTAAATTAGCGTCACGAAAAAGCTTGAATTATATCTTAATATTAAGATATATATTCAAATACCTTGTTATCAAAAATTTCACTTTCATTTTTTAATCAAATCTTTTTGAAAAATAATCATAAGGTAAACCTAAAACTAATATTAAAACTATTATAAAAAGCAATATAATAATTATCTTTAATTCTGCAAAAGGAAAAATATATGGATTAAAAAATTTCTTATACACAAGAATTAAAATTAAAAAGATTGAAAGAAAAAGAAGAGTATTTTTCAAAATGCTTGAATAGAATTGAAGGATATAAAATCTATAAGCTATTGCCATTGTATCGAAAAATATGTTTAATATTGTTTTTAGTTTGACTCTTCCTATTCCTCTTTTAGAAAATTTTAATATTATAGGAGCTTCAACAATCTTATAATTAAATTTTTTTGCATATGCAAGAAGCTCTACATCAAAGGCAAATCTTTTTACTCTTATATAAGGCAAAATTTTTTTAAGGGCTTTTGATTTAACCAATTTTATTCCTGCTTGCGTGTCTTTAACATTGAAATGAAAAAGAAGCCTTACAATAATGTTATAAGAAATGCTTAATATCTTTCTTATTAAAGGATAATACTCTATTTTAGAAAGCTTATGTCTCTTGCTTCCTATAACAAAATCTGCATTGTGTTTTTCCATATAATCTAATAATATTTTTATTTGTTTTGGGTTTATCTCAGAATCTGCATCTAAGAATGTTATTAAATCTTTTGATGCAAACTTTGAACCATATTTTATTGCATATCCCTTTCCCTTATTTTTCTTATATCCGACAACAATAACATTTTCCTTTTTTGCTTCTTCAAATGTTTTATCTGTAGAGCCGTCATCAACAACAATTATTTCAAAATCCTTTATTCCTAGTTTAGAAAGAACATCTTTTGCTCTTTTTATTGTTTCTCTGATTCTTTTCTCCTCATTATATGCTGGAATTATTAAAGATATCTTAGGCATGATTATATTTCTTTTTGAAATAATTAATTAGTTTTTAAATCTTGATTCAAAATTATTCAAAAAACTCTTTTATATTGGAAATTACCAAAAATATTAGAAGTGAGAGATTGAGCAAAACAAGGTTTTTTATGACTTGTATTAATGAAGAGTGGAACAAATATATCAGTAAAATTTCAGCAAAAACAAAAATTGGAAGAATGTATATTGGTTTTGTGTTGTTAATAGACAAATCATAATTCAAAATTATTTGTGAAATAGATATTAAACTCATCAAAACAAAAAACAAGAATATTATTTCACCTGCCTTTAAAAAATCCTTGCCGAAAGCGAAATTAATTACAAACTCTGGAAATAGAAATGTAATAAACAAAAATAATAATGAGATTAAAAAAGTATAAACAATTGTTGTTCTGAATATTTTTCTTGCCTCTGATTTTTCAGAAATATTTAAGCTTGCTGTTTTTGGAAACATTACGATAATCAAAGAGCCTGAAATCCAAAAAACGATTTTTGAAAGTGTTGAAGATGCAACATAAAATCCAGATTCCTCTGAAGAGAAAAGATTTTTTATTAACAATATATCCAAATTTATCATAGCTGTTATACAAAAAGATAAAATAAAAACAGGTAAAGAGTATTTTATTAATAAAGATCTGTCAAACCTTTCTTCCTTTTCTTTTAAAACATCTTTAAGATAATAAAACGCAAGAATACAAACAAAAACTCCTGAGATAACAACACTTCCTATTGCACCAGAAACCTTAAAACCAAGAAATATTAAAATTAATGCAAGAGCAAGTTTTATTATAGGTTGCAAAACAGAGATCAGAGCATATTCTTTAAATCTCTGCATCCCTCTTAATATGCCGAAAAGGTTTGAGCTCAGAAAAGTTAGAGGAAAAGAAATAGCAAGCAAAATTATAGAGAAAAGTTCGTTTGTTTTCAAAAAGTTTGATATAAAAGAAGAGAAAAAAGAAAACAAAAAAGCTAATATAAACCCAATAAAAAGAAATCTCAAGGAATAAATTCTTAGTATTCTTTTTATTTTTGTTATCTCTTTTTTAACAAAAAATTCTGAAGATATTTTTGTAATGCTTGTGTTTATTGCACCACCAAAAACTGAAATAATATATAATATTGCTATTAAAGAGCCGAAGATTCCATAATCACTTGGTCCCAAAAACCTTCCAACCACAACTTGAAAGAAATAGTTTATTATCATTCCAAGGAGAGTAGCAAAAACAATCAAAAAGCTATATTTGAAAAGCTCCTGATCTGAGAATATTACATCCTGAATTATTGCCTTAATCTTTCTTTTCATTATTTTTAAATATTTTTATTTAAATTTAAGAAACTGTTATTGGTAAGCATATTGAAAATTCTTTATCATCGCAAAGCAATTTTATATAATAAATTCCTTTCTTTTCAGAATTCCATTCAAGCTTATTTGAAGAAAATGATATTGCGAACAAAGGTATTCCTGCACAATTGGAATTATTATAAATATTTGCATTGCCTTTTTCACAAAATTTTATATTGCATATACAATTACCTATTTCACATGGGTTGCACAGGATTCCTTTGCCTTGTTCCTCACTAGGATACACTCTTCCAAAAAATATATAATATGACACTAAAAATATTACCAAAATAACTGCAATTAAAAATATTAAAACCCTCATTGAACCAACCTTTACAAATAATAATATTCTTTTATTTATTAAAAATTTTGCTATATCAATAATCCAAACTTTTTACGATTTTATTCTTAGCTTACTTATCTCTGTTTAGAAAAAGCAAAAGATTGATTGAAAAGGTTTATAAATATATAGTATAAATTATGACTGAAAATTATAGGAACAGAGTTCAGCGGCAAATACAAGAAAAAAATAGCAAAATTTGAAAAATCTTGGTATAAAAGAAATTTACTATACAGTTAATGTTGATCTTGAGTTGATCTTGATGATGTTACTGAATATCTCTTATCAGAAAAGCCTGAAAAATTGACTAATCATACTTATAAATTTGTAAAATATATAGTTAAATTTTATCCTCAAGATCTTTTGGATTCTTATTTTATTGTAAAAAACTAGGTTGTCTGTTGAAAATCCTGTGGCTATGGGTGTAGACAAAAAGAATAGTGGCGATATATTAATATTAGACACAATTGAAGGAAAAGATTATAAAAAAATAATTTTAGAGGAAAGAAAAAAATACCTAGAAAAGAAATGAAAGCCCTTAGGAAATACTGTTTATTCATTTTGTTTAAAAAGAAATCTCTCCGGGAGACAATAAATTGCAAAATTAGATATTGATTGGAATGAAATTAACAAAAATCTGAAAAAATCTAAAGAATTGATTTGTTTGTTCAATGATGTTGAGTGTATATGTATAGATATGGCAGACTTATTAACTCATAAATACCAATCTAAGAAAATATTTTTAGAAAATTTAGAAGCATTCTTAGATAGTTTTATAAACGATAATGTTTCTGAAGCTTTTGCTTATGCTATACAAAACAATTCTAAAGAATTGTTAGAATATATTCAAAAAGCTGAAAAAGAATCAAAATCTTTTTTAGAATTATTATTCTAACAAAATATCAAAAATGACTAAAAATGGAAAAATAGAAATAATAATTTTTGACCATCAAAATTATAGAAAATTTTTTCTTTTGTGCCGTTATAATTTTTTATTTTATATCTAAATTTAATTGTCAAAAATATTTCTATCGCGAAATCGCTCGGGAAAACAAGCTTTTTAATTTCTTTTATTTTTATTAAAACCAAAAAAGGATGCGTATATTTCATAACTCTATAATCATTTATTTTAGAAAATTATAGTTATTTGATTTATTATCATAATCCTATTTATCCGTGATATTTATTTATAAAAAAATTTAATAAAATGCTCCGTCCGGGATTTTCACATCTTTTGAACCCGGGTCTCGGCCTTTCTTCTCATCGTCTCCTCAAACCTTTCGAAAAATCGAAAGGGCCGCATCCTTTTCCGGCACAAGAGACCGGACTAGACTAACGGAGCATTTGGGTCGGGCCAGATTCGAACTGGCGACCTCCACGTTGTAAGCGTTCCGCAGTTTATCTCTTTGGCGTCATAGCCTCTAGACCACCGACCCTTTTATATTGAGTTTTGCTTTAATTATTTAATCTTTAGTTTTTTGAATTCAAAACCTTTTTTAATATTTTCCTTATAACCCTAGGATCTGCCT
>Ga0197143_1002301_pt1 | contig 14324 bp, 15 predicted proteins | sample GBS70_MetaG_FD_148603 | JGI IMG/M metagenome (GOLD analysis project Ga0197143, IMG submission 148603) | Sediment microbial communities from Great Boiling Springs, Gerlach, Nevada, United States - GBS 70_MetaG | ecosystem: Environmental > Aquatic > Thermal springs > Hot (42-90C) > Sediment...
AAAGCCCAGGCATCCCTGCATCGGAGATGAGAGCCACATCGCCTTTTTGCAAGGCCTTGATTAGCTCCTTTACCCTGCCCTGACCGCTGTACTCGTGGTAGCTTACTACTGGCTTCTTTATCCCGTAGTGTTCCAGGAGTTTGCGTGCTCTCCTTGTATCCTCTGCGGCAATGAGGCTAACTTCCCCGAGTATTCGCAAGGCCCTTAGAGTTATATCCTCCAAGTTCCCGATTGGAGTCCCGACAACGTATAGCGTACCCAACTTTCCTCCTCTACTTGCCTAAGATTATCCGCCTGAGCACCTCTTTGCTCTGAGGTGAGGTTACCGCCAGGATTTCATCCCCGGCCATAAGGGTCGTATCGCCGTAAGGGACTATGGTTTGGTCATCACGCACCACCATCACCACTAAAGCGTCATCGGGGATGCCTAAATCGCGGATGCGTCTTCCGTCAGCGGGCGAGCCGGGGGCTATCTTCCCTTCCACAAGCTCTACCCCTCCCCTCTTGAGGGCAAGGAGGTGGACAAGGGAAGGGATTGGGAGGGCACGCTGAATCTGAGCTTCAATGACTTCGGTGGTGGAGACTGTAACGTCCACTCCAAGGTGGGCAAAAATTTTGGCGTTGCGGGGGTTGTTAATCCGGGCTATGGTCCGCGGTACGCCGAATTTCCGCTTGGCTAAGAGGCATATAACCAAGTTATCCTCATCGTCCCCGGTCACGGCTATGACTGCATCGGCCCTATTTAGGCCGATCTGCTCAAAGGTTGAGGAATCGCACCCATCTCCAAGCCAGACGTGGTCTGCCCCTAATTCATCTATGAGGAAAGCAGCCCGATTAGGGTTCTTCTCCACCACCAGGACTTCGTGCTCGCTTTCCAGCAGGGATTTGCCTAAATAATAGCCTACTTTTCCTCCGCCGACGATAATGATATACATTGCAATCCCTCCACACACTTTTTTATGGCTTCAGCGGCCAAAGTTATAGGCGAGATGACGTTCAAGCCTAAGCTTTGGAAAATCTCGGCCTTTTTGGGGTCATCCAAGCGGGTTATGACGTTCTTGATTTTGAAAATCTCCTTAGCCACGTAAGAAGCCATTATGTTCGTATTATCGTAACCTGTAGCGGCGATGAAGAGGTCGGCTTGCTCAATCCCGGCCCGGCGAAGGACTTCTTCGTCAATTCCCATTCCTACAACTGTTTCCCCTTGGAAATCGGGCCCCAATGAAGCCAAAGCTTCCTTGTCTATATCCACTACTGTGACGGAATGACCTTCCCGGCTTAAGAGAAGGGCGAGGTAAGAGCCTAAGCGCCCACATCCTACAATGATTATTTTCATCTGATTCCCTCCTCCAGTATTTCTACCTTTAAGCCTTTGGCTTTCAGCCAATCAATGCCCCTCTCTATTTCCTCCTTTTGCCCTTCCAGGTCTACTTCTAACCAGGCAGAGTCTTCCCTTACTTCGGCTTTGCGGATGTTGACGATAAAGGAGAACTCCCGGATTAGGCCCCAAATGATTGGCTTATCCACGAGTTCGGAAGGATACGTGAGCTTGACCCTTGCCTTGGCCATTTTTACCCTCCGATGGGGATTTTGGAGATAATCACTTCACAATTAGCCCGCCTGAGGACTTCCCGGACCGTTCGGCCTATGCCCTCGCCGTATGAGGTTTTCTTAAGCCCTATGCCCATCACTATTTGGTCCACTGCGCTCTGCTTGGCTAAGCTGAGGATTCCTTCGGAGGCAGAGCGGTGGCGGATGAGATGTATTTCTGGCTTGAAGCCGTGTTGAAGGGCGATGAAGTTGGCTGTTTCCAGGGCCTTCCTCCCCTTCATTTCCAGCTCCGGCAAAGGGGCATCCAAAGGGACAGTGTAAGGCACTTCAATCACGTGGAGCAGGATTAACTGGGCATTCTGCCTTTCCCCGAGCCGGCAGGCCAATTCCACGGCCCTTTCGGAGTACACTCCTTCAATGATTGGAACGAGGATACGGCGGACGGCCTCTACGGAGTAGATGGCTTTGACTGCCTCGGGAGGGGCCGGCTTAGGTAGCCTCAACATCCAGACAATGGTTATCAGTAGAATGGTAATGAAGGAAAAAGCAATGGTGATTCCTAAGGGATGCCCCATGCTTCCCTCCTGACCTTACGGCTTAGCTCGCCAACTGCGCCAGCGGTTTATCCCGTAAGCAATCATGAGGCTTCCTAAAAGTAGAGGCTGCCATAGGGCGCTTAGGGATAAGCCCTTTTCGGCGACGACTAATGCGCTACGCACGATGATGGCTATTCCTAACAGTGCAATAAGGAAGCCCAGAGAAAGCCTGACTTTACTCATAGCGTTATACCCAGTCTGGTCAACTCCCATTTGAACTTTTCCAAGTTCTCCAGTTCTTCAGCTTCCTCAAAGATGCGTATCTGCTCTTTGTTCCAATCCCTGGGCAAGTTCCTGAGAACCGGCTTACCACTGCGGACACGGTACCAGACGTAGTAGATTATCCAAGCTAAAACCCACAACGGCCCCACGATCCGAGCTATGGCGTGGGTCCAAAGGACAATTATTACCATTGCGCCTGCGCCAATAACGGCCAGAATTCCAGGGATGGGCACTTCCATCCTTCTCCATTTGATGTTTAGGGGAACCCGATAAGGTCTGGGAATGTGTGGCTCCTTAATTCTCAAAGCGATCAAGGATGCAGAGGCCAAGAAGTAGGCCAGCATAGCTCCGAAGGCGTACATGTTAGCCATAGTGTCCATAGCTTTGCGTCCGCTTAGGAAAGCGAAGAGGGCTTCAACAGCAGCTATTCCGGAGAAAAGGATTATAGCTCGGAAGGGGGTGTGGAAGCGTGGATGCACGGCTGAAAGCCCTTCGCCGATGAGGCCTGCTTCGGCCATGCCGTAGGCGAGGCGGCTTGCTCCCATTATTCCGGTGTTAGCGGAGATGAGGACAATGGTGGCAGCCAAGATAGCCGCTGCTGGCCCCGCCAGGAAACCAACGAAGGGCAATTTGCTGGCCAAAAGGGCCACAGGATCGCCCTCTCGGGCCGCTATATCCTGCCAAGGAAGTATCCCCAGCGCAACCGTAGGGAAAGCCAAGGCAAACATTAGCACCACGATTATGAGAGCCAGAGAGGTACGAGGGACAACGGTGCTTGGACGTTTTGTCTCCTCCGCCGCTTGAGAAACTGATTCCAGGCCCACGTAAGAGATTACAGCTATGGAAATGGCGTAAAGGAGCTTATCCATTGTGGGGAACTGGGTGCGCCATTGGTGCAAGAACAATTCCGGATTCCAGGCAAAGGCAAAGCCGATGACCACGATGGATGTCTCCATAATCATGTCCAAGGCCCCTAATATTTCGTTGAGCAGGGAAGATTCTCGGATACCCCTTATGTTCAAGAGAGCCAAAATCAAGATGAGGAATAAAGTTTCGGCCAACCAGATGAGGTTAACATTGTGGAAGGGGCCAATGGTCACGCCGAATTCGCGCACCTGAGGGAAGAAAAAGTTAATGTAGCCGGCCGAAGCCATAGCAAAGAGAGCAACGTCTACGGTGTAATCCAGCATTAAGGCCGCTCCAGCCACGAGGCCCCAGAAATCGCCGAGGCCTCGCAGAGTGAAGTATTGCCCTCCTCCAGCGACTGGGTAAGCTGCGGCTAACTCAGTATGAGCAAGCCCGACCATTACGTATACTATGCCGGCTATGAGGAAGGCGAGGGGTGTGGCCCCTTGAGCGGCAGCCATCACCAGCCCTAAAGCCACATAAACATCGGCCCCTACATCAGCGTAACCCCAGGTAAAAGACCCCCAAGTAGTAACCTCGCGGCGTAATTTTGCCCCTTTTTCCTTCATAATGCTGCCTCCTTGAGCACGCCAAGAATTATATACTTACGCTACAACCTTTGTCAAACAAAAATAGCACTTGCGCCAAGAGCTCGTTACCAGGTGGTGGAAGCAATCTTTAAAAGTGGAAGAGTGGACGAGCCGTTTCTTGGCCCCACAAGGTAAAAGGGGGCTAATAGCCTACCCCTGCAACCTGCCCACGAGAGGGACCATGAACCCTGGTGAACCCTCAGCGAACGGGATTGAAATCAGTGCTGCCCGGGCCACTCACCTTTACTGAAACCGGCCCCAGCGTGACAACTGGCTCGCTGGCTTTCACCTCCCCGCTCCCCACACCGACACCCCAACTTCAACCCTTATCCTTCACCAGCTCTCTTCCCATAACGGGCAGATGCCAGCGCTGACCCCGCGTTACCACAGCGGGGTGGTGGACGAGTTGCGGGGACGCAGAGCCCGCAAGATTGAGTTGGACCCCAATTATGTGCCGCGCTGCACCGAAGAATATCACCTGGTGCTGAACGGGGTGAGCAGCAAGTTGATCCCCATCGGCAACAACGAGTACCGCACCGAGGACGAGCGGTATTGGCGCATTCAGCAGCAGATAACAAACACTAACCGCGGCGGGGACTATTAGCTGGCGACGACGCCGGATGGGACGCATTTCGGCTACTGGCCGTTGGTGGGCTACAGCGCGCCGTTGGAGATGCCATTGTTTCAGAACGGGCAGACGGTGGGCCCCAACGAAGAGGCAAATGCTGGCATCGCTACCGGGTACGGGAGGTGACGGTGAACCCCGGCGCAGGGCCGGTGATGCGCACGGTTTACGAATTCCGGCAATTGGCAGGGGACGGGGTTTCGCGGCCACCCCAGTGGGCGCGTCCTGCGGCGGGGACGTGGCCGACGCCAACGGCCTGCAGGGGCGGGAATACAAGCGGGAGGATTACGACGGTGCTGGCAATGCCTTGGCCGTGGAGACCACCCGCTAACAGTTGACCGATCTGGGGGGCGGACGGCGCTTAGTTGTGCCCGTGGCGGTCTGCGAATACCCCAACGGCGGAAGTGGCCCTTACCGCTGAACGGGCATATGTCTACAACGCGGGTGGACCCGTACAACCCCACCCTCACCTACCGGCGCTCTGGACCTTTTACGACGGGCTGGGATGGCCCATTCAGACCCAGATGCAAGCAGAAAATGGCTGGCTTGTGGTGCAGGACACGGCGTATGATGCCCTGGGGCGGCCGGCCACCGTCACGTTGCCGTGCACCGCGGCCAACCTGGACGGGCCGCCGTATGCGGTGGCTTACGGGTACGATCAGGGGCCCAACGGCATCGGCCGCCGCACGGCGATGACCGACACGACGGGGTCACTACCTGGCAGTATGATGCCCGGGGACGGGTGCTGTCGGTCCTGAAGGAACCACCGTTTACATCGGGGACTATTACGAGAAGCAGGGTCCGTGGTCACCAAATACTACTACGCCGCTGGGCAGCGAATTGCGGTGCGGGCCGGGGCTGTGGTATACTGGTTACACGGGGATCATTTGGGGAGCGCGACCTTAACAACCGATGGCAGCGGCAATCGGGTTGTGGAGGCCCGTTATTGGCCCTACGGCGAGCTGTGGCTGGGGGCGATGGTCACGGACCGCCTATATACGGGGCAGCGGTGGGATGAGGCGTTGGGTCTCTATGACTAACGGGCCCGCTACTACCATCCGGGGCTGGGGCGGTTCATCAATACGGACCCGCTGGTGCCGGAGCCGGGGAATCCGCAGGCGCTGAACCGGTATGCGTATGTTTACAACAACCCGCTCCGGTATGTGGATGGGGGTGGAAATATTCCGGTGGTGCTGCTTCTGGTGGCCAAGGCTGTAGCGCTTCTGAAAGCGATAGATTACGGGTGGACAGCATGGGATGTGTATCAATCGGGCCGGGTCTTGGCCAATCCCCTGGCCACGGATGAGGAGAATCTGGTAGCGGGGCTGAATCCAGCCCTGGCGGTGGGGCTGGAAGCGGCGGAGCCTGAGGATTGGCTTCCGGTTTCGTTGCCCTTTGATGATGCGGCGCGGCGGGCGTTGGTGGCTGGGCTGCGGGAGCGGGTGTCGGTGGACGGGCGTGGCCTTCTTGCGGGAAGCTAAGTTCCTTAAGCACACTCATTTTTGGGGGCGAATCAAGTATTATTCGGGAGGTGCTGGAGCGAGCGGCGGATTTTAACATCACTTCGGAGCGTTTTGGTGTGCTTTCAGCTTCTCATCCGCTGGTGATTATTTCCCAGCGGGTGTATCAAAAAGGGGTGAAAGGCTGGTCAACCCAGCCAGTATATTTGGCCAATGCTCGGGGGTGAAGAGATGAAAAGGGTAGCATACGCAGGAGTCTCTTTGAATCCAAAAAGGTTTGAGGAGGATCGGAAGTGGGTCCTGGAACTTCTCAAGCGCATGAAGGTTCGTCGGTTCAAAGAAGAAGGGCTTAGTATTACGTTCAAGATAGATGTGGATACCCCTGCATTTTCTCTTTGGGTGGAAGCAATGAATGAAAGGACCGATCTCACACCCCATCATATCTGGGTTGGGCACCTTTACACAATTGATGAGTTGTTCTCTTCACCTTTGCTGGAATGGTATCCTGGCTCAATTTATCTCGGTTGGGAATGGAAGCTTGGAGGACCTTATATACGCTGCCAAAGCTGTGGTTCCAGACTTGAACAGACTGGATATTTGGAGGTTGAGGAGAGGAAGCTGAAGGGGAGGGGGATTGTTTGTACTGATCGCTTTGAAATCCTCATCTCCCGTTCGTTTAAGGAAAAATTGGTTGAGGCTGGTTTCACAGGCTTTAAGCTTCTTCCTGTTTTTCGGCCGAAGCGAGGTGGGGAAGGGGAGCCAGCGGTTTATCAATTAGTTGTGGAAAACATTCTCCCTCCCATGGCCTCTCCTCCGACTGAGTTTGAGGAAAGGGAAAAGTGCGAGGTTTGCGGGACCGAAGCAAAGGTTCTGAGGCATTTACACTGGCTTGGGCGCGTCCCTTATCACGAGTTTAGCGAAATTTATTATCCTTGGAGTGTGCTTGAGGTGATGGCCGATTTCAACCTCTCTTTTGAAAAGATAGGGAAATTGCCATTCGCCAGCCCCCTTATCCTTATTACGCCGCGCGTTTATTGGTGGCTGTGTGAGCAGGGGGAGAAAGGTGCTTTAGTTAAGCCTGTGTACTTGGTATAAAAGAGGGGATTCCAACCCCTTCTTTTGACATTTCGCCTTCTTCCAATTAAAATATACCCCCAGGGGGTATACAAGGAATGGTTAATGGGGTGGTAATTAAGGTTCAAGCCAAAAGTGTGCCTTATGTAGACCCGACACGGTGCCAAGCTTGTCGGAGGTGCCCTGCGCGACAGGTGTGCAAATCCAAAGCCTTGACCCAGGTGGACTTGGGTGAACCTCCGTTTGTGGATGCGAGCCGTTGTTACGGTTGCCATGCCTGCGTAGTGGAATGCCCGTTCGGAGCTATAATCATCCCACGCTGAAGGAGGAGCTATGGCGCAGTTTATCAAGCAGAATTTGGCACCCCTTGTTGTAATCTTAATCCTAATCTTGGCCTATTTCCTCCTCAGGAATCGCCCAAGCCCTGTAGGCTCTGTGGAAGAGTTCAATACCTTGGTAACCAGTGGAAAGCCAGTTGTGGTGGAATTTTTCTCCAATACTTGAAGCGTTTGCCTCTTTTCAAAGCCCATCGTGGATGGGCTGGAGAAGGATTTGGAAGGTAAGGCTTTACTTTTAAGGCTTGATGTTGGAGCAAATCCAGGCCGCAATCTGGCTTCCCGTTACTTGGTAAGGGCTCTCCCCACTTTCTTGGTGTTTGACGGCAAGGGCAATGTTGTGCACCGCCAATTTGGTATGCCGGACCGGAAAGCTATAATTGATGCGGTAGAAAACGTGGTGAGTAGCTTACCATAGAGTTCTGCACTGGGGCTGGGCCCCATCTTGGGCAACCCCTGCGAAAGGGGTTTTGAGAGGGGGGCCAAGGGGAGAAACTCTCTGGCGGGGGGTTCGGGGGTGTCCTCTTATAAACGAGGGTGGGGGGAAGGGAACCAGAAGGCGAAGCCCTTTGACAAGCCGAAGTGATCCCCGACACGAAGCAGGCAGTCAATCTGATAGCAACACCCAATAGCAGGAGGGAATTGAACATGGAGCTTTACGATGTCATAATCATAGGTTCAGGGCCTGCGGGCTTAACCGCTGCCATATACTCTGCCAGGTCCAACCTTAAAACCCTGGTCATTACCGGACGAGCTATTGGCGGGCAAGCCGCCCTCACGGCCGAAATTGAAAATTACCCCGGCTTCCCAGAGGGCATATCCGGCTTGGAATTGACACGCTTGATGCAGGAGCAAGCCAAGAAGTTCGGGGCCGAAATCCAAATGGACGAAGTCCTCAGCGTAAACCTCAAAGAACACCCCTTTACTGTAACCACTTACTCCGGAGATTACCAGTGCAAGGCCTTAATCATTGCCACCGGCGTTTCCCCGAGGAAGCTCGGGGTCCCAGGAGAGGAAGAATTCGTAGGCCGAGGAGTATCCTTCTGCGCCACTTGCGACGGCTTCTTCTACCAGGACCGGGAAGTGGCAGTGGTCGGGGGAGGGGATAGCGCCCTCAAAGAGGCCCTTTTCCTCACCCGCTTCGCCCGCAAGGTTTACATAATCCACAGGAGGGACCAGTTCCGGGCTGAAGCTATAATCCAGGAGAGGGCTCGCCAGAACGAACGCATTGAGTTCATCCTCAACTCCGTCGTGACCGAAATCGTGGGCAAAGAGAAGGTGGAGGGGGTCAAAATCCGCAACCTAAAGACCGGGGAGGAATCTTTCCTGAAGGTTGACGGGGTCTTCGTTTACATCGGCAATGTCCCCAACACTTCCCTCTTCCAAGGGCAAATTGAGCTTGACGAGCAAGGCTACATCGTGACCAATAGGGCTATGCACACCAGCGTGCCCGGTGTCTTTGCCGCCGGGGATGTTCAGGAGAAGGTTTTGGCCCAGGTTGTGACGGCAGCTGCATCCGGGGCTATCGCTGCTATGGAGGCCGAAAAGTACATCGCTCACCTTGAGGGGAAGGAATACCCGGGCAAGGAGTGGAAGCCTTAAAGCCCAGTTGCGGCCCTGAGGAGGTTTAAAGCGAATATTTCCAGAAGGCCAGCGCCAATACCGGCCAGGAAAAGGGGGATGATTTCTCCCCCTTTTTCTATTCCATCGGGGTAGAAATTGAAGGCCAGCTGGATTAAGAGCGTGTTTATCGCCCCCAGAAGGATGAGGGGGCCTGCAAGGCTCAGCAAAGCCAGAGGATAAAGCACGAAAGGCCATTCGGTTCGGACAATTACCGCAAACCCTATCCCCACAAGCAAGGTTAGCACCAATTCCCCGAAGTTCTCCAAGCTCCGGTGGTGAGCTGGGTTTTTAAGGACCAAGGAGTTGAAGAAAGGGACGAACAGAAAGCCCCAAGCCAAACCATTCAGCACGCCCGTTATTAGCCTAAGCTCCTGGGAAGGAGGGTAGAGCAGCGGCTTCCCCCGCCAGAAGTCCACAAAGGAGTTCAATCCATCTATTCCCCACATGACCACGAAAATTGCCAGAACGGCGGAGAGGCCAAGGGGAGGGAAAAGGCCGGAGCTCAGCCTTCTCCTTAGGGCAAGGAAAAGGAAAGCAGCGAGAAGGCCGAGGTAAGTTCCGGTGCAGCGGGCGCACAAAGGGCTTTGCTCCCCACCGAAGAAGAGGGAATGCCGAGGCAGGCGGTGGCAAACCCCCGATGCCACAAAGTAGGATTTGCCCAGGAAATCGTGAGGGGGAAGGCTCAGGAAAGCGGCTATCACGGAAAGGCCAAAGGCTAAGAGGATGAGCTTGGAAGAAGGCTTCATTTTCTGAATTCACCCACTATGTGGACTTTCCTTTCGGCCGGGATGAACTTCTCTAAAACCACGCTCAAGCGGAAGGACAAGGGACCGAAGGCCAGATAGGTTGGGTCTTCTACGAGGTGCACGGAGACTTTCCGAAGGCCAACCTTAGAGGCCATTTCTTCAATCTTCATTGGGGTATTGGCCCGGTAATAGGGTGGGAAGACATCTTGGCTTTGGCGGCTGTAGAGGCTGGCCACAAGGGATTTTTGCGTTAGGCCTCCGACTTTGCTCAACGCCCACCCAAGGCGAGGGATTGGATGGAGAAAGTTGGGAGTGAGGAAGATGAAGCGGCCTCCGGGCTTAAGGACCCTGGCGACCTCTTCAAAGGCCTTTTCCGGCTCGGCTAAATGCTCTAAGACCCAGCTGCATATCACCAAATCAAATGTCTGGGCTGGGAAGGGGAGTGCCTCGGCTAAGGCCTGGACTCTGGGGATAGAGGGTGCTCTGTGCTCCCGCAAGGAGGCCAAATCGGCATCCACTCCAACCGTAAGCCCGGCCAAAGGGTGGAGGCGTTCAACGATTCCTCCCCTCCCGCAGCCCAAGTCCAGCAATTTGGCATCGGGATTGAGGTAGGAAGCCACAAGCTCTTGGTAGACCTCGGTAGAAGGCTTCCAGCCAGGCTTGATTTTTCGGTACAGAGCCCTGTAATGTTCCTGCCTGTCTTTCATCCGCACTGGGAATAACCGCAGTTCCGGCAAATTACGCACCCTTCACTGAACTCCAGTAGACTCCCGCACTCCGGGCACTCAGGCGAGAAGCCAAAATCAACAGCGGAGGTTGACCTTGAGCTTTGCACGGCCGCCGGCGCGGTCGTTTCTTCCCCCTTCTGGGCTTTCATATACCTTTCCATAGCCTTAGCGATAGCATCGGCGCAGGAGAGGATTGGGCCGCCGTTGTGCCAAGTCGGGGCTGGGCACCTTATCCCCTTAAGCTGCTTGATTATGGCCTGGGGGTTTATCCCGCTCCTCAGAGCCAAAGAGATTAGCCTTCCAATCGCTTCCGATTGGGAAGCTACGCATCCACCCGATTTGCCCACTTGCAGGAATACCTCGCACAGCCCCACTTGGTCCTCGTTAACGGTAACGTAGAGGTTGCGGCCGCAGCCCAACGGTATCTTCTCGGTGGTGCCGCGGGTGATGAGTGGGCGTGGCCGAGGGGCGAGGACGCCAGGAAGGCCCGGTTGGGCAGCTTTCGCTTCTTCCACCTTCTCCTCAACCCCTACATTCAGAACCTGCGTTTCCCGGCTGCGATCGCGGTACACAGTCACCCCTTTGCAACCGAGCTCGTAAGCTAGGAGGATGGCCCTTTCCACATCCTCAACCGTGGCCTCAAATGGCAAGTTTATAGTCTTGGAGATGCTGTTATCGGTCCAGCGCTGGAATGCGGCCTGCATCCGGACGTGCCATTCAGGGGCTATGTCTAAGGCCGTGACGAAGACGCGGCGCACATCGGCTGGGATTTCTTCCATGTCCTGTATCCGGCCGGTTTCCGCCACTTTCCTCATGATTTTGAGGTTGTAGAACCCCCGCTCTCGGGCTACTTTCTCAAAAAGTGGGTTGATTTCGGGGAAGGAGTCCTCATCCAGGATGTGCTTGCGGGTGAAGGCCAGAGCGAACAGAGGCTCAATGCCTGAGGAGCATCCGGCTATGATGGAGATGCTTCCTGTAGGAGCGATTGTGGTAGTGGCAGCATTTCGGATCCCATACTTTTTGATTCGCTCCACGAGTCCGGCCCAATCAAAGGAGGAAGAGTTAGGTGCGGGGAAGGGAAGTTTGCCCTGGGGGTAGATTGAGCCTTCAAAAGCGGGGAAAGGCCCTCTTTCCTTCGCCAGCTCTACTGATGCCTCCTTGCTCCAGTAAGCGATGGCTTCCATTATCCGTGAGGCTATGCTTATGGCCTCTTCCGAATCGTATGGTATGCCCAGCTTTATGAGCATATCGGCAAAGCCCATGACCCCAAGGCCTATCTTGCGGGTTCTTAAGGTAGCTTCCTCTATCTGAGGCAGCGGGAGCTTGTTCACAGTGATGACGTCGTCCAGGAAGCGGACGGCCAGCTTCACTGTGCGCTCCAACTTTTCCCAGTCAATTTGGCCGTCATCGGTCACCATGTTGGAGAGGTTTATTGAGCCTAAGTTGCACGATTCATAGGGCAATAGGGGCTGCTCGCCGCAGGGGTTAGTGGATTCAATCTTACCCAAGTGCGGTGTAGGGTTGAACTCATTTATTCGGTCCAAGAAGATGACGCCAGGCTCGCCGTTGCGCCAAGCCCCTTCCACAATCTTGGCAAAAACTTCCCTGGCCTTGAGGCGCTTGACCACTTCACCGTTCCGGGGGTTCACAAGCTCATATTCCCCATCCTCTCTTAGAGCCTGCATGAATCGCTCCGTAATGGCCACGCTGATGTTGAAGTTGGCGAAGGCCCCTTCTCTTTCCTTGCAGGAGATGAACTCCAGGATATCGGGGTGGTCAACCCGGAGGATTCCCATATTGGCTCCGCGGCGTCTGCCCCCCTGCTTTATCACATCAGTGGCCGTATCAAAGACTCGCATGAAGCTTACTGGGCCAGAGGCAATCCCACCGGTGGAGCGGACCACATCGCCTTTGGGGCGAAGGCGGGAGAAGCTAAAGCCCGTATTGTGCACTACGGCCAATTTGCCTTGCCCGGCCAAGTAGTTGTTATACCCTTCCACGGTAAAATCGTAGAAGGTGGCTGGGCTCTCAGGGCGAGCGACCTCTTTAACGACTGCGTATCCATCAACAACCCGCTCCAAAAGCTCAAGCCGCTCTCGGTAAGCGGGGGCAGCCTCCTTAAGGGCTGGAATGAGCCGTTTCAGCGTCCCGTGTCCAATGCCCTTTCCCCAACGCCAGCGGTGCAGCCAGAACTTCTGGCCATTGATTTCAATGGGTGATTTATGAATTGCCGTATTGTGGGTATCAATGCCGAGGGTTTGCAAGATATCCTCAACAGCTTCAAAGGGGATGGGCATCCGTGAGCGGTTATAATGTGCCGATGGCTTCCGCAGTGCTTCCAGCCTCTCTCGTTTAAACGTGTCTTGTATGTAAGGGAGGAGCCAATCGGCCAGCAGATGCGCCTTCTTTGAGCATGCCAATTTTACGTTATAGGTGACAGATTTGCCCCTACCATGCGGAGCTTTGACCTGCAAAGCCGGTTCAAAGCCTAAGGCACTGGTCAGGGCTAAAAGCTGATGGGCTAACCGCGAGCTGACTGTCGTGACAGTGACCCGCCGTCGTGTTAAGCTCACGTAGCCATCGGAATCCACCAGGCCGGCCAGGAAAGCAGCGATGACCGAGAGCGGCGATTTGCTTATAGCTTCCGGCAGGGTCAGGTCCGTTTTGGGGCCAGGCTCTACTTGAGTTAGGCGGGCAAAGGGGCGGACGAAAGCTTGCTTGGCGGTCGTTAACTGCCAAAGGCCCCGCTTATCCTTTTGCACTGTGACTTGGACACCGTGCTTTGCCAGGATTTTGGCCGCGTGGTCAAGGGTTTCTCGGCGGCCATCAAAGAGTCGCATCCGCAAAGCCGTGTAGTGTGCTTTCCGGTTGCGAAAGACATTAAGTGAGCCATCGCCGAGGAAGAAGCCCATTAGCCAAGCTAAATCTTCATCCAGCCGGAGCCCATCCACCTCTTGGTATTCCTTAAATGGCCAATCCTCCCAGATAGAAGCGTTAGGTGTGAGGATGATATCACCGGGCTGCAACTCATCGGCGCGGCGTTTCTCCAGCGAAGTGCCATTGAAGACGAAGAATGGGTGCCAAGTGCTGGTGGTGATTTCTATGCCCTCGCTGGCCTTTACTGTCACCTGTTGCTCAGGGGGCACCATCCATCGCCAGATGTGTGTGATTTTCTTCCAAGCAAAGCGGCCGGTTGAGGGGTCTAAGGCCGGGGTAAAGATGTTGAGGTCACTGATTTCAATGACGGCCGAATCCCCTTCTTCTTTCTCCTGGTAACCAAGGGCACGCACACGTTCGTAGAGGGTTTCAATCGGCTCAATCCCGCAAAAGGTGGTATATACATACGAACCGCCAGCGACGCACCCTCCACCTGACTGGTGGATAAGCGCCGTGGCTTTTACCGCTTCAAATATGCTGGCCATGTCGTCTTCCACCGGGATTACGAAGCATGCGCTGAGCTGCCCGAGAGGGGTTCCGGCATTCATAAGCGCTGGGGAATTGGGCAGGAAGTCCAAGCTTTCCATTAGCTGATAAAACTTCTCGGCCCATTCTTCTTTGCCTTCTTCCTCCGCCTCGGCAACGGCCTTAGCCACTCGGCGGAGCATCTCCTCAGGCGTTTCTATGACGTTTCCCTTCTCATCTTTCCGAAGATAACGCTTTTTGAGTGCAGCGATGGCGGCAGGCGAAAGTTTCAAAGCCATTTTTGCACCTCCTTTCCCTCATTTTACAGCTCCAGTAGCAGCGGCGAAGAGCCGCAGGAAATTTTCTCCAATCCTCTCCTCGGGCGGGAATTGCTCTTTGAGCCGGTAGTTCCTCCTGAGCCTCTTTCCCCACCTCTCTTCCCAACGGGCCCTGTATTCCTCAAGGG
>Ga0197143_1002302_pt1 | contig 14317 bp, 14 predicted proteins | sample GBS70_MetaG_FD_148603 | JGI IMG/M metagenome (GOLD analysis project Ga0197143, IMG submission 148603) | Sediment microbial communities from Great Boiling Springs, Gerlach, Nevada, United States - GBS 70_MetaG | ecosystem: Environmental > Aquatic > Thermal springs > Hot (42-90C) > Sediment...
CAGCCATGGATCCCCTCCAGGTGGTAGAGAAGTTGATCGAACGCCACAAGGGCGATCTCCCGGTGGAACTCTTCCAGGAACCCCGGGTCCTTCCACCGCGGCTTGACCCGCTGGGTAAACCGGAAGCCGCAGTGAGGGCAGGCGATCTCGTAGAACATGCGCGCATCTTCGCCTCGGTGCGCGACCACGAGGGTGCTGTGCTGCTCCACGAGGTGGCGGTGGAGCTCCCCACGGTCCCCCGCAAAGGTGCAGTACGGGCACCTCACAGCCGCATCCCCTCCACGGCCGTCTCCCACTCCCCAGCGATGCGCCTGCCCAGCTCCCCCACGATGCCCTGGATGAGCCCGACGAAGGCACCTGTGGCAGCCGTCGCCTGGACGTGGTCGCCGATGAGGGAACGTGCAGCAAGGCCTACCTGAACCAGGTCCGCAACCCGCTCGGCGACGGCGAGGGCGGGGAGGTGGACCTCCTGCGCCAGCTCCACCAGGGGGATGCTGGCCTCACGGGCGATCCGGGAGAGGATGGCGTAGTTGACGGGGTCCGTCCCCACCCGCAGGAGGCGGAAGAGGAACTCCTCTGCAAGCTTCTCCGCCTCCCCCTCGCGGACTGTCGCGACGCCTCCTGCGTTCTCCGGGAGCCTGTCCAGCCGGTGGGCGGCGCGGGCGACGGCGCGGATGCGATCCCAGAGCGCCTCAGCGAGCACGTCCAGGGTTTCCGGAAGGTGAGGATCTCCGCTCATGCGCGGCTCACCACCTCCACAGGAATCCCGATGGCCTCCTCCACCAGCTCAGCGATGTCCTGGACCACGATCCTACCCTCGTTCCCGGAGGTCTTCACAGCGTCCGTGAACATGGCGTAATCCTTCGGGCAGGCGACCACGAATGCCTCCACGCCGAGGGCGATCGCCTCCCGGATGCGGTTCTCGCTCGGGCGTTCCCTCCCCGGCTCCTCGCTCATCCAGATCCGCCCCCCTCCTGAGCCGCAACAGAAGGTGTTCTCCCGGTTGCGCGGCATCTCCACAACCTCCGCCCCCACCGCCGCGAGGAGACGGCGCGGGGCCTCGGTGATGCGGTTGTAGCGGGCGAGGTAGCAGGGGTCGTGGTAGGTAACACGACGACCCAGGGGCTTCTGGATGCGGAGGCGGCCCTCCTGGAAGAGGCGGGCGAGGAACTCCGTGTAGTGCAACACCGGGTACCGCCTGCCGAACTGCCGGTACTCGTTGCGCAGGGCGTTGAGGGAATGGGGGTCGGTGGTGAGGATCACCTGATAGCGCGCCTGGTCTAAGATGCGGATGTTGTGCTCGGCGAGGATTTCGAACAGCCCCTCCTCCCCGACCCGACGCACATCGTTCCCGGAATTGCGTTCTCCTTCATAGAGGATGCCGAAATCCACGCCCGCGCGGTGGAGGATCCTCGCCACGGCCCTGGAGATCTCCTGCACCCTTGGATCGAACGAGGCGAAGTCGCCAACGAACCAGAGGACCTCCACCGGTTCCCTCCGGGCATCCTTGACGGGGAATGGGAGCTCCTTGACCCACTGCCCGCGCTGCCGCTCCGGCTTCCCGAAGGAGTTGCCGTACTTCCCCAGTTTCACCAGCACATCCTGAAGGTTCGGATCGGGGACCTCCCCCTCCTCAAGGAGGCGCCTGCGGAGGTCCACGATGTCGAGCATGGGCGCGTTCCCCACAGGACAGATGCGCACGCAGGCAGAGCAGGTGGTGCAGGCCCAGATGGCCTCCTTGGATATGGCATACTCCCATAGGGGCGGGGAGGGAGCCCCCTGGCTGAATCCCTGGAGGTGCGCGTTGAGGTAGAACCGCTTGTTGATCTCCAAGGCAGCAGGGCTGAGTCCCTTGCCCACGGCATAGGCGGGGCAGGCGTCCTGGCAGCGGTTGCACATAATGCAGGCGTAGGCGTCCAGGATCCTCTGCCAGGGGAGCTCTTCCAGCCTGGCCGCCCCGTTCCCCGCTCCGGCAAGCTGGCCAGGCGGATCGGAGGGCCCAAGGGCGAGGTTGATCGGAGCAAAGAGCAGGTGAATGTGCTTGCTCCGAGGGAAGTAGGGAAGGAAGAGGAGGATGAGACCGAGGGCCAGCCACCAGGTGAGATGGGCGCCCCAGAGGAGAGCCCGCTCAGGGAACTGGGACAGGAGGAGGGACACGCCATTGGCGAGGGGCTGCCAGGGATCGGGGCCCTCGAGGGCAAGCTTGATCGCCTGCCCCGTCCACCGCGAGCCCACGTGCAGGAGGATGAACCCCCCGACGATGGCCGAGTCCCGCCGGATCCCTCTCGTCACTCCAGGCAGGAGCATCACTTCAGGGTTGAAGGTGAAGCTTCTTGGCTTGAACAGGAACCGCCGCACGAGGAAGTAGACCATGCCGATGAGGGCCAGGACGCTCAGGAGGTCGGCGAGCAAGTTGTAGGCGCCCCACAGCCCTCCCCGGTGAGACGTGGAGAACCCGGTGAACCCTTCCAACAGGTCGAGGAGATTCACCAGGAAGTAAAAGGAGAACGCGAAGAAGAGGAAGGCGTGGAAGAGGGCCACGAGGCGGCGGGTGCGGAGGAGGGTCCGGTGGAGGAGAACCTGGACCGCCGTGACGAGGAGGCGATGGGGCAGGCGATCCCATGGGACTCCCCCCTGCCCCCGGCGGATGGCGGCAAAGACGCGCATGAACCGCGCACTCGCAAAGGCCACGCAGGCTATAGCAAGGAGGGCGAACAGCACGCGCTCAGGGACCGTCAACATGGCCTGCTATCCCTTCCGCCCCCGAATCGCCTCTGCGATGGCCGGGAGCAGGTCGAACAGATCCCCCACCACTCCGTAATGGGCGACGTCAAAGATCGGCGCCCGCGGGTCGCTGTTAATGGCGATGATCAGCTCGGAATCCTTCATCCCCTCGATGTGCTCGGGGGCACCGCTGATCCCCGCAGCGAGGTACAGCTTGGGCTTCACGGTGAGGCCGGACTTTCCCACCTGCCTGGTCTTGGGCAACCAACCGTTGTCGATGAGGGGCCGCGAGGCGCACACCACACCGCCGAGCGCGTCGGCCAGATCCTCAGCAAGGTGGAGGTTCTCCTTGTCCCCGATCCCCCGACCGACGGCCACCAGGATCTCCTGGCGCGTGATGTCCACGTCCGAGGCATCCGGCTCCACGAGGCGCGTGAACTTCGTCCGCACCCCTTCGAGGGGAGGGACGGGAAACGCCTGTACATCAGGTTCACCATCCACCCTCCCCGCTTCCGCAGGAAAGCTCCCTGCCAACACCGAGAGGATCCCGCGTTCCTCCAGGGCGACCTCCGCCATGATCTTCCCGCCATAGATCTGGCTCCGGGCAACGACCCTCCCGTCCTCTGCCCACACGTGGCGGCAGTAGGCCACAAGCGGGAGGCGTGTGCGCGCCGCGAGGGGAGCGGCGAGGTCCATGCCCATGGAGGTGTTGGCCACGAGGATGATCCGGGGGGTGCGCTGGGAAACCACCGCCTCCAGAACGCGCAGGTATGCTTCAGGGTTGAAGTCCGCAAGCGCCGGATCTTCGGCGCACAGCACCAAGTCTGCTGCGCCGAGGGATCTGGCGAGGGCAGTGATCCCGTTGCCGATGGCAACCACGGAGAGCGGGCCGCCGAGATCCCGGGCCAGGGTCCTGCCCGCTCCCAGCAACTCGAAGGTGACCTCGCTCCACTGACCTTTGAGGGTCTCTGCGACAACGAGTACCTCTTGATGCATCGATTAGCTCACCTCCACGAACGTCTGCGGGCGCTCCGCCTGGATCACGCCGCGTCCCTCCACGTAGCGAACGAGCTCCTCCACAGCAGGCCTCTCCGTCGCCTGCGCCTGGGGGTCAAGGTACTGCGTCCTTCCGCCTGAGGTGGCCACGGTGTACACACGGTCCTCCTCAAGGGGGCGCCCATTCACCTCCATCCGAAGGATCCGGCCCCCCCTTGGACCCTCCTTCCGGAACCACGCCCGCATGCCCGAGCAACGCAGGACATCACCGCCCAGCCGCTGGAGGGGATCAGGGTTGAAGACGTTGTCGAGGTTGTCCTCGATCGCCTGCCGGACTCTCCTCCCGCTGAGCCTGACGCGGTAGAGGGGCGAGGGTGTGGGCTTCATGGCGTTGTACACGTCCTCCACCGTGATGGCGCCTGGGAGGAGGGTCGTGCCGAACCGCCATCCCGGCACACATCCGAGATCTGTCCCCACGATTTCCCTGTAGGCCTCTGCTAGGAACGCGTCGGTGGGGCCCCCAAACAGGTGGCGGCGGTAGAGCAACGAACGGGCTTCCCCGATCACCTTCCCGAGCCGCTCCCGGTAGGGGGTGTAGAGCTCGGCGATGAGGCGGGCGATGGCGGGGTCGGGCTCGACGCGCTGAGGCAGGACGGGGAGGAGAGCATGCCGGTACCCCACGACCTTCCCGCCGCGCACCTGGAGGTCCAGCCTCCCCAAGAACTTCCCATGGGAGCCTGCTTGCACGATGAGGGTCCTTCCCACCCGAACCGGGTGCCAGAGGATGTCGTGGGTATGGCCGCCCACAATGACGTCGACCCCCTCGAGGCGCGCGGCGAAGACCCGGTCCTGTGCAAAGCCCATATGGGAGAGGAGGATCACAACCTGAGCCCCCTCCTGCTTCCGCACGCGCCAGATCTCCTCCTGGAGGTCCTCTTCCCTATACCCCATGCGCCAGCCGGGGGTGATGTCCCGGCGCTCGGTGGTCAACAGACTGAAGGGGTAGGCCTGGCCCACCACAGCCACGCGGATCCCCTCCAGGTCCTTCACCACGCTTGCCTGGAGGAGGCGATCCTCAAACTCTGTGTCCACAAGGTTTTGCGCCAGCACCGGGAACCTTGCCTCCTGGACGCGCGCGAGGAGGACCTCCTTCCCCAGGTTGAACTCCCAGTGTAGGGTCATGGCATCGTACCCCATGGCGTTCATGACTTCCACAACCGCCCTCCCCTCCGTCAGAAGGGCGATGGCCGAACCGTACCAGGCATCTCCCGCATCGAGGAGGATCGTTCGCCCGGGATAGGCAGCGCGTTCCCTCCGAACCAGAGCGGCAAGAGGGGCATAGCCGCCCACCTTCCCGTACTGCCTGGCCAGGGAGGGGTACGCCTCGTAGGAGGTAAGGTAGGCCTCGACGCTGCCCGGAGTGATACCGTTCTCCTGCAGGAACTCCGGCCCGTAAGCCTCCCGATGATAGATGGGGACGAGCTGGCCGTGGGTGTCGTTGGTCCACAAGATGCGGACCACCTCTGGGCGCCGCACACACCCACTAAGCCAGGGGGTTGCCACTGCAGAAGCAAGGGACGCTCCCAGGAATTCGCGTCTTGTGAGCTTCCTCAACCTTGCCTCCACCATCCGATCAGAGGGCGGCCAGTTTGTGCGTTGCCTCATTCCAGGCCGTCAGCAGGTACCAAACTGCGAGGACGCCAAGGAGCAACGCCACAGCCCCTCCCCATCCCAAGCGGTCAGGAAGGAAAACCGCTGTCCCGAGCCGCTCCTGCCATCCCGTCCGGACGAGCCAATCGCGGACGAGGGAGGCGGAGAAGATGTACCCGGCAAGCGCCAGCCAAAGCTTCACGTGTCCTTCGCCCGCACGCCAGATCGTCCCGCCTCCACACCCCCCTGCGAGGACCATGCCAACGCCGAAGAGGAGCCCGCCCAGGACGCTCCCCATCCAGAACGTGGGACGGATGAACTCCTCTGCCTTCTCGAAGATCGTCGTCTTGATGAGGACGAACCCCATGAGGCTCACAAGAAGGCCCAGGAGCATCGCCCTCGTATGCCTGGTGTCCCCCGTGAGGAAAGGCTCCCGGAACGCCTGGACGAAGCAAACCCTGGAGCGCTGGCTGATCACGCCCAGGAGAAGGCCAGAGATCAGGATCGCTGCCCGGTCCCCATACCCCAGGCGGCTGTACAGGAAGGCCCAGAGGATGATCCCCAGGAGCACGGCAACACCCAGGTATGGCTGGAGGCCGCGCCCCGGAGCCACCGGGCCGGAGCTCCCTGCAACAGGCGCCATGCGTGGTGCCAGGCGTTCCACCTCCCAGAGGAGGTAGCGGGCTCCTAGAAAGGCCCCGGCAGCAAGCCCGACCCCCATGGCGAGGCCGCTGGCGGCGAGGGCGCTCGTCGCGCTGAAGAACCCGCCGATGTTGCACCCCCTCGCCAGGGCTGCCCCCGTTCCCAGGAGGATCCCGCCGACAAGTCCTTTTGCCAGCTCCCTGCGGGGTCCCACGCGGATGCCGAACTCCCCGGCGAGAAGCGCAGAGGCCATGGCACCAAGGAGGAGGCCCAAGTTGATCACGGATCCGGATCGCAGGAGGGGCGACAGTGGCTCTGTCCGGACGATTCCCACGCGCCCCAGAACCCAGTCCCCCCAGTTCAAAACCCCGTCCAGGGTGGTCCAGGGTTGATAGAACAGGAAGAGGAAGACGTTCATGACCCCAACGAGCAGCCCTCCTGCCCATACCGGCCACTGCTGCCCGAAGAGCGTATAGTAGTCCTCGCGCAGTTTCTCCCGCAGCGTCATCTCCCTCTCCCCTTTACCTGCCCTTGAGGGTCCGCAGGAAGTTGACGATGTGCCACCGTTCCTCCGGCATCAGGATCAGCTCAAAGGGGGGCATCTCCGCGCGCCCTGTGGAGATCTTCCAGAAGATCTCCCCATCGCTTTCGCTCCCCAGGATCGTGAGGTTCAACCCCGCTTGCACGCGGAGGCTCCCCACCGAGGGGCCATCCCCGAGCCCTCTGAGGCCGTGACACTTGGCGCAATAGGTCATGTAGAGCTCCTTCCCCTTCTGGACGGAGGCCTGCGTCGGCCTCACCGGGTTCTGCAGAGCCTTGGCCTCGGGAGGGGCCTTCCAGTGCGTGGCCAAGGCCGCGGCCGCAAGGAGGAGGACGATCCCTATGGCGACGACGCTCGCGCGTCCCATGTCCTGTTCCTCCTCACGTACTGAAGCGGATCTGCCCTGTGACCTCGAAGCGTCTGCCCCGGTTGTTCGTGAACACCACCCGGAGAGGGGCTTCGCGGTCTGCCCGAACCTTGAACGCCAGGAGGGGATCATCAGAGGTGGAGGAGTTCAGCTCAAAGAGGCTGATGCGCTCTGTGCCATAGAAGACCTCCACCGTCCGGATGTAGATGGCCGGCTGCTCGCGGACGAACCGCTCAAACGGGGTCTTGGCCTCCTCGATGAGGCGCAAACCCGTGCGGGAAGGGTGTTTGATCTTCACCTTCACCTCAATGACCTCCCCCTTCCGCACGCTGGCCGGTAGCCGAAGCTTCGGTGCGCCGAACTGGTACTCCTCAGCCATCTCAGCATCCCCCCAGGCTGACCTTGAGCTTCTTGCTGGAAACCCACTTGCCGTGCTTGCTGCACTCGGCGACCACGAAGATCTCCGCATCGCCACCATCCATGCGGATCTGCGTAGAGATGTACGCCTCCCCGTTAGCCGGGGAGAAATGGTAGATCCCCTTGTTCACCACGGGGTCCCGGAAGTTGAGGATCTGGATGCTCTTGATGTAATGGTCCGGATCCATGGGGTGGGTCATGGAGACGACGATGGGAACGTTCGCTCCGTCCTCGGCGATGACCGGGAGGCGGATGGTGATGAGGTGCTCCTTCTCCAAGGCGGTGAGGGGCTTGCCCTCCCTCACCGCCTTGAAGTACTGCAGGGGGTGGGTAGAGGCGGATGCAACCTCGGTCAAACTGAGGACAGAGAACACGCTGCTGCTCAAACCCAGAATTGAGGCTACTTTCAGGAACTCCCTCCTGGTGAGGTACTCTGTGCGGGCCATGGCTTCTCCCCCCTGCCCTTACTGTCCGCAGTCGCCCTTGCTGTTGGCTGCAGGGGCATTCTTCACGCGCTTCACGTTCTGCTGCGTCAGGAACGGGGCACCGCAGAAGTAGGGGACCCACTGCACGCCGTTCGTCCCAAAGCCTACCTGCACGCTGGCCACCTTGACGACCTTGCGCGCACGCGGATCCCACCGGAAGATGGTGACGGTATCCCCGAGGCGGTCGCTCCCTACCGCAAAGCGCCCGTCGGCGGACCAGTGAACGTTATGCGTTCCTTTGCCTCCGGCTTCAATGCGCTCCACCACCTCCCCACGCGCGGCATCCACGACGGTATACCAATCGTCGGTAGCATCGTTGGTCGCGATGGCGATGGAGGGTTCCGCCGGGTTGGCATAGGCAGTGTTCGTCCCGGCCCCGGAGTCCAGGATCTTCCAAAGCTCCAGGCGTTCTACATCTACCAGCGCCAGCTTCCCGGACCGCCCCAGTCCGACCATGGCTACCCTGCCGCCCATGGCGAAGTTGATATTCCCGGGTCCGCTGCCCTTGGGGAACTCGATCCTCTTGACGACCTCCTGCTTCGCCACGTCGATGACCGCGGTGAAGTCCCTGGGGGGCGAGCTGGCAAACAGATACCTGCCGTCTGGCGTCATCTTCATCCTCGCACACCGGTCGCAGTCAAGGGTCTTGACGATCTTGCGTAGACTGATGTCCAGCACGTCGACGTTGCCTGTCCCCTGGTGTCCGACGAAGGCGAACTTCCCATCGTGGCTCTGGATCACGTCCCTGGCCACTGTCCCGTTGGTCTTCACCTTGAACAGGTAGCGGTGGCGCACGGGATCGATGTAGTACACATACCCTCCCTTGGGATTCAGGTCGCCGCAAAGGAGGAGATCCTTGATCGGGCTAAAGCTACAGTGGAAGGGGTCGTCGAAATCGGTCTTGATCTCCGCCACCACCTCGTCGGTGAAGGAGTCGATCACAGTCATGACGTTGTGATCGCCCTTCCCCTCGGACTGGTGGTTGATGTACACATAGCGCATCCCTGGAGCCACCCAAGGATGATGGGGCTGGGTAGCGTTGATCTTGATGAGCTTGACAATGTACCCGGGCTTTTCCGGATCGACGACGGCCACGAGGCCATCGTCCTGCACAGGGATGTAGAACTTCCCCCTGCTCAGGTGCCGGAGGAGGTCCGGCTGACTCGGCCACGTACGGGCGTCGACGTAGAAGATTTTGTTGAGAATCTTTGCCTCGCCGCCCGCAACGGGGAGAAAGCTCAAGAGGAGGACGGAGGCGGCAAGAGCACACAGAAAGATCTTCTTCCCCATGTGGTTCCACCCCCCATTTGCTGCGTGCCGATTGGTTCCTGTCCCCTTTTCCCACCTCCCCTCTCTGACCCCCCTGATCCCCTCACCGCCTCTGGGGACCCCTTGGCGGGGTGGCTCAGCATGCGCCGCGGGATCCCTTTGCTGGAAGCCTCTTGTTCAACAGGCGGTCCAGGAACTCGTCAAAGGACATCTCGGTGTACCAACCCTGCGTCACGTACGTGAGCATCTCCAGGAAATCCTTTGGCCCCAGATAGCCTGGGATCCGCATGTACTCCCGGAAAGGATCCCGGAAGTCCAGCACCAGGACCGTCGGGAAGGTGGAGACCTTGAACCGATCCCGCAGCAGGATCCCCGAGAGCTTCTCCCCTGAAGGGCCGGGGAACTGGCGAGCGTCAAAGCTCTCCACCTTTACAGGTACGAAGCACCTCCGCACGGCGTCCTGAACTCCCCTGTCGGCAAAGGTCACGGCGTCCATCCGCTCGCAGAAGGGGCACGCCGGTTTGTGGAAATAGACGAGGAGGAACCGCCGCTCCTTCCTCCCCTGCTGGACTCCCTCCGTCCACCCGAACCAAGGGATCTTCCCCACAGGGCCTGCAAGTGACTCCCCGGCGATCCAGACCCCAACCGCTACCGCCAGGACGAGGAAGAACTCCCGCATGGCCTCTGCTCAGCGGAGGAGGCCCCGCTCCTCCAGGATCGCCAGGATCTGCCTGGCCACCTCCTGCGGCGCGCCCTCCAGAATCTGCGCACGACTCGCCGCCTCCGGCTTGAACATGCGCTGCACCGTCGCGCCGACAGTGGGCGGAACCTTTCCCTCCACCTCCTCGATCTTTCCCTCCTTCATGGCTTGGCGGACCTTGCTGACGGGAGCGTAGCGCGGCGGCTGGCGGGCCGCTTGGATCCCCAGGACTGCCGGGAGCTGCACCTCAAACTCCGCTAGCACGCCCCCGGCGTACTCCTTGCGCACGCGCGCCGTCCTCCTCTCCAGCATAAGCTCCACACCGGTCACCACGCCGAGGTGGGGAAGGCCCAAGGCCCCGGCGAGGAGCATCCCCACCTGCCCGTCGAGGTCATCCGCGGCCTGGACTCCTGTGAGGATCAGGTCAAACCCCAGGGAGGGCAAAAGGTCTGCGAACGCCCCTGCGATCCCCCCGCTCGAAAGCCCCTCCCCCAAACCCGTCACCTTGACCACCCGGTCTGCTCCTTTGGCCAGCGCCGTGTAGAGGACCTCGTCAACCCCCTCCGCATCTGGTGCAACCACGGTGACGCGGCCTCCATATGTCTCCTTGAGGAGGAGGGCCTCCTCCAGGGCATGCTCATCAAACTCGTTGAGGACCAGCTTGATGAACTGACGATCGAGAGCGGTCCCCTCCGCGTTGACCTCCAGGTCCTCGACGAGGTCCGGAACGAGCTTGCACACAACGACGAACTCCATCGCTCACCTCAACGCGCTCTTGGACTGCCCATCGCTTCGTCAAGGAGCTCGATGATGTCCCGCACAAGGAGCTTCCCGTCGTTGCCTGTGGCCTTCACCGCGTCCTCAAACCGAGAGACCTCATACGGGCAACACACAGCGAGGACATCCGCACCAACCTCCACCGCCTCCCTGACGCGCCTGTCCGAGAGGCGCTCGCGGATGAAGTCCCGGGAGAAGCCGTCAAGCCACATGCCCCCTCCCCCTCCCCCGCAGCAGTAGCCATTCTCCCGACAGCGGGGCATCTCCACGAGGCGGATCCCGGGGATCGCCTGGAGGAGCTCCCGCGGGGCATCATACTCCCCGTTGTGTCGTCCAAGGTAGCAGGGGTCGTGGAAGGTCACGACATAGGGGAGCTCCTTCACGAACATCCCCTTGAGCTTTGGGATCATCGGGGCCAGGAACTGGGTGTAGTGCAGGACTTCGAACTCCCCCCCGTACCTGGGGTAGAGGTTCTTGAAGGCGTTGTACTCGTGCGGCCCCGTCACCACGATCCTATTGAAGGTGTACTTCTGGAAGGTCCGGATGTTGGACTCCGCCAGCATCTCGAAGAGCCCCTTCTCCCCGGCAAGGCGAATGGAGTCACCGTCCTCCTTCTCCTCATGGCCGAGGATGCCGTAATCCACCCCCAGGGCGTAGAAGACCCTGGCCATCGCCTTTGCCGCATCCTTCCCCCGCGGGTGGTAGGAGGGATAGCTCCCCACATACCAGAGCACGTCAACAGGCCGCGGGGAGGCAGGGAGGATGGTGACGGGGACGCCTGCATCCTTGACCCACTCCGCCCGCTTACGCGGGGATTCGCCCATGGGGTTCCCATATTTGAAAGTGTTCTCAAACACCTTCTGGAGTTCTGGGGGGACGTTCCCGTCCTGTACGGCGACCTCCCGCACCGCGGGCATGATCTCGATCATGTTCACCTCTTTGGGGCATACCCGCAGGCAGTTCATGCACGTCGTGCACAGCCAGAGGTCGGGATCGCGGAAGAGATCGATCCCAAGCTGGACCTTGCGGAAGACCTTGCGCGGGCCATAATCCCCCACAATGTCCACAGGGCAGACGGGCACGCACTTCCCGCACTGGTAGCACCATCCCAAGGACTCCCCACCGGGAAGGCCGGTGATCTTCTCCAGGACCTCCGTGTCGTAGTTCCACACGACACGCTGTTCGAACATCCGGTTCCAGTGCCCGGAGATGTCCATCCCCTCGAGGACGGCGACATCCTTCTCGAAGATCTTCTCCACCTTGTCAATGCCCGGCTTAGGCATCCTCAACCTCCCTGGGATAGGTCCCGAGGAGCCTCTGCATCAGTTCCCACGGGTCTGGCAGCACCTTGGTGAATTCTTTGCTCATGCGCATGCGCAACGTCGTGTAAAGATAGAGGGTATACAGACACGCCAGGAAGACGTCAGGGAGGAAGGGGCTTGGGGACGTCTGGACATCGGCGAAGACTCCCAGCGACTGCCGCGTAGCCTCGGCATAGGCCACGGCCTCTCCCACCCTTTGGTACACCTCCCCAGGCGTCGGGGCGAGGAGCATGTGCCAATCCACGACGACGAGCCGCAAAGCCCCCGTCCGAGTGCGCGGGTTCCATATCCAGCGTGTCCAAAGCCAGTAGCGTTCAGGAAAGACGTAGTGGAGCGCTTCACCTCCCAAGTCAATCGCTTCTCCCTGGCCCATGGCACTCCCGAGGACCGCGTGGAACTGTGAGAACCTCTCCACCACCCGGTCCTCTCCATGGAGCAACGCCGCGAGGGCTTCCCGGAGCCCGTCGACCCCTGCCGCCTGGACCAGTTGATCGGCCCGCCGGCGCGTTCCGAAGATCTTGCGCAGGACCCTGCGTGCCTTCGCACCGTCCAGCACAGAGAGCCCCTCCAGGGAAAGGGTCTCCTGGAACCAGCGGCTCTTGGTCGCAAGTCCGTCCAGGAGGCCCCCCAGGGCGTCACGGGGGATCCTGGCAAAGACCTCCCTGGCGAACTCCTCACCTGCCTGGAAGTCCAGGACCTGCTCGTCACGCATCGATTGCACCATGGCCTGCTAGCCTCTCCCCGGGGTCACAGCGGCCTTGCGGACGGCCGCCACTGCCTTCATCGCAGCCGCACCGGCCATGGACATGGTATCGTCCAGGTCCTTGGGCCCCGCCGCGGCTCCCGCCACGAAGATCCCGGGGACGGAGGTTGCCACGGGGTCCACCCCTTCCTGAGGCACCTCGATGAACCCGTACTTGTTCTGCTTGAGGCCCAGCACCCTGGCGATCTCGCGCGTCCCCTTGCTGGGTTCCATGCCCACCGAGAGGATCACCATGTCCATGAGGACCTCCATGGGCCTCCCCAGCGTCGTGTCCTCCCCGCGCACGAGGAGCTTGTCGCCTTTGCGGATGATCTCCGTGGCGATGCCCTTGATGTAGTTCACCTTGTACCGCTCCTGGGCGGGCCAGTAGATCTCGTTCTCCCAGTAGCCGTACATGCGCATGTCGATGTAGAAGATGTAGACCTTACAGTTGGGGACCTGCTGGCGGATCTCGATCGCCTGCTTGGAGGCGATGCCGCAACAGACCTTAGAGCAGTACTCGTTGCCGATCTGCCGGTCCCGCGACCCCACGCACTGGATGAAGCAGACGCGCTCGGGAGGGAGGCCGGTGGAAGGCCTCACGAACTTCTTCGCTTTCAGCATCGCCTCGGCATCGGCGAGGGTGATGACGTCGGGGTACTCATAGTAGCCATACACCTGGGTCTCCCGGCCGGGGTCGAAGTGTTGGAACCCTGTGGCTACGATGATGGATCCTACATGGACCGTCTCGGAGGCCCCGTCGCCCGTCTTGGCGACTGCGACGCGGAAATCCCCAACTCCGCCTTCGCAGGCGACCACACGGGTGGAGAGCTTGACGTCGATGCTGGGATGGGCGGTGACGTCGCGGATGAGCCTGTTCATGACCTCTTCGGCATCCTGGAACCCGTGGGTGAGCGCTGCATAGCGCTCGAACACTGGAGTCCCTCCGAGGTGGTCCCGCTCCTCTACCAGGATCACCTTCGCGCCGAGGTCTGCAGCGCCCCTTGCGGCCTCCAGCCCCGCCGGCCCTCCGCCGATGACCAGGACTACGTCGCTCGCCATGGTGGGCCCTCCTCAGGAAACCTGGAGGAAGTGGCGCGCGGGGATCTCCGCTTCCACGTCCTCCCAGGTGAGGTACTCCTTCTCCCCGCGCCTGATGCGCTCCAGATCCTCCTCGAACTCCTGCCACTTCTCCCGCCAGTCAATACCCATCTTCTCGAGGAGAGGCCTGTAGTCGGCGGCGTGCCAGTGGAGCTGGCAGACGCGGTAGGGGTGTGCGCCCATGGCCAGGGCAGCGAACTGTGCTTCGGACATCACAGGGACCCCCACCTTCTTGTTGTGGACCTGAGCGGCGAACTGACTCTTATCGAGCGTAGTCACGCACCCGGTGTCATGGGTCAAGACAACGTCAGGCTTCGCTTCCTCGATCATGGTCTCGATCTTGCGGCTGACGGCGAAGGACCGGGTGAAGTCCCGCTGCACGAGGATGTGCCGGAACCCGAACCCGCAGCAGTCGAACCAGGTAGAGTAATCCTTCACTTGCGCCCCGAGGGCCGTAACCACCGCCGTCACAACTGCCGTCCGCTGGCCTCCGTAGATGTCGGGATCGTAGATCGCGTCCCCCTGGACAAGCTTGTAGTAGTGGCAGGCGGGGTGGACGGTGACGGTGATGGCGCTACAATCAT
>Ga0197143_1002303_pt1 | contig 14316 bp, 18 predicted proteins | sample GBS70_MetaG_FD_148603 | JGI IMG/M metagenome (GOLD analysis project Ga0197143, IMG submission 148603) | Sediment microbial communities from Great Boiling Springs, Gerlach, Nevada, United States - GBS 70_MetaG | ecosystem: Environmental > Aquatic > Thermal springs > Hot (42-90C) > Sediment...
GAAAGTCTCCAAAATCAGCTTGGTCCTTGAGATGACAGGAACCGAGAGGGATTTCGCAAGGTTGTATTCCTGCACGGGTTTCAGCTCGTTCTCGAACACCACCTTCTCAACCCTCAGGTTTTTGACAGCACGCCTCAACTCCTCCAGCTTGCCTGGCCCGATCATGTACTTGGGATGGGGCGGCCTGTGCTGCACAAGACTGTAAACAGGCTCGTATCCCGCACTGCTGCACAACTCCTTCAGCTCATCAAGGTTGTACTCGGACCAGTCGCTCAGCCGCTGAACAACAGCAACTCTCAATCCGCAGCTTAAACCTGTTGAAGCCTATATTTATCCCTCCCCAGCTTGTTGAGGGATTGTTCAGGCGGGCCGGATAGAAAATGTTTTAAAGCTTCGCCAGAAGGTCTTCCCAGGTCTGCTCGTCTTCGACCTCGTCCTCAAGAAGCTCTTCAAAGACTTCATAGGTCACGATATCTGTCTGCCTGTATTTCTCCACCATCTGGCTGTAGAACTTTATCGCACAGGCCTCTGCCTTAAGGATGTCCTCAGCGAGCTTCCTGTAGTCGGTTGGGTCCTCGGGAGGGGGTATGTACCCGCATCCGCTTATCTGCGGGAGTTTCGAGAACTCCAGCTCAGGCCTGCCGCCCAGCTGTATGATGCGTTTGGCGAGCTTCTCGGCGTGCTTAAGCTCGTGCTGGGACATTTCCAGAAGTATGGGCCTAAAGGTGTCGGCGTCGACGCCCTTAAGCCACATGGCGGCGACCCAGTACTGGTAGTGTGCAAGCCACTCATCTGCGTAAGCTTTCAAAAGGTCTGAGATAACCTCGTTGACGTTTGCTTTTACTATCTCCTTACCAACCCGACCCATGCCAATCCAGAGTGATGCATCCGGTATTAACTTTTTTGGACAGATGTTTTGCTGGGTATGTTTTTTAATTCCGCGTTTCATTTCTGGAGCCGGGTTGCTGCCGTGGTCTCTTCTTGAGGGGCTGGCTGACGGCGGGAGGTGTATAGTCCTCGGGGTGGCATACCCCTCCGTGGTGCGCGAGGTCGTTGAAAGACTTCACCCCGCCGAGGTTATCGTTGTTGAGACAAATATCGAAACGCTTGAACAGGAAACAAAGGCCTTGAAGGGAGATGTACGCGTGAGACCCGTCTATACAAGGGTCATCGAGCGAGTTGTCGACCTGCCGTCAAACTCATTCGACCTTGTAATAGCAGCCAACAGCCTTGAAAGGGCCCTGCAGAAACGGGCATTTATGACGGAGGTCAGGAGGCTGTTGAGAGATGGGGGTAGCGCCATGATTGTTACCCGTCTGAGGACGTTTTACAGAAGAAGCGGTTTACGGAAGGAGGAGTTTGAGAAACTACTAAACATCGATGGTTTTAGGCTTGCTCATAAAAGCGTAAGAAGCGGGAAGGCCGTCGCGGTTTTGACCAAGTCGACTTAGCTTATTGATGCGGTGCAGCATGGACCTCCGTCTTCTGCTCCGGCATCCTCGATTTGATCACATAGTAGACTGCGGTTCCGGCCGCGAGCGCTATGCCTTGGCTTGCAAAGGCTGTGAAAAAGGCATCCCCCCTACCTGTTACGGCTGATGTGAGCAGGGCAATCCATGTGGAGGTTATGACGTAGTAGGCTCCGACACCCGCGATTATGTGGTAGCGTTTGAGGTAGAGGAGGGCTAGGAGGCCTGCGAAGGCTACGGCCGGAGTTATGAGGTCGAGCGGCCCCAGCGGCGACGCCATATTGGCTATGAACTGGCCGAAGACAAGCCCAACTACGGAGGCCATCCCGAATATAGCTGCGAGGGGTGTCGCTATCTCACCGGGCTTTAACTGGATGTCTCCTATGGGTAGCCTGCCCAACGCAAGCGTTCCAGCGGCATAGATTGCGGCGAAAATCACGAAAACACCAAAACTTGATGAGTTAAGGCCCATCTCATACCACCTCAGTGAGCTGTCCAGAGAAGTGCTCCCTCGTATATGAATGCGAAAAGCAGCAGCCAGACGAGGTGGACGAAGTGCCAGTAAATGCTCACGGCCTCAAGGAGCCCGTAGCTCCGGGAGCTGAACTGTCCGAGCTTGGCCCTCCAAGCAACAATCCCCAAGGCTATGACACCGCCGAAGACGTGCGCGCCGTGGGCTCCGAGCAGGATGTAGAAGAGGGACCCATATATTCCTGACGCCGGTGTGAAGCCGAGGTCGAATATTAGGTGGGGCCATTCAAGCCCCAGCTTTAGTGCGAGGAATCCTGTGCCAAAGACTGCCGTCGCGACTACGCCCGCTAAAACGGCGCCGGTACGGTCTCTTCTGACAGAGAATATGGCGTATTCGATTGCGAGACTGCTAAAAAGAAGCATGAATGTCTGAAGTCTGGGGATGAAGTCGTCTAGATGGGGTACGCCGGGCGGGGGCCAAACGGGAAAGGAGAACCTGATCAGGAAATAGCTTCCGAACCCTGCGGCAAACAGTGCAACCTCTGTGAAGAGGAAGATGGCGGTGGGCATACCCACACCCCCGACCTTCTCGGGCTCCGACGGTATAGCCGTGCCCTTAAGTCTCGCGAAGAACGACGCAATAACCTGAGGCCAGCTCCTCACCTCACGGGCTACAAAAACCGCTAGAGTTGCGACAAAGAGGAAGACCAGCCCAACCCCCAGCTCAAAGCTTATTCCCTTCAAAATAAGCACGAGGCCGGAAACGAGCACTAGAACGGTGAGACCGATTACCGCGGGCCATGGACTGCCCTCATGTTCATGTTCCTCATGCTCGACTTCCATGTTATCTTTGACTGGTAGTGGAAGAATATAAGAATAAAACTCTAACGGGGCACGTTGTCAAGATATCTATACTCCTTATATACAACCTTTAACCACTATTAGCGAGTTGTAAATGCCTGCAGCATACGTCCTCATAAACACCGAAATAGGCGCGGAGGAGGAGGTTGTCAGGGAGCTGAAGAAAATCAGCTACATCAAAGAAGCCTACGTGGTTTACGGTGTCTACGACATTGTGGCTAAGGTTGAAGCCGACTCGATGGAGAAATTGAAGGAGGTTGTGTCGTGGAGTATTAGGAGACTTGAGAAGGTCAGGTCAACGCTGACGATGCTTGTGGTGGGCTCTTAGCCCGTGTTTACGCGGTAGCTTTTTTGCTGTTTCCACCTAGGCTACGGCGAATGAATGTTTTTTCGTCGAGTGTTATGTAGCCATACTGTATGGCGGGTTCAGGGTTACCTGTCCTCTCAACCACGGAGTACACGAGCTTTAAAGCGTCCTCGAGCCCCATGTCGGCGCTGTACTCGCTTTCGATGAGGTCCAACGCTTTGTCGGAGTTCATCCCGACCGCAAACGCATCTCCTGCGAAAGCCGTCCCGCTCGGGTCAACTTGGAAGAGCTGTACACCGAGCTTGTCGACGCCCGCCACTATAATAGCGACACCCTGCGGCCTCACGGGGTAGAGCGTGTATTCGTGGAAGTAGCCGCTCACAGAATCGACCAGCGAGCCTATGTCTATTGGCGCATCATACAGCAGCCTGCTGCGCTGAGCCTCCAGCCTCATGTGGTCCACTACGCGGTAGAGGTCGCTTATGTAGCCTGAACCGGTTACGCCTACATGGTCGTCGACCGTGAAGACTTTGTCGCTTGGCTTCATCAGTTTTCTGGTCGGCTTTACCATTGATGCTATGAGTGCGTAGCGTGGAAACCTCAGGCCGAGTGATATGGACCCCCGCATGACCGCCTCCAGAGCTCTGTCGACAAGCGTCATCCTGCCCTCTGGGCCGTAGAACATTTGGAACCTAGGGTCCATGGACATGTTTTAACCACCTCTCACCGGTATAACTAAAACATCCACGCCGTTGCCCGATCCCGGGTCTCTCTGCATGGCTGCTTCCACGGCCCTGACGGCGATGTTGCGCGCCTGTTCAACCGTGAGGTTTTCGCTGTAGAGGCTTTCAAGGACGCCGTAGGCAACAGGTGAGCCAGAACCAGATGCGACAAAGCTTTCAGCCATAATGGAGCCGCTCATGTCGCTGCTGTAGACATGGGCCCCCTCATCGTCGACTCCCGCAACTATTAGCTCGGCGTAGTAGGGTATGTAGTTGCGCATGCCGCTGTAGAATAGGTTGGAGATTAGCTTCGCGGACTCGGCGACCGACATGGGGTAGCCGCGCCTTAGAGAGATTAGTTTTCTCTCGGCTCTTACGACGTTGACGAGGTAGACGGCGTCCGACAGCAGGCCGGCGACCGCCACAGCCAATGTGTCGTCGACTTTCATGATTTTCTGTGTTGTTTTGCTTGCTATGAAGAAGCCTTTGCTTGCCCTCCTGTCCGATGCTAGGACTGCTCCGTCCGATGCTTTCAAACCAACAATCGTGGTCATTTTTCCTCAGTATTATGTGCGAAAGCCTGTGTTTAGCGACTGCTTAGCCTGTGGCCCGGTCACACTAGGCTGCCTGATTAACTGGTCTCAGCAAGAGAGCCTTCACTTGGTTGCTTTCATCGGTTAGAGCGAGCTCGTATGCTTTTCGGAGTATTGCAAGGGCTGCCCGGTTGGCTTCTTTTGTGTTTTCGCTGCTTTCAACCCGCAGCCTGCCGCCTCTATAACGGAGCGTGATGGTTAGCGCCCCGTCTTGTGAAACCCAGCGGAGTGTATGCGCCCCGTTCTCCAAACCGTAACCCAGCCACCTCAAGTCTTCAACCCATTTCCCCCTCAGCGACACAATACCCGCCAAAACAAGGCCCTCATCATTAACCTTAACATCAACCAACACATACCCCCGGCTTCTCTCCCTCGACACAACTCTGCGGGCCTTCTCACTCAGCCTATACCCATGCTCGCCTCTGTTTATCAGGCCATACCTTTCTAACCGCTTAAGTATCCGGGAGAGCTTCTCCTGATGCATGCCGAGGGTTCTTTTAATCCCTGTGAAGCTGAACTCACCGTCCGCCGCGGTGGAGAGAGCCCTCAGCACCTCGGCCTCAGCCTCGTCAACCTCCAGCCCGCCCTCGAACTCTTTCACACCGACCCATCAACACTTCCAAGTTATAAGTGCAAGTTTTCTACAAAACCACTTACAGGGATGTAATTATGTGGGATGTGATGTTGCCCAGCAGAATTTTTCGGGCCGATATCGTTGTCCAGCCAGATCTTTCTAAGGCCTTGTGGGCGGCTGCAGGCTTGCTGACCAAAACCGTCAGCGATGAATCCGGGCAGGCTCTCCGTATAGATGTAAAACTTTCTGTATAGAATTTTTCGGGGTCTCTGAGTCTTAGCCTTATTCCGAAAGGCGGGTTACAGACAACCTTATCAAAGCTCTCATGGACATATTTTTCCAGCCTGAGAGCATCCCCTTCATAGAATCTTGCGGCTGGGCCGACTTGCATTGCTTCAAGGCTTGACTGCGCAATGGCCACAGCCTTCGGGGACGCGTCAAGCCCCACTACATTCAACATCTCTCCAACACGCTCACCCCTATACAGTTCCTCCCTCACCTTTTGTAAAACATCCTTGTAGAAGAAAACCAGCCTCTCCATCTGTGGAATGCCGCGCCGCAGTCCGGGGCTGAGGTTGAGGCCGTTTACAACAGCTTCGAGCGGAATTGTCCCCGAGCCGCAGAACGGGTCTAACAGTGATTGTGTATGCCTCCAACCGGAAAGCCTGACCATGCAGTTTGCGACTGTCGGCGACAGGGCTGCCCTGTGGTAGCCCGTTCTATAGAAGCGGCGGTGCAAAGACACTCCGGTCGTGTTAACCCCCAGCAAAAACTCACTGTCCCGTAGGAGTGCGTAAATTTCGACGTCTGGGTTGTTCAGGTTTACCTTGAGTCTAACGCCTGTGGCTGTTTGGAAGGACTCGATGACGGCTTGTCCGACCGACGCCGCTATGTCGAGGCTTGTGAAGGCATGCACACCAACTCTGTCTGCTCGGACGGCGAAGCTCTGACCCCTCCCTATATAGTCCGCGTAGTCAACTGATGCGGAGACACGCCTAATGTCCTCAAGCTCTCCAACCTCCTCCGATAAAAGTAGGAGAAAAACCCTGTTGACTGTTTTACATGCGTAGTTGACCCGTGCACAGTCCTCTGCGAGGCCTGAGAAGAAAACCTTACCAACATCTGCATGGGCCTCGCTAGCTAGTAGGGATGAGATCTCTGCTGCAGTGACATCCTCTAATCCATGGAAGGTTGTGGCGAAAAACTGCATAAAATCAGTCGAGGTAGACGTAGGCTATCGGTGGAGTGAACTCGATAAACTCGTCGGAGAGAACGGTTTTCCTAAGTATTTCAGCAGCTATGTCGAACCGCGAATTTCCATAGTTCTCTGGGCCGATCTCCTCTTTTATCTTCTCCAAGGTTTTAGCGAGCTCCTGCTCAAAAACCTCCGGCGTGAGAGTGCGCCCGTCTACAAGCCGGGCCCCATGCTTAACCCACTGCCAGACAAGTGACCGCGCTATCTCAAATGTTGCCGCATCTTCCATCAAAAAGTTTATCGCAACACATCCGTTACCACGCAGCCATGACTCAAGGTATTTCAGCCCCACCTCCATGCTTGCCCTCATCCCCTCCGCCGTCCTCTCACCTTCAGGCACCTTAAGCAGGTCTTCAGCCGATATTACTAGGTCGTCGTGCGTTACGTGGAGCTGGTTTGGACCGGGCATGTTTTCGAGGAAGAGATTCTTGACAAGTGGCACTAGGTCTGGGTGGGCCACCCAAGCCCCGTCAAAGCCCTGCGAGATCTCGCGGAGCTTGTCCTCCTTAACTTTCTCAAATGCCTTTTGCTGGGCTTCCGGGTTCGCCCTTATGGGGACCTGTGCAGCCATGCCGCCTATGGCGTAAGCCCTTCTTCTGTGGCATGTCTTGACAAGCAGGAGTGCGGCTGATCGGAGGAAGTGTTTGTCCATCGTTAGAAGACTTCTATCGGGCATGAGATATTTCGGGTCGTGTCCAAGGCGTTTGATGAAGCTGAATATATAGTCCCACCGGCCCAGATTCAAAGCCGTCACGTAATCCCTTAACTCATAGAGAATTTCATCCATCTGGAAGGCCGCTGTAATGGTCTCTATTAGGACGCTGCATTTGATGGCTCCATGGGGCAGGTTCAACATTTTCTCCGCGTCGGCGAAGACCTCGGCCCACCAGCGGGCCTCACGATAGCTCTCCAGCTTCGGGATGTAGAAATACGGCCCTGTCCCACTACTCCTCAGCTCGGCGGCGTTATGGAAGATGTAGAGGCCGAAGTCGAAAAGCGCGGCTGGCACGGGCTTTCCGTCAACCTGGACATGCCTCTCAAGGAGATGTAATCCGCGCGGCCGGACCATCAAAGTAGCGGTCTTCTCGGCCAAAACATATTTACGCCCGTCAGGGCCGGTGAACTCTATGGTCTTCCTTACCGCATCCATTAAGTTTATCTGTCCCTGTATTGTCATGCTCCAAACCGGTGAAAAGCTGTCCTCAAAGTCCGCCATGTAGACATCGGCCCCAGAGTTTAGTGCGTTTATCATCATCTTCCTATCCACGGGCCCGGTAATCTCCACATGCCTGACCGAGAGGTCACGCGGGATCTCGGCGACCGTCCAACCTGAACGCCGTATATGCTCTGTCTCGGCTGGCATGTCGAGTTTCAGACCGCTTCTAAGCCTAGAGGCTACAACCCGTCTTTCGTCGAGAAGCTTCTCTAAACCCCCTGCATGTCTTCTAACAAGCTCTCCCAAAAAATCTAGGGCCTCACTGTTAAGAACCTGCTTAACCCCTTGGGTTTTTGCCCCCAACACAGTCACAGAGGACATTTGGTTTGGCACGTTTTTTTGTGGAAGCTATATAAATTTTAGGTGAATTGGTGGGACTCGGTGGAGTTGGACAACGCAGTAACGGTCTCAACACCCTCAACAGCCATTAAGACCTCGTCGTAGTAATGTACCCCCACGAAACGCTGGTGCTTGAACGCCCTGTACCCTTTCTTCTCAAGCTCTGTCTCCTTTGCCTGCAGCTCAGCGTAAGCCGACATCCCTTTATCGGAAAGGTTCTTCGCCAGCTCAAACATGGATGCATTCAGAGTATGGAAGCCTGCGAGCGTTATGAACTGGAACTTGTAACCCATCTGGCCCAGCTTCCTGTTAAAGTCACGTAAGTCTTCGCCGTCAACAACCTTCAACCAGTTGAACGAAGGTGATAGGTTGTAGGCCAGCAGCTTACCCGGATATCTGCGGTGGACAGCCTCCGCGAAGGTTTTAGCCTCCTCGAGGGATGGCTTCGTCGTCTCAAACCAGAGCATGTCGGCGTACGGTGCGTAAGCAAGAGCCCTGTCAACAGCCATCTCAACACCTGTCTTAACCTCGAAATAGCCCTCAGGCGTCCTAACACCTGTCAAGTACTTACGGTCAACCACGTCAACATCACTGGTAACATACTGGGCACCAATCGCATCCGTCCTGGCAATCAACACAGTCGGCACACCTAAAACGTCCGCAGCAAGCCTAGCTGCCGTAAGGATGTTTATGAAACGCTTCGTCGGGACCAAAACCTTCCCGCCCAAGTGTCCGCAACGTCGTTCACCGGGGGACTGGTCCTCGAAATGTATGCCGGCTACTCCAGCCTCGATCATAGACTTGGTCAGCTCGAAGGCGTGTAATGTGCCTCCGAAACCTGCTTCGCCGTCGGCGACAATGGGTACGAGGTAGTCTATTTTGTTAGGCCGTTTCTCGAGGTGCTGTAGCTGGTCGGCTCGATGCAGTGCCTTGACTATCTTTCTCACGAGGTCGGGTACGCTGTTTGAAGGATATAGGCCCAGGTCCGGGTACATGTTGCCTGAGTTGTTGTTGTCGGCCGCAACCTGCCAACCGCTTACGTATATTGCTTTGAGACCAGCCTCGACAAGCTGAACCGCCTGGTTGCCGGTTAGCGCACCCCCTGTAAGGATATAGTCGGAGCTGTTGAGCTGTTTCCAAAATTTTTCAGAGCCTAGCCTTGCAACTGTTTGGTCAATCTTCCAAGTGCCTCGCAGAGCTAAAACCTGCTCCGCCGTATACTTCCGTACGACGCCGTTCCACCGCGGTGTTTTCCAGACCCTCTCAAGCTCCTCAGGGGTTTCTGCTTCGAGTAATGGGTTCATGTCTGGGCATATAGAGGCTATAGGCGTGGATTTATATGTATCGTTTGTATCCATGCGTTCGAAAATCATACATAATGCATATATTATGGAAGATACGAATAGTTGCTATGCATATACGTAATATACAGAGGACGGCTGGAGGAACCTACATGGTGACAATTCCGAAGGAGTTTGCAAAGACGCTTGGGCTTGACAGCGGCAAGGCAGTCAAGGTCGAGCTTGAGGAGGATAGGATAGTAATTCTCCCCACAGAACCGCGTCAGTCAATAGTAAGCAAGGTGATAAAGACGTCAGAATTCAGGGACCCCAAACTCCTATCACTGGCCATAGTAAACCTCTACATAATGGGATACGACGTGGCCGAGATCGTGTCGGATGAAGGGATCATGAGCCCGGCGCACAAGAAAGCTGTCCGAGAAGCGGTTGAAAACATGATCGGCGTGGAGATAGTCGAAGACTACGCTGACAGAGTTCTTCTCCAATCACTCGTCGACCCCTCCAAGTTTGAGGTGGACGCGCTTCTCCAGAGGTTCACCCAGCTTTCAAGGGCTGTTTTGAGAGATGCGGTTAAAGCGCTACTTAGTGCTGACAGGGCTTTGGCGCATGATGCCTACGAGAGGGGGGCTGAGCTGACGAGACTCTACAGGTTGATGATGCGCATATGTTTTCAAGCCCTCAGGAGCAGCCATGTGAGGGAGCTTGTCAAGGTCAGGGACACCCCAAGCCTTGTGGTCAGGATCGTGGCCGTCAGGGAGTTGGGCAGGGTTGCATACTACTGTATGAAGTCGGCGGAGAGGGTTGAGGAGCTGGGCTCAACAGAAGGGGAGCTGGCTGAAACAATAGCCGAAATGGCGGAAATAGTTGACAAAATGCTGGAACAGGCGTTAAACTCTCTTCTAAGACATGACCTAGAGCTGGCCAGTTCCGTCATAGACTTGATGGACAGGGTGCGGGAGCTGTATGCAAAGGCCTTTAGGAAAATAATCCGAAGGCCCGAGAAGGAGGCCCACGTGCTCGGGCTTGTAATCAGGGCCATCCGGGCAGTGGCAGGCTACGGGGTGGCGCTTGCAGACGACGCGATACTTGAAATCTTTTCAAAGTAGGCTGGCGGCTTTCTCGGCTATTGCTCTAGCCATCTCAGAGGTCTTCGCAACTCCCCCCATGTCAATGGTCACGGCCTTCCTCTCCGCAATGACCTGCTCTACCGCATTCTCAACGGCTTCCCCATATTTGTTGAGTTTAAGATATTTCAGCATCCAAGCACCCGCCAAAATAGTTGCAGTCGGGTTAACTCTGTCCATTCCCTTATACTTGGGGACGCTTCCGTGGGCTGGCTCGAACATCGCGTATCTATCCCCTATGTTTGCGGCGTAAACCATGCCTATGTTCCCCACCAGCCCAGCCGCCGCTTCTGAAAGCACGTCCATGAAGAGGTTTGTGCTGAGGAGGACGGTTTGGTTGAATCGGTCAGGGTTTTTGATGAGCTGCTGGGCCATGTTATCTATGTAGTATTCCTCATACTGGATGCCGGGAAACTCTTTAGATACTTTCTCTACAGCGCTCCAGAACACGCCGTCGGTTACCCTGAGTATGTTGCGCTTGGTAATAACAATCACCTTAGACCAGCCCTTTTCAGCCGCAAGTCTGAAGGCCCAGCGTGCCACCCTCTCACTCGACCTTGCCGTAATCTTTCTTACAGCTATGGAGACATCGTCGGTCAGCCTGTATTCAATACCAGAATAAAGACCCTCCGTCGCCTCCCTGACACATACAAAGTCGAAGGGACCGAATATCTGTGAGAGAGGACTCTCGGCGCCCTTGAAAGTCTTGATGGGTCTTACGTTGGCGTATAGGTCCATCTCCTGCCTGATCGAGACTGCCACGCTCCGTGGGGCTGTTGGGTCTGGAGGGGTTGTGGTTGGTGACTTGAAGCATGCATCGCTTGACTTTATCGCCTGCCATGTCTCAGGCGGTATCATCGAGTTCCCCCCATGCTTCATCCACCACTCAGAGCCTGCCTCGCATTCAATCAGCTCAAGCGGCGGTGAAATCGCTTCAAAAACGATTTTCAATGCGTTAGCGAGCTCCGGGCCCGTCCCATCCCCCCTTATCAGAACTGCTCTAGCCATAACAAGCCCTCAAAAACCCTCGCAAATCACTTAATTAGTTTTCAAACGAAACGGCATCTGACAAGAGCATCCATTATCGGGGGAAGTTTTGCGCTTCAAGCCGTTCCTAGGCCCGCGGTAAACAACCCATCGACGAGTAAGCCAACACGCAGCAATTATCGAAATCGAGACGTAAATTCAGCGGCTTCTTAGCCCCATGATGGTGAGCAATAACCCCCACACGACGAGCACAACGGCCACACCCCCTGCATAAAGCTCTCCCAGAGGAGTTAGAGCTCCGCCGGCAAGGAATAGTGAGAAGGCTGTAAAACCAGCGAGAAAGTTTGCAGCGGCAGCAACCCATATGAGAACGGCGATTACCGTCGAGCGCATACCACGCGAGCCGATAAAAGCAACGACAAAAAATAGGACAGATAACAGCCATAACGAACCGGCAATTATGACCAACGCCGCGAAGGCAAACACTCCCGCTAACCCTCCCCCAAGTGCTGCAAGTCCACCTGCTGCTGTTGAAGCGGCAGCAAGCGTAGTCAGCAGCCCGAGGACGGCGAAGATTGTAGCTATAACGCGTCTCATACCTTATCGGCTTAGGTTATTTTGAGGGACAGAATGTCCGCTATCAGCGCGGCCCTTACGTAGACCCCGTTCTCGGCCTGCTGGAAGTATTTGGCCTGTGGAAGTGTGTCTAGCTCGGGGCTTAGCTCGTCGACCCGCGGCAATGGATGCATAATAACAGGTATCTTTCTCAGCTTTTTCAAATTCTCGAGGTTTACAACGTAGCTTCCTCTAAGGGCCTCGTAGAGCGTTGGGTCCGTAAACCTTTCTCTCTGAAGCCTCGTCACATAGAGTACATCCAGCTCCTCGTCAACCTCCTCAAGTCTCTGATGCCGGCTGACGTGCAGGTGTTTCACGGACTCCAGGACCTCTTCCCTTATCTGCAGCTCGTTGGGGGCGATGTAGTGGAGTTTTATGTTCTTAAACTTTGAAAGAAGGTATGAAAGGCTGCTTGCCGTCCGGCCGTATTTGAGGTCGCCCATAATTCCTACTCTAAGTCCGTCAACCCCTCCAAATATCTCCCACATGGTGTAGACGTCGAGTAACGCCTGGGTAGGGTGCTCGTTCCACCCGTCTCCAGCATTCACGACAAGGCATTTAACGATCTTTGAAGCCTTTTCAGCCGCACCTACTTCTTTACTCCTTATCACGATAATGTCGGGGTTGTATCCGTCAATCATACGCATCGTGTCCTCAAAGGTTTCGCCCTTAGCCCTGCTGGATGCCTCCTCGGGACCGAAGTCGACGACACGGCCGCCAAGCCTCAGCATAGCATAGGTAAAGCTAAGACGAGTTCTGGTGCTCGGCTCGAGGAAAACAGTCATCAAAACCCTGTCAGAAGCCAGGTCCAGAAAATGCTTTTCCCTGAAAAGCTGCTTAAGCCTCCTCGCATTATCGAAAAGACGAAGAACCCGGTCCGGCTCGAAATTTTTTGCGGAAAGAACGTGATACATGTGTGGCACCGCAGGCCGTGTGAAAGCCCTGCTATTTGTTTGTTAAATCGCTGTTGCCGAATAACGTGGTTTGCTCGAGATCAGTTGAACATGGAAGGTTTAAAATCTTGGAAACGAATTTTAAGTGGTTTGACGGATGATAGGAGGCGTGTCGAGTCCGAGCTACGTGGTAGGAGCTTGGAGGTTTTTATGTATGTTGTTAAGGCGGGCAGGCCTGTCGGTGTCAGGGATGTCCAAAGGGGTCTAAGCCTTTCAAGCCCCAGCGTCGCACACCATCACCTGGAAAAACTCCACGGACTAGGCCTTCTCCAGAAGGATGAGCGGGGCTCTTACACGGCAGTGGAAAAGCTGGACGTTTCGGTCCTGCAGGCCTTCGTCAGGGTTGGCGGAGTGTTCCTACCGAGAATGTCTTTCTACGCCGCCTTCTTCACATGCTTCACCATACTCTACGCGGCCACACACTTCGCCCAACCAGACATCTACGCTTTAACGCTTGGTTTAGCGGCGTCAGCGGCAACAACCTATGAAGCGGTGCGAACATGGAGAAAAAGGGCTTGGTAACCCTGTTCTAACCCCTAGACTTATGAGGGTGGTTTGCGATGGTTTCTGTGTTGAAGGGGGTTCTCCCGGTCCTGCTAGGCGTCGTCGTCGCATCGCTGGTATTCGCCGGTCTAGGTTTAATGCGTACACAGGACGGTGTCGTGATGGAGGCGACACCCCAGTTTAGAGCCCAAGCAACCGAGACAGGCGACAGCCAGTACATCTTCGTGGGAACGGCATCATTCCTTTTCGCAGCAGCCACGTACCTACTTCTCCGGTTTCAAACAAACCGATAAAGGCCGCATCGCTGAAAGTTTCTGCAACTGTTTGCTGTCTGGGTAAAGTGTTTAAATATATCAACATCTGTTTTTTTATCGTTATGGGCATTACTCATGCCATGAGTTTTGAGCTGAGGCTGAGGCGTGATAGGTCTGCGTTTCTCATAAAGCTTGAGCTCTTTTTGATCTTTACCGGGGGGTTGGCGGCCGTTGTTCTGTTGGAGCAGAGCCTTCTGGTCCGTCTGGTCTTCACATTTCTGGCATGTTTAGGAGTTTGTTTGGTTCTTTTTGACAGGCTTGGCAGGGCCGGCCGTAGACTGAGGAGGGCTGTCGTGAGGTCTGTTAACCACAGAGGCGGCGAGCTTTTCTTCTTCCTACCGATGGTTCCCTCCTTCAGCTTCAACATCTCAGGTTTTGTCGTCGAGGCCATAACCGAAGACATGAAGCTTGTCAGGTTCTTCGACTGGAAGCCGTGGAAGATCGGCCAAAAACTCCTCGTCCTACACGACATCAAGGGCCGTGTTCTGGCTGTCAGGGACATTCAGAGGCCTGTTTCTTTGGAGGTTTTGCGCAAACTCATTTAACTATATAGACTATATTGGGAAAGGTTTTCAACCACTAAACTAGATAGTAAGATAAATGTCCGTGAAAAAATCACTAGAACTTATCTTGATAGCTATGAATGCAGCCCTCTACGCAGGAGTGGGCTACCTCACATATTTAGGCATCTTCGCGCCCGCGGTAGGGACT
>Ga0197143_1002304_pt1 | contig 14305 bp, 12 predicted proteins | sample GBS70_MetaG_FD_148603 | JGI IMG/M metagenome (GOLD analysis project Ga0197143, IMG submission 148603) | Sediment microbial communities from Great Boiling Springs, Gerlach, Nevada, United States - GBS 70_MetaG | ecosystem: Environmental > Aquatic > Thermal springs > Hot (42-90C) > Sediment...
GTGGATGAACGATGCAGACAAGGGGCGTAGGAACGGCGCTTCATCCACAAAGTTATACTCGAAACCACGCTCTACAGATAACTCCTGGAGGGCTTCCAGAAAGAGCGGGTTGCTGGGAGCATAGAGCGTGGAGTCAACCAGAAGAATCCGCATCCTTGACCATATACCTCTGGCTTAGCGCCGATTTGTAAGCTTGAACCACGGCCGATCCATATCGACCCCAGCCTTCCATAGCCTGAACACGCCGTGACGCGGCGCGGGCCATCGCATCTCGAGCCTCAGGATGCTCATAAAGATAAAGCACTTTCTCCCGGATGGCCTCTGGATTCCGGATGGGGACGATGAAGCCCTCCACGCCATCGGTAAACAGGTCTTCCGCACCCGTATTCGTCGTGGCAATCACCGGGAGCCCGCAGGCCATCGCCTGCGCCTGCACCAGGCCAAACCCCTCTTGGACGGAAGCGATGACGAAGACCGAGCCCTGGCTGTAGTAACGATAGAGCTCCTTCCTCGGAATAAACCCCAGGTAGCGGTAACACCCCTCGTATTTCCGCAAAAAAGGACGGACCTCCGGCAGGCAGCCTCCGATCAGCCACACCTCGAAGCGGGGAAGGCGCAGAGAGCACACCGCCTCCAAGAGATACGGGATCCCCTTCTGTAAGCTGAGGGCACCCACGTAAACCACCCGGAAGACGTCGTCTTCCTTGGGCACAGGGCGGAAGAGGCTCAGGTCCACGCCGTAGGGAATCTTCACCAGCTTGGCCTCGGGGACTCCCTTCTCAACAAACGAGCGATAAGCAAAGGAAGAAGGAACGAAGATCCGGTCGCAGAACTCGTACTCCTGAAGCTCTCGCTCGACGATCCTCCGGTCAATCGGCCGGTACGGGATGCCCCAGCGGGCATACTCCTCGGCCAGAATCTCGTCCTGATAGAGGATATGGGATGAGCCCCGGTCGCAGACGGTCAGGGCCCCATAGCGTTCCCTGGCCACCCGGTGGGCGTGGATGCCGAAACCTGAAAGGCAGTGGAAGACCTCGCAGGGCTCCAGCCGAGAGGCCATCCAGCGGTCGAACGTCTCGTGGACCCAGTAATTCCACCGTTCCGGGACCCAGTGCAGACCCAGACGTGCGGCGAGCATAACCGGCCCCATCAGCCATGGGAAACTGCGAACCTTGTCCGGTGGCAGGCCGTCCACCTCCCACCGCGGGTATCCGGTGTAAACGGCCCTCAAATAGCCGTACTTCTCAAGCTGCCGCGCCAGGTCGAACGTATGGAAGCGCCCGGCGCTGCCTACACAGACCCTCATCCTTCCTTCCAGGCTATAACCAACAATTCCTCACCGTCGTGAGGCAAACGATCCCACATGCCCTTCCGCACAAGCGAGGCCAGCTCCTCGTCAAATGGACCGGAGCCCACGACGATCTTCCTCATACCGTGTCGCGGAAGCACCCTACTAAAGAAGGCGGCCGTAGGGGCAACGGGGTGATCGCGACCGATCCAATGCCAGAAGGCCCCGGCCCGCGCGGTGCGCCCTTCGAAGTTCGGTAGCACATGAAACACCAAACCGCCGGGACGCAACAACTCCGTAAACAGGTCGAAGGTCTCCTTGATATTCGTTAGGTGCTCGACAACATGATTCGTAAAGACAACATCGAATTTGCCCCGCAGCTCCACGCTCGACAGCGCCCAGAAATCATCGAGAATCGGGACACCTAGCCGCCTGCGACCGAATTCAGCTCGGGGCTTCGAAACTTCGAAGCCGACCGCTTCGTATCCCGCCTTCTGCAACTGCCAGACCGTGTAACCCCATGAACAGCCATAATCGAGGACTCTGCCCGTGGGACACACTGCCCTGAGGACCTCGATTTTGCTCCTTACATCCAAGGGTGAACCCGCAAAGTCCTTCTCCAAATACGAGTCCAACAGTCTCTCAGGAATGCCCGTTACGAAACCGGATTTGTAACTCTTTTGGTAGTACCGCCAGCTCTCCTGAACATCGTCTAAGGGATACCGGAATATGAGATGACACTCAGCGCACTGCAGAACATCCATTATGACCCTCTTCCGACCGAGGAAGCGCAACTCTCGGCCCCGACAGTACGGGCAAGCGCGGGGTTGCCGTCGGGCCCGCTGAAACAGCATCCTGCAGAAGAACGCAAGACGTGTATAAAGCTGGAGAGACATGCCTTACCTTTCTATCGTTAACTATTCCGACGAGCCACACCTTGACTCGTGAACTCCCAATGATCCAAGCCTTTGGATTCGCAGAAATCACTCCACGCCTTTGTCGTGACGTCGTCAGACCAGATGAACCCTCCCGGTTGGAGATAAGGATATACCGTCTCCAGCTCCCACCGCATGTGCGAATAAGAGTGATCACTATCATGGATGAATAGCGATATGCTACCCAGCTCTTTTAGGAGCCTCGGCAACGCCTGCTGGGCTGGCTGCAAAATCAAAGTCTGCCGTGACCTTAGCCATTCAGGCACCGCCCAATTGGATGGTGCCCCGGCCGGTCTCGCCGAATGTGTCATTGAGGTTGAGGCTAAACGTCGTGTCCTGATCTCAGGCGGTGGCAAATCGATTGTGTAGAGGTGACCACGCTGGTTACGGTCAAGCGCCCTCAAGATGAAAGCCGACGATTTTCCAGGGGTACCTCCTGTCTCGACAATTATTTCGGGTCGCATCAGCCTTACAAAGGCATAAAGTGAAACGGCGTGGAAAAACATTGTAGAGCCGCTTTGGTCCACCATAAAGTCCGTCGGCAAGGGTATGTAGCGGGTCCATCGCCGATAGGCGGTCCGTACCGAGCGAATCAGCTGGTGATCGGCTTCGACTTCCTCAATGTACTGAGCCACCTGCTTCGGATCAGCGCCGGTCACCTCACTTAAGAATTGCAACCGCAAGCGCCTGAACCGCTTATTATTCCAAATTAGCTGCAAACGATAGTTTACAGCTCTTGGCCGTCTAATAGCTGTCACGAACGCGTGGAACCAAATTAATAAGCCAGAAATGTCCAGTATTCGTATGCGTTTCGGCTCGTTCATCTCGCTAGTCCTCCGATTACGCCTACCAGACGACACCAAACAGCCCGCAGGTCTTCCCCGGTCGGGCAAAAGGCGGTCCACGACGAGATACCGCCACCCTGGATCGCCTGCCCAACCAGGACGAGGCTCACGCTGGTGTAGCCCAAAAGGGAAGCCAGCGCGGCGTCCACAATCCCTATCTTCGCCAGAAAGCTTTGCGGTTCAACTCGATCAAGTCGGTTTCCCATTGCCGCCGTACCGCCACAACCGTGGCCCCAAACGCTCGACTAAGCCGATTTGGCCATTGCCACCTAGAAAATGTCATGTACAGTGCCCAAAGAATTGGCAAAATTCGGTGATAAATCGTACGCCGAGTGGTGATATAGCACGCCGCATTGATGCCGTGGATGATCATGTTAATGGGCCTACGCAGACATAGTGTGAAAGGAAAAGGCCTAAAATACATAGCAATAACCTGGAAACCGCACGCACCCAGCAACCGCTTAATGCTTCTAGGTGAGTAAACCCTGATATGCCATTCGGGTCTGTCATCAAAGAATGGGACTGTTAAAATCAATACTCCATCTGGACTGAGCAGCCGTCGAAGATTTCTGAGAGCTATAGCGTCATCACGAAGGTGCTCAAGTACCTCAGCGAGGATCACGGCGTCATAGGGACCCTCGGGCAATGTCTGAGATTCCTCCACATTACCCACGTATATAGGAGGAAAGTCGTCTGGTTGCACTATATCGAATCCGTCCACATCGTAACCATTTGCCCGCAGATACCAAAAGTCCCTACCCCCAAACACGCCAACAACCAAGATTCGCTTCGCTTGATACCGCTGACAAAGCTGGGCGATGAGCCATGCCTGTTCAGAAGCCCCCCCGACGCAGACAAGGTGTGAGCGGTATCTCTTAGGGATAGCAAGCAATCCTATTCGCCTAGCATGTTCATCTTTCATCTGCTCGTAGAGCTCACGAGCTATCGTCTTCATTTGCTGCCACAGTCTAGCGATACCCATCATATGCAGCCACCCTTCTCACTCTTCATTGTGCTGATTGCTGCATAACGCCTACCAGACGATCCCAAACGGAGCCGAGGTCTTCTCTGGTAGGACACAAGGCGGTCCATGACCGGATAGCCGCAGCCTGGATCGCCTGGACGAGCAGCACGGCGCTCACCCCGGCGTAACTGAGAAGAGAAGCGAGCGCGGCACCCAGAATCCCTAACTGAGGTAGCAGTATAAGGAGGGCCACGGCCATGACGCAGACGCCTCCCAGTTCGGCCCACAAGACTGCCGATGGGCGCCCAAGGCCCCGGAGGCCCTCTTCGATCACTCCATTGAACGCCGCAACCGCCGAGGCCAGGACCAGCACGAGAGCGGCCGGAACTGCCGGGCCGAACTCCCTGCCGAAGATCAACGGCAGAGCCCATGGCGTGAGGGCAAGCAGGAGACCGGACAAGCCGGCCGAGAGTAGCACAGCGAACCTGCTCCCTCGCACGAATACCTGAACACGCTGAGCAGGATCCAGCTGGGACGCCACGTGGGGAAAGAGGGCCGTCCCCAGAGCGCCCACCAGCGGCTGAACCATCCCGCCCCAGGCAACCGCCACGACATACAGGCCCAACGCCTGGGCCGGGAGAAAGGCCATCATCAAGAACTGGTCCAGCCTGTAGTTCAACATCTGAGGCAGGGTGCTCGCCATCGCTGGAAACCCATACCGCAGGAGCGGACCCCAATCCCGGACATCGGGACGGAAGGGCCCGGGGACCTGTCGCACCACCACAAGAGCGACCGGGACGAAAAGCAACGCCAGCAACGCCAAATAGGCAAACGCCAGCCGCTCCGGGCTCGTGGATCCGGTCATCGTGGCTGCCAGGAGCACCGCCAGCCAGGCGAGCGGTGCCAACAGCCGGAGCGCATTCCACGCGACAAACCGGTTCAAGCCCCGCAGCGGATGATAGGGAATTCCGACCAGCGCAAACACGGGCACGATGAGTAAATACCACCGCGCGGCGCCAACCACCTCGGCCGGCTGCGCCGAGAGCAGAAAGGGCATGGCCAAGTATCCGAGAAGCATAAACGGCAGGGACGTCACGAGGCCGATGGCCACTGCTGAGCCCAGGTAGCGGCCCGCCCGTGCGGGGTCCCGGGCGCAATAGTAGACCAGGGCTTCGGGCAGGCCCAGCATCGCGATGGTTGCAATGAAACTGGGCCACGTCTGGATGGCTGCCAATTCGCCCCGGCCCTGGGGGCCCAACAGCCGCGCGGCCACCATACCGGTTACGAACCCGAGCAGCGCTAATACCCCGTTCGTCCCGGCGGTCAACACCACCCGGGAAAGGAACGGACTTACACGATGAAGCTCCCGCCAAACCTGCCGCGCCCCGATCACTGTCGTGTCCCCACAATGTAATCCAACGCTTCCAGCAGACCCTTGACATCGGCATCGAAATTCCATTTGTCGATGATGCGAAGGCTTTCCTGGCCCATTCGGTGGGCCAGCTCTGGATCCTCCGTCAGCCACCGAAGCCTCTCGGCCAGCGCAGCGATATCCCCTACCGGAAACACGAACCCGTTGACCCCCTCGCGCACCAAGTCCGGGGCACATCCCACCCGATCCGAAACCACGACCGGCTTAGCCGCGTTCATAGCCTCGTTCACGACGAGACCCCACGGTTCCTTTGCCGATGGAAGAACGAACACATCGCACAGATCGTAATAGCGAGGCAGTTCGCTTTGATTCTTGAAGCCCAGGAACAGAACGGACCGCCAGCCCAACCCGCGAACCCGCTCCTCCAATCGGTGCCATTCCTCACCGTCGCCGACGAAGAGCAAATATGGCCGCGGCTCCCGCGCTCCATCCGGGGATAGTTTGACGTAAGCCTCTAGAAGATCTCTTGGTCGCTTGTGCCGTTGTAACTTGGAAGCATACAGAATGACCGGCCGTCCGGGTTCCAGGCCCAGTTCGGCCCGCAGGTGCTCCCGGTATATACGGGCTTCACTCACTTTCTTCTGAAAGAACTCGTTGTCGACCGCATACGGCATCATGAAGATCTTGCGGTCGGGCACTCCATAATGGACGTAGTACTCCCGGTTGAGCGTCCCGATGGCCAGAAAGCCGTCTATCAGCCGGAAGAGCCCAGGCAACACTGCTTTCTTCAACTGCCGCTTGACGGGCGATGGAGTTTCGCTCATCAAATGAGACTCGCCGCGCAGGAGCACCTTCATGCCGAGGGACTTGGCCCACAGAATGGCTCTCAACGTGACGTTGTGCCAGTACCCGTGGACCCAGAGGACATCGAAACGGCCGTGCCTCAGGAAATGCCTCAAGCGATAACTCAGCGGCCGCCAGAAGGAAAGACGGTCGCGCGGACCTACGGCCGGAAGGAATTCATATCGATATCCGTCCAGCAACGGGACGTCCCATTTAAGATGGATGCCAAACCCCGGGTCCCAATACCCTCTCACGGAGAGGTCGGACATGAAGAAGACCGTCAAGTCGACCTCCGGCAAGGCCGCGATCTTACGCAGCAGCGGCGCCTGATACTGAATGGGATGCGAAACCAGGTACGCTACACGATAGGGCCGAGGCATCAACGCCCCCGAGCGAAAGAGGCACGACCGGGCAGGGCATAGACCTCGTCGGCATCGATGGTACTTGTAGCGACCCTCTGCCCGCTGAGCGTGAACAGCTCATACCCGAGCGACTCCAGGATCAGCCGGCATGTTTCCTGCTGTCGCCTACCGTGTAAGGCGACGAACACGACCGGCCAGTGACGTTCTAGGGTGAGCCGGGCACCTTCGAGCACGAGCGCTTCGCCTCCTTCCACGTCCAGCTTCAGCAGGTCGGGCGGTGAGAAGCCGTGGTCTTCCACAAGCTCGTCCAGCCTCATCGTCGCCACCACGAGCGGGGAGTCGCCCGAGTCTACCAACGCATTCTGGCTTTTGCCTCTATCCACAGTGAAACCGGCCAGGCCTGTCTGGTCTGCCAGAGCAACCTGGACAACCTTGACGTTGGAAAGCCGGTTCATGGTGATGTGGGCAATCAAGTACCGGAGGTTCTCTGCAAACGGCTCAAAAGCATAGACCCGCCACCGACCGCCAACCAGGCGCGAGAAAAACAGCGTGTAGAAACCTGCTTGTGCGCCGATATCGTACACGGTCATTCCCGGCTTTATGAAGCGCTCCAGTGCCGCCTGTTTCTCCAACTCGTAGGTCCCGAGCCAGCAACCGTGGTTCGAGCTTCCCACGATCCATTTCAGTCCCTTGGCCGGGCCCCGAAGGATAGGTATCGCCATCCCCTTGGGGAGCAAACGCAGAGGGAGCCGTAGCACTTTCCCCAAGAGCGTGCGGTTACTGATCGCCGCTGGGTTCAGCATGAGAGACAAAGCCAACCGCTGAAGCACTCCGCAGCTATTCAGGAATGACCATGAGTTATCAAGGCTCTCCCGCTTCCCACAATCCATCTCGGGTCTTTGGCTGGCCCAGGCAGAATAGACTGCGAACATGATTGGGCTTATAAAATCACCTGGGAACAGCCCATAACTCCATCGTGGTCAGGCGGCCGCGCTCACTGAACACTAGCTGAAGGTTTCTTCCCCAATGCTCATCATCCACCAAATACTGCTTGAGAATCTCTATGGCCTCACTACCATCAAACAAGTACTCGATGTTCACTAGCACAATATATTTATCTAACTTTCGTTCTGCTATATATGGATATGCAGCATTGTTCACAACACCATCGAGATTAATAACTATCATGTCGTCCAGAAAGTAGCCAAACACGCCCGCATTGAAACTTCCGATTCGTGTTCCTCTCGGAACCACGGAGCGCACTTTGCTCAGAACGGCAAATTTGTCAGTCTCCAAATCCAATGGCCAGATCATATTTCTCACAACGCCTATACCGAAGAGCATAAGCCAACCCAAAACAAGCACTACTGGAAACATCTTCATAAAACTTTTGGAGCAAGATCGAGCATGGTTTAACCCCACTCCTACGCCAAGAAGTATAATGGGGATCAATGATGAATAATACCATCCCCGCAAGTAGACAGCTCTAACTGTGTGCACTAAAACAAACGTTGGAATCATGATAAATAACGGGATAATCAACCTGATCGTAGCCCAAAATCGATCTTGTAATTGTGGCGTTCGACATTTTAGATATCCAATGATCCACAAAAATCCAGCAATCCCATAAGCTGTAATAGAAAGCACGAACAGAGGCTCATTTTTTGATCGAACCGGAATTCCTAAGGCAAGAGTAATGTTTGCCAAGTTTTTTAGAAACTGGAGCACCCATTGCTGCGTTGACCAACCTTGAGCGGCCAGTATGGTCTTCGTGATTGCAGGTACAGAGATGCCGCTCACCTGGATGATGGTTCCAAAAGTGACTAACGACCAAATAAGAAACGGGCTTATCATTATAATTGCGATTAAAACCGATTTTATCAATTGCATGACCTGTGTTATTCGCTTTATAGAAGACCAAATAATGTATATATAACATATGACGACCAAGATTATGTTATCAGTCCTTGCTAATAACACTGCACCGGTCGCCACTCCGAGGGTAATACAACGAATGCGCTCCGTCCTAACAGTCTCGAGATATACTATTATGAACAATAGAATACAGAGCACATTAACAGCCGTCTCCAAGCCGTTAAGTGAACCGCCTCCGGAAAACCACACATAGGTATTCAAGGAGTAAAGAGTAGCAACCATGAGGGAAATCTCCCGATGCAGTCGAAGGTAATGGACACATATCCTGTAAAGTATATATACACTAATCGTATCCAAAATAGCAGCCAGAGATAAGACAGCATGAATAACAAGAATCTTGTCATGTATAACAGCAAAAAACGGGATAATTATTATCAAATACAGAGGGTGAAATCCATTAGTAGAACCAATTCCGTCAAAAGAAATCCCTTTTCCGTTAACTACATTAGTGGCAATCTTGAAGTAGTAGAAAGCATCGTCGACTAATTGGTTCGATAATAGCCATGTGAAAGGCGACCAAGCGACCGCCATTCTTATTAAAATAGATATGAAAAGTAGTCCGATCAATGGTCTGTCAGCCACAAATAATGATCTTAATGCTAACTTTCTTGAGAGCATCGATCCCACCTCCTGGACTGTGCGAGGTCCATTGCAGAAAGTTCACCCTAGTATCGCCTCGAAGGACATGCACATTGAATGGCTGGACCTAAACGCACCGGGTTTGCTCATCGGTGGCACTCTGAAGCCTGCCTCGCAAAGAGGGCAAATTCGAGGTTGATCCCGCGCACGTCGGCCATCGCCCGGATGAGCCGGTCGAGGGGGCATAAAACTCTCACCACAGTAGCACCGTAGGCGCTTCGAAGTCCCTCCGGCATCATGCGGATGGATTTCTGGAGCACCCGCCAAATCAAAAAGAGCGCCCTGCCGCGGCCACGGCCGTCAGGCACCGGATCTCCGAGAATCGAGAAGACCGGCTCTCGATCGACGAGGCGAAGGCCACATGGTTCAAGGGTTTTCAGGTACACCTCCATCGGCCGCCTTCTCACGTGGGGAAACCGAGATCCCCATGGCGAATCGGTGAACACGTCGGACACGACAAGGTAACCATGTTCGCCCAAACGGCTTGCTAACCACCCCAGCGCCGTCTCGAACCCCGCGTCGTCCACGATGTGGTAGAGGACGTCGATAGCGGCGACGAGGTCGAATGACCTTCCTTCCAACGCTCCTTCCGGCCGTGCGAGGTCCATCACGTGAAATTCCCCATTGGGGAAACGCATCCGCAGGTATGCCACGGCCTGAGGCGAGATGTCGACCCCAACCCACTCCTCGACGCCCAGCTCGCGCCAGAGGCCCGCATAGGCTCCGGTCCCGACCCCAGCTTCGAGCAAAGACCGTGGCATCACACGGTTACGGCGCAAAAGGCGTCGCAGCGCCGGGAGGCGAAGGCGACGATACGCCTCGCGGTTGAACCCCTCGCCAAGGGCAACATATATCAGCCTTTATCAGCCTTGATCAAAAAGATCCGCGTGAGAACCGGCAGCCTGGCTCCGGTCTCGGCGAGGTTCCAGAGCTGAAGGCCCACCCGGATCAGGCGCCAGACGAGGAACCGCGCGGTCGAGGCCAAGCTATAGCCCCAGGGCACGGGCCCCTGCTCGCGCGCTTCGATCGCCACGAACCCTACCCGGCGGAGCAGGCGCGCGAGCTGGTTCACGTTGTAGGCCCACTCGTGGGTGATGTCGCCGTAGCGTACCTGCAGGCCGAACGGGCTGTCCGCGTTCGGCGTCTGGAGCACGAGGCGGCCGCCGGGTTTGAGGGCAGTGTACGCGAGCTCGAGGAAGCGCAGCGCCTCGTCGCGGGCGAAATGTTCGATGATATCGAGGCCGATCAACAGGTCGAATCGCTCGGGGCGCTCCGCGAGCCAGGACAACACGTCTTCCTGATCCACGTTCGCGACCTGCCGTGCGAGCGCCACCTGGTCCGGGGCGATGTCCACCCCATAGAGGTTCGTGTAGCCGCGCGATTTCAGCCAGTAGAGGAGCCGGCCCGACCCGCAGGCGAGGTCGGCGATGGCCGCATCGCGGCGGGCCGGGAGCCAGCCGCGCAGATACCAGCCGTAGGCCCGACCCCAGCGGTCCGCCGCACGGGGGTCGAAGCGCCCGCCCGCGTCCTGCCAATCGCGGCCGTAACTGGAGTAGATGACTTCCCGAAACCGGGCAAGGCGCTCGGGGTCCATCACGCCTTTTCCTCCACGCGACGGATCTGCTCGGTAGTGCTCGCAGCGGGCTCGAGGGCTTCGGAGCGCGACCCCCCCAGCTCCTCGAGCACCAGCCGGCGCCAGCGCTCGCGAAACGCCGCGGCGCTGAAGCGGCTCTTGGCCAGTTCCCGGCCCCGCTCGCCGAGGCGCCGGCGGAGGTCGGGGTCCGCCCGCAGGGCCAGGAGATACCGGACCAGGGCGTCCACGTCGCCGTATTCCACGAGAAAGCCGCTTTTGCCGTGCTCGATCACCTCGGGGATGCCGCCGTGCGCTCCCCCGATGCACGGCTTGCCGCGCAACATCGCCTCGAGAAACACGATGCCGAACCCTTCTCCCTTGCTGGGCATCACGAACACGTCGCAGTCGGCGTACGCCGCCGCGAGTTGGGCATCGTCCAGCACGCCCCAGAAGGTGACCCGGTCCTCCACACCGAGAGCCGACGCCACCGTCTTGAGGCGCGGTTGATCGTCGCCTGTCCCGACCAAATTGAGGTGTGGTACAGGGGAATCAGGGATACGGGCGAGCGCCTCGAAGATCATCTCGAAGCCCTTGTACCGCTCCGAGGCATCCTGGCGAGCCACGCAGAGGAGCTTGAACTCACCATTGAGTCTGAAACCTGCGTCCTCCCCCCAGGCGCGTTCGTCGGCGCACAGGGGGATGACGTGGAGCCGGTCTTCGCGGACGCCGTTGAGCCGGCCGAACTCCCTCGCGGTGTAAGTAGTGGTGGCGACCACGGCATCGGCGCGCTGGGCCGCCCAGCGCTCGGGCCAAGGCAAGCGCCGCCAGGCCTCGATCCCGTGCAGGACGATGACGTACCGCTTGACGCGCCCGACGGCCTTAAGGAGCCAGGCGAGAGGCGACGGTCCCAGGTGTCCGACCACGAGGACCTCCAGTCGCGGCAGGGCGATAAGGCGGAGGGCCAGCCGCCATTTGGAGCGAGAGGCCCCATAGAGGATTGTGCATCCCCCAAGCGAAGGGTGGCGACGCAGGGCCTCGATCGTGTCGTTGAGGCTCACGCAATGAAAGGCATAGCCGTCCTCGGGATGGGCCGGCGCCAGGGCTTCGGCGAGGCGGAGCATGTAGGCCTGCACACCACCGGGCGTACACATTTCCGTAGCGAGAAGCCCGATGTGCCGCCGCGCTTTGGTCCTGCCCGGAGAGGATACTGCTGAAGCCGGCGGTGTCTCCCTGAGGTACATGGCGTACACCACTTCGGCCCAGCCCCGCAGGCCGCGGGCGACACACATGCGGGGCGCTCTGCCTTCCCAGCCCTCGAGGAACCACTCCCGCACCGGCACGGAGAACCCGGTCTTCGGCCGAGCCAAGACGGCTTCCGGGAGCGGCGGCCGAGGGCTTTCGCCGAGGTCGTGCTTGGTGGGCGGAAAGCCCGCGTGGCAAAGCCGTGCGACCGTGCGGACGACCTCCACGTCGACGAGCGGGACGCGCACTTCCAGGCCATGCGCCATGCTCGCCCAGTCGGTATCGCGAAGGAGCTGGCTCCGCATGTACCAGCCGGCTTCGAGCGCCGTGACGCGAAGCCGGTCGGAGGCGAGGCCTTCCACGGACCGGCGAAGCGCGGGCAGCGTCTCGAGCCGCTCGAGCCCCTCGCGGACGAACCCGGGTTCGAAGCGCTCCGGAAGCTCCCAGGGCATGAAGAGGGCACGACGGAGCAGGTACGCGCCCGCCCAGTCGCCGCCATACTCGAGGACCCCGGCCCACTTCGGCGAGAGACCGGCCATTCGGAGGAGGGGGCACGTGCCAATCCGGACCGTCCGGCCGAGCCACGGAACAGTGGCAAATGGACGAAGCACCCGCACCGCGCGCGGCACCTCGCGAAAACTCGGGTAGCCGGCGAAGAACTCGTCCCCGCCGAGACCCGAGAGCGCCACCTTCCAGCCGGCCTCCCGCGCGGCCCTGGCGACGAAGTAGGTGTTCACCCCGTCGATCGAGGGCTGGTCCATGGCGTCGAGGAGCGGCTCTATCGCCTCTTCGAAGTCGTTCCGCGTGACCCAGCGCACCTGGTGCCGCAGGCCGTAACGACGGGCCACCTGGACAGCGAGGGGTGTCTCGTCGAGCGGGGTCCCCGCGTACTCGCGAAACCCCAGGGTCAGCGCTTCGAGCGGGCCCGGGGCCGCCTCGGCCGCCAGAGCGGCCACGGTGGCCGAGTCCATTCCCGACGAGAGGAACACCCCGACCGGGACGTCGGCCACCAGGTGATGGCGGACGGAGTCGAGCAGGGCGTACCGCAGGAGCTCCCGGGCCTCGGCGGCACTCTTCAGGGGTGGCACGGTCGGCGGTTCGCGGAGCTCCCGGGCGAGGTCGAAGAAGACGAGCGTTTTCCGCTCGCCGTCCCTGGCCACCCAGAGCGCTGTGCCTGCCGGCAGGGCCCGGATGCCGCGGTAAAGGGTGAAGGGGTCGGGCACGTGACCCCACAGGAAGAAGCCCACGTGGCCCGCCGGCTCTGGCGCCGTGTCCACGCCGCCTCCGGCGAGCAGGGCCTTCACCTGCGAAGCGAAGCGCAGGGTCCGGCCATCGTCGGCATAGTAAAGGGGTTTGATCCCCAAGGGATCGCGGGCGAGGAGAAGGCCCTGCCGTTGCGCGTCCCAGAGGGCGAAGGCGAACATGCCGCGGAGCTTGAGGAGCATCTCGCTCCCGTGGACCCGGTAGAGGGCGAGGAGGACCTCGGTGTCGGACTGCGTGCGGAACGTGATGCCCCGGGCTTCCAGTTCGCGGCGGAGTTCACGGTAGTTGTAAATTTCGCCGTTAAAGACGATGACGTTGCCAGTTTCGGGATCGTGCATAGGCTGGGCAGCGGCCTCAGTGAGGTCGATGATGGCGAGCCGCCGGTGGGCCAATCCCACCCGCCGGTCAGCGGAATACCACTCCCCGCTTCCGTCCGGCCCGCGGGCCGCCATCCGCTCACGCATCCGCCGGAGCTCTTCGCTATCTACGGGTGGTGCGCTCGCCGCATAACCAAATATACCAACAATGCCGCACATCTTTGTGTTCGCTGATTAAGCAAAAATTTACATATTAGTGTCCGTCATAATGGTGATATCTTACCGACTACGATACGCAAACAAAATCTCTTCTTCCAAATAGATCATCACGAGCAAACCGAAGAAACATATTAGTGCCCTTAATCCAAAGAGCATCCTCCAACAGAATCCTCATTCCCGGAATCATCGGTTTGCCCGCCATTGACCTGGGTCCGTTCATCGGACAAATTGGTCGATGGCCAATAGAAGGCTGATCACCGTCCCGATCACCGCAAGGGCGCCGATCAGCCAGCGGGTTTGCATCACCATCTGATGATATGCCCGGTCCATACGCTCGCTCATTCGATCAAATCGGTCATTCATTCCCCTGTGCAACTGATCAAATCCCTCGTTCATCTCCCTCCGGAGCTCCTGGACATCGGCCTTAAGGGCAGCCATGTCATGCTCCAAAATGTCCAGGCGGGAGAGGATCTGGCGATACTCATCCCGCGAAATCGCCCGCTCCTCC
>Ga0197143_1002305_pt1 | contig 14299 bp, 7 predicted proteins | sample GBS70_MetaG_FD_148603 | JGI IMG/M metagenome (GOLD analysis project Ga0197143, IMG submission 148603) | Sediment microbial communities from Great Boiling Springs, Gerlach, Nevada, United States - GBS 70_MetaG | ecosystem: Environmental > Aquatic > Thermal springs > Hot (42-90C) > Sediment...
GTAGGGTGCGAGGTGGAAGCGGATGAACCTTGGGGTGACTATTCCCCCCTTGACCTTGGCTTGGACGTTGTGGGAAGCGAGGACGAGCTCAATCTTCTGGGCTTGGAGCTCCAATTCCCCCCTCATGACTCACTCCTCCTTGGCTTATATTATATCAGAACATTTGTTCTAAGTCAATCCGGCCGGGCTTTCCATCTTTTTGAACAGGTTTGGGGGCAACCTCTAATGCGCAACAAGCTTGGGCGTCGCTGGCGATATGTCCAGGCCATCCGTCAGAAAGATGGGCAAGGCCAATATGGATGGCCGCTTTTATTTTAACCAAATTGTAACCAATTTTAAACCGCCTTGTAAAATTGCATGGGTAAAATTACCACAAAACTACTTGACCTGCGGGGGGACGATGCGCTACGAGGACCTTATCCTTACTTGTCAGGATTGTGGGGGGCGTTTCCTCTTTAGCGCCGGAGAGCAAAGCTACTACGCTAAGAGGGGACTAAAGCACGTCCCCAAAAGGTGTCCGGCATGTCGGGCTCGCAGAAAATGGAAGAGGCTGAACAGCCAGTGGACACAAGTAGTGTGCGAAGCTTGCGGAGCCGAAACCAAAGTTCCCTTCAGGCCTAAAGGGACGAGGCCTGTCTACTGTTACGATTGCTTCAAGAAGCTAAGCTCCTCAGGGCCCAAGAAATAATAGGGAAAAAACAAACAGTCCCAAGGCTTGAGCTCGGTTAGGGTAAAAGCAAGGGAAGAGTAGAATTTTCTTCGGGTTTGGGGATCACAACCAGCTACTTTTAGCCCCATAAACAGAAGTTCATCCACCTCCGGCTCTTGAACCGAAGAGAAATTAAAAATTCCCTTTGAAGAAAAGAACGGGGAAAGGTCTAAATCAGGGCCAAGCGGCATGGAGAAAACGGCTACTTGAAAATAGCCCCCAAAGAGAGCTTCAAGAAAGTTCCCCCATTCCATTACCCAGACTTCCGCATCAATACCTATTGCCCGGTAGTACCGTGCTACCCTTAGAGCAATGGCCTCCCTGAGTTTGTTTTCGCCATTGACCATAATCCCTATCTTCGGGGCCACGCTTTCCTTAAGCCAGCCCCTTTCTTTAAGCAGTTTTTGAGCTTCAGCGGGGTTGAACGGAGGCAAGCTTGGCTCTTCTTCAAGGTAGCCGGGCAGGAAAGGCCCCCTGGCCAGGATTCCCTCTCCATTAAACACTTCCCTTAAAAGCTCTTCTCGGTTAACAGCCATAGCCAAGGCTTTCCTTACCTCTGCGTCCTTAAGGAAAGGGTCTTTAAGGTTAAAGGCCAGGAAATAGAGCTCAGGGGATAATAGCCTTACAGCCTCTTTTGGAGGTGTCCCCTCCCCCGGCTTTAGGATGAAGGCCTCGATTTCCCCCTCGCGGGAGGCCCTTAAAACTTCTTCCCCAGAGCCATAACGCCGAAAGCGCACCTTTTGGGAAGGCCACTTTTCTCCTGGGTAAGCCTGGAAATTTTCCAAGATAATTTCACTTTCACCCCATTTGGTTATCCGGAAGGGGCCAGTGCCCTCAAGCCTATCTAAGGGAGGCAAAGAAGGAAACGAAAGGGGACGGGTCAACCTGAGTAAGCCCATATCCGAGATTAGGGAGCAATCGGGCTCTTTGAGGGTAACAAGAAAAGACTGCTCGCTCAGCACCTCTATACTTTCCAGCAAAGTTGATTTAGAGCTCAAGGGCCCATGACGCTCCGGGCTAAAGGCCGCCTCTAAGAAGGTAGCAGCATCAAAAGCGGTGAGCTGTTTCCCAGAATGCCAGAATATGCCCGGTTTTAAGTGGAAAGTTATCGCCGCCCCTTCAGGCGATATTTCAAAGTGGGCGAGATTGGGCTCAAGGGTTCCGGTGGGGGACAAAGAGAGGAGGCTCTCAAAGGCCAAGTCTATAGGGGAAAAAGGCTCAAGAGATTTTGGGAGCCAGAGCCAATGAGGTTCAAAACTTTCCACAAAGCCTAAAGTTATCTCCAAAAGCTCAGGGTTAGCCTTTTGCTCTTGAGGGATCCGAACTGGAGTTTCTGTAGGGCGAGCAATTTGACAGGAGGCCAGGGCTAAAGCCGTTATGAGCAGAATCAAAAGCCTCTTGGTCATTCCCTTGTCCCCACTAAGAAGACCGCCCGCCAAGGTTTGTATCGGCTGAAGAAGGTGTCCTTGCGGATTACCTTATCCCCCTCCTTTACGATGCGCCTTATTTCTACATCTACCCCATCCACTGGCCATTCCACTTGCTTTACCACCCCCTTGGGCAGGGTTGGGTCGGGGCGATATTCCGGAGGACCATGAGGGACAATGTTGGAGATGAAAGGCCCTTCCATCTCTACCGACCGGCCGGTTGGGGTGCTGTAAAACCTAAAGGTAAGGATGCCCTTTTCCTCATCCACCTCGCTCTCTATCAGGAGGTAATAAGGGGTATCATTGCGGAATTTGAAGTCGGCCCAAGGGATGTAGACGGTGGCATCCAAGCCCGGAGGCGGCTCATACCAACGGACTCGGAAGGCATGGGGATGCCTCTCAATGATTTCATACCCGCCCCAGAAAGCAGCTCTGAAGAGGGTGGAGGAAACTTGGCATATGCCACCGCCAACGTCTGGGATGGTGGCTTCGCCCCAGATGATGAGCGATTCCTCGTATCCTTCGGCCGCAGTCACGGCGCCGAGGTATTTCCCAAAGGAGAAGATTTCGCCTGGAGGTATCACTATTCCGTGGAAGCGAGCAGAAGCAACTTTTATGTTTTGAACCCTGCCAGGCGAAGAGCCCTTGAATACCGTAGTCCCGACGGCCACGAGTTCTTTTATCCCCAAATTGGGGGCATCTTCTGTGGCCACGGCCGGCTTTATGATTTCCACTGGCAGTTCCAACTCCTTCTGGCCTTGGATTATCGCCCTGCGGATAGCCTCAGCGGCTTCTTCAATCTTAAGGGAATACCCTTCCTGGCTGTATATGATTGGGATTAACCTGCCGGTAGCGGGGTCAAAATCAAAGCGCGCATCCCTTGGCTCTCGGTTTATGATGGCCGCAAGTTTCTGCAGAAATGCTTCCACTGCTTCTTCATCCACATCTATTTCTATCCGGGTACGGCTATCGCCGGTAGGAACTTGGCGAAACTTGAGCCAGGAGGCAACTGTAGCAGGTTCCACCCCGAAAGAGCGGTCTTGGAAGCGAAGTATTATTGGGGAGCGCAGCGCCTCCTCGGCCTTGGCCCGCGCAGAGGAAGTCTCGGCCACAGAGGCAGGCAGAACTTTCACGTCCAATTCCACCTCGCCGGGCTGCATTGAGGCTATCTTCTCTTCAATCCTTTTGAGAGTCCCTTCCAAATCAACTTCAATCCCATCCTGCGGGGTAACCTCCAGCACCGAGAGGTCCGGCCCCAATTTTAGGTTTCCGTCTCTGGAGGGTCGGTTCAGCTCAGAAGCGATTCTGTTGAGGATGGTAAGGGTCCTACCACGGTCAATTTTCACAACGGGGCGGAGGGTTATGCCTCGGATTAAAGCTGTAGCTTGATTTTTCAGCCTTTCTAAAAATGGGCCTTCCCTGCCTACGCTGTAAGCCAACCGGGCAGTCTCCTTGGCATCAATAACTGCTCCCGCTTCTCCAGCTGAAAGCTCCCAGCGCTTTTCCCCAAATGTGAGTAAGAGGTCGTAGCCCCGGTAGCTTGAGAATTCTTTTTCCAGGAGGAATTCAGCTTCGGAAAGGGAAAGACCGCTTAGTTCAAGGTTTAGGACTTTGACCCCTGGATAGATGCGGCCTATAAAGGCATTTTGGTAGAAAAGGAAGGCGGGGATTAAAAGAAGGGTGAGGCTCAGGAGGATGTAGAAGGCCAGAGCAACAGCTCTCACTTTTCTTCTCCCGGTGCCAGTTCGGCAAGCAAGCCTTGGACTTCTTCATCGGAAATTTGCTCAAAGTTCACGTAGAACGCCCCAACGGCCCAAAATGGGGAAGGGGTATAAAGGCAGATGACTTTATCGGCTTCACGGCGAAGTTTTTCCACCGTATCGGGCGGGGCGACAGGCACCGCTAAGATGATTTGGGAAGGATTTGAGGCCTTTATGGCCCGGAGAGAGGCAATGATGGTGGCACCGGTAGCTACTCCGTCGTCCACTAAGATCACGATTTTACCCTCCAGAGAGTACCCCTCGCGTCCGCCGCGGTAGGCCTGGATGCGCTTGCGGATTTCTTCTTTCTGGCGCTCCGTTTCTTTCTCAATGTACTGCTTAGGAACCCCCATGAGGCTGATGCTCAATTCATCTAAGACCACGGTGCCGTCGCTGGCCACGGCTCCTATGGCCAACTCGGGGTTGCCTGGGGCGCCAATTTTGCGAGCAACAAAGACGTCCAGTGGTAAGCCAAGGGTTTTGGCCACCTCGTAGGCTACCACTACCCCTCCCCTTGGAATCCCCAACACTATGGCATTGGGGTTGCCCTTTAAGTCCAGTAGCTTTTGGGCCAAGAGCTTTCCGGCCTCATGCCGATCGCGAAAGAGCATCTTTACCCCCTGATTCTGGCCTTAGCTTTGGCCAAGCTTATGGCTTTTTCCACTGCTTCCTTTGGGGTTTCAGCTTCCACGATTTCTTCCACTTTCTTCCTCTCCCGGAAGAGTTCCCACGTTCTTAGCCCTACCACGGGTATTCCAAACTTCAGGGCGAAGGCGATTTCTGAAAGGGTCCCGTATTCTCCGTCAATAGCAACAACGGCTTGGGCGGAGCGGACCACTATAACGTTTCGGGCTTCTCCCATCCCGGTAACGATGGGTATATCCACGTAGGGGTTGGCATCGTTGGGATCAGTTCCTGGGAGGATTCCGACGGTCAAGCCACCTTCGGATTTGGCTCCGCGGCAAGCGGCTTCCATTACACCGCCTAACCCGCCGCAGATGAGGATAGCTCCTCTCCTGGCTATTTCTCTTCCCACCTCTTCAGCCAAAGCAGCCGTTTGGGAGTCACAGTAAGCCCCGCCGATGACCGCTATCCTCAGCATTTGGACCTCCCCTTTCTTTTTACCATGCCGATGGGATTAAAGCAAGAATTAATGCTAAGGCAGACTGCAGTGGGGGTAAAGCCATCTTCCTGCCATGGGTGTGCCCCAAATAGGAGTGAGACAGCATTTAGTTTTGCAGAGGGATGCCTCTTGCTACCCCCAGTAGTAGCTTTCATCCCCTCCACCCCCGTTAGCTAAGGGTTCACCAAGGTCTTAGGTCCCACTCGGTGACAAATTCGCGAGGGAAGGCTGTTCACCCCCCTTTTGAGGCTTTGAGGGACATAATCCCCCCACCACCGATTTCCACATCGTGGATGGGCTTACGAGGGTTGACGGTTCGCTACTTAACCGCAGGCCACCGGGAAAGGGATTCTGCCCCTCCCACCGTTGGTTCTGGGTGCATATCCCTCAGGCTCATAAGGCAATGGTTGCACTCCCTTTCACCCCCACCTTGTTCAAGTGCGACTTCTGCCGACTGCGGCCGAAGGCTCAAAGAGGTCGGCGTCTAATCAATCAACGGTGCAGTTGAATTGAAAGGTATGGCACTTGCAGCGATAGTAGGCATAATAGCAAACCTCGTGATTCCTGAGAAGTTGGAAAGGGGGAAAATTGCGTGAAGCCTTAGGAGATTAAAGGCTAAAGCAATACAGCCCAACACCCGGCCACGGAGGGACGAAGCCTCCCGGACACTTATCTGGGTTTGTTAGCGTCTGGTGTCCCACTCGTGTTGGGGTTGCCCCCCTACGAGGGGAGCAAATAACTTTCCCTTTTCTAATCCTCTCGCAGGGGGTAAGAGATTTTGTGGACCTATCTCCCAAAAGAGTTAAAATTTCACCTTGGAAATTACTCTGGCCAGAAGTTCGCGGAGACCGCGGTCGGGGCTTAAGTAGTAAACGTAAGTATCATCAAGCCTTTCTCGCTCCAAGACCCCTAAGAGGAAGAGGTCATAAAGCTCAAGCGCTACGGCCTCTTTCCCCCTTCCCACCCTCAGAGCAATGCCGGAGCTTGTGTCCATAAAGTAGGGATTATGGGCAAAAAATCTGATAAGGTCAAGCTTTATAAGCGAATGCCCAAGCCTTTCAATAAATGCAAGGACTTCCAAGTCCACATCGGAAAGTTCCATACACTCTACCTCCAGTAGGAGTTTACCGCTTTGCCCTTACGTGGGCAATAGTACTTAAGTCCCCTTAGCCTTTTGTTTGAGTTCATAGAGTTTGTTGAGTGCCTCCAGAGGGGTCATGGAGTCAATGTCCATGTTCTTGAGTTCTTCTAAAACTGGGTGTGAAGGGTAGAAGAGGGGAAGTTGAACAGCTTTGGGAGCTCGCGGGCGGATGGTAACAGGATGGGAGTTGCTTTCCAGTTCCTTGAGGATTTCTTCCGCTCGGTGGATTACGGGCTTAGGAAGCCCGGCCAGCTGCGCCACATGGATACCATAGCTCCGGTCTGCTCCCCCAGGCACTATTTTGTGAAGGAATATGACCTTGCCCCCTTCTTCGGCAACGGCCACATTGTAATTGCGGACCCTGGGGAGGAGACGCTCAAGCTCTGTAAGCTCGTGGTAGTGGGTGGCAAATAGGGTCCTGGAACGCAGATTGGGATGGTTGTGGATGTACTCTACAACAGCCCAGGCTATGGAAATGCCATCGTAAGTGCTTGTCCCGCGCCCTATTTCGTCCAGGATGAGGAGGCTTTTAGGGGTAGCATGGTGGAGGATGTTGGCCGTTTCCACCATCTCTACCATGAAAGTTGATTGCCCCGCAGCAATCTCGTCCTGCGCTCCTATGCGGGTGAAGATTCTGTCCACGATTCCTATGCGCGCTTCTCTGGCCGGGACAAAGGAGCCTATCTGGGCCATGAGGACGATTAAAGCTACTTGGCGGATGTAGGTGCTCTTTCCGCTCATGTTAGGCCCGGTTATAACCAGGATGCGCTCCTCCGGAGTGAGGTGAACATCGTTAGGAACGAAAGGCTCACTTATGGTAAGCTCTACTACGGGATGGCGGCCCTCAATGATGTGGATTTCATCGCTTTCATCCACTATGGGACGGACATAGCCGTTCCTCTCCGCCACTTCGGCCAGGGAGGCATAAACATCAAGTTCGGCCAGAGCTGAAGCTGTAGCCATGAGCCTGGGGCTTTCCTGCGCTACTTCCTGGCATACTTGCCTGAATAGCTGGGCCTCAAGCTCGGCAATCCTTTCTTCTGCGTTCAATACTAAAGCTTCGTACTCCTTGAGTTCGGGGGTTATGAAACGCTCGGCGTTGACCAGGGTCTGCTTGCGGATGTAATCGGGTGGGACAGCGCTGAGGTTGGATTTTGTGACCTCAATGTAGTAGCCGAAGACTTTGTTGTATCCTACTTTCAAGGTTTTGATGCCGGTGCGTTGGCGTTCCCGAGCCTCAAGGCGCGCAATCCATTCTTTGGCGTTGCGGGCTGCTTCAATGATTCCATCCAGCTCCTTGGAGAAACCAGGCTTTATAACCCCACCAGCCCCAACCGTCCCAGGGGGGTCGTCGGTTATTGCCTTGGCGATGAGGGAAACGACCTGCGGTACCGGGTCCAGCCCCTGGTAGATTGACCGAAGCGGGGTATGGTCCTTCTCCCCAAGGGCTTCCCGGATTTGGCTTACCACTTCCAAAGCCTTCCTGATGCCTACTAAGTCCCTCGGGCTTGCTATCCCTTGCCTGACCCTTCCCACAAGCCTTTCCAGGTCCGGGATTTGCTTCAGGAGTTCCCTAATTCTGGCCCTGAGGATGGTGTCGTGGTACAAGGCCTCAACGGCATCAAGCCTGCGGTTTATCTCCTCAACTTTGATTAAGGGTTGGTTAACCCAACGGTAGAGGAGCCTCGCCCCCATAAGGGTTCGGGTTTGGTCCAGGACCCAGAGGAGGGAGCCCCTCCGTTCCCTACCCCTTATGGTCTCCGAAAGCTCCAAGTTCCGCCGAGTGGCTGGGTCCAAGGGCATGAAATCGGAAGTGGAGTAGGTTTTGAGGGAAGATAGTTGGCGGAGGGCAGCTTTTTGGGTCTCACCCAGGTATTGGATTATGGCTCCGGCTGCTCTTTCGGCCAGGGGTTTCCCTCCCAGGCCAAAACCTTCGGTAGTGGCTACCTTGAAGTGGTCCAGAAGGGCCTGGCGAGCATTGCCGAGCTCAAAGTGCCAAGATTCGTAAGTAGTGATGTGATAGTTAAGCCCAATGCTTTCTAGCCACTTTCGTGTCTCTTCATCGGCAAGGATTTCGGCGGGGCGGAGTCTTTCCAACTCTTCTTGGACGGCCAAAAGGATATCGCCAGCCTCTATCTGGGTGGCGGCGAATTCAGCGGTGGTTATGTCTGTATAAGCGAGGCCGGCCTTCTTGCCCTCAAGGACGACCGCAGCGAGATAGTTGTTGCGCTTATCCTCAAGCAAGCCTGGCTCTACTACAGTGCCTGGGGTTACAACCCTAACCACCTCCCTGGGCACAAGGCCTTTTATGGGCTTATCGCTCAGCTGTTCGCATATTGCCACTTTGTATCCGGCAGCGATGAGCTTGGCCAAGTAAGTTTCCAGGGAGTGATGAGGGACACCAGCCAAGGGGACCCTCTGGCCCTTCCCAACCGGGCGGGAGGTGAGCACGATATTGCAGACCTCGGAGACGATGCGGGCATCTTCGTCAAAAGTTTCGTAAAAGTCACCGAGGCGGAATAGGAGTATAGCGTCTGGGTACTGGCTCTTTATCTTGAGATATTGGGAGCGGATGGGGGTAAGCTCTTTATCCTTCACTTTTCCCTCCATGCGGTTATATTATACCCCAAAACAGGCCATGTCAAATCAAATGGCGGCGTTACGCAGGGCTTTCCGGTATCCCCTGGCCTGGGTTGACCTAACCCCCAGCCCCCTTCCCTGCGAGGAAAGGGGGGAATATTTGGGTCGGGGGAAGGGTAGACGAGGAAGTTCACCAGCAGCAAGCGGAGTATGAAGGCGGAGAGCTTAAAACAACTGTGAGCAATTGTCTTACCGTCCCAGGGGTGACGGGAGGCGCGATCTCGTAGCTCCGCCCACCTGTTTTTAATGCTGATTGAAATCAGCCTTTTGGGGCCTTCGGCCCAAGGTCGGCCTTCGCCGACCTTAATCAAAACGGGGAGAACCCCCCTACGAAGGGGTAAAAGAGGCCAGAGGATTGTGAGGGGTGGCCCCACAATTTTGTCGGGCTGGGCCGTCGGCCTTTCCGCTCAGGCAAAGATGAGGCACTAAAGCGCCCCTCTCCGTCCTGGCGACCCGCGTTCCCGAACGGCTACCGGGGGGAGAGGGCGCTTCCAGCGCCCTTTGCAATCTCAGCCCACCGGGCCCCGACGATTTTGGGACGCCCCCCTCACATCAAGTTGACAAGCGAAGCATTTTGTGCTATTTTATATATAGCAAAGTCCCCGTAGCTCAGTTGGACAGAGCGCTGGCCTGCGGAGTCAGAGGTCGTGGGTTCGAATCCCGCCGGGGACACACCTTAAAAGGTCAAAAGGGGGCCGTTAACTCAACAGGTAGAGTACTGGCCTTTTAAGCCAGGAGTTGAGGGTTCGACTCCCTCACGGCCCATGGATGCAGGAGTGGCGGAACTGGCATACGCGACGGGCTGAGGACCCGTGCCCCGTAAGGGGCGTGGGGGTTCGAGTCCCCCCTCCTGCACCTTTAGGGCAAGTGGTGGCCCGCCGCCGGGGGCTTGGTCCCCCGGAGGAACCTCCCGACTCCCAGCCCTTCTAAGGGCAACGCCGCCCAGCGAAAAGACAAGCTGGGGCGCCGGAGGAGTAATCTTCCGGTGACCACAACCGCAACAGAGAGCAGACCCGCCAGCGGCCCTTTCAGGGTGCGGGTGAGGGGTGAAACGGTGGGGTAAGAGCCCACCAGCTACCGCAGCAATGCGGTAGGCTAGGCGAGAGTGCGGCGGGGAGCAAGGCCGGAGGGCCCGGCCCGGACCAAAAGTCCGGTTGGGTCCGGTCGCAGCGGCAACGGCGAGGGTGGGTAACACCCACCAAGTTAGGAGCCGCCAATGAGACGAATGGCGGGCTAAAACAGAATCGGGGGTACGGCCACTTGCCTTGGAGCCGAGGTGGCGGAACCTGGCAGACGCACTGCGCTCAGGACGCAGTGGGGTAACTCCCCGTGCGGGTTCAAATCCCGCCCTCGGCACTTTAACGCGGGGTGGAGCAGCGGTAGCTCGCCGGGCTCATAACCCGGAGGTCGCAGGTTCAAATCCTGCCCCCGCTATTTTTATTTTAGGAGCTTGGCAAATTCCCTCCAAGGCTTTATAATTTATCCGAAAAGCCAAGGAGGGAAGGATGAACAACCAAATCGTTTACATCCTGGCCCGCAGAAGAGCCCGAAGGGCACACAACAACGGCTCCAGTGCCCTCGCCCTAAAGCTAATCGGAGGATTTTTGCTCCTCTCATTAACCCTAACCTTCGCCCTCTCTCTAAGCTTAATCGGAGGAGCAGCTGGAATCTACGCTTACTATTCCGCCAAGCTGCCCGACCCCAAGGCAGTAGAACATATCGCTACAGGAAGCTTTGAGAGCACAAAGATTTACGACCGAACCGGCAAATACCTACTCTACGAGATAGTAGACCCCTTTGCTGGCTACAGGACTTGGGTCCCCCTGGAAAAGATACCGCTGCACCTCCGCCAAGCCACAATTGCCATTGAGGACAAAAATTTCTACAAAAACCCAGGCGTAGACCTTTACGGCCTTGCCAGAGCCATTTGGTACAACCTCAGAGGTTACCCCATCCAGGGAGCCAGCACAATCCCCATGCAGCTGGTGAAGAACACCATAATCCCGCCCGAGGAGCGATACAAGAAAACCATAACCCGCAAGATTAAAGAGGCCATACTGGCCTTGGAAATTTCCCGCCGTTATCCAAAAGACCAAATCTTAGAGTGGTACCTCAACACCATTTACTATGGCAACTTGGCCTACGGTGTTGAGGCCGCAGCCCAAGTCTACTTCGGTAAGCACGTCTGGGAATTGAACCTGGCCGAAAGCGCTATGCTGGCGGCTATCCCTCAGTTCCCGGCCCTCAACCCAATTGATAACTTTGAAGAAGCTCGCAAGCGCCAGCACCTGGTCCTTGATGCTATGGTCCGCCAAGGGTATATAACCCCAGAGCAAGCGATTGAAGCCAAATACTACACGCCAATCAAGGTAAGACCTCTGCGGGAGAAAACCGGAATCATCGCCCCACACTTTGTCCTATACGTCCGAAAGCTATTAGAGGAAGAATTCGGCCCGGACTTGGTCTACAGGGGAGGCCTCAAGGTCTACACGACTTTGGATATGGACTTTCAGAAGCTGGCAGAGGAAGAAGCTCGCAAGCACATTGAAGCCCTCCGCAATGACCCCAAGATTGAGAAAAAGCCCTCCAATGCCGCAGTAGTGGTGATGCGCAACCAGACCGGTGAAATCCTGGCCATGGTGGGGAGCATTGACTACTGGAACGAGGAAATAGATGGCGAAATCAACATGGCCATTTCCCCCCGCCAGCCTGGCTCCGCTTTCAAACCGTTCACTTACGTCACAGCCTTAGCCCAGGGTTTCACCCCGGCCACTATGCTTTTAGACGTACCGATGTGCTTCCCCGACCCTCCTAACCCTCCTTACTGCCCTGTCAATTACGACCGCAAGTATCATGGCCCTCAGAGCTTGCGCAATGCCCTCGCCCGCTCTTACAACATCCCAGCTGTCTGGACTCTAAGCAAAGTAGGGGTTAAGAACGTCATCAACGTCGCCCACCGCATGGGGATAACAACTCTGAACGCTGACCATTACGGCCTCTCCCTAACCCTTGGCGGAGGAGAAGTAACTCTTCTGGATATGGTCTTTGCCTACACTGTTTTCGCTAACAACGGAACAATGATGGGTGAGCCAGTCCCGCCGGAGAAGCGCCTTCCCGGCTATCGGGAACTCCAGCCTGTGGCAATTTTGCGGGTTGAAGACAAGAACGGCCGAGTGCTCAAGCAATTTACAGGTCCAGAATCTCGGCCAATCCTGAGCCCTCAGCTGGCTTACCTTATAACCCATATCCTTTCCGACAATAAAGCACGCATCGCAGCCTTCGGCCCCAACAACATGCTTCAGCTATCGCGCCCAGCAGCCGTTAAAACCGGAACTACGAACGATTGGCGCGATGCATGGACTATTGGCTACACCCCGCAGATATGCGTTGGAGTATGGGTAGGAAATACCAATAACGAACCGATGGAGCGGGTCCCAGGGTCCAGAGGGGCTGCTCCAATCTGGCACAACATCATGGAAAGAGCTTACAATGAAGGCCTCGTAGAGCGCCTCGTAAGCCCTAACCCCGTAGAAAAGGACTTCCAGCGCCCTCCAGGCCTTATAGAAGTGGAAGTTTGTGCCATATCAGGCCAGCTTCCCAATCCCTACTGCCCTCACAGGGTCAAGGAAATCTTCATCAACGGGACAGAGCCTACAACCTACTGCACTGTCCACCAAGCATTTTTAGTAAACAAAGCCAACGGCAAACTCGCTACCGCCTACACCCCACCGGAGTTAGTGGAGGAAAGGGTCTACGAAATCTATCCTCCCGAAGCCGCCGATTGGGTTAAGATGGCCGGAATACCCCAACCACCAACCGTTTACGACGACTCCTACGGCCCAGCCCCTCAAGGCGGAGACGTGGCCATACTCAACCCCATCCCCTACTCTTATGTCCGCGGCGTAGTCCCGATAATAGGCAATGCCCTCTCCCCGAATTTCATGCTCTACAGGTTGGAATTCGGCAAAGGGCTAAACCCCTCAGCCTGGACCCAAATCGGCGGCGACCATTACCATCAGGTGAATAACGGCGTGCTGGAATACTGGGATACCTCAGGGCTTGAAGGCCTCTACACCCTGCAGCTTACGGTCGTGGACCACGACCAAACCCTGAAGCGCTCCATCGTCCAGGTCACAGTGGACAATACCCCGCCCAAAGTGGAAATAATCCACCCTGATGATGGGGATGTTTACGTCATGGAGCAAGACGAGTGGGTGAACATCCAGGCCCGAGCTACCGATAACGTCTCCATGGACAGGGTTGAATTCTACTTGGATAACACCAAGATTGGGGAGAGCTCCGTTCCACCATACAGCTTCAAGTGGACAATCAAAATGTCCGATACCATCCCCATTCCCGGCCAGGTTATAACCGCCCTTGTCCCCATAACTAACCCCGATGGCTCTGTCATCTGGCAAGAGATGGTCGTAGGCGAAAGCTTTGCCGAAGGCGAAGCGATCAAGCTCGTCTTCTCCAACGGCATGACCATCATATCCGACACGGTCGGCTACACCGAGACCCACGTAATACACGTTGTGGCTTACGATTCGGCGGGGAATTCCACCCAGAGCCAGCAAATTCGCATAAGCGTAGTGCACGAGAAGAAAGAGAAGAAGGCGATGCTGCCTTTCTCTGAAATTTGGATAAAAGGGCCGGAAACGGCATGGCAAAACAGCTCCCACTCCTGGAAGAGGCGAAGCTAAAAGCCCGCACACCGCTCGCCGAAGCCGTGGAAGCCTTCAAAGGCTACATGGAAAGAGAGGGGTTTACCCTCAACACAAGGAAATCCTTCCTCTGGGACCTCAGCCTCTTAATCCGCTACCTTGGGGATAAAAGGCCGATTGGCTCCATAAGCACTCAGGATTTAAAAGGCTTTTTGGATTACCTCCTCTACAAGCGAGGCGTCTCCTGCAAACCTAAATCCTATGCCCGACGCCTCACAACTTTGAAAGTGTTCTTCCGATGGCTCCGCAAGATTGGAGCAATACCGGAAGACCCTGCTGCACCTATACCCCACAAACCAGCAAAGCCTCCTTTACCAGATGTCCTGACGGATGAAGAAATAGAAGCACTCAAGAGTGCAGCTAACCGCTTAGCCTCCGGCCCTGAACCCGATTACAGGCCCCTATTGCTCTTCCTACTCCTTTTGAGCACAGGGATGAAGAAGAGCGAATGCTTGAACCTGCGCCCTGTAGACTTTGACTTCTCCGACCCAGCTTCACCGGCAGTTCTAATCCGCTATTCCAACCCCAAGATGCAATACAAAGAGCGCAAACTTGCCCTTTTGCCAGAAATAATCCCTGCTTTCAAGGCCTACCTTGAGCAATACAAACCGAAAGGCAAGCTCTTTGAGTGCACCGGCCGCAATTTGGAGTATGTCCTCCACGAATTAGCTCAAGCGGCAGGATTGAACCGCAGCGTGACTTTTGAGATGCTCCGTTGGACAAGAGCTTTAAAGGATTTTAAGGCTGGGATGGAGCCTGAGCACTTGCGACGCAA
>Ga0197143_1002306_pt1 | contig 14299 bp, 11 predicted proteins | sample GBS70_MetaG_FD_148603 | JGI IMG/M metagenome (GOLD analysis project Ga0197143, IMG submission 148603) | Sediment microbial communities from Great Boiling Springs, Gerlach, Nevada, United States - GBS 70_MetaG | ecosystem: Environmental > Aquatic > Thermal springs > Hot (42-90C) > Sediment...
ACCCAAAGCAAGAAAACGCCGATCCCAGCCAAAGGCAAACTGTGTGCTGGAATTGCCGTAGGAGTTCCGTTTCGGTTGTAGCGACCAACCCTCGGTCCCGAAACTAAAAGCGCACCCAAAGCAGCACCCCCAGCCAATGTGTGGACAGACCAGACGAAAGCGTAATCAGGTTGCCAAAAGTTTGCCAGCAAATTTCTCATTGCGCCCAAAGCAGTGAAAAGTCCCAGAAGAAAAGTCGGTGAGGATGCGGCGACGAAACGGTCAAAAACTACGACCAACTTGTGAGCGATGCTGATACCTGCTGCCAAGAAGACCGTTGCTGCCAAAGTCACTCTATCACCGAGCCCGACGGTTGCCAAAAGGGCAACTGTCCCGCAAAGCATCGCATCTGTCCAATCTCGCCCCCAAGACCCGATCAAAACTCCGACAGCAAATGCGGTTAAGCCTTTGACCGAGCAATGCAAAGCCCCTTTCGCCCTTCCCATCCCAACTTCAACCAGCAAAGTTCCCAAAGCGAAAAGTGGCAACAAGTTCACTTCCGAACACCTCTCACTCAATTCGCTAAAGTTTTCGCACAAATTCAAGCCCATAAAAGCCAAAAGCCCTTTGACCTCGCACCGCGTCAAAGACACGATACAGGTCAAAGGGCTCCATTGCCCGTTGCTTGGCTCAAGCCCCCTTGCTTGAGCCGCAAAAAGGTTAGCACAGATGTATTGCGTTGTCAACGACGAACTCCCTTGAGGTGTGGCTTAGGTCAGTAAGTAGGCACGAGGGGCGACCAACCATCGTCAAGTTGCATCAACTCGCCAAAAGTCACCTGTCTCTTCCTGTCCAGAGAGAGGCGAATCAGCAAGCCGACATAAGAGGCGGCGACTCCGTTGTCAACCCCGCAGTAAACCATGTTGGGGTCTCCTGCTCGAACTGCGTCAAAGAAGTTCTGGAGGTGCTCAAGGGTATCGCCCGGTTGCCCCTCTCCAGTTATCCGTTCGCCCTTCTCTCGCAAAACGATGTATGCGCCCAACAAGTCTACGGCGCCTTTCGTGCCGATGAAGTGGGCAGACATGCCAGTGAACCCGGGTGGGCTAATCCAACCGTGGGAGTAGTGAACGATGAGACCGTTGGGGTATTCCAAAACAGCGGTGTAGTAGTCGGTGACATTTCGTTCAGGGTTATTGGGCTCAATGACATTTCGTCGCCCGACAGCATACGCGGCAGCAGGATGGCTTTTCGTCACCCACCACATGAGGTTGAACTCGTGGACCGCTTGCTCCAGCATCCAGTCGCCCGAAAGTTCGCGCTTGTTGAACCAGCGTCCCAAACTCCTCCAACTGTTGTAACGGTGAAAGCGCCCTTCAAGCAAATCGCCAATCATGCCGTTTTGGACTTTCTTGACCACATCGGCGCGACCTTGATGGGCTCCCCACTGGAAGCCAATTTGAACCACTACTTTCGGGTTTTTCTTCCGCGCCTCCAAAATCGCTCGGATTTCGTTCATCGTGATAGCGATGGGCTTCTCGCCATAGAAGTGTTTGCCGGCGTTCAGCGCATCAACATACATCGTTGCGTGCCAATTGCACGGGGTTGCGATGACGAGGCAATCAACATCGTCCCGAGCGAGCAGGTCGCGGTAGTGAAAAACTCCCTTGTCACCCAAAACCTCTGGACGGTGCTTTTGCGCTTCTTGAACGATAGCAACAGCCCGATTGCGGTTTTGCTCATTGATGTCGCAAACAGCGACAACCCTGATTCCGGGCAATTTCAAGGTTTCCCTGAGAAGCGAAGTCCCACGCCCACCAACACCAATGAAAGCGCAGCGAAGTTCTTTAACTTGAGCGTTCACGCGAGACGCTAAAGATCCAAATGCCACAGCAGCCGATGCACTCTTTAAAAACTCCCTTCGTCCCATTCGCCTCAACATCGTTCATCACCCCTTCGCAAGTTTTCCCAGACACAAATTTAGGCACGAGAGCCTCGCCTGTGCCACTTGGTTCAGTCAACCGAAGGCGGAGTAAGCGAAAATTCTGCCAACCTGTTCATCATCTTCTGGCAGGTGTCGCTAAAATGTTTTTGCCGCTCAAACCGAAAAAACTGACGAGGGAAGTGAGGGACGACGATGCAGTTAGCAAGCGTTCAAGTCGCTCAAAAGGAGCCACATGTCTTTGAGTTGCAAGTTGAAGTCCCTGCTGAGGAAGTTCAGCGGGTGACGGATTCCGTTTACCGTCAATTGAGCCGAACTGTTAGGGTGCCCGGCTTTCGTCCTGGGCATGTTCCGCCAGGACTTATCAAGCGTTGGGTTGGGGAAGAGCAAATCCGACAACAAGTCTTAGAAAATTTGCTGCCAGAAGCCTTGATGGAGGCTTTGCGACAACACAACCTTGAGCCCATCGTTTTGCCGGAATGGCGAGATGTCCAGTTCAATGAGGGGCAACCTTTGAGGTTCACTGCCGAGGTCATCACAAAGCCCGAAGTGCAACTGGGTAACTATAAGGGGCTAAAACTGAAGCGAGCAAAAGTCCAAGTCACTGAGGAGATGCTTCAGGAAGCCCTTGAGGAAGTTCGCAAAGATTTGGCTCGCTACGAACCAACCGATGAACCTGCCAGGGAAGGGGATCGCGTGAGGGTTCGCTACCAAGTCCTTGAAGAGGGCGAGGAACCAAGCGAGCAATGGCAAAGCGGGACATTCGTGGCTGGTTCGTCAGGTTGGACACCTCCTCTGCCTCAAAACCTTGTGGGCAAAAAGAAAGGCGATGAAGGGGAATTCACTTTCACTTACCCTGACGACTACCAAAACCCTCAACTGGCAGGGAAAACCGTTCGGGTCATATTCGCGGTTGAAGGCGTTCTGCGACAAATTCTGCCCGAGTTGACCGATGAGGTCGTAAAGCAAGAGTTGGGACTGGAAAGTGTGGAAGCGCTGAAGGAAGAAGTGAGGCGGGAATTGGAAAACAGATTGAGGCGAGCAGCACGAGCCTCAGAACGAGTTCAAGCGGAGGACGCTCTTCTCCAACGGTGTCAAGTCACACTTCCCAACGCTTTGGTTGAACGCTTCGTTGACGAACTTGTCGCCGAAACAGCCAACTCCCTCCGACAGCAAGGTTTGTCGCTTGAAATTTGGCTCAACAGGCAGGGCAAAACTTTGGATGAATACCGAAACGAACTGAAACCCGACGCCGAACGAACTTTGAAGTTGCGCTTCATCTTGGAAGCAATAGCGGAACGAGAAGGCATAACCGTCAGCGACGAGGAACTTGTTCAACTTGCCGGAGAAGAACGCGAACTGAGCGATGAAGAAATCGCCTCGCTTCGCCGCCGCCTCTTGGAACAGCGGGTGATGGACTTGGTGATGACGACGGCTGAGTGGGTTGAAAGTGAGGAAACTCCCGAAGCAAATGTGGGTTCAGGCAGCAACGAATAGTTTGACTGCCGCTACCTTGTAAACCAGACCGATGGGGTGAACGATGATGCTATGTGTTACCGCTGCAACTGGTCAACTTGGTCGGAAGGTCGTGGATTTCCTGATTCAAAGGGTGCCCGCAAGCGAAATTGTTGTGGCTGTCCGCAACCCGTCAAAAGCAGTTGATATGGCTCAAAGAGGTGTTCAAGTCCGCGAGGCAGACTATGACCGACCTGAAACTTTGGAAAAAGCCTTCTCTGGAGTCAGCAAACTTCTGCTAATCTCGTCGCCAGCAGTGGGGAGAAGGGTTGAGCAGCACCGAAACGCAATAGAAGCAGCGAAGAAAATGGGCGTAGAGGTTGTCATTTACACCAGCGTTTTGCACGCTGATAGGTCACGGCTTGGGGTCATCGCAGAAGAGCATCGGAAAACAGAGGAGTTGCTGGTTGACTCTGGACTGAATTACACCATTCTCAGGAACGGTTGGTATGCCGAAAATTACGCACCCATCGTCAAAGCAGCCGCTGTAAAGGGCGAACTTGTCACCAGTGCGGGCAACGGTCGCATCTCGGCAGCGCCGCGAAGAGATTTCGCGGAAGCAGCAGCAATAGTGCTGACAACTGACGGGCATACCGGCAAAATTTACGAACTGGCGGGTGACGAAGCCTTCACGATGCGAGACCTCGCATCCGAAATCTCCAAGTTGACAGGAAGGGAGATTTCGTATCGTGAGGTCTCACAGGAAGATTACGCTCGGTGGCTGATGGATGTCGGTTTCCCTGAGCCCTTTGCTCATTTCCTCGCTTCCATTGAAAGCGCAATCGCTGAAGATGAACTTTACGACGAAAGCCATCAGTTAAGCCAATTGCTCGGACGACCAACTACTCCGTGGCGGCAAGTTGTCGCCGAAATTCTGCGCGGTGAAATTTGAAGCACAGCGAAAGTCTCGGTCAAAGGAGGGAGAAGCGATGTTGATACCTTGGGTCATTGAGGAAACGCCAAGAGGTGAACGGGCATACGACATCTATTCTCGCCTGCTCAAAAACCGCATCGTGTTTTTGGGCGGCGAAATTACAGACCAAGTCGCCAATGTGGTCATCGCCCAACTGCTGTTCTTGGAGAAGGAAGACCCAGACTTGACCATTGACCTTTACATCAACAGCCCAGGCGGTTCCGTTGACGCTGGCTTGGCGATTTACGACGCCATGCAATTTATCAAGCCCGATGTGGCTACCTACTGCATCGGTCACGCATACAGCATGGCAGCGGTTCTGCTGGCGGCTGGCGCGAAAGGCAAACGCTACGCGTTACCTCACGCCCGCATCATGATCCATCAACCTTGGGGAGGAGTTCAGGGCAAAGCAGCGGATGTGGAAGTCTACGCACGCGAGATTTTGAAGGTCAAGGACACCATCAATCGCATCCTTGCCCACCACACAGGACAGCCATTGGAGCGAATTGAGAAAGACACCGAACGGGATTTCTTCATGGACGCTTACGAGGCGAAGGAATACGGCTTGGTTGACCATGTTCTGGAGCGACGAACGGAATGATGAGGTGACGCTTGATGATGCAAAAGTTTCGGCTGCCCGTCATCATTGAAAGGGACGAAAACGGCAATTTTGTGACGGAGTGCCTTGTCCTGAAAGGCTGCTACACGCAAAGGGAAACTTTGGGTGAGGAGGTTGGGGTTACGGGAGATTCTAAGGGACGCAAATTTGACGCCCGATGAGTTCAATAGGCTGCGTTAAAATTTTGCCTTCACGGAGGCGATTGAAAGATGCCGCTTTTCGGAAGCGAAGACAGAAGCAACCCAAGATGTTCCTTTTGTTTTCGGCGAAAAGATGAAGTTCCGAGCATGATACTTGGACCTGGTGGAGTCAACATTTGCGCCGATTGCGTTCAAACCTGCTACGACATGCTCGGACTGTCCGGAACAGAGAGGAAGAGCGGTTACCGCACCCAGCAGAGGACAAGCACTTTCAGACCGATGAAGTTGCCGAAGCCACGCGAGATTTACGAGTTCCTGAACCAATATGTCGTCGGACAAGAGAGAGCCAAGAAGATTCTTTCCGTCGCCGTTTACAACCATTACAAGCGCATCCTGATGCCGCCTGACAGCGGTGTTGAGATTGAGAAAAGCAACATTTTGCTGATTGGACCGACAGGTTCTGGCAAAACCTTACTGGCACGGACATTAGCGAAAATGCTTGATGTGCCTTTCGCTATTGCCGATGCAACCAGTTTGACGGAAGCGGGATATGTGGGCGAAGATGTTGAGAACATTTTGCTCAGGCTCATCCAAGCAGCAAACTGGGACTTAGAGGCAGCGAAACATGGCATCGTCTACATTGACGAAATTGACAAGATTGCCCGCAAGTCCGCTGACAACCCCTCAATCACCCGCGATGTATCGGGCGAGGGTGTCCAACAAGCATTGCTGAAAATCCTTGAGGGCACGATCGCCAATGTCCCACCTCAAGGCGGAAGGAAGCACCCGCACCAAGAGTTCATCCAGTTGGACACGACAGGCATATTGTTCATTTGCGGTGGCGCTTTTGATGGGCTGGACAAAATCATTGAAGCCCGATTGAAAGAAAACAGCATGGGCTTTGGCGCAAGGATAAGGAGCAAGGAAGAACGAGGTAACTTGCTCAACTATGTCATGCCCGAAGACTTGCTCAAATACGGCTTCATCCCTGAGTTTGTCGGGCGATTGCCTGTTATCGCCGTCGTTGACCCGCTGACCAAAGAAGACCTGATTAGGGTAATGACCGAGCCGAAAAACGCCATCATCAAACAGTATCAAGCCCTGCTTGAGGCGGAAGGTGTGGAACTGATTGTAACGCCTGAAGCATTGGAAGCCATTGCCGAGGAAGCCATCCGACGCAAAACGGGTGCAAGGGCGCTGAAGGCTATCATTGAGGAAATCATGCTTGAAGTGATGTTTGAATTGCCGTCGCTTGAAGGCGTGAGACAATGCATCATAACTGAGGAAACGGTCCGCCAGAGAAAGAAGCCGTTGCTTTTGAGCGAAGGTGAGACATGGGAAAAGCGAGAAACGGCGTGAAGTTTATGTCCGCCCATTGAAGGGAGTGAGTTGAGTCATGAAGCAAGCAAAACCAGCAAATGCGAAGGAGACAAGGGAAGCGACCGAGCGAGAAAATACGACAACTCAAACTCAAGGACCGACCTACGCTTTGCCCATGATTCCGCTCCCTGAGTTAGTCATTTTCCCGGGAGCAATCACCCCAGTCCTCGTTGGTCGGCAAAAATCCCTTAGGGCAATGGAAGAAGCCTTCGCGAACGATTCACCCGTGTTCATGGTCCTGCAAAGAAGCCCGACAATAATGGAACCAAAGCAGGCGGACTTGTATGAAATTGGAACGGTTGCCGATTTGCTTCAACCAATGAGGTTGCCAGACGGAAATGTCCGCGTTTTGGCGGAAGGGCGCTTCAGGGCACGCTTAGTTGAAATTGCCCGCACCGAACCTTTCTACCTGGCTGTTGTGGAAGAGTTGCCCGAAACTTACGAGCAAGATGCCGAAACTATGGCACTGGAGCGGGTGGTCAGGCAGAAGTTTGAACAGTTGGTCCAAGGAAGCCGCTCGCTCCCGCCAGATGTCTTGATGACACTCAGCACCGTTGAAGACGCGATGCGGCTTTCCGACTTGATTGCTTCTTTGATGGAACTGAAGCCGACGGAGAAACAGGAACTGCTGGAAACGCTTTCAACCAAAGAAAGGTTGCAGAAACTCGCTGTCCTTTTGGAGCGAGAGTTGCAGGTTTTGGAGTTGGAGCGACGCATTGAAAGCAAGGTCAAGGAAGGTGTCAGCGCAAGCCAAAGAGAGTTCATCCTGCGAGAGCGGTTGAAAGCGATTCAGGAGGAGTTGGGCGAACGAGACATCTTCGCCGCCGAAGTTGAAGAGTTGAGGGAAAAGGTGGCGAAGTTGAAGTTGCCCGACGAAGCAAGGGAACGGGCACTGAAGGAAATTGAAAGGCTTGAGAAAATTCCGCCTATGTCGCCAGAGACAGGCGTAATCCGAACTTACTTGGATTGGCTGTTGAGTTTGCCGTGGAACAAACGCACCAAGGATAACCTTGACATTGAACGAGCGCAGCAAATTTTGGACGAAGACCACTACGGGCTCAAAGATGTCAAGGAGCGGATTTTGGAATTTTTGGCTGTCCGCAAGTTGACGGACAAGACGAAAGGACCAATTTTGTGCTTCATCGGTCCGCCGGGCGTCGGCAAGACAAGCATCGGAAAATCCATTGCGAGAGCAATGGGGCGCAAATTCGTCCGAATGAGTTTGGGCGGAATCAGGGACGAGGCTGAAATCCGAGGTCATAGGCGAACTTATGTCGGCGCGTTGCCGGGTCGGATAATCCAAGGCATCCGACAGGCTGGGACGAAAAACCCCGTCTTCATGCTGGACGAAATTGACAAGTTGGGCGTTGACTGGCGCGGCGACCCAGCAGCGGCTCTCTTGGAAGCCCTTGACCCCGAACAAAACAACGCCTTTAGCGACCACTACATTGAAGTGCCCTTTGACTTGAGCGAAGTTCTTTTCATCCTGACGGGCAATGTCACCGACACAATCCCACCGGCTCTCCGAGACCGACTGGAAATCATCAACTTCCCAGGCTACACCGAGGACGAAAAAGTCCAAATCGCCGTTCGGCACTTGATTCCAAAGAACCTTGAAAGCCACGGTTTGAAGCGCGAACACCTGAACATAACAGAACCAGCCTTGCGTCAAATCATCAGACACTACACTCAGGAAGCAGGAGTTCGGAACTTGGAGCGTCAAATTCAAGCAATCATGCGCAAAGTTGCTGTGCAAGTGGCTAAAGGGAAGGAAGTTTCCGTCAAAGTGACTCCCAGCAACATCGCCAAGTTCCTCGGTCCGCCCAAGTTCCGTCTGGGCGAAGCGGAAGAGCAAGATGAAGTCGGCGTCGCGACGGCTTTGGCTTGGACAGGTGTCGGCGGTGATGTCCTCTCCGTTGAGGTCGCACTGTTGGAAGGCAGCGGGAAATTGGTCTTGACAGGACAACTTGGCGAAGTCATGCAGGAATCAGCGAAGGCTGCGATAACTTACGCAAGGTCCGTTGCAGCACGGTTGGGTCTTGCTGATAAACTCAACGAGAAAACCGACCTTCACATCCATGTCCCTGCAGGGGCAATTCCCAAAGACGGACCTTCAGCGGGAATAACTATCGCAGTCGCCCTCGTTTCTGCTGTAACTGGCTTGCCTGTCCGAAGGGAAGTTGGGATGACGGGCGAAATAACTTTGCGTGGCAAAGTCCTTCCTGTCGGCGGTATCAAGGAGAAACTCATCGGCGCACATCGTGCTGGCTTGAAAGTCGTCATACTGCCCAAAGAGAACGAGAAGGACTTGCAAGACCTGCCACCAAAAATCTTGAAGGAACTGCAACTCGTGTTCGTGAGACACATGGACGAAGTTTTACCAGTGGCGATAAAAGGCTTCCACGAAAAGTTGCAAGCGACCGTGACCGCCCCGACACCGACAGTCGCTTAGGAAAGGAGCAATAGGGGATGGATTGGGCAAGTCGTGTCAGGAAGGCTGTGCATCGGCTCAAACCTTATGTGCCTGGTAAGCCCATTGAAGAGGTTCAGCGTGAGTTGGGATTGACGGAAGTGGTCAAACTCGCATCAAACGAAAACCCTCTTGGACCGTCGCCAAAAGCCATTGAAGCGGCAATGAAGGTTTTGCCTGAAGCCCACCGCTATCCCGATGACTCCTACTTCCGCCTTCGCCAAAAAATCGCTTCAGTTTACAATGTCCCACCCGATTGGGTTTTGCTCGGGCGAGGTTCGGACGAAATCTTGCTGCACATCGTCCAAACTTTCGTTGAGCCGGGCGATGAAGTCGTTTTCAGCACACCATCCTTCGTCATGTATGACATCCTGAGCACCTTGATGGACGCAGTTTGCGTGAAAGTCCCTCTCCGAGACTACATCCACGATGTCGCAGGCTTGCTTGATGCGATTTCCGAGCGAACGAAAATCGTTTTCATTGACAACCCCAACAACCCTGCAGGAACGATTTTGCGGGACAGGGCGGTTCGTTCACTTTTGGACGAAATCCCTGAAGGCGTTATCGTCGTTTTGGACGAAGCCTACGCTGAGTTCGTTGAATCGCAAGATTACCCGAAATCGCTGGACTATGTCAGGGAAGGTTACCCCGTCATCGTCCTGCGAACTTTCTCAAAAGCCTATGGGCTCGCTGGCTTGAGAGTCGGCTACGGCTTCGCACGAACGGAAATTTCCCAGCACTTGCTCAAAGTCCGCGAGCCTTTCAATGTCAGCAGCATCGCAGCGGCAGCGGCTGAAGCAGCCCTTGACGACACTGAGTTCCTTGAGAGGGTTCGGAAGACAGTTTGGACGGGCAAAAGGTTGATGTATCGTGGGTTAGAGCAGTTGGGCTTGAGGTATGTCCCGACGGAAGCCAACTTTGTGCTGATAGATGTCCAACGACCCGCAAGGGAAGTCGCCGACGCTTTACTCCGCAAGGGCATCATCGTTCGCCCATGCGAACCTTTCGGTTTACCAACTCACTTGCGTGTTGACATCGGAACGCCTGAAACCGTTGATCGCTTCATAGATGCATTGAAGTCCGTCCTTAGCGCATGATTTAGCGCTGGGTGCGAATTGCTGGGTTCGGATAGTGCGTTCCAAAAGTCAAAAAAATCCCCCATGCTACAGACTTTAGCCCGTAGTTGGTGACGCAACCAAAAACAAACCATGCTACGGACTTCAGTCCGTAGTTGATGACGAAGAAACTAAGCGCCGACTTTAGTCGGCGAAAATTTTGGGAGGGCGAGGCTCCTGCCGAGCCGAACTTATCGGCAGGTTGTGAAATCGGCAAATCGGCAGGTCGGGAAGGCAACGGATAGCGAATGGCGAATAGCGATCGGCGAATAGTAAGACTTGATTTCGGCTCACCGGGAGGTTCGCACTCCCAAATCTCCAAACTATCGGCATAATCATCATAAAAGTGCAAGACGAAAATGTTCAATCATAAAATCCTTTCTCGCCATTACTTCTGTGTCAGCAATCTTCTTGTATCCATCCATTCTGCCCTCAAAATAGGAACTTTCCTTTCATTATCCCACCACAAACGAATACCTGCAAAGTTACAAATAGTTCTAAGAGCCACATACTGCTTCCCATCACACCACACAAAGTCGCCATCAAGCCGTAATTGCCTTCCCCTCACTGTAAAGTAACCATTTTGCTTTTCAATTTTGAAGAGTGGGAGATAACCTACCCACAAATACACTCGTCCATCCCGTAGAATCCAAGGATGTCCAAGATTTATAGGCTTCCCATTAAGTATCAGCAGATTTCCTTTAAGACCATGCTGTCCCTTAATCAATGTTCTTTCAAAACGATGCTGTCTTTTGAGCGTCCTCCCGTTCGTCATCTGACCCCCTATATCCCTATGCAAAACTTCTCCTGTATGGGCATCTATCCAAATAATGTTCGAATGCACCGTAAAATGATCGTCTACTTTAAAACTGATTTCGTAACCGAAGACCCAAGCTAGGAATTGTTCTCGGGTGCTATCTTCAAAAACAGTAAGAACACCTTCTTCTGGAGGGAGAGTTTTAAAATCAGAATCCGAAGGGTAGAGACTTCTAAGGATTGATTCGGCTATCTCCTTAGCCTCCTCCCTTGTTAACAACGGCTCCGTAGATATAGTGACCTCTCGTTGGTAAACTTCAACAGTTAAAAGTTCACCACTGGCAGTTAAGGTGATGGAAACGAAATCAAGCAATTCAGCGCCCGAGGATGGATCAAAGACCTTAGCAGCAAAATCGGCATAACCACAAGGGTTATCAGGAATGAACCGAATAACCCACTTCCAAGGCTTATTTCCCAAGAAAGCCTGAACGAGTTGATGTGCTATTGACTCCAATTGATCTTCAGGTAAGATAGAAGCCTCTCTGGAAGATTTACCTTGCCTTTCCACCAACACCCGCCCAGAATAGGCGTTCACTGCAACCATGAAATCTCCGCACCAATAGATGTAGTTCAGGTCATCATAGGGCGTAAGAGAAACATTTAAAGCCTGCATGAGTGGGAACGGATACAGGGTCGGTTGAGGATTATAGCCCATCAAAGCCAGGGTGTCTTGAAGGTCATGGTCATACTCAGAGATTTCAACAGGTGTTGGGAGTTCTTGAGTTGTTTGCCATATAAGTGGTTGATCTGCAAGACCAATTAAATCGCATGCAACGCGAGCAATAACTGCAGCCTCTTCTCTGGTCATGATTTGAGCGCTAACCATTGTCACTAAAGTGAGTAAAACAAAGGTTATGAATTTAAACCTAAATACTGCCAAAATTCTCACAAAAGCCTACCTCCTGTCAATAGATGTAAGCATTACGGTCGCTCACTATTAGGTTTCCCACCACTTTCGGCTCCCAATAAGCACCGTGTCCCACAAAGTGAATAAGTCCCGGCATCCTTTTCGTATCACGACGGACAGCAGCAACCTCACCTATTTCTTTAGCGGCTTTGTTGCACAATTCAAAAGCGCCCAAAATGCCCCCCTCTTTTCAGCGATTTTGATGGGTAAAAATTAGAACCAAAATCCTTGTCAAGATAAAAATATTTCAGTTGATTTCAAAAACCCTTGTTCTGATTGGCTTTTAGCACTATTGAGTGCGTTGTCCTTCGGGAATTATGCAACAATGCTTCCCCTCCCTCTTCATCAAACTCACTGGAACAGGAATGATCACTCCATGAACTTCCCCATTCGGGTTCGCCCTCAACCCATTATTTCCCCACGCACCACGCAGGTCAGTATCACCACCGATTTTCATCGTTCTTTTCCTTCAATCTGGGCAGGGTTGAACCAAGAGCGCAAAGCATCCCACCAAATCTGCCATCGCCTCTTCTTCACAATCCGAACAATCCGATACTCCCTTGGCTCATTCACCTTCTCCACTTCCAAATAAATCCCTTTCTCATCTGCCTTAATTAACTGACCATACTTCAACTCTTCCCCTCTCTTCGGTCGGATAATAGAGGGCAAAATAATGGTGTCTAAAAGCCTCCCTTCCGAAGAAAAAACTTGAATGGATTTGACTTGCCTTCCTCGTAGTATATCAGAAATTCCAACTGCTTGAAGAAATCGTTTTATCAGGTCTATTTCCATCAGGAAAGAGAGGGGGTGATAAGTTGGCAAGTAGGCATAAGCATAAAAATTGCCTTGTTCATCAATCCACTTAATGTGTTTTATCGTCGGGGATTGAACAAGAATTCGCCTGACTAACCGAGCCCCTTCCTCTGGTGTCCAACTGATGACCCAAGAATAAAGTTTTTGCCCTTTAATTCCCGATTTACTAAACTGTTGCGCTAAATTATCAATATCTTTGATTTGCCAAAATTTGCCATTGTGAAAAAATATGGGAAAGAGAGATATGGGCATCTCAAATTTTTGAGGTTTATATTGACCTATCATGAAACGCAAGCAAAAAAGCCCACCATCTCCCTGCACTATATAAGCACTGTCTTCAGCATAAGCGTAAATACGATAATAGTTGATAGCATGTTCATTTACTAACCAACTTACCTTTGCTCTTCCATTGCGCCCATGAACTGTAACCCGTGGAATCACTTCGTCTTCAATTGTCCAGATACATTCACCAGAGGGGGAAACAGAAATATGGAAGCACAGCCTTAAGAAGCGACCATCTTTTAAGCGGGGAGTGATAATTCGTTCTATCCTTCCCGCTGGGTTTAGCACAATCACTCTTATCTTGCCATTTTTCCTCCCGACGATGTAAAAACGCCCCTTAGCGTCTAAAGCCACAGGAGTGCGTATAACATGGGAACTCAGGGCATAGTGCATGTAAAGCAATTTATTGATGGGTGCTTCAGGGACACTGAGAGGGAGCGAGAAAAATGGATCAACTATGTAAATAGGGTTGTTAGCAAACATTACAGTTAGGCTCGTCAAACCCAAGAAGATAACAATGAGTATGAAGACACGCTTCTTTGGCAGCATCGTTTACTCACCATCCAGTATCACGAGTTCTAAGGGAGATTTCCTTTCACTGGCTGCGTATCCTCTCGGTAATACATGCTGTCCTACAATCGAATTGTCTGGATGGATATCTTTGTTGGCAAAAGACTCGCAATTGATATCTACAACGAAACCTATATCAACTTGAATGGCAACATGAGATGCGTTAGGGAATTGCGTGAAAGTGTAAAAAATCAGATTACCATTCTTAAGTGTGGGTTCAGGGATTGTGCGATGATATTGCTCACTTGAGGCAGGTAGAGAAAAACCGACATGTCCATACACTTTAGAAGCAAGCGTCCAACACAAGCCGCCAAGTTGAGCCGAAGTCGCACCTACCCAACTTTCTGCTACTAAAACAATCTGCTCTCTCTTGTTTATCTTAAATTTCACCTCATTGGAACGATGTGGCGGTGAGATTAAAATCGTCCACCTACCCTTCTTTTCGGTAACAACCCAATGCGTGTATAACACATTGTTCATCACCTTGTGTTCTGTCCGATAAGTCCAAATGTATCCGTTTCCGTGAGGCTTTGGTCCATCAGGGTCTTTAGGGTCAGTAACTAAGAAGCCTGTTTTCTCCCCTCGTTCTCCTGTTTTGTCCCTTATCAGCAAGAAACGGACCGTCTGAAAAGGGGGAGGTGATACTCCTGGCCGGAACAGGCGGGCTTTGAGAATGACATAGAAGTTCATCTTATCCCTTGCCCCCATACTGTAACCAGGATGACCTTCTTGGCTATCTCCTGACGGGTCAGTGGAGACTTCAAAAATAAGAGGCTCAGCAGGAGCATTGACTTCCAATGCTGCTTTGACCTGATGGTTTCTGTAACTGTCGGCATAGTCA
>Ga0197143_1002308_pt1 | contig 14281 bp, 7 predicted proteins | sample GBS70_MetaG_FD_148603 | JGI IMG/M metagenome (GOLD analysis project Ga0197143, IMG submission 148603) | Sediment microbial communities from Great Boiling Springs, Gerlach, Nevada, United States - GBS 70_MetaG | ecosystem: Environmental > Aquatic > Thermal springs > Hot (42-90C) > Sediment...
AATACCAACCTCCACACGCACCACACCGCCCGAAGATGGCACCCTAGCGTAATACTTTCCCTGTTTTAGTTGAACCTCAGTGCTCACCAGAACTGCTCGGGCTTGAGTCTCGCCGTGATATACCTTGAGAACCTCACGCCCTGCCCCAAACTCATCTTTTGCTTTTTCCAGTTCCTCGTTCCCTATCTCCCAGAATATATATACCCATTCTGGGTCTCGGGGGACAACAAGCAACCTTTTTCCAGGATAGGATGAGGGGAGCGCCTCTTCTTCAGCCCTTTCACCGACTGACGAAATCTTCTCGCTTGGGGTTACAAACCTTGCGTCAGGCATCTTTTCCCTATCAGGCATCTTCTCCTTCAAAGTAGAGGGTGCATCCGCCTCATGTAGGTCTGTACATACTGGACTGGAAAGAGGTTTTTCTTTTTTTCCTCTTGTTTTTCGCTTTTTCCTTACCTGCGAAGTTTCCGCAAGGAACTCCTTGAGCGACTCGATTAGGTCTCGCTTTCGCATCTTAGAGTAAGCCCTGATCCCAGCCTTTTTTGCCATTTCTTTTAGCTCAACAACCCTTTTCTTTTCAAGTTCTTCCATGTTGGACCTCACAACCCAAAACAGAGACGACAATACACCGCACGATTCAAAAAGTCAATCCGTGTGTTGCTGCGCACCAATCAACCTTTAGTAAGACAAAAGCGCTTTTAGCACTCCAGCATAACCGTAAACTCCCGATAGAGATTCTTTTCCTTTTATGCTCGCCACAGCTTCCACCGCCCATTCCCTTCCCCTCTTCCGCTCTCCTCGCCATCGTCCTCCCCCCAAAAAGAGGGGGAGCACAATCCTTATCCATCCTACCAAAACACGAGTTTTCTACCTCTTTCTTCGACTTTTTTACAAATACACCCTGCCGTTTACATGATTACTCAAAACATATTCCTACCTCCAAAAGAAAACAAAATACCTCCCGCTGCCAAAAACTGCCCCGATATCCACATGCTCAGTTCAAGCTACCCTCTTCCTGGCTCACGCGTCAGATGTTTATATCGATGTAAAAATCTCCCGCGTCAAAACCATCCATATCCACTTTTCCACATGTTTTGTCTCTAAGTTTCGGGCGTAAAGAAAGGATTGAAAATAAAATCAGCAGGTGAAAGAATAAAAGGCTGTACACCTTTTCGCGGGACACACCATTCATTTAGTAACAGCAGTTGCCGCGACTCGGACATTCGGATTCTGGGCATTTGTTTTTTGGTTTATGTAGGAGGTTTCAAATGCTCACATACGAACTTGCGCTAGATGTTATTTTTGAGACAGTAAAGCCACTAGAAGAGGAGGAAATACCGATTACTGAGGCTGACAAGATGTTCCTAGCAGAAAAGGTTGTTGCCCCATTCCCCATGTGCGATGGCTACGAAGCGGGAGATGTGATAGCAGGGAGCAACACACCTGTAAGTCCTGGACTAGTCTTGCTTTTCGCTGCAGCAGGGAAAACCAGGGTAAAAGTGCATAGGCGTCCACGAATCGGTATCGTGCTTGTAGGTAGAAGCATTCAACCGCAGGGGGAGCCTTTGGAGCAAGGTGAGGTTTACGATGCCACGACATATGTGTTGCGTTCAGTGTTGAACCGTATGGGTATTCAAGCGATCGTGTTTGGACTGGTTTCAGAACTTCTCGAGGCGATGAGGGAAACATTTAGGAATGCACTAGATGCGCTTGACATTTTGCTCGTCTGTGCTGACGGTAAATCAGGCGAGAGCGGTGTTATAAGGGATATCCTTTTGTCATTAGGGGTAAAAGAGGTTTTCTGGGGCTGTGCAATCGAACCGGGACGCAATCTATTTTTCGGCTTTCGGGAAAAGCACTATGTCTTTTGCTTACCCAGTGACCCGGTCTGTGCGGCGATTGTAACCATGACCGTGGTCAGGCACTCTATCTTGAGGGCTATGGGTGCTTTGCGTGTTGACATTGGAACCTTCGATGCTATTTTCCTTGGAAAAAGGTACAAGAACGAAAAAAGTCTAAAGTTTTTGCTATCGAGGTTTGCCATGGAGCCAGGTGGAAGGCTCGTGGTTTGGCCATGCGACGATGATGGTGAATATTCGCCAAGGGCATTTGTTTCAGCGAACTCAATAACCTTCTTCCCCCAAGAAGAAGATTCGTTGACGCATGGAAGCAGGGTACAAGTCCTGCCAATGTAATGAAGTTGATTCCTTCTATTGGAGCACCTTTTTAGCCTTTTGCTGGTTTTTGCCACGATGATGAACGCGAGGAAGATAAGGAAGGGTGCACTTTCTCTCTTGTCATTATTTTGCTTTTAACATCAGCTTTCTTAGCTCGAAGTATCTCTCCGAGAGGCTGTAAGCACACATGTCAAGAAGTCTGTCGCCGAACTCGAGGTCACTCAGAAACAGCTGGTCCATTTGCAACATCTGAGCTGATACAAGTATGTCGTTACTAAGAAAGAACCCAGTTCTGCACGCTGTCTTGTCTATCCCTTCGAGGAAAGCGCTAATGTCGATGGGACGCTTGGACTGTCTAAAAGCATCTATGGTTTTTTTCAGCCGTATCTTGCTTTCTTCATCGAGCAGCCCCCTGAGCTCCCCTGCCAGTTCCGAAACTCCGCTAACATCTTGCGCCACAGCAAAGTCAGGCATCACAACCTTTATCGCTGCTAAAAAGAAAGGTTTTAAAGTCGCTGCGTCTGCCACAATGCCTGACATTTCGAAGCCGGGCATGAAGGAAACGAGAGCCCTGCCCATAGCAAATCTGACTTCTTTGCCTCGCCAAGACTCGACGCAATCGTCGCCTATTGCAAGGGCAGGTGGGTTGAAAGGCAGCTTTGTTATGCCGAGGCGCCCTTTTGCTCTATACAGTTTCGGCAGTGGAACACCAAGGATCTTAGAAACAGCGAGAGCCATATTTTCCAACAGGTTTTTTCCTCGAGGTACGATCACATCTTCCTCACCTAGCCCCAAGTCGGCTGGCTTTTTCAACGACAACAGTTTAAGTAAGGCTTGATAGAGAATATGAAAGACCGTTGCGACTTCAATGTTCGCGTCTTTGTGTCGGATGAGTTTGTCAAAGTCAGCCTTGGGTAGGGAGTCTCTTTTTAACTTGAGCGCAGGTTCTCTGCCCTTTTCATAGACCATCTTGTCTTCCTGGTCACCCAACCCTAAGGCAAGCAAAGCCCCGGATGCACACCAAAGCCCCTCATCGTCCCTTAATGCCCTGAAGATATTTCTGATCGCCTTATAAGATGCCTCGTGTGTTGGATCGATCTCCAGTACACGCCTGTGAGCGTCCAGCATTACCCTCTCGTTGCCAAGTGTTTCCCCTGCAACGTTTGCCAGCCGCAACAGGAGGTCCTTATCATCGCCCTTGAGCTCCAATAGTTCCCTTAAAACATCCATCGCCCGTTCTGGGTTTTTCATGGTCTTGTCGTAGATGTCCAGCAACTTCTGAAGAAGCGTCAGCACGCGGTCTTTGTTTCCACTAGCTTTGGCCTGCATAAGCAAGGCTTCGTAGAGGTCCCTAAGCCCATCGCTGTCGTAGTCCGCAATCATTATGTTTTCTAGCGCCATCCTTGCCTCCTCGAAACCTATGTCATCCTTTATGGCTGACCACAACAGTTCTTTTGCCTTGTCCTTTCTACCCTTCCTCATTTCATGCATGGCAAGAGGATATTTAAGCCTTGCCCTTTTCTGGCAGTCTATTTCGGCGTCAATGAGCCTTCTAAGCAGGTTTGCCCTTGTTTCGAGGTCCTGCACCTCCTCAGCTTCCTGAAGCGCTCTAAACAAGGCTATCTTCACAGAAACTCCCTCATTTAGTGCATCCATAAACCATCTTAGGGCTTGCTGGTGTTCTCCGCTTTCCCTGTACAAATCGCCGAGCTTCATCTTGATGGCAAAGCGAGCCTCCGGGCCCGAAGCCAAGGCAAGCGCTTCGGTCAAATAGCGCACCAACCTTCCTTTTTCCTGCGCCTTCTCTGCAAGGTTTACAAGTTCCATAACAGTGTTGAAATCCTTTTTCCCCTCCAGTGCCACAATCGCTTCCATATATTCCAGCGCTTTCTCATCTTTTTGGGTCGCTAGAGAGGCTTGATAAGCCAAACGCAAGACCTCAAGTTTTTGCTCAGGCGAAATCTCCTTCTTCAAAAGTTCTTCGGACACTGAAACCACCTCATCGTCCCGTGAAGCATCTTTGAGTGCCTTTAGAAGCAAAAGCTCGAGAGCTGTATCTCCGGGTCTTAGTTCAGCGAGCGTCCTCAAACGAGCGAGCGCCAGATCACTTATCTTGAGTGCGGACGCACACTTTGCGCTTATCTCCAGCGCCTCACTAAAGAAAGGTTTGTCATCCCTGAATCTTTCAAGAAGCGGGTCAAGTAATGCGATCGACTTCTCATATTCCCCGAGATGTAAATAGACTCTGGCAAGTTCCAGCGCAGATTCCTTCTCGAGCGGATTCACCGCCAAAATCGCTTCCAAAAATTGCTTTTTTGCGCCCAATATCGGTGACGAAAGCTTTGCTAGGTTTTTTAGGACAAAGACCTTCTGTTCGTCCTCGAGCGCATACGCGAGCGTCTTTTCCCACACCTTCTTTGCCTCATGTTCTTCCCCATCTTCTTCATACAAAGCCGCAAGTTTGGTTGCGATGGTGATGATGTTCGCGGAACCAGCAGTCGAGAACGCTTTAGCCAAAACCTCTTTTGCCTTGTCCCTCTGCTTTAGACGAGTATCATAGATCTCTGCCATCTTAAGATACAGATCGCAGACCTTGTCGCCTTCAGCGTCTTTTACCTCATCTTCCAATAACCTTACTACTTGAGCATAGAACCCCTTCTTTTCCAATAAATCCCTCATTCTTAATCTAAGGATGTGGTCTTTTGGGTCCAGTTCGAAAGCATAAGAGAGAAAGGCGGATGACATCTCTTGGTCTCCAAGCCTTGTCTTCGCACAATCTGCCATAGCCAGGTAGTAATGAACCGCATTTTCTTTATCTTTTGACGCCTTTTTCGCTAGCAAAACCAAATACTTATCCCAGAGCCCAGCCTGCTCATACAAACCTTCCAGTAACTGCACCGCAGCCGAGTCTTCAGGGTGGAAAGTCACATACTCCTCTAAATGCCCAATGGCATTTTCACGCTCCTTGAACACATCGAGAAGTAGGGTTGTAAGCCTTTTTAGGCAATGTGCTCGAACCTGTGGATCAATCGTCCTTTCAAGAACGAGCTCGAGCACTCTTCGAGATTCTTCAGGCTTTCCCGCTTTCAGATATATGTCGAGCAAGGCATCTAGAGCATCTAAGTTTTGGGGATCGATTTGGATCACCTCTTCCAGAAGCCTTGCTGCCCCGAATGGGTCATCACTAGACATTATCGCTGCGAGCGTCACAGTCGCGTTCAGTTTCTTCTCTTTGTCCAATGCGATCCGCCGCATTTTTTCGCATGCCTCTTTCATCAACTCGAGGTCGCCAGACTCTTTGGCAAAGGCGAGGGCATCCTCGAGTATCCGAACTGTCGTGTTTTCAGCACGCACAGCGAGGCGCCATGCGAGTTTGGCCTTTTCCGCTTTTGCTAATGTTGCAGCCCGCACAGCTACTTCTGCATCCCTCGTTGTTTCAGCGACCTTCAAAATCCTCTCCACTACTTCATCTTCTTTATTTGCTTGTCTTGCAACATCCACGAGGTCATCGATCAGCGCCTCATCGTAGGCGGCCATGTTGTCAAGTGCTGTGGTAAGGCAAAGATAAGCCGCCTCATTGTCACCAAGCCTTTCTCGAAACACATTCGCTGCCTTCTGCAAACTTATGATCTTCGCACTTCCCGTTTCTATCCTTTGCTTTACAACGAGCACCTCCGCAAGCCCGGTGTAATCCCCACCTTCTCTTAGTTTCTGCTCCTCTGATTCAAGAAACTGCTTCAGGGATGGCATGAGGTCGCGAATATCTTCTTGCTCTCCGTGTTCTTCAACGAATCGCAAAAGTTTCTCGACACCATCCACAGAGATGCGTTCTCTAAGTGTGGCAAGCAAAGCCTCGACTCCAAGCCCGTAAACCTTGGTTTCATTAGCCAAGGTTATGACATCATCCAAAGGTGTGCCATAAAACAAAAGCAACCTTGCAAGCGCACAAGCACTGGATAAAGGCTTGCTGAATGGATGCCTTTTACCGTCGCCTTCAAAGATCAAGCCCCTAGGATTTTCGAAAAGTTCGATCCCACTAGCGTTTGGAAATGGTACCAAAGGCTTTATGGGAAAGTCTCGGGTACAAAAGTGTGCAAACACCTTAGAACCCCCCCCTTCGCCTTCACCCGTCATGTAGACTGTTGCCGGCACATCGGAGGGATAGTTTTCATACAGGACCAAAGGCTCACTTCGTCCGCTCCAGTCCCAAACCCTGTCAGGGCGTTCAGGGTGAACGCAGAAAACTCTGATCCAATTCAGGCCTCTTCCAACTTGCCCAAGCCCTTCAAGGGTTTCGCTAAGCAAGGTTTGTGCGGACAAGCCAGAATGCATAAACTGCTCTAGAAAAAGCCCTAAACACGACTCGATCGTCTCCAATCCTTGCCGAACCCGCTCAGGGTCTCTGAAAAACGTATTCCCCTCTGTCGCATCAGTGCCTCCACCGCCTTCCCCGACAAACGCATCCTTAATCGCGCTGAGTTGCAAGGCTGATCCTACCTTCGCACCTTCTTTCAGCATAAGCACTAACCTCGCCAAAAGGTGGCCAGCATATAGAAGCAAACTCTGCTCTGCCCATCTGTCTTGAGATGATCCTGCTAAGCTTTCTGTGACCACTATGTGTGGAAAAGAATAACGGTTATCATCGGGTCTCTGCCGCATCGTGAGCCTCCCAAATAGGGTAAATCAGCAATATTTTAGCCAAGGCATCAAAAAACCAAAAGAACAAATAGCCCTCAAACTGTTGTAGGGGAGTCTGCTTTCTCAATTTTTCCTGTCTTTGTCATGCCATACAGGAAGCGAAGTATCCTGTAGATCTCTTTTTCAGTGATTTTTGGATGCGTGGGCAAATTCACAACACGACTACTAATCTCTTCCGAAGTTGGGCAGATTCCCTTCTGATAACCGACCCTTTCCCAGCCATCGAGGTTTGGATGTACTGGAGAAGCAAACCAGTCTCCGATCTCAATCTTTTCCGCCCTTGCTCGCTCCAGAACCCACCTCTTGTCTTTCGTTAGGATAGGATACCTCAGAAAGACAGGGTCGATATCGGGTTGCCTTTCCACAGTTTCTATGCCTATCTCCGGCAAGTGTCTTTCGAAAACGGACACAACCCATTTTCTATGTTCGATTACCTTGCCTATCTCCTTAGTCTTTCTTTCTAGTAACATCTTCTGCCATCTTGACATCCTTTTCTCGAATTCAGGCGGTTTTTGTGATGCGAGCTCGCACCTGTCTGCGGAACCTACCATGAAACCAGCGGCTGACAATGCCCTATAAGTGCCCATCAGTAGCCAAAACAATCTTGGAGTGAATGTAACTGAAAACAAGTAGTATTGAAGCCGCAGTAAAAGCGTTTCTCTCGACTTAGGTTCGTGCATTTTGTCATAAACTTCCCTCATTTTTTCTTTCAACTCAGTGTTGTTCACAACTGCCCATCCACCAAGCCCAGTTGTTATGGGTTTTGACCACTGGGACGAGAAGAAGGCAGCATCCCCAAAAGTACCAACTTCTTTTCCTTTATATTTAGACCCGATAGCGTGACAGCAATCTTCGATGATCGATAACCCGTATTTTTTAGCTATTGCGCATATCATGTCCATGTCAGCAGGTATACCATAAGTGTGTTGCACAATTAGTGCCTTAGGAGGGCGCAAGTCTCGACGCTCGCGTTCCAGCATTTCCTCGAGGGCAACAGGGTCGAGATTGAAGGTTTTTGGGTCGATGTCCACATATATGGGCTTTGCACCAAGATAAACGACCGAGTTAGGAACAACTATGCATGTGTAGCCTGGCACAACGACCTTATCACCTTCTCCCACACCCATTGCCTTGAGGATGGCAAATAAGGCGACACGGCCCTTCCAAAAGAAAAAGACATTTTCCTGTTCAAGAGATACACATGACCTTTTCCCAAACTCTTTATCGAAAGATAAACCCTCCATCATGGCAGTTTATCTCCTGTAAGCAGTGATTTTCTTTCCGAGTAGATACCCTGTAACAGCCCAAACAAAAGCAATATTGCTCAAAAGGAAACTGTATGCTGCCCCAGCGATTCGAAAAGTAGTCTTTGGAAAGCCGAACCTGTCTTGCAGGAATCCGAGTAAAGCCAAACCATAAAAGCCTAACTGACATCCGAAAATCCATTGATATACCCAGCCACTTTCAAGCAGATATAGATTGCTCAAAAAGATGATAGGGATAAGTAACGACCCCCACCATCGGAGGAGCCTATGGGAGAAAAGCACAAAAAGTGCGCCAATCTTTCCCTTTTTTGCCAGTCTAGGAACTTCGGACAATATATCGGTCATGCTTCTCAGTGCGGTGCGGTATCGCTTTCTAAAGAACTGCGCCCTCTCAGATTCAGCATAATCAAACGCCACCGCATTCTTGCAATAAAAAATCAAGAAGTCCTTCTGGATGACCCTTAGAGGCAAGACATTATCAATATCAGAATGAACGGGAATGTCCTCCCAAAGCCTTCTTCTTATACAAAAACAAGCGCCAGAGGCGAAAGGGAGTATCCCAAGTTTGTGCTCGTAGTGCCTTTGTTTTCTCTCGATGCTAGTGTAAAAAATGCCTGCCTCCCCAATAGGAGCGTTTCGTGCCCTGACCAGAATTTCGCCTGCCCCAGCGCCTATCTTGGGACTTGCGAACATTTTGACTATCTCCTTCACGAAATCCTCACGAAATTCGGTTTCTGCGTCTGTAAAGATGAGAATGTCGCCTTTTGCAACCTTGACCGCATCATTATGCACCGACGCTCTTCCCCTATTCTCTTTGAAATCCAAGACCTTTACTCTCTCATTTTCAAATTGACGCGCGAGTTCCACGGTCCGGTCTGTTGACCCGTCCGACGCCACGATTATTTCCAGCTTCTCCTTCGGGTAGTCAAGCGAGAGCAAGTTCCGTATTCTTGCCTCTATTGTGCGTTCCTCGTTGTAAGCCGCTATGATTACAGAGACAAAAGGTGTTTCTGCTTCACTTTCATCTCTCTGCGCCGCATCTTGCTTTTTCCCAAAGCCCTCCTTCAATAGAACAGCAATCTTCAAGATTACATGATAGGCAAGATAGGTGTAAAAGAGCGGGGAAATGGCAATCCAAAATAAAACTTTCATTGTCCCGCCAAAATACCTAGGCAATGCCTCATGCAAAAAGCCATATTCGCGCAGAACGCTCGTAGGCAAGCGCACCCAAGGTTTGAGTATGCATAAGATCGGCTTTTGTGTCAAACATCTATTCCGAGCGCTGTTTTTTTGCCTGCCAAATCTTAGGCTTTGTGATTTTTTAGATGATTGTTAGGGCAAGGCTTCTTCAAACTCGAGCGTATTTCTCGTGTTGGTAAGCGCTTGCATATTTGGTGTAGCTGTGCAATAAATGGCTGTCTTTTTGATCTGGAGGATGCGATGAAAACGGTCGCGACTGTTACAGTGTTGGGTCTGTGGGTCTCTTTTGCCTTTGCGCAACAAGAGGATGCCCAGAAGATCCTCGAAAAGATGGACGCTGTGAACTACGGTTACGATGACCAAACGATGGAGCTTCGTTACACAATCAGGGACTTTGATGGCTCGGAAAAACAGTACGATATCGTGATGTATCAAAAGGGCACAAACAAGAGGCTTATAAGGTTCACATCTGGCGAGGTGAAAGGGATGGCTACGCTGGTTGTCGGACCGTCACGGATGTTTGTCTATCTACCTGGCTATAACAAGGTTAGGAGGGTCGCACCGCACGCCATGAGTCAGACCTTCGCTGGCTCTGATTTTACTATGGATGAAATCTCAAACCCTACCTACTCACCAAGGTATAATGCCAAACTACTGAAGGAGGATGATAACTTTTGGTATCTCGAGCTTGTGCCGAAAGAAGGGGAAAAACCCTTATATCCAAAGGTGCATGTTGCAGTTCAAAAAGGCACTTACTGGCAGGGGGAAACCACATATTTCGATGCATCAGGGGCAAAAGTAAAGGTGATGACATGTTCAGAGCCAAAGGATTTTGGAGGCCTTAGACGTAACTCTGTCATCGTATTGAGGGATGTTCGAACAGGGCATTCTACAAGGCTTGACATATTGAGCTTCAAAGTGAATCAAGGTCTAAAAGATTCCATGTTTACCGAGCGAGAACTGATTTGGGGGCGCTGAGGTTCTGCCATGAAAAAAAGGCGGGTTCTCTATATTTTTCTCTCTATGTTCATGTTTGGTATATGCGTGGCGCAAGTCGAGAAGAGACTCGATTTCTCGGGCTATCTTCAAAGCGACATCCGTTTTATCGTCGAGGACTACCGTGGCGAAAAAACAGGTGACGGATACCGCTTCGAACTCAATCGAAACGACATTAAGGGAAGGCTCAAGTGGACACCGCACGACAAGGTACAGGGTGTTGTGGATGCAAGGTTCAGGTTCTATGGTTTCAATGAGTCCGAGAGGCTTCATGACCTTTTCAGAAGTACAAAGATCGAACCATATGATTTTCAGATAAACGAAGCATATCTAGCTGTGCGTGGTGCCCCTTTCCATTGGATGGACTTTAGAATAGGGCGCATCATCCAGACATGGGGCACTGCTGACATGTTCAATCCAACAGACAATCTAAACTCACGAGACTTCTCTGACCCTTTGGACTACACCGCTAAGGTGCCGAACCAGATGGTTGAGCTAGCATTTTATCCAGCGTCTTTTTTGCAGGTCCAAGTCGTATGGGTTCCTTTTTTCAAGCCGTCCCTCTTGCCACCTTCCGCACAGTTGGGCTTTTCTGTTGAAAGAACCTTGGACAACTGCTTCCTTCGCGCCCCTGTGCCTCCCCTAGACCGTGGCCAGATCGAGTTGCTCCAGGCGCTTTTTGCTTCCATACCCCCGTGCGATCTAAACTTTACCAATGCGGAGGTTCGCATTGTAAAACCATCGCAAAGCCTCAGAAACTCGCAGGTTGGTGCGAGGGTGAAGTTTACTGCTGGGCTTGGCGACTTTGGAGACATGGACTTTTCTTTGAGTTATTATTATGGACGGTTCTCTTTTCCCATTGCATATACCGCCGTGGCAGATATCAAAAGGGCGGCGGGTAGCACTCTCGATGTGTCTTATACTGCAGAGGTTATGTATCCAAGGATGCAAGTGGCTGGATTTGATTTCAGTCTTTCCCCTGAATCGAAACAAGTGCCAGGGTTCTTTGGAGAACTTGCGCTAATATTTCCAGAGAAAGTCGTTTTTGGGCTGGCGGTGTTGCAAAATGGGCGCATTCAGGAGAGCCTTTTCATGTCCGCTACAAATGTGCCACGAACTCCATTTATCAAGGCAACTGCGGGTTTGGATTATACCATTGCAAGAAGACTTTATTTGAACTTCCAGTATGTCCGTGGGTTCTTCGATGAGTTCAACGACCGCTACGGCATCCATAACTACTTTGTGCCAGCACTAGAGACCAAGTTCTTCGAGGATGAACTAAAGGTAAGGCTTGCAGGGGCATGGAATCTAGACGACCTTTCTCTTGTGGTCTTTCCAGAGGTTACATGGGTTGCTGTGCCATCGGTGGAAATCGTTTTAGGCTCTTTCCTGTATCTTGGCGATACAAAGCCTCTGGACCCAATGAGCTATGCCGGAAGGTCAAAGTTTGGACAAAAGGCAGCAGGAAGAAGTGTAGCATATCTCAAGGCAAAGTATTCGTGGTAGAGGTGCGATATGAAGAAAAGACTTTGGGCTAGTGTTGTGCTCTTCAGTGGTTTTTTGTTTGGTTGTGATTGGGAGTCTTCTGGTCCACAAAGGCTTAGGGATGCCTATGGAACATCTTGTTTTGAGGAGGATGGAAAGCAAAAGGATGCGAACCTTGGCGAAATCACACCTCAAGATGACATCGCGGGCACATATGCGATGCTCGTCGTGCAAAACGCTAAACTCGAGACAGCTTTGGCTTGCCCACCGGATAACAGATGTGACCTAGAAATACGGGATTTCTTGCTTGCCCGTGTGCCCGCCGAAAGACAGGCGATATACATGGAGTTCTGTGACCAGAAGACCACGGTGACAGGGGGCAAACTGAACCCCGAATCCCGCATCACACAAGGTCTTAGGGAGGCACATATCTTTGTTGTAAAGGAATTTGGCAAAGTAGCAGACAAAGACAGGATACCATTACTAGATGGGATCGTCTGGCTGTGGGGTGTCAAAGACCTTGTTGATATAGCTAAGGACCCACTGCCTGATGAGCCGTCCGACGAACATGTGTTTGATCAAGACAATGATGGAAAGCCCGGGGTTACAGTCGAGGTAACGGAGCCTTTAGAGGGCGAACGATATATGGTTCGCCGTGCCATCTGGAATCTAGGGGAAGGCAAACTCCAACAGGACGGAATGACCATAAAAGGGGTTCTGAGGTCGTTTATTATCGAAGAAAAGGCGATTGGGGCTGACCCTCCGATGCTAAAACAACCTTCCTCAATAGAACAAGCGACGGATAAGCAGAGCATTTTTATGTTGAAAAGAATCCATGAGAGGTCCACCTGCGACTATGTTAGACAGGTTAGCGAAATCCTATTTTCAGAAGGGTCTTAGAGCGGAGCGGAGCAAGTGGACGAAAAGGCACAACAGATTGGCAAGTTGGGATTTATTATTCGTCACAAAAGGGTTGTTTTAGTTTTTGGAGTTGCCCTGGTTTTGGCCTCTGCAGGGATAGCACCACTTATAAGCATGAATCCAGACCCAACCGCTTATCTTCCACAGGAAAGGGAAGATGTAGCGTTCTTTCTTGCACTGAACAAACGATTCGGCGCACTGGATGTGCTGATGGTGGGGCTTGAAGAACCTAAAGAACCTTTGAGTTATGAAGGACTAAAGGCTTTATATGAGATTACAAAAGCGCTAGAACAGGCAAAGGCACTAGGTGTGCTTTCTGTTCGGAGTATTGCTAACCTCGAAACCCTTACCGCGGATGAAGAAGGCACATTGCATTCCGCACTCCTGATGGAAAAGCCACCAACGACCGAGCAAGAAAGAAAAGAACTTGAATCGAAAATCTTGAATGACCCGAACGCTATTGGCTCGCTTATAAGCAAAGACATGATGGGTTATGTGGTCCTTGTAAGGGGTCACCCCGACAAAGATATTAGAAAGATAGCAACTTTGGTCGAAGATGTCGTAAGCGAGAAGAAGGGGGTTCTGGAAGCGTTTTACTTCGGAGGTCCTTTTATTGCCAATATTACCACATCCAAGGTTTATTCTAAGGCTGTTTGGCTCGCTGTCTTCTTCCTTGTATTCCTATTTGTGCTCCCAATGGTGCTTTTGAAAAAAGTATGGCTCGTTTTCACCGTGCTTTTTTGTTCGGGCGCGACTCTTTTGTTCTGGCTAGGATTTCTGGGAATCATAGGGATAAGTCCAACCGCACAGGACATCAACGCACTTCTTTTGCTACTGGGTCTTTCCGTAATCTTTTTTGCCTCCTGTCTTGATGGTAGCTGTTTTTACAAGGTTCTTCCCAAACAGGGGATTGTGCTCTTGGTCGGATTTGCTTTGCTTTTGTCCTTCAATCTGGTGTCGAGACTCATTCCATTCCATCTTCCCTATCTGGTGCGCTTTTTCAACCTTATTTCGCTAGGCTTCCCAACCTTATTACTTTCATACTACCTTTTATTCCTCCCGCTTATATCTTTTTCTGCCCCTTTCACTTTCCAAGAGTTGAGGCTTCGGATGGGGCCAAAGCTCTTCTATATCTTCATCCTCTTAGTTCTTTCCGCATCAGGTCTTACTTTATTCAAGTTCAGGTTTGCGGTCTCAATTCCAGAACTTTTCTCGAAAGATGACGAAGTCACTAAGGCTCTCGCCTTCTTTGATAGAAGGTTTTCAGGGCATGACTTCATTCAGGTCTCCTTCAAAGGTGATTTGAAGAAGCCCGAGACTGCGAGGAGTCTTTTTGCCCTTTCGCAGTTGCTACAAAGCGTGCAAGGAATTTCAGATGTGAAATCTATTGGGGATGTTCTCGCTTTTTTGGCGCTTAAGTTCACATCGTCATACAGGATACCCGATGATAGACAGTCTCTTCAAAACCTGTGGTTCTTTCTTGAAGGTAACGATGACATAAAAGCGCTTGTAACCCCGTTCAAGGACGAGGCAATGGTT
>Ga0197143_1002309_pt1 | contig 14280 bp, 10 predicted proteins | sample GBS70_MetaG_FD_148603 | JGI IMG/M metagenome (GOLD analysis project Ga0197143, IMG submission 148603) | Sediment microbial communities from Great Boiling Springs, Gerlach, Nevada, United States - GBS 70_MetaG | ecosystem: Environmental > Aquatic > Thermal springs > Hot (42-90C) > Sediment...
GGTGCTGCCCGCGTACATCTAGCACACATATCGGCAAACGATGTGCACAGGAACGTGGAGATCCCCGTAATGTGTCCCGATGGTCTCGAGACGCCATTATGTGAAAACTTGGTTGCCATGGGTTATCCAAATGTTGCGAACTTGCTAGTGCAAGGCGGACCAATAATCCTGAACGATGGCGACCGTTTTGATTCGTATGCCCGTTCTTACAAGTGGTTTACAAATAGGGCGCTTGTTAAAAACGACGATCCTCAAGAGATAAGAGAGGCGATAAAACGAGGACGCTCATATACAGCATTTGATGTGTTTGGATATGTCACGGGTTTCGATTTCTTTGGGATGAAAGGGGAGGATGTGTTCGAGATGGGCGATGAGGTGCAGTTAGCGGAAGGGATAAGATTCTATTTGAGGACCCCAAGACTTAGTGATCCTGAATGGGGCATGCCAAAAAAGCTCGACTACTCGTTGGCGCGCATTAGGATTCAGCTCATCCGAGCAACTTTGTCTGGCAAAGATGCGTTGCTTGACGAACAGATTGGGGGGGATGAAGAGAAAACCTACATGGTTGAAGGGCAGGTTGCTGGTGCTTATTTTGTAAAGGCAACGATTGTGCCAGTTCATGTGAAGCCATTGCTTGAAGGTCAGGAAGCGCTTGCAGACAAGGAGTATCCCCTTCTGTATTCGAATGCGATCTTTGTAAGAGAGCCATCAAGATGAGTGCGGGACAGAGCGAGCTTCGTGTTCCATTGTGGAAAAAGCCAAGTGTCTGGCTGAGGAAACTCTACGACTTCGTGCTTTCTTGGGCAAATACCCCCTATGGCACTATAGCGCTCGCAATCCTTGCGTTTGCAGAGTCTAGTTTCTTCCCTGTGCCACCGGATGTCCTCCTAATCGCCCTTGCGTTGGGAAAACCCAAAAGGGCTTTCTTTTATGCACTTGTATGTTCCATATTTTCCGTTCTTGGGGGGATGTTTGGTTATTTTATAGGGGCATTTCTTTGGGAGACAGTCAAGGACTTTTTTATTCCGTTCATTTTTTCCCAAGATGCTTTTGACCATGTGGGGCGGCTTTATCAGGATAATGCCGGGCTCGCAATCTTCAGTGCTGCATTTACGCCAATTCCTTACAAGGTCTTTACCATCGCTGCAGGCGTCTGGCACGACTATGTAAGCCTTTATGAACTTGTGCTCTTCTCTGCCATCGGAAGACCTATGAGGTTCTTCTTGGTCGCTTCGCTTTTATTCTTTTTCGGTCCTCCTGTGAAAAGGTTTATCGAGAAATACTTCGATTTGCTTGCGCTTGTTTTTACCGTCCTTTTAGTCGGAGGCTTTGTTATCTTAAAAAAACTACTCTAGCAGAAGCTTACGTGCGCCTTTGCTATCACTTCACTGTAACTATTGTCACCCCGTCTCCCCCTTCCTGTATCTCGCCGGGACGGAAGGATGCGCAATATTTGCTTGTCTTCAGATATTCCATAATGGCTTTTCTAAGTGCTGAGGTCCCGATCCCGTGAATAATAAAGACCTCTTTGCCACCAAAAAGATACGCATGATCGAGCGCCTTCTCGACCTCTCTAAGTGCCTCATCAACCCTTTTCCCTCGGACATCTATCACGGACCTTTCTTCCGTATAAGCGGGTTCAGGGGAAGCTTGGGCGCTTTTAGAACTTTGTTGCTTTTTCAAGTCTTTGGGCCTTGGCCTCCTTAGTTGTGATACCTGCACTATTGTCCTGAATGCGCCCAACTTCACGGTTATACGCTTCTCCTCCCCGCATTCCACAACCTGCCCGACCGCCCTCAAAGGAAGCACATAGACATCCATCCCGACCTTCAGTTCCGAAAACTCTATCTCCTCTTGTGGCAAATCCTCAACCAGACTTGCCTCCTTCATCATCTCTTTTTTCACTTGTTCCTTTTGTTTTGCAACTTCTGCTTTCCTCATGATCACCTTTCTTTTCTTTTCTTCCTCAAGCTCCTTTTCCACGACCTTTAGTTCCTCTTCTAGCCTTTTCATCCGGTCGAGCACACTTTTTCTCGCTTCATACACCATCAAGTCTGCATTTTTTCTTATCCTCTTTAGCTCTTCTTCATACCGTCTTTTCTCCTTTTCTAGTTTCTCCCTGAGCAAACTCACCTCTTTGCGCTCTTCTTCCAGCTGTGTTTTTAGTTTTTCAGTCTCTAGAATCAGTTCCCTCAGTCTGTTTTCCTTTTCGCCAAGGAGTTTTTTCGCCTTTTCCACGACCTCCTTGGGCAGATAGTTAGATGCGATCTCGACAGGGTTGCTTTGTCCTGCCTTGCCCATTTCAACCACAAATGTGGGTTTCAAAGTATTTGGGTCAAAACCCATAGATGCATTCATAAGCCGAGGATGGCGGTTTGCAAGCTCTTTTAGTCCCTCGTAATGAGTCGCAACGATGCACTCAAAGCCTTTGTCCACAAGCGCTTCCAGAACCGCAATCGCAAGTGCCTCGCCTTGCCTTGGCTCTGTTCCGGTTAGCACTTCGTCAAGAATGACGAGCGCACGCCCTGCAACACTCGCGTATAGAAAAGAAGCAAGTTTTTCGACCTGTCCTGTAAATGTTGACAACGCATGCTCTATGCTTTCTTGGTCACCCCTCAATGTAAAGATGTCTTCGTACCATGGTAGTACACTTGCTTCATTGCACGGGACTAGAAGCCCGTGTCTAAGCATCAGAAGCATGAGTCCCACCGTCTTCAATGTCACGGACTTACCACCTGCGTTAGGTCCTGAAAGCACAAGGCCAAAAGGAGGTTCACGAAGCGATAAACTTATAGGAACAGGTTCATGCCCGAGTAAGGTTAGAATGGGGTTTCTGGCATCCAAAAGGGACAACGGCTCGTGATGACGACCGATCCTCGGTCTTTTTGCATTCAATCGAACTGCAAACTTTGCCTTTGCGAATATCTCATCCAGACGAAAAACAGCCTCTGTTGCAGAAAGTGCTTCGTTTGCAAACCTTGCTACAAGATTACTTCTTTCCTTCAGTATGGCATACTCCTCGACCTGTATTGCGTCAAGAACCTCTTTTAGCCTGTTGTTTTCCTCGACTATCGCCTGTGGCTCTATATACACTGTTTGCCCAGTTTTTGATGACCCATGTATTATTCCTGACACAAACCTTTTATCCTCTGCCTTCACAGGCAAAACATATCTCCCATCCCTTATGGTGAAGTACTCGTCCTGAAGGAAAGGTGTAAACCTGTTGTCTTTGAGAAGTTCCTCTATCCTTTCCCTGACCCTTTTGCCAAGCGTAATGGCCTTTTCTCTAAGCTCAAGAAGAATGGGGGATGCATCGTCCCTGATGCTCAGGTTTTCGTCGAATGTATCAAGGATTCTCTGGGCAACTGCGCTAAGGTCAGGCATTTGAGAAGCCATCCCTGCGATCTTTGGTGCCCTAATCCTTGCATCCTTCAGTGCAATCCTGGCCTCGTGGGCAACTAGCAAAGTTTTGCCAATGGTCACGAGCTCTGCTGGGCTCAGCACCCCCCCTTTTGTTGCGACATCAAGCGAGAAAGAGATGTTGGTAGCACCCGAAAACGAGGGTGAAATCCCTTTTCCAATTAGTTCTACTGCTTCTTCAACCAGATCGAGTTCGTTTTCACATTGATCCGCGCTACTAAATATCTCAAGAGAAACAAGCCTTTCCCGCACATCTTCTATGTGGGCATGTTCAGAAAGCGCCTTTAATATCCTTTGAAACTCGAGGTCTTCAATGGATTTCCTTTGCACCTCTAGCCTCCTCGATCATCCGAAGATAGCGTCTTGCAACGCCCGCGTCTTCGGGGCGTAAAGCCTCAAGATCATGAAAGAGTCTTTCGGCTGCTTCAAGGTCTCTCGAATAATAAGTAGCAATAGCGAGGTTTTTCAAGAAGAACGAACGATTATCGAGCGTTTTTATGCAGTGCTCGTAAACCTGCCGAGCCTTCTCTGGCTCGAACCTTTTAGAGAACATGAAAGCGTTCCCAAGGTTTCTGCAGACTTGAGGGCTATCCGGATAATGATCATAAACATAAGACCACAAAGCCACGCCATCTTGAAAGACAGACAGATATTGGAATGATTGCAGTGTGTAGGACAAGGCAAGAAGAACCGCAACTAAGGAAAGGGCAAACTTATAGCCTTTCGATAAGCCTCGCATCCGCACAGTCGAAAGCGCGAGCAATAACCCAGCCAAAGGCAAGACACAATAGGAATCTGCAAACTGCCTCGAAAGCGGCACTATGCCGCTGTGGGGAAAATAGGTAGCAAAAGAAAAAAGAAGATAGAACAGTGCTGGATGCCGCTTGGATGTCACATGGGCGACAAGAGATATGGCAAAAAACATAACGGACAAAGCCACCAAAATTTTTTTCAGGGATAGTCCTTGGTAAATATACCTTGGCAAAAGATCGAAAGGAAAAAGGATACTTTTTGCATGATGATAGACTTGACAAAACAGTCTTTCGGACAAATCCGTAGAAGCTTCGAGCGCACCAACCTTTGTTTCGAAGAAAAAGGTAACGCCGAGAACAAGCAAAGAAAACAGTCCCAAGACTACATAAGGTTGTCTTTTCCCTTTGGATGCGAAAAACAAGAAGAGAAAAGGAAGAAGGATTGTGGTTGGTTTTGAAAGGATGCTCAGGACAACTAAGACAGCCACAAGAATATCTTTTTTTATGGTGGGTTCTTGCCTAGCCTTTCTGAAATAGAAAAGGGCAAGAAGTGCAAAGAGGGAAGCAAGCAAATCCTTCCTACATGAGACCCACGCAACAGTCTCGACCATGACTGGATGGGAGGCAAAGACCAATGCCAGCAAAAACGCCTTGAAAATGCTATTAGATGTGAACTGTGCAACCTTGAAAAACAGGCTACACAACAGAATAAAAACTAGGACATTCGTTGCGTGGAATATTTTGGGGTCTGTACCGAATATGGCTTTCTCTATTATGTAGGACGCTATGGTGATTGGGATTGGATAGCCAAGATAAGGGGTCAGAAGGTGTCTTCCGAGCGAAACAGAGGCAGGGTTTTGCACAGATGGATTATCAAGGATATACAGGTTATCGTCATAGTTTAGAAAATCAAAGGATATGGTTCGACCGTAAAGAAGCACCCCATAAAGCGCGAGCACAAAATAATATGTTTTAGCGTTATGACCAGATTCAAAGGCTTTCTTCCAGAAAGTCACGCCAAACTTCGAACCTTCCAACGAAGATCATACCACAGAACTATGGATTCGCCCCTTTTATAAGCAAAAGGAGGAGGGCCATCTGGCAATGCATCCTGTTCTCAGCCTGGTCCAGCACGATTGAGCGCTCATGGTCTATCACATCGTCAGTAACCTCCTCGCCTCTGTGCGCAGGGAGGCAATGCATAAACACAGCATCCTTTTTGGCGTTTTCGAAAACTTGTAAGTTCACCTGATAATCCTTCAAATCCCTTAGTCTTTTTTCCTTTTCCGCCTCCTGTCCCATCGAGACAAAGACATCCGTATAGACAACATCTGCGTCTTTTGTTGCTTCGAAGGGGTCTGTAGTAACTTCGAACTTAGAGCCATTAGCGTGTTGTCGAGCCCAAGCAAGCACCGCCTTGTTTGGTTCGTATCCAGATGGACAAGCGATGCTGACGCTTGCGCCGAGCGTCGAAGCACCATACAGAAGCGAATGACACACATTGTTATTGGCATCTCCTATATAAGCGATCTTGACCCCTTTTATTCCCCCCTTCTTCTCTTTGATTGTAAACAAATCAGATAGCCCCTGACATGGGTGGCTAAAATCGCTAAGGCCGTTTATGACTGGCACTGTCGCAGATGCTGCTAACCTCTCGATGTCCTTGTGGCTATAAACCCTAGCCATGATCGCATCGACGAACCTAGAAAGCACCTTTGCTGTATCTTCTAAGGTTTCCCCTCGGCCTAGTTGCATATCTTTTGGCGAGAGGTTTATTGCATGACCTCCAAGCCTTGTCATGCCAGCCTCAAAGGAAACCCTAGTGCGTGTCGAAGGTTTTTCGAAGATCATAGCAAGGGTCTTGCCTTTGAGTGCGTCACAAAACGCCTGAGGATTTTTTTTCAACCTTTCGGTAAGCGCAAAGATCTCCTCGAAGTCCTCGAGGCAGAGGTCTCTCAAAGATACTAAGTGTTTCGCCTTCACGATGCCTCCTCAAATAAAGCCACCATATTATCACCAAAAAACGAAAACAAGGAAGGTGAGCAACAGCCTCTCGAGCGTAGAGATAAAATCTTGTTTGACCCCACCCTGCCCATCAGTCTTCCAACCCTTGCCATTCGGAGTGTTTCCTCATCTTTTATCCACTTTCTGGTTATCTTATATCACAGCATAAGGCAAAGTTACGAATGAGATAAAACTGAGTAGCGATTTCTAGCGGGCGAGATAGCGCAATCTTTCTACTCGCCGAAGATTCGAAGATATATGCCACTACTTGATTCGTCCTGAAAGACGCTCTCCCAGACTACAACAAATTTGCGGTCAGAAAGAAGAGCGACAGATGGGCTTTGCTGCCTATTGTCTGTCCATGTATTTGCAAGAAACTCTGAACCAATCTTTTTTCCTGTCGCGTCGAACTTTTGTCCATAAACACCATATTGGGACCCATCCTGGTTGTTGCTAGCCCAAACCACAATGAAGCCCCCTGTCGAAAGAGGTGCAACGGATGGTGTAGCTTGCGAATCTGTTGTCCATGTATTCACCCGAAACTCACTCCCCACCTTTCTGTAATTCGAGTCAAACATTTGACCATATATACCGTAACTCGACCCGTCCTGCCCGTCACTCGCCCAAACTATCACGAACCCCCCATCGGACAGGGCTGTCAAAGAGGGGCTCGACTGAGCGCCTGTAGTCCACCAGTTTACGCGAGTTTCAAAACCAATCCTGTTTCCATTGGAATCGAAAACCTGACAAAAAACACCCCACGATGAGCCATCCTGTGCGGTGCAACCAGATTCGCATCCACTTTGCCACACAACCACGAACCTGTCATCAGACAGGGAAACGACTTGCGGCCATGACTGGTCGTTGGTCGTCCAAGTATTCACCCTGAATTCCGCACCAAGTCTGTTGCCGCTGTCATCCAATCTTTGACCGAACACGCCTGATCCTGAGCCATCCTGATTGATGCTATCCCACACAACCACAAACCCGTTATTCGAAAGCGAAGAAACGGATGGGCTTAGTTGCCAGCCTGTAGTCCATGTGTTTATCTGAAACTCTGTGCCAAGTCTATTTCCGTTAGCATCAAACCTTTGGGCAAAGATTCCTTCGTTTGAGCCGTCCTGCCCTATGCTTGACCATACCACTATAAAGCCGCCGTCAGAAGCTGCGGCTATTGATGGATACCATTGGTGGTCTGTCGTCCATGTGTTCACCCGAAACTCCGACCCTAATCTATCCCCTTTGACATCGAATCTTTGGCCATACACGCCGCTCATGGAGCCATCCTGACCCTGACTCCTCCAGACCACGACAAATCCATCGCCAGACTGTGAGGCGACCACAGGATGCGTTTGAGAATTCGTTGTCCATGTGTTGACTTGAATTTCCAGATACATACAATCCGTGCACCCGTCCCAGCGGACATCATTGCGATCGTCACACACTTCACCGGGATCAAATGCTGAGCCATCACAATCTCCATCAGCGCCACAGACTGCCTGTGCCTGACCACAGATACCTCCAGGGTGGACTGATGGGTTGAGATCATCGCAATCGTCCGAGCAGAGTGCTGTGTAAGGAGGCGACGGAATGCAATAACACTTGAAGATCGAGGTGCCATAGCCATCGCCGTCATTGTCATAATAGAAGTTGGTGCACTGCACAGCATTTTCCTGGTTTTCATCGGTCGCACTATCGCAGTCGTCATCCTTATTGTTCCCACACACCTCTAACTGACCTGGATTTACATTCGGGTCGCGGTCATCGCAATCTCCACCTCGCGATGCTCTGTATAAATCAAAAGCAAAACACAAGCACCGCTTCTGCTCTGTAACTCCATATGTATCATTGTCCGCATCAAGAAACCAAAATGCATATCCGTCACTCCCACAGTCCAGGTCTGTCCTCTCTTCGTCTATCAGGTAATCGCAGTCATCGTCCTTATCGTTGCACTTTTCTATTGCTGAGGGATTTACAGAAGGGTCAACATCGTTACAGTCACCAGGACTCGAAGCGGTAAACCTGCGATCGTACTCCGGCGCACACAAACACTCGAACACATCAATCCCCCATCCATCACCATCGTTATCTAGATAATAAGGCTGACAGCCCAGCGCATTTTTCTCATCTGTAAAGCCATTGCAGTCATCATCTTTGCCATTACACCTTTCGGTTGCGCCAGGATGCACCTCGCTGTCATTGTCGTCGCAATCGCCTGGTGCAGTTGCGGTGTATTTCTGCACCACATCGGGAAAACAAAGGCACATTGACGATAAACTTCCATAAGTATCGCCGTCACTGTCGAAGAAGTATGTGACGCAACCGATCGCCCCTGGCTCGTTTTCATCCGTGCTGCCGTCACAATCGTCATCCTCGCCGTTTCCGCATATTTCTTTCGTCTCTTCAGATGGGTCATCGCACAAAAGCCTATCTCCAAATACATTGCACACAAATACCCCTTCTTTACAGAGGTCAGAATCTGAGCCATCACAAGGCTGACCCTTGTCTGGCCAGTCTTCATCAGTTTCACCGTCACAGTCATCGTCCTTTTCGTTGCATTTTTCGGATGCGCCTGGATTTGTCTTAGGGTCGCTATCGTCACAGTCCCCTGAAATAGGCGCTGTATATCTTTCAAGGGGGTCCGGACTGCACAAGCATCTGAACAAGGTAGTCCCGAACAAATCGCCATCGTTATCGTAATAATAGAAGTGGCACCCAACTGCATCTTCTTCGTTTTCGTCGGTCATGCCATCGCAATCATCGTCCTCTCCGTTGTCACAAACCTCTTTTGTATCCGCGCTTTTGTCACTGCATTCGAGTTCAGTGCCTTGAATATTGCAAACGAATCGCCCTTCTTTGCAATGGTCAGAGTCCGCGCCATCGCAAGCCTCCCCTTTGGCCGGCCATAGTTCGTCGGTCAGACCATCGCAGTTGTCGTCCCTTCCGTTGCACTTTTCTAATGCTTCCGGATGTACTGACGGGTCTCTATCGTCGCAATCAGATGGTTTTGTGGCGCTATAGTTTCCAAAAGGCGCGCAAAGACACTTGTATCGAAGTGAATCACCATAGCCGTCACCGTCCCGGTCATAGTAATAGATGCGATAACCCCCCTCGTCGCACCCCCCGCTGGTTCTTTCCTCGTCTGTCTCACCATCGCAATCGTTGTCCATCCCGTCGCAAGAAACCTCCTCCTCGCCTTCATAGTTTGGAAGGAGACTGTAGTCACACACCCATTGCCCGTTTGAACAAACCGTTCGTAACTGTCCTCTACCTCTTTCACAGATGCCAGCCTGTTTGCATATGCTTATGTCATCGCTATACAGGTCTTCGTCAGTAAGTCCATCGCAGTCATTGTCAATGCCATCGCATACCTCGGTGCTAGAAGCCTCGCATAAAATCTCAGCCTCAGATGTCTTGGAAGGGTCTGCCTGAGAATCCAATATATCGTCAAAAACCCCAGGTTGACAGATCCCCCTGTTTCCTTGCACACCTGAATCAAGCAGAGGCTCACAGTAAAATCCTGCGCCGCAACTATCTAAAGCATCAGGGTCACAAAACCTATTGGCGCTTGAGGTTTCGCCTGAAGCACACCCACACAGGCAAACTAAAAGATAGTTGAGCCACCAAACAAATCTCTTCACCATCGTGCCCTCCATTGTGATTTCTTGTCGGCAAACGCGCCCAAATTCTAATAGCGGATGCGGCCAAGTTCAACTCGCTTTTGCAAACCACATGGACAGCACTAAATAACTCCCCCAAACAACCCCGAGATGGCAATCCGAAAAATGGATAGGCTCAGGTTATCCTGGGATACAACGCTCGGTAGGGTAAAAATCCCGTCCGACGATTTTGCAAAACAGCTTTTACCTTGACAAAAGTTCTAAACTTGGATTGCGTGGGCATTATCGGCGGGCAGTGTATGTAACGCGGACGTAGGAGATTTTGGTTTTTGCTGCAAGGCGGTCCAATACGAACAAAGTGTGGTCGGTACTGGTTTTTCTGGTTCTTGCCAGCAGGTCTGGCGAAACATTTGCTCGTAAGACACGGGTGATCGTCTAGTTTTAGGAGGGGAATGAGCAAAGTGAATGCATCATTAGTATAGCCTTTGACGAAAGGATACAATGGGAATGTCTGTGTTGTTGGCATTGGTATCCAGCTTACTCATCCTGATTTGGAGGATAACATCGGGTCGAAAGTGTCACTTGTCAAAAGAACCAAAACAGGAAACGATGACAACTGACATGGAACCCATGTAGCTGGAATAATCGCGGCGGTGAACAATTCTATAGGGGGTGTTGGGGTGGCATACGATGTGGACCTTCCTGCGGTCAAAATTCTAAACCGGAACGGAAGCGGATACACTTCATGGGTTATCAAAGGAATCGTGTGGTGTGTTGCGAAGAATATGGATACCATCAACCCGAGTCTATCGAGCGAAACATTTTCGCGGGCAGAAGAAGAAGCAAATAGTTGCTGCCTACAGTGTTGGCTAGGTGATTGTTGCACCAGCAGGCAACGATGCGCACAGCGGGAACAATGTTCAGTATCTTCTTGCATACCCAACAGTTCTTGCTGTTACAGCCACGAACAAGGACAATGCGATTGCCACGTTCTCGTCGTGCGGCACCTGGGTTGACATTGCGGCCCCTGGAGTTTATGTTCATTGTGGTTATCTCGGTAGCACCTATGCCATATTCAGCGGGACCTCAATGGCTACCCCCCATGTTGCAGGTTGTGCTGCAGCGCTCCTCGCGTTCGACCCAGCCCTGACAATGCAGAGGTTTATGCGAAGCTTACATCAACGGCGACCGACCTTGGAAGCCCAGGCTGGGACCCCCTATTTCGGGTGGGGTTTGGTAATACATTGTAATAGTGCTTTGCGTTTAGAAATGCTAAAGATTTGTCCGGCTTCATTACATAAAACTCAGGCAGATAACTAGCCGCTTTTTCTTGCTACGACCACCAGAAATCCTCCAAATCTACCTAGCCAACTAGAAGAACACCACCTTTCAAGCACTCCAAATGCTCGGGATAACACTGGAACTTTCATAAGATAACCCGTTGGAAGCAATATCCTAATCCCGTGCACTCTAACTACCTCAAGGTTCTTCGGCAGTAATGCCAGAATCTCTTTTGGCGAATGATATTTGGTATAGACATCTTTGTCTGATACACCATCAGCCACTTTGGACGGCGGCTTCAGTCGTTTCACAAGATAACGGAGCGAAGATCTGTTGTAGAACTCGAGGGCAACTATCCCACCCTTCTTTGCTACCCTAACAATCTCTTGAATTGCTGACTCGATGTTGGGAATATGAGGCAAGACCTTGAAGCACACAACGCAATCAAAGCTTTCGTCCCTAAAAGGCAGGGAGATTGCATCCGCCTGCATGCAGGCAAATCCTCGCCTTTTTGCCTTGCTTAGCATCCCCTTCGATATGTCAACACCAACGCAATCTCTGCAGTAGCGTTTGAGCCTTTGAAGAATAAGCCCTGTTCCGCATCCGACCTCCAGAACGATCTTATCTCGTAAGAAGTCCTGCACAGCAAGGACCTCGGAATCGTCCAAAAAGACATGATAACCATCAAATCTTTCCTTGTCGTAGGTGTTCGAAAAGGCATCGTAATAGGTTCGAACCTTGTCTTTCATGTGGCATCCGCCCCGCCCAAAAGCTCTCTGTATAGCGCTTCGTATGCCTGAGCCATCTTCAAAGGACTGTAATATTCATCCACTACACGCCTTCCCTGAACACACAAATCGTTGTGGAGTGCGTTATCAACAAGCAAGCGTACTGTCGCTTCATACAAGGCTTTCGGGTCTAACGGAGGAACCCCAAGCGCGCCACCTAAGCCCACTATCTCTTCCATAGCTGTTCCAAGCCCAACGACGGCAGGAACTCCCATAGCCAAGCCCTCGAGCAAGGTCAACGGTATGTCACTTTTTGCGTAAGTCGTCTCGACAGGAAACAACTGAACATGAGAGCAAGCCAAAAGCTCCTTGAACCTTGGCTCTTTCCCAAAAAACCTAACGGTGCCTCGTTTTAGATATGGTGCAAGCCTTGCCTCCAGTGCATTTCTCACCTTTAGCGACTTCCTGGTCTTTTCACGGCATGCAAACACAAAAGTTGCTTGCGTCTTTTCCAAAATCAACTCCATTGCATCGGATATCACAAAAGGAGCCATAGTAAACTCTATGTCTCCAGCGTAAATCACCACAGGTTTTTCAGGATTCAGACCAAAAGACGCCTTTATTCGGCGCTTTTCCTCTATGGTCATAGGTTTTCCAATCTCAACTGCGGGTCTTATGACTTCGAGCCTAACACTAGGTGGAACAACCTCGCCAAGAATAGTCCGAGCATAGTCTGAAAGGAAAACAAGGCAATCTGGTCGTGTCCTCTTCAGCACCTCTATGTCATCAGGGATGCTCGTTATGGTGTGAACAATCTTTACATGACGCCACCTTTTTTTGAAAAGATTAATGAACCGCGCGGTGAAGCGGGTTGGGGTAAAGAAAAAGTGGGTGAGGGGGGGCGGCTTCTGTATAAGTAAATGATAAACAAGCCTTGTCTTCTCCGAGATGGGAAGCCTGAACGATGTCGAGCGCTTGAACAAAGCTATTTCTTTGCAGTTTCTAAGGGCAAGTGTCGTGCCGCGTGCGGTAAACACTGAAAAGTTTACCCCTTTTGCATACCTGACGAGCGTATGAGGCAAGACCTTCCCAGAGTCATCAAATGGAGGGGAAACTGGCTTTGAGACTATTAGAACCACAAAGACTAACCTGTTCTTATTGTAGCGCCAATGGCTCTTTCAGCCTCGATAACCCTCTCCACCACCTCCATCACCTCGGCATCGGAAAGCGTCCTGTCCTTTGACTGGAAAACAAGCCTTATGCAAAGGCTCTTTTTACCATCTGGTATCGGCGGGCCTCTATATTCGGACACAAAACCGATCTTTATCAAAAACTCCGGAGCGACCTTGCGGGCAGTTTCAACTACCTCTCTCAAAGTCCTTCCTTCATCTACTATGAACGACAAGTCGTGCTCGACCTTCGGAAACCTTGGAATCTCTTGAAACACCTTCTTTATTTCAGGCACCTGCATTAGCAAATCAAGATCGAGCTCCGCAATCACTGCAGCCCCCTGACAGTCTAGGCTCCGCATCGTAAGAGGATGGACCATGCCGAACAGTCCTAAACTCCTCCCTTCACACTCGATGGCAATCGCCCGAGTTGGATGCAAGAATGGCAGTCCTGATTCGGTCGCTCTTTCCATCAGCACTCCTTCCTTCCCGAGCTTTTCTAACAAAACTTCGAGAACCCCTTTCATCTGTCGAAGAAGAGTTCCATCCTTGCCTTTGTCTTGTTTCCTGTATAAAAGTAGTCCAAGATGCTGAGGTTGTTTTAGCACCCCCCCATCACCCACTCCTTTGAAGAACACCCTCCCCATCTCGTAGATGGCAAACTCATCGAAGAACCTAGCATTCTTTTCGAGCACCCCCAGAAGGTTCGGGAGGAGGCTAGTCCGAAGCCGAACATTATCGGAGCTCAAGATGTTCTTGAGTCTTGGCGCATCTGGGTCAAAGGCAATGCGGGAAAGAAGGTTTTCGCTATAAAATGAATAAGTATAGACTTCGTCCATCCCACAGGCTAAAGACAAGATTTTTCTAATTCGCATTTGCAACGAGAGCATCGGGTCTTTCGGTACGAGCGTTTCAGTGATTACTGGCTTTTGCGGGCGGATTTTTCCGTATCCGATAAACCTTCCTATCTCCTCGATAAGGTCTTCGGGGATAGACACATCCCTCGTTGCCCTAAAAGATGGCACAACACAGTCCACTTTACCATCCTCTCGCTCTCTGCAAACGAATTCTAGTGCGGACAAAATCCTTATCTGTTCCGATTTTGGGACATCGACACCAAGTCTTCTCGACGCATATTCGCAGTCGAGTGTTATGACCTTTGGCGTCTTATCAAATCCCTGGCAATCGTAAATCCTGCTTATGGGCTTGCAGTGCTGGCAGCTCAATCTAACGATGTCGAAGAAATATGAGACAGCAAGCGGGGGAAGATTTGGGTCTAGCGCCTTTTCAAATCTAGAGGAGGAAT
>Ga0197143_1002311_pt1 | contig 14273 bp, 24 predicted proteins | sample GBS70_MetaG_FD_148603 | JGI IMG/M metagenome (GOLD analysis project Ga0197143, IMG submission 148603) | Sediment microbial communities from Great Boiling Springs, Gerlach, Nevada, United States - GBS 70_MetaG | ecosystem: Environmental > Aquatic > Thermal springs > Hot (42-90C) > Sediment...
AAAGTTTAAATCGGCACCCCTTAGTTTAACTGAATTATACTAAGAGGTGTATTTTAAAACTTTGAACCCATTGGTTAAACTTTTCTTCTTTAGTTAATTAGATATGTGATTTTCTATTTATTCCTTTCTATGCTTTCTACTACAGAAATCTTTATAAGTTCGGTTTTGAAGATAGCTAAATCAATACACCCTGCTAAGCTGGCTGGTACTATGAGAGCAAGAGCTTTAATAAAAATAGGTCGAAGCTATTATGTCAGTATTCCGAAAAAGTTAGTTGAGGAGTTCAATTGGTATGAAAGTCTTCTTGATATTGAAGTTGGTAGTGATGAGATAATTATAAGGAAAATTCCTGGAGTGAAGGTTATTAGGGCTGGAATGATGCATTTGGATAAGATGAAGGTTAATGTTGGTGAGACCGATGAACCAGAGGAGTGAGGTTTTAAGAAAATTTATAGCTCTAGCTATAGCTAGTGCTTACGTTAAAGATGAAAAGTCTGTTAGTGTTTTAATACTAGCTAAGCCTGAGAGTGGAAAGACTTTTATGATGAGCAAATTTGCAGTTAATAATGGTGTGGTATTTGCGAGTGATTTGACTTATTCTGGTTTGATTGATTTGCTTGATAGAATTAGAAATGGGACTATAAAGACAATTTTAATTCCCGATATGCTTAAGATAGTTGGGAGGAAGCAATCTACTGTAGTTAATCTAATTACATTTCTTAATGAGTTGATTGAAGAGGGAGTTAAAACTCTAATGACATATGGACATAGCATTAGTTTTGATAGTTTCGTTAGGTGTAATATTGTTTCTGCTATTACTTCTGCTGATTTTTTTACTACTAAATTTGAGCTTGGTAGAACTGGATTTTTAAGCAGAGTTGTTCCTTTTAGCTATGCTTATAGCTATGAGGATGTTCAGGAAATTTTTAGTGAGATAATGGAGGGAAATAGTTTCGTTGAGTATGAATATTTAAAGATAAAGCCGAGAGGAATTGAGCTTCCTCTTGAGCTTGCTAAGAGGATAAAAGAGAATATAACAGAAAAGGCTGTTGAGAGAATTAATAGAGTTATCGGTCTGGATTTATATGGTTTTAGATTGCAGAGAAATTTGCAGGTTTTAGCAAAGGCGAATGCTTTATTAAGAAAGGATAAAGTAGTTACAGAGGAAGATGTAGCTGAATTAGAGAGAATGAGTGAGTGGTTTAACTATGATTTTAACATATTGAGGTGATGTTGTGTATATAAGGTATAAATGTTTGAATTGTGGTTATATAACTGATTGGAAGGAGATAGATGTTAGCAATGCGGAATTTCTAGGGACTTATGTTCTTTCGGTTTTAATAAATCCAGAGCTGGTTAATCAACCTAGATGTTCTAGCTGTAACGAGTCTATGGTTTATCAGATTTGTATATATAAATTTGAATGATAGTAGTTTAAGGTGATGTTGTGGTTGATATACTAATTAGTGATATAATATATCGTTTTATAAGGGCAAATAAAAAGCCGAGAATAATTGGGACTTATTATCCATCTGAGCTTTTTTGGTGTTTGAGAAGAGTTTACTACGATTATACTATTAGTAGAGATAGAGATTTTGAGGCTATTTTAAAAATGATAGCTGGAAATGTAGTTCATAATGTTATTGCAGATATTTTAAAGTGGGCATCTTCTGTTGGTGCTATTAAGGATGTTGATGTTGAAACTAAATATGAATATGAATTTAATGGTATAAAAATATCTGGAAAAGTTGATGATATTATAGTAGCGACGTTTTCTGATTTCGATGAAAAGTATATAGTAGAAGTTAAAACTGTATCTGAATTACCTGATAAACCTAGGATAGAACATTTAGGACAGTTAAATTTTTACTTATATTTTAATACTGATGCTACAGGTTATTTACTATATATAAGAAGAGATAACTTCTCCATGAAAAGCTTTAAACATAGATTTAATAGAGATTTATTTAATCGACTATTGCAGAGAGCAGAAAAGCTACATAATCATTTATTAAATAATACTTTACCAGAGAGAGAGATAAATCACGGTGAGTGTTGGAAGTGTGTATATAGAAATACGTGCTACTCAACTAAAGTAATGTAGATTAGATATATAGAAATAGGTAGGATGTTAAATACAGATAAAGAGCTATAGTTTATGATATATAATCTGTGGTAAAGAAATCAATTTAAATAAGAGATGCAACACAAAAAAAGGAGGTGATGTGATGGATAATGTAGATATAACAATAGATGAACTAAAAGAGCTTGCTGTAGCTAGGGTTGACATCTCAACTCTTCCAACAGACTTTGTTGGAAGAGTTAAAAAAGTAGAGAAAAGAGTGGACAGAAGAGGAAGAGAGGGAATCTTCATAACTGTAGGAACAGGTAACGGTGATGTAATCTTTAAGTACACCAGACTTCACTTTGGTGATCTTGCTACAAATCTAGAGAAAATGGGAATAACTAATCTTAAAGATCTAGAAGGTAAGAATGTAAGATTCATTACAAAGGTATTCAGAATGGGCAATCCTAGACACTTGCCCGTAGAAATTGTTCAGTAGCCTTTTTCTTTTTTTCTTTTTTGTGGTTGCTATGCCGAAAAAAGATTCGATTTCAAAGGTCATTCAGCAGGGAACTATAGTTAGAAATCCACTTAAGGAGAAGCTCTATCCTTATAAAATATATAATCTTTATATTCATTTAGTTTATAAGCCTATCGATACGGCGAAATTTGTAGCTCGGACTAGGAGTTTAAGGGAATTTCTTCGAATAGCTAAGTCGAGGGGTTTAGAGCAGGAAAGGGGGGATCATCCTCTTGCTTTAGAATTTATATACAGCTTTTGTAGTAGTCGCTCTTTAACTGATGATGAGCTGAGGGAAATTGGGACTAAAATGGCGAGTTTATTGGTTAGTTCTGATGTTATTGGTATTCCTTTTCCTTCGAGGCTTGTTTCTTATATGGATTTCGGTGTTGAAGTTGACTACTCTTATAGAGAGGTAGCGCCTTATGTTAAGCTACATATAAGTAGAGATGGTACTAAGTTTACTGATTTAGTTAAGCCTCATATTTTGTGGAGGTATTTGTTGAGGTGATTCTATGAGGTTCATGGTAATCCATTCTAAATTTGTGGGTGATGTTGAGATAATGGTAGCTCGGGAAAATCCTTTGTTTGTGTATGTGATTATAAATGAGGATAAGTATGAAATTGAAACTCTCAATAATTTATATTATAATATTTTGCTAGTTAAGTCGAAGAGGTGATTCTGTGGAGATGGAGTTAAAGATAGACATAGATAAAAAAGATAAGAGAGAGTTCATGGAAAGATTTACTGCATTTTATAGGTACTTTAAGCCTAAGGTTGTAAGCTACGATATAAGGGAAACTAGAAAAGGATATCACGTTAGATTGATAGTTGATTTTCCATTTAGATATAGTGATGTAGATATAGTTTTTCTTCAGTTGCTTTTAGGGAGTGATTGGAAGAGAGAGCTTTTGAACTATTTTAGAGTAAAGAATGGAATTCCAAAATGGAATGTTTTGTTTAACAAAAAGTTTAGGGTTAAGGTTGAAAACGGAAAAATAACCATTAGGAGGGTCAGTTATGAAAAGAACTGTTCTGGAGATAAAGACAAAGGTATATGTAAATGAGAAAACTCTGAAGAAGGTTGAGGATTATTTGAAAAACTGTAGGAGCGAGTATGGTGTAATAGTTTCAGAGGTATCTAAAGATTTGAATATTAGTCGCCTTACGGCTAGAAAGTATTTGGAAGTGCTTGTTGTTATGGGAAAAGCTAAGAAAAAGCAAATAGGAGATACCATTTTTTATTCTATCATAAAGTAATTGGGGAACAACTCTTTTAGTTTTTCTATGCATGCTTCTCTGTTTTCGTAAATTTCTACTAATACGCAACCTTTAATTACGGATAGTCTTTCTATTAATTCTTCTTCTATTATATTTCTCAAAAGCTGAAGCTCTTCTCTTAGTTTTGAATTTATAATCCATCTTTCTACATCTCTTTTATCATTAAGGTCAGGCAAACTTTCTAGCTCTTCCTCAATTTCTTCGATTCTTTCGTCAATGATGCTAATCGGGAATATGTCTGTAATTTCTTTTATTTCTTCTATTACAACATAGCTCATTGATCCTTTCTTTTCCTCATCTCTAAAACTCTCAATAACTATAGGGTCTAATCCAATATTTAGCACAAAGTCTCTTAAGTCAAATTCTGTTAGGTAATAAAAGATATACCTGTAAAGCTCAAAGTCAGTTTTCTTTTCATTTGGGATTAAGATTTTCATTCGTTATATTGTTTTGCATATTTAAATCTGAGTTTAATATGCATTTTTAAATAGAGATTTCAACTCATCAATAGGTGAATCGCATGGCAGAAGTTGGGTTTTCGAGAGTTGTTAGCTTGGTAGCAACTTTCATTGGCTTGATAGTAGTTGCATCTCTAGTTCCAACAGCAATCGAGTACATCTTAAACGTGACAACAGGAATGGCTTCACTTCCTATGGGTAACATAACCAGCTTGATAACAGGGCTTTTGACAGGCTTTATAGTAGCTTTCGGAGTAGTGAAAGTGGTTGCTGAGGCTTTCGGCATTGAGATTAGATTCTAAATCTTTTCCTTCTTTTTCTTTTTCTAAAAGTATTTAAATACATTATACTAATTGTATAATATGGTAGGGGATAAATCAAAGTCTGTAGCTGATAGCGGAGAAGAAGAAAAAACTGAAGTGAGTTTAACAGAACTTATAAGAGAGCTTATTCAGGGCAAAAAAGAGCAGAGAGCTAAATTGATAGATGTGGCGTAATTATGAAGCTTAGACTGTTGCTAGAGCTAGAGAGGGGCAGTAGTTGGAAGGAAACTAGGTTTTATGCAACATATCTCGGCTGGTATAAAGCAAGTAAAACGCTTAAAGAAAAGGGAATAATAGAAGAGAAAGGAATTGATAATAAAGGAAGAAAAATATGGGGCTTAACGGATAAAGGTAAGAAAATTGTTGAGCTTTTAAAAGAGCTTAGAGAGCTAATTGGTGATGACTTTGAGGTTGAAATTAGATCGAAGTGAAATAATTTGGAGCATTCCTATTATAATTGTTTTAATTTATCTAATATACTACGGCTTTAGAGCTAAAGATATAACTAATCTCTGTTTTGGTTACTGTACGAAGCTCAGTGCGTCTGGCTATAAAATTGATGGTAGTCTTAAGGATGCTTTCTTTTTAAACGAAGAGAAGATTTATTGTGGTTGTTATTATTCTTTTTTAAATTCTTCTGTTGTGAGGAGCATTAAAGATATAAGACAATTGGGAAAAATAGGAGGTGATCTTAGTGACAAAGGTGTTGTATTTCCATTCAGCTGATACCGTTGAGATAATTGATGCTGATCAGAACGGTAAAGTGTTGAATTTAGATAAGTTTGATGAGAGTTTCTATGTTGGTGATGAGGTTAGGAGTCTGAAGCTTGTTAAGAGAAATATTTTTGGTGGTAAGAGAGAGACTATTGAGCCTTTATATATCTGTTATAGCGATTGTGTTGTTCCCTCAGAGATTCCTAGAGTAAAAGTTGAAGTTAAGGCTGAGGGTCAAAAAACGAAAGTTGTTCATGCTAAGCCAGTAATGGAGCTTGAATTTAAGAAATCAGATATAGCAGATCCAAAAACCTTTAAGAATACTATGGAGCTAGCTATACTTGGAAATCTATTAAAACCAAAAATGAAGCTTAGCGGTGTAGGATTAATGTTTATTGGAGTAATAATTGGATCTATTGTGATGTATTTTATTGGAGCTTTAGGTTACATTAGATTTTAGGTGGTGATATGCCAGAGAGACCTGATAGATTGGAAGATGAGAGCGTAGCAAACGCTAGACTAATAATGAGCTTAATTCCTTCGGAGCCAGATAAGCAGAAAATTTTGAGTGATTTGGATGATGAGGAGGTTTATGCTTTAACAGTTCTTTATTCATGGGCAGAGAAAGTTAGAAGTAGTTTAATGAAGAGTTTTGCTAATAATTTTTTACAGTTAAGAAGAAGTAGGTATAGATTAGGAATTAGAGAGCTTGTATTATTAGCTAGCTTGGTTAGTGGTGCAACAATTCCTAGTAAGAAAGGTATGAGAGATTTCTTGTCAATGAGGATATAGTATGTTAGTTGCAATTACAGGTAATTTAGGGAAGGGGAAGACTCTTACTTTAACTTATTTAGCCTGGAACAACTTCTTCATTAGAAGAAAGAAAATCTATGCAAATTATGATCTATATGGGATACCATTTACAAAAATAACGACTATTGGTAGTTTAGAGCAGTTAATGCCTTTAGAAGAGGAGGATGTACTAACAAAACAGGAGGTAGTTTTTCTTGGTGATGAGCTCTGGAGGTGGATTAGTGCTAGAACTATAGGTAAAGGAAGCAGAGAGAGAAAAGATTTAATAGATAGAATTTTGCTTGGGAGTAGAAAGGCTTTCGTTACAGTAATATATACAGTTCAGAACCTACAGCAAATAGATGTTTGGATTAGGAAAACAACTGATTTATTCATTTATCCAGTTTTGTATAATAATGTGCTAAATATATATTTCCTTAGCAATCCAGTTAGCAATCCAACATTGGAGCAGTTATATAAATATAGTACAGATAAACCATTAAAGGTAAGAGCTGAGCCTTTTTATGCAATGTTTAATACTTATCAGAGAGTTCCGATGGTAAAAGATGGTTTTGATGATATGAAGGAAATAGTTATAAATATAAGGAGAAATCCCGCTTTGCAGAGATATATATTAGTAGGACTTGGGAAGGACTTGAATTATTTTGAGAAATACTGTGAAAAAATAGAGAAGGCTTTTTGGTTGTATACTGAAGAAACTTATGAGAGAGATTTTAGAGAAGGCAAATTACCATATCAACAGGAAGCTAAAGAGCTTGGTTTAGATCAATGGTATCTGAGGATTGGTAAAAATGAATTGGTTTAAGATAGCTAAGTATTTATTAATAGCAGAAGTAGCTTTAGCAACGTTTATAGTTCTTTATATATTGAAAGTTGCTCTAGCTCAATCAATTGGTATTGGTGTAATGCCTGCAATTTTGAAATATAATTTCCCTAGTGTATATGAGCATGAGTTTTGCTTTTTCAATAAAGGTGATACGGATGCTATTTATTCGATTCAGAGTGGAGATATAAAAGTTCTAACGGAAATAAACTTTACGGTTCCAGCTAATACTGATATTAATAACTGTGTTAAGAAGAAAATAAAATTTGTTGCGGATAAAACAGGCTATTTCTACGTTTCTGCTTTTCCAGAAGAAATGTCAGGGGGGACTGTTAGTTTAGTAAGAAGAATTGGAGTTAAAATAGAAGTTTTATCTTCAACTACAACGACAGTTCAACAAAGCGGTGGAAGTGGCAGTGGAGGTGTTAGTGAATCCACTACAACAACTATTTTTATAAATAATACTTCTAATGCAACAACTACAATTATCTCTAATTATAGTGATACTAGCTATCAGAATTATACTACAACAACTAAAATTTTTGAGAGTTCGAACACATCTTCGCAAATTTCTAGTTCGGAGGAATCTCCTCTTTATGGATTTTTGTTTGTTGCTGTTTTTCTTTTGGTTGCTGTTCTCGTTTGGTACTTTTTGATTAAATGACCACATAAAATTTTAAAGTCTTTTTTTCTAAATTCATATTAGGTGATCAAATGAAAAAGGCGTTAATAATCTTGCCAGTAGTAGGGCTCTTGTTAGTAACGCTGGCAGTTGCACAAGTATCTCAAGATATTCCAGTAAGTGCAAGCGTTGAGGCATATTATTCAGTAGTTTTCGATTATAATGCAGTAAACTTTGGTTTAGTTTATCCAGGAACTGATATTTCAGCTCCTGGCAATGCTCAAGGAGAATATAATGCTACTGTAGAAACTAACATTGCTCTGTTGGTTAGTGTTAGTAGAACTGTTTGGTTGCCTGAAGATATTTTAACGTTGAAGTTTGCTTCCTCATTTTTTGATATTCCTACAGAGCCAACACGTATAATAGGAACAACTCCTATTGGAGTAGACTCTATAGCTCCTGGTTCCTATACACATTATCACGCATACTGGCTAGATGTTCCGATAGGGGCTTCTCCAGGAGGCTATTCAACGACAGTAACAATAACATATCATCCAGCTTAAAAGTAGGTGAGTAGCATTAGAGCAATAACAAAATTTTCTCTATTCCTTGTTTTTCTATTTTTTGCTAGTTTTGGTTATTTAGCGTATGCTCAAGAGCCAACAATAACTGTTGAGTTTTTCAAATCAGCACAAAGCCTAACTTATGTTGAGTATTTAATTAAAGTTATTCAATGTTGTTCAGAGCAGAATGTCAGTGTTAATTTTTCAGTTGTAGTTACTAATACAAGTTTTCCTATAGATAATATAGTAGATGTTAGGGTTTGGGTATATGAGAATGAAACATACAACTATACTTATTGGGTTCCAGATATAGTTTGTTCTAATGAGACAACTGAAAACGGAACGCAAGAGGTTTGCGTTGATAATGGTTATGAAGTTAGTGAGCTAAGATGGCGCTGGGTTTGGAAGGATTTGGTGGCTCAATATACAGAAAGTAATGGTATAAATCTTACAAAAAATATAGGTATAGTGGAAATACCAGATATCTATAGCCAAGATCATCTTGGAAATAATGGAACAAAATGGTTTAAAGTGAGAATTGAGTTTCCGCTAGCAAAAAATTCACATGGTTGGGGTTCCTATGGAGAGTTTGGAATTATACTGAATGAAACATACTATCATCCATGGTGGAATGTAGATTGGCGATATAGAAGGAGCATTATAATAGACAATACAGCAAATCCAAATACTTTAACTGATTATCAGGTATTAATTACTCTAGATACAGCTTCTATAATTGCAGAAGGGAAAATGCGAAGCGACTGCGGAGATATAAGGTTCACTTATTACGATGAAAGTAGCGGAATAGAAACAGAAATCCCATATTGGATAGAGTCTGATTGTAATTCAGTCAATACAAAAATTTGGGTAAAAGTTTCTGAAATTCCAGCAAATAGTTATGCAACGATTTATGTTTATTATGGGAATCCAGATGCTACTTCAATAAGTAATGCAAAAAATGTTTTTTACTATTACCAAAATTTCACAGAAGAGCAAATTCTCGATACAACAGTTTGGAAAGTTATTACTTCAGCATTGAGCTATTCATTTAATAGCGAAGGTTTAGCTTTAACAACATCATCAAGAGACCAAATGCTCATGCTGAATTTAACATTTCCGATAACAAACACGCAAGGAATTTCTGTAGAAAGTAGATATAAAACTACAAGGTTTTTTTATTATGATGTAGGTATGGCAGTTAGCAAAGATTATGGAACGGGTGGTCTGTATTATTTACCTACTTATATATGGCATAGAATATATTGTTTTGATTGTGGTAATGTTCCAAGCCATATAGCAGGTATAAGAAAGCTGGATGGAATGCGTGTAGATTTGAACTCATCTCCTGCAGTTTGGAATACTTGGTATAAAGTAGAAATTAGAATATATAAAAATACTACTGGTTTAGCATTTTTCATTGATGATGTAGTATTGTATGAAAACGCTAGTTATGATGTTAGTTTTGTTGGTAGTGGTGTTTACTTTTACTATGGCATGTCAGTTCTGAGTTCAACGACATTTACTACTAGCTATCTTAAAATAAGAGCATATTCAGAGATAGAGCCACTATATTCAATTGGAAGCGAAGAAGCATATGTAGTTCCGATATCAGTGATATTTAGCTATACTACAATTGATTTCGGTGCTGTTGAGTCATATACTACAGCTGAGAAGAAAGGTATTGAATTTAACGCTACTATAGAGACAACTGCAGATTATAGAATCTTAGTGAGTGCTACAGATTGGAGTGGTGTTGCTATAATTCCAGTAAACACATTATACTTTGCTGTCAATTCAACAGTTGAAGATTTAACTTTTGATAATGCAAAGCAGTTATCTACTACTCCTCAAGAAATAGCAGTATTTCCATCAACAGTTAACAGAAATTATCACGCATATTATTTCAACGTTCCTCTTGTTCCTCCAGGAACTTATAATACGATATTGACTATAACATATGAGGTGGTATAAAAATGAAAGGGTTATTGTTAATTGTTTGGTTGTTGGGAATTTTAAACATAGCTTTAGCAGAAGATATTGCAGTTACAGTTGAGGTTCTTCCAACAACAACTACAACAATTCCTGAATACGGTTTAAGGGCAACAGCTTTTGCGATAGCGAGAATAAATCCTATAGCTACTATTTTGTTTATTTTGATGCCTGTTGTGATTGCTGAATTTTTAATAAGAGAGTTTGGGGCTATAAGATTGAGTGAGCCTTTTAAAGTTGTTGTTAGGTTATTAGTTATAGTGATAACTTTTGCTCTTCTTTCGTTAATTATTTAAATATTAAATGCAAAGTATAATATGGTTGAAATTGGACCAAAGCTGAATGCTTTTCTTTGGCTTTTAGTGACAGTAGTAATTCTGATAGTAACTTTCAACTTTTTGCCATATTTGATTTCCTTTTTTGGTGAATACAGCTATTTCGCATACATAGCTGTACTGGCAACAATTTTCTTCTCAATTTATATCTTCTACAAAAAGTGGAGAGGAGAGGCATGAAGGTAATAGAGAAGTCAGTTTTTTTAGTAATCTTTTCTGCTGTGTTATTCATTCTTGGGACTTTTATTTATGTTCTTTCATACAGAAACATTGATACTGGAATAAACATGTGCATAATAGAGAAAGAAGCAGGTATTAGAGTTTTAGATTTTGATTTGTTTGACAGAGCATATGACTTTAGAGCTGTTTATGTTTTAGGTTTGAAGCAGTTTTTAGTGTCTTATTTATTTTTTATATCTTCCTTCATAATTTTAATTGGGGTGGCTCTAAAATGAGAAAATTAATGATATTGGTAGCGTTTCTTTTAAGCTTTTCTATAGCGTTTGGTGCTTGTCATTTTCCATATAAAGAGGGAATAGATAGTTGTAATCCCGAAAACGGTAAGGTTGAAAATTATGTGAGGTATGTTAGGATTGAACATTATTATCAGAGTCCTAGTCCTTATGTTTGTTATCCTATCGAGTTTTATGTTACTAGAGTTCCCTATATAGCCATTCAGCTAACTTCTCTTGGCGGTAGTTGTGGTGCAGGTATATATGTTAATGATGTTTATGTTGGTAGTATAGACTGTTCTAAATCTTCTTATTGGGTAATCGATATGACGCCTTGTGATACTGCTACTTGTAGGGTTACTTCTGGTTGTACGTATTCAGGTGAACGTTTTAGAATAGAGGCGGTGTATATTTTAGATGAAGATACAGCTCATTTGATTATGAAGAATGTTCAGTTTATTCATTATGATTTAAACTCAGTTAATGATCCTTATACAGTTTATTCTTATGGTGGTATGGTAACTGATGTTATAAAGACTTATAGTGACGGTGTAGCAAAATATGAGGCTCGTTCATCATCTTATCCTTTCACGGGTTATTTTACGCTAAAAACTGAGTTTTCTTCAGGTTTTGAATCTATCTTTTTCTTAAATCCTGGTTCAATTACTGGAGGAACTGTCGGTTATGTGGATATAGGTGGAAGAACTTACGATGGAAGAGATGATGTTCTTACTGTGTACTGTACTTCTGATAATAAGATCAGAGTAGTTAGGTATATTGATTACCAACCAGTTAAAGATTTTATTTATTCTTACTCTTGTATGAATAAATATACTGCTTTTTGGGTTGATAAAAAGAGAAGGTTAGCAGGGATTGGTGATGCTATTGTGAAAGGTTCAAATATATTTGGTATATCAAATTATGTTCTTATAAGCCACGAGTTTTTCCCTGATATTATAGATAGATATGTTTTAAATGTTAAGGGTACGAATACCAATTCTCTATATTATTCGACACCTGTTTTTAAGTATGATGTAGGTAGGATTTCTATAGATCTTTATATACCTGAGCAATTCTATAGTGTTAGATCTCCTACCTATACTTTATATTCTACAACATATGGAGTTGCTTATATTGGTGAAAAACTAACTGGTGTTAATGGTACTATATATAGCTTTGCTGTAAAATCTTCTTTAAATCTTAATTATAGAAAAGCTTATATTTATTCTCCTTCTTTGGGGATTTTGGCAAATGCTACGATCGTTGATAATATAGCTGTTTTTAATCGCGAGGTTACGTTGAATCCTCTTTATGAATATTACATTATAGTAGAGTGGAATGTTAGCAGTTATCCTGTATTTTATGGTACCGATTATAACGATAATACTAAATTTATTTATTGTTATAGCTTAACTAATTGCGTAGAGACTACTGAATATGATTTCCCAGTTGTAGTTAATGAAGTGTTTCCTGTCGGTTATCTTACTGTGATAAAGGCTAGGATTAGTAATGGTGTTCCGCCTTTTCATGTTTGCTCTAATGGGACTATAAACGATGAACCATTTAGCTATTGCTTTGATTATGTTGAGAGGGAAATGGATTTCTTTACTTTAGCTCCTTCTGAGCCGATGACTGTGACATTGAAGGCAAATGTGACCGATTCGAATGGGGATTTTGGAGAGAGTGGTGAAGTTGTGATAAGGTATGCGTATACTCCTTTAGTTATAAATGATGTTATAGTTAATTATGAAGGCAAAGATTACCATTATTATCAATACATTGAAATAAATACAACCAGCGAAGAGCTTTTATCTGGGAAACAGTTTATATTTTGGGTTAAGAATGTGGTTGGTGGAGAAGCTCCTTATTATACAACTTTGGTTTGTGGAGATTACAACGCGACTAAAACTGCTCCTGCAACGATAACTTTAGGAATAGAGGTTAGTGGCGATATAAGTTTAAGCTATGAAGAGTTTAATGCTATGTCTGTTAATCATCCTCTCTATGAAAACGCAACTCACTATGCAAAATTCTTCCAGTGTGTTTTTGTAACTAGAGGTGGTGCTTATGCATTAACTGGTCCTACAGTAAACATATACAACTTCATTCCAAAAGTTCCGATAACTCCAATAAATATATCTCTAGATTTAGATAAAACTGTAGTTTCAGTTGGTGAGTTAGTTAAAGCTTTAGTTTCTGTTGAGGGTGGAACTCCTCCTTATAAAGTAGAAGTTTATGAGTTGATTTATAACTATGATATTTGTAAATGGGTGACGTATAGCGGAACTACTCAGATAGATTTGTATTTTTCATATCCGTGTAGTTATTCAATATGCGAAAGAACCTATTATTTAATTGCTAGTGTTACTGATAGTTTGGGGGCTGGAGCAACTAGTAGCATAAAGTCTTTAATAGTAAATGCAACTTACAATGCAACTTTACCTGAAACAATATACAATCCAAATTGTCCAGGCATGGTTGGTGCTAATATTACTCCAGGTTTGCCAGGAGTATCACCTCCAACTCCTCCAGGAGTTGTTCCATCTTATGCTGAGGGAGTTTTTGGATTAACAGATATAGCGATGCAGTTAAACATAACAGGTCCAGCTCTGGTAGGAATAATGATAGTGGATAAAATTCTTAGTCTAGCGGGTATAGCTACTATAATTACAATTTTGTTTGCAGTAATAGTTGGTTACTTTACAAAAAGTGGTTTAGCGTCAGCTGTAACAATTTTATTGAGTGTATTGCTGTTTACAATATTAGGCTTTTATCCATGGTGGCTTGGTATAGTTTTCATAATAGTTGCTGGCTTCATAATAGCTACAATGCTTAAGGGGGTGTTCTAATGGAGGCAAAGCTAATACTGAGCATGTTGGCATTTGTTGTATTTCTAACTTTTATTAGTAACTTGCCTGGAACTCCTAATGAATATAAAATACTGGAGCCTTTTGATTTCATTTGGTTTACAGGCGGAATATTGGGAGTAGCAGGAGCATGCACTGTTTGGACTGGCATACCTTGTGCAACAGCTTTGGCAGTCTTTGGTTTTTTAAGCATCTTTAATTACCTTATAATAACATATGATATAGTTAAGCTTCTCATCTTCACTCCTCTCATAGCTACTTTTATCTACATTGTTGCTAGACTTGGGAGAGGTGGTGGCTAGTGAAAAAGGTTTTGTTGTTCATAATACCTCTTTTGTTTATCTCTAATGCTTATGCGTGGTATAATGAATTTCTCTACAGAAAATGCTTTGATATCATAGAGCTAGCAGGATATAACTTAACAGATTATACATATATGCTTACATT
>Ga0197143_1002313_pt1 | contig 14259 bp, 6 predicted proteins | sample GBS70_MetaG_FD_148603 | JGI IMG/M metagenome (GOLD analysis project Ga0197143, IMG submission 148603) | Sediment microbial communities from Great Boiling Springs, Gerlach, Nevada, United States - GBS 70_MetaG | ecosystem: Environmental > Aquatic > Thermal springs > Hot (42-90C) > Sediment...
GTCAGGATCATATGGTAAAGACCATCTAAACTCAATAGGTCCTACAAGTGAAGAAGGGTTTATTACACCGGTTGGTGATAAAACATCGTATCCTGTTGGCGCTTCCGAAGTAAAATCTATAACAAAAGACATTGCTGAAGTAGATGTTGATGGGGAAACAGTTTCTTTATCCTGATGATCTGAATGATGTTTGAACGGATTCCATGGCTCTTCAGATGATGGATCTATATTACTTGTAGAACGTGCTGCTATTCTATAATAGTAAGTCATATTTTCTATAATAGGTAAATCTACACCAGAACCATGTGCAACTCCAGGCGGTGATACAATAATAGAAGTAGAAAAAAATACCGATGGTTTACCTTTTTCATACCTCCAAGGCGGAGCATTTGGATCATAATAAGGTTCAGGAGCGAACGGAGCTGTTGCCGAGCATATAAATACTACATACTCATAAACATATTCATAGTACACATTACCATTATAAACAAAATCTGGATCCAGATCATTAGGATAATTTTGAGAATGTGGGTTAGGCCAACTTAAAATTATAGGTGTACTTTTAACAATATAATAAGTAGTTGAACCTATAATTTTTGTAAATAAAACAGAAGATGAAACAGGTTCTACTTGAAAATCTATAGGTGGTTCTTCTATTTGATCAATATAAAATGAAGCGATTGGTGTTTGAGTTGACTTTTGTGGGAAACCAAATGGTGCACCGGAATCATACGCAACTACATACCAGTATAATTTTTGATTTTCAAAAGGTAAAAGTTGTAATGAATCAGGATTTGATGTCTGATTCATTAAAAAATATGATGTTGTTAATGGTCCCACGCTAACATATGTTGAAAAATTTATATCAGTAGAAATGAATAATTCGTACCCAACAATAAAATCGCCTGTGTCTACATCAAATGCATCCTTCCAGTCAAAAGTTATAGAATATGTTTTTGTATGCCATACAGTCGTAGGTGAAATAAGCGGATTTATTGGAAATTTAGGTGAAGAATTTTCTGAGTTTATTATAAACTTAAAAGCAGCAGTTGTAGATGATAAACTTTCAGAATCGTAAACACTTAATGTCCAATAATATGTTGTATCTTCAGCAAGGTCTGATATAGTAATAGATAAAGTAGTAACACCGAACGAACTTACTACAGGTTCACCAAGTGTACCTAAAACTAAATATGTAGCAATTCTTATTGTATATGAAGAAATATAATCATCATAATCATCATCAAAATCTCTTGAATATCCAGCATGCCAACCTGCTTCTGACCAATCAAGAATCACAGTTGTTGATGAAATAATAGTAGCAGTTGTTTGTCTAACAGGGTCATAGGCAAAATGATTCTGTGGAGAGGTAGCTTGTGGAGGCGAGTTAAACGGTTTTGCAAAAGGTGAACTTGAAGAAATAACTGACCATTGATCTTTTTCATCAGCAATTTTTATTGAAAAATAATATGAAGTGTTGTTTATAAGACCTGAAATAATTGTTGAAGATGAACTTAAAGGGATTATTTCAACATTTGTTAAATATAACACTTCTGTTGCAGAAGACCATAAAGAGTCATCAGTAATTTCTTGGTCGTTACGATATCTTATGATATAACTTCCTGTATATGTTGAACTATTATACACAAAACCGTCTTCATATGAATCTTCGTATGGGAATATCCAAGAAAGTTCAACATGTCTAAACCCACAAGAAACAATTTTTATCGTAGTAACTCGTCCTGGTGGTGAAACATCAGCTTGTGCCCAAGTTGTAGCAGAAGCAGACAGTTCTGAAAGCAAACCTAAATCATCTTCTGCCCATATACGAAAATAGTATGTAACTTCAGATGATAAACCTGTTATAGTAACACCTGCCGGCCATTGATATGATTCGAAACCATAAGTTGAAATTTTTATTTGTGCATCAGCAGTAGACCAGTTCAAAAAATATTCGTCAGTAGAATATTGTATGTACCAAAAACCTGACAACGCACCTATTTTGTAAGTATCTATATAATCATCACATCCATAAAATTGTAAAACAATTTCTCCTTCACGAGAACCTTGTATAAAATCATAAATTTCAACATGTGGACACCACAATGTTATCCATCCTGTTGCAATATTTGAGATTTCTGACAATATCTCTTCTGTACCTGATGAAACCCATAAAACAAAATAAAATGTTGTATTTACATCTAAATTGTTTAACTTTAAAAAATCATCAAGACCTGTTAAAACATGAATTTGTTCATCAAAAGGATCTACAGAACCTGTAGATAAAACTACTTGAGCGTTTGAAGTTGACCAAGAAATTTCTGTAAACGTAGAATACTGAATATAATATTTACTATTTTCTGGAAGAATATCAGGGCCAGGATATACCCAAGTAAGGTGTACACCGCCTTCAGGAATTGTTGTCAAACCTGAGGTTACAACAAGTGCTGATACACTGCCGGGTCCTTCTGATTGAGGAAAGATGTTAGAAAAAAATAAGAAAATTATTAGTAAAATTAGATACATATATTGTATAATAAGCAAATTAATCGCAAACCTAAAGGTTTACCCTACAAACTAAATAACTAAATCCCTTATATTATACACTACCTACTACTTGCTTATCACCTATCTACTTTTTTGTTTTTTACAAAATTTTTAACTATAATTTCAACACACAATTTTATTTCTTCAACTGTCTTAAGATATACACTTTCTGGCTGGCCTAATGGATCGTATATTTCAGGATTAGTAAAAAATCCAGCGTATTCTTTTAACAAAAATGTTTTGTTAAAAAACTCTGGATAATTATCTTTTATAAAATTAAATTGTGTTCTATCCATCACTAAAACTATATTTGCTGATTCTAAAAGTTCCTTGTTGATTTTTGTAGGTTTATGCTCTTCTAATATTTTTTCTTTAATACCATACAACTCAAAAAATTTATACATACATTTTGGTATTTTAAAATTCTCTTGAGCAACAGTTCCACATGACTTAACTTCGATATCCTCAACACCGTATCTTGTTAACAAATGTTTCGTGTATCCTTCAGCAAAAACACTACGGAAAACATTGCCACTGCAAACATAAAGGATTAAATAATTATGTTGTTTCATATTTGTTTTCATAACTGTTTCATCAGCTCGGTCTTTGTTATTGTTTATAATTCTTTTCTGACTAATAATTGGTAACAAAAATAAAACAAAATATAAAATCCAAAGGTAGCCTGAATAATTTGTAAAAAAAGTTTTTTTATGATAAAAATTTAAAGATGAAACCAATAACTTATCTTCAAAAAGATTGCTTTTTAGCAATATTTTTCCTGTAGGCGAAATTATAGCTGAGATACCTGTATTTGCTGCACGTAACAAAAAACATCTGTTTTCTACTGCACGAAAGATATTGAATATAAAATGTTGGTATGGTGCTGATGTTTTCAAAAACCATGCATCGTTAGTAATGTTTACTAAAAAACTTGCTCCGTTTTTAACAAATCTGCTTGTAAGTTCAGGAAATATACTTTCATAACAGATAAGGACTGAAAATTTTGTATTTTTATCAATTTCAAAAACAGTATAATTTTTGCCTGCAGTAAATTCTCCAAGTTCATTGACTGTTTTCACAAATCTTTTTAATAAATCACGTAAAGGAACATACTCGCCAAACGGTACAAGATGAATTTTGTCATAAATTTTATCAAACACAACTTTTCTTCCATCAAACGAAAACAAAACTGCTGAGTTGTAATATTCATCAAAATTTTTTCCCATTCTAACAGTACCTACTAAATGATGTGAACAAAGATTAATATTTGTAAATTTTACTAAACTTGTTATCCAATCAAACAAAAATTTTTCCTCAAAAAGCCATCCAGGGACAGAACTCTCCGGCCAGATAAATAAACAAGATGTGTTATTTTTAACAATAGAATTATAACTTTTTGTAACAAGTTCTGTATATTTCTGTATTATCTCTAATTTATAATTTTGATCCCATTTTTTATATTGATCAATATTTCCTTGTAACAACACAATAGTGTAATCTTTATTTTTGTTTTCACTAATTTTCTTTTCAATATTCCTAAGAGAGTTTTTTCCATAAAAATATAAAATCAAATAAAATAATAACAAATAAGAAAAATTGTGTGCGGACCACAAAATCGTCTTTTTTTCAAAAATAATTTTAAAAACAACTAAAGCTATACATAAATTAACAAAAATTATAACAAAACTTACACCATATACACCAAAATATTCTGATATCTGTATCAAATAAATATTATCATACTGAGAATAACCCAACAACAACCATGGGAAACCTGTAAATAATATACTTTTAATGTATTCAAGTAAAACCCATAAACTTGCCCCCGAAATAATAAACAAAATATTTAGTTTGCCAAAAATTAATTTATAAAAATAAATGAAAATACAAAACAAAAAAATGTATATACTATTGTATAATGATAACAGTAACACAGATAAAACACCAAAAAACCAATGTTCACCAGCTGCAATAAAAGTTGGTACAATCCAATATAAAATTCCTATGTTTGCAATAATTCCTGCAAGAAAACTTAAAAACAAAACTTTCTTAATAGCATTTTTTTGTATGGAAAGAATAGAAAATATTAAAGGAGCTAAAGAGATCCAAGCAAAAATTTTATTTCCAAATTTTGGGAAGGAAAAAAATAAGAAAATTCCGCTTAATACTACAGACAAAACTTGGTATTGATAAAAAATTAAGTTTATTAAAATTTTATAAAATTTTTCAAATTTTAACATTTATTATTTTAGATTTCTAGATAATATAAAAAATAAAGCTCAACCCTAAACTAATATCTATATACCAATTTACTCGTTTTTCCCACAACATTTTTTATATTTTTTACCGCTGCCACAGGGACAAGGATCGTTTCGACCTATTTTTCCAACCTTAACTTTTTGTAATTTCTGAGTAGAAACAGATGATACAGCTTGAGGGATAAGAGTTTGTTGTTCAAATTTTTTTTGTTGTATAACTTCTTTTTGTGTATAAATTAACGGCCGAAGTTTAAATATATATTCTACAGTTTGTTCTCTTATTCTTGCTTGCATTTTTAAAAAAAGGTTATAACTTTCTTTCTTGTATTCTATTAGCGGATCTTTTTGACCATATGCTCTTAAACCAACACTACGACGTAAATGGTCAAGTTCATACAAGTGTTCTCTCCAAGCAGTATCTAACATATGTAACAAAACTATTCTTTGTAATTCTAAGAAAACTTCTTCAGTAAGCTCTTGTTTACGTTGTTCATATTTTTCATTTACAATATTTAAAAGGATTTCCTTAAGTTTTTCTTTGTTTAATGATTTAATTTCTTCGTCTGAAAAATCAATTGTTGTATCAAATATACGGCTTAACCACAAGTTTAACCCAACTAAGTTCCATTCTTCTGGATATTTTGAACTACAATAAACTTCTATTTTTTCATCAATAGATTCTTCTATCATTTGCATTATACGTTCATGTAAATCTTCTCCTTCAAGGATAACATCTCGTAAAGAATATACTGCTTCTCTTTGTTTATTCATCACATCGTCATATTCAAGCACCTGTTTTCTTATATCATAATTCATACTTTCAACACGTTTTTGTGCACGTTCAATAGACTTTGTTATCCAAGGATGTTGTATGCTCTCACCTTCTTTCATTCCTAACTTAAGCATAATTTCAGACATACGAATACCACCAAAAAGGCGCATAAGTTCGTCTTCTAAAGAAACATAAAATCTTGACTCACCAGGATCACCTTGACGACCACTCCTTCCTCTTAATTGATCATCTATTCTGCGTGCTTCATGGCGTTCAGTACCAATTACATAAAGTCCACCTAATTTTACAACTTCATGATATTCTTTGTTATGAAGAAATTCAACTTTACAGTTTGGATCTCTACATATAAGATGTGGAGCATTTACAGGATCAGGTTTCCCACCTAATATTATATCAACCCCGCGGCCCGCCATGTTAGTCGCAACAGTAACAGTTTTAAGTTTACCAGCTTGAGCGATAATTTGTGCTTCACGCTCATGATGTTTTGCATTAAGTACTTGATGTGGTATACCTCTTCTTCTTAACAAAGATGATAGAAACTCATTTTTTTCTATTGATCTTGTCCCCACCAATACAGGTTGTCCTTTACGATAACGTTGTTCTATATCAGCTACGATAGCAGCCCATTTTTCTTTCTCAGTCCTGTATATTACATCTGGATGGTCAACACGAATCATAGGTTTATGTGTTGGTATTACTACAACATCAAGTTTGTAGACACCCCAAAATTCTTCAGCAGAAGTTATAGCTGTTCCTGTCATACCAGCAAGTTTTTTATACATCCTAAACAAATTTTGAAAAGTAATCGTTGCTAAAGTTTGATTTTCTTCTTTTATAGGAAGATTTTCTTTCGCTTCTATTGCTTGGTGGAGACCATCTGACCAACGCCTACCTGGCATAAGTCGACCTGTAAACTCGTCAATTATCACAACTTCGCCATCTTTAACTACATAATGTACATCTTTGTGAAACAAATAATGTGCTCTTATAGCTTGTGTTATTATATGTACCCAGTCAGAAGTAAGATCGTCGTAAAGGTTTGGTATTCCTAACAAACGTTCACATTTTTTTATACCTTCGTCAGTAAGTTCTACAGTATGATTTTTTTCATCAACTATAGCATCGTATCCTTTTTTGATATCAATACCTTTATACTTTGCTTCAATTTCTTCATCTTCAGTAATTTTTTTTATTCTTAACCTTGGCACAATTCTGTTAGCAACATAATATTTTTCAGTTGATTCTTCTGCTGAACCTGAAATAATCAAAGGTGTCCTTGCTTCGTCTATAAGTATTGAATCAACTTCGTCAACAATTGCATAATTAAGCCCACGTAACACTTTATCTTCTTTTCTTAAAACCATATTATCTCGTAAATAATCAAACCCTAACTCGTTGTTAGTAACATAAGTTATATCACAAGCGTACATTTTACGACGTTCATCTTGTTCCATCTCATGCTGAATATATCCTACACTTAAACCTAAAAACTCGTATATAGGTCCCATCCAAAACCTATCACGTTTCGCAAGATAATCATTAACAGTAACAATGTGGACACCTTTACCTTCTAACGCGTTAAGATATGCAGGAAGTGTTGCTACAAGGGTCTTTCCTTCACCAGTTTTCATCTCGGCAATTTTACCTTGATGAAGTACGATTCCACCAATAAGTTGTACATCAAAATGTCTTAAACCGATTGTTCTTTTTGATGCTTCTCTTACACAAGCAAATGCTTCGGGTAAGATATCATCAAGAGTCTCACCTTTTAGAAGACGTTCTTTAAATTCAAATGTTTTTTGTTTCAATTGTTCATCTGATAACTTAGCAAACTTTTCTTCATAAGAATTTATTTTTTCAATAATCGGTTTTAATGAACGTAAATAACGTTCATTACGGGAACCAAAAAGTTTTGATAAAATATATTTTAACATACAATTATATTAATGAGATATTTTGGAAAGATAAAAAATTCGGAAGCATTTTTATCGTTGCCAAACTATGACCAACCAACTATCAGTCATTTTTGGCTAATTAAAAATTTATTCTTTTCTTATACGTCTAATTTTTTATTCTTTTCTTATACGTCTAACGTTGACTGCTTTAGGTCCTTTTTGTGTATCCATTATTTCAAACTCTACTTCTTCACCTTCTTTTAAGGTTTTAAAACCTTTCTGCAACACTGACGAATAATGAACAAACACATCACCTGAACCATCATCACAACTTATGAACCCAAAGCCTTTACGTTCATTGAACCATTTCACCTTACCTTTTACCACAGACTTTGTTACCTCCCTTACTTTTAAGATGCGGTAATATATTATCAAGATAACAACTCAATATATATTACCAAAAAGATTTATTAAACAGATTGAAAATACCAAATATTATAAACATTGTCAACTGTTTATTAAAAATTTTTCATTCGTTGAATTTGGTTCAATTGTTCTTTAACCAAGTTATTATCTGGCTGTTTCGAAAGAATATAGTTAAGATGTTCTTCTGCTTCAACAAAATTTTTTTGTCTCAACAACGCAATAGCTAAGTTGTATCTTATGTTCAAATTATCAGGTTGTAATTGTAAAAGTTGTTTATAAATATTAATTGCTTTATCTAACAAACCTTTTGAAAAATATATGTTTGCTAAATAAAATTTTGTAGTGACATCGTTTGGAAAGACCTTAAGGACATTATAACATTTTTGTTCAGCATCATCAAACTTTTTTTGTTCAACATCTTTTATAATCTGTTGTAAACTTGTGTTATAGAATGAAATTATATCATCTTTGATACCAAGTTTTTTTACTAAAGTTGTATAATTACGTCTTGCATACTCAAAATTTGGATCTATTTCCAAAGCTTTTTGATAACACTCAAGCGCTTTATATTCTTGCCCATTTTTTATATACAAATATCCAAGGTTATTATAAAAATCTTTTTCTAAAGGAAAAACTTTTGTTGCTTGTTCAAAAAGTTTTATTCCAGCTAACAAATTTTCTTCAACATCTGTTAAAAACAAACTTCCTAACGCTGCATACGCATCTTTTGATAAAGGATTTATAAAAAGTGATTGAGTATAATGTAATTTTGCTTGTTGGATATCTTGTTTCTGCATGAGGACAGTTGCTAAATTAAAATGTATTTCATCATACCCACAATTACTAGCTAACGCTTCATAATAATAATATATTGCTTCTTCATGTCTTTTTAATCGCGCGTATGTATTTGCAAGTTCATAGTTATTATTAACTTCGTATCGTTGAAATTTATTCGCTTTTGAAAGGTAATAAAGTGCTAGTTGTAATTCATTACGTTTCGAATACTTAAAACCTTTAAAATAATTTATTTCACCTAAAAAGTTTAAAAATAACTTAATTATAATTAGTAAACCTACAAAAATTACAAATATAGTGGCTGAGTTTGACAAATTTACAGTTTTTTGTTTCCTTGTAGGATCAAACGTTGGCAACACACCAAGGTTAAAAAAATATAAAAATGCTGGAACACAAAAATGTATTGTTACGTTTAACAAGTTATCAACTAACATTGCTAAAATTGAACTACTTAAGGCTACTATTAACATCTTTTTATAAACATCCTGTTGCACTTTCGTTAACTTGTAAGAGTAAACAAAAAATGTTAAAATAAACAAGAAATATAAACCTAACCCAATTGTTCCTGTCTGTGACCACACTTCCAAAATTTCGTTATGAGCATTATTTGCGTGTGTTCTATGTGAAAGTTTTTTAATAAACAAATACTTGCCTTGATAAAAAGGATAAAATAGTTCAAACAATCCCCAACCTTTACCTGTGAAGAACTTTTCTTTCACCATATCAAAACCACATAACCATATAAGAAATCTTTGATGTAAAGGGCTATAAACTTCTTTTGCTAATTGAATTTCAGTAATTCTTCCTATAGGCGATGAATTCTCACCTACAGGACTTTTCGGCCATACAATAAATAAAATTGTTAAAGATACAAAAATAATTAACATCCTTTTAATGTTTTTAATTAAAACTTGTTTATCTATTTGTAAAAATAAAAAACAAAAGTATAACAATGAAACAAATAAACCAGCCCATGAAGATCTCGTAAGAGTACATAACAACGCACAAAAGTAAGTTATCATTAAAATGAACATTAACAACGTGTTTTTACCAACAAGATATTCAACAAATATTAACGGGAATAATAAAATTAAAAATGATGACAAAAAGTTAGGGTTGCCAAAAGTTGAAACACATCTCCCACCAAACGGATTTAAAACTTTTGGCCAAATAAGTTCTATACCGAAATATTGAAGAATACCGTATATACTTGCAACAGCACCAACAATAAAAAATGTATAATAAATTTTTGAAAAATTTTTTTCATTCACATAATTTGTTGCAAAAAAATATACTAACAAAATATTAGTTATAGTAAACAAAAATTTTTTAAAACCTTCGTTAAACATGCTCATAAACAAGTAATTTTTTTTATAGATCTGTTTTGAATATTCTAAAAGTTCTGGGACATGATAATTATGGTTTAAAAAAAACATAGAGATTATCCATGTAATAATAGCCCACAAATAAAACATCAACATCGGTTTTTCAAAAGGATTAGTATAATGTACAATCATACCTTTTTGTTTTATCAATATTAAGATCCAAATCAACACCATACCAGCTTGAGCAAAAACAATCTGAAAATAGTACGGATTACGAGTAAGGTCAGTAAAAAAAACTAACGGAGAAATTATTATGAGTGTATAAAACAAAAAACCAACAATTCTTGAGTTCATATTATTTTAGGTTTGAAAGTTGAGGGTCATCAGGAAATTTTTTACGATAATAATCTATAAGTTCATTAAGTTTTTGAACTTGTTTTGTTTCGTTATATAAAGCAATTAAGTTTTTCCAAGCATTAAAATTTTGTTCATATCTATCTATAGCACGTTTATAAAACTTTTCAGCTTCTATATAATCTCTTTTTAGATAATAAAAATTGCCAAGTTGAAAGTATGAGTCAGAATATTCATGTTGTCTTCTTTTAGCCCAGTCTTCAGTTGAAAGTAGATAATGTTGTCTTTTATGATAATCACAACAAACCCATTGTGTTTCCTCTTCAAACTGTTTTTTAAGTAGCTCGTATTTTTGTTTTTCTTCTTCAGTTCTTATTTTTTTAGGATTAATTATATCCTCTGGTGACTGACACAACCATTGTGTGAAAAGATGTGCTTTATACATTTTCTCAGCCATCTCCATATTACCAAGTTGCATAAATACCCATGCCATACGTTGATAGTTTACAGGAAATATAGGATCAATTTTGTGATACTTCCAAAAACATTCTAATGCTTTGTTATAATAATAAACAGCTTTTTGCATATCTCCATTATTTTTAAAATGTGTTCCTAATTTCATATATACCACACCTGCTTGATGATGACTTTGGACATAGTTCGGTGCCAATCTCCAAACATCTTGATATTTAGAAATTGACCTTTCCGGATCAATTCTTCCTTTTTTACCAAGATCAATTTCTACTAAAGCTGTATCCGTTTCTTTATCCCCCCATTCAGGATGAAATTCACGTGTAAGTATCCATCTATCATTAAAAACATTACCCATGAAATAATGGCACATTATAAAGCCAGGATTGTTTTTAGCAACAATGTTGTAATTTGTTAGTGCTTCTGACCATTCACCACGTTTCGAATAAAATATTGCTATATTATGATGTATATCGCCAATAAAATATCCCCTAAATATTGTTGCAAGATATACCGCTATAATAACACAAACAATTTGTAGTAAACGTTGAAACAGTTTCGCTGAAGAAAAATTTAAATTTTTTGACAATACTGTATATTCTTTACCTTTGTTTATTTCCTCAAAAATAATCCCTGCAATAAATAGTACTATCGCTACTGCTATTGCAATATCTGTGGTCATTTTCCACCATAAGAAGTTAATAAACCAAAATAACACATTCAAAAATAAAGCTAAATACAAAGAAATAACATTTTCTTCTGAACGGTCTGCTAAAGGATTGTTAACAACAAGAGCAGCAATAAGTCCTGCTAATAACCAAACTACAGTACCTGAAGATACAAATCTCATTGATACACAAACCCAGTTGTGTGTAAGCGAACCCAGCCATCCAGAAAGTATACCAAGCATATAATAAGCTCTAATATCTTCTGAAACTTCTTTTTGTCTACCCTTTTTATCTACAACAATAGTAGGTATAGAAAATTTTTTTAATGCTTTTATCCCTGATACTACCAATGTTATTATTAACCATAAAAATATACCAAAACCTACTGTACCTTCATCATACCAAACTTCTAAAAATTCGTTTTCAGGATGGTCTGATTCGGTATTGTGTTTACCTTCAATATAGAAAATTTGTGGTCTTCTCCACGCAGGATATGTTACATAAAAAGTACCAATACCTGTGCCTAACACTGGAGAAGTATTAACCATCTCCCAACATGAAAGCCAAGTGTATATTCTAAATTTAGCAGAGTCAGTCCTTTGAGTAAGTTGGAAGTACACGCCATAAGATGTGAAAATAACTACAAATATACTACCAATTATTACATATCTTTTAATATTTTGAACCTTTGCATGTGAGAAAAAAATTATATATAAAAACCAAAAATATACAAAACCACTAGTGAAACCTATCCATGCACCTTTTGAATATGTAACATAAGTATTAAACGCTGTCATTAACCATAAAATTAAATATAACGGATTCTTTTTATACATAAACATAGCTAAACATATAGGAGACATTGCGACAAGAAAATCGCCATAAAAATTAGGATTTCCAAAAGTAGAGAATATCCTTGTTCCAAAAGCTTGCCGCCAGATAAACGGGTCAAGACCTACTGCAGGGTTCGGCGGGAAAAATTTGCCATCAAGATACTGTATTATACCATAAAAAGTTGAAACAAATAATGCAAATAACAACCATCGTATTATTCTATTAAATTTTTCTAAACTATTAATCTCACGCATTACAATTATGGCGGTTAACATATATATTATTCTTCTGACGAGTTCAGCACCTGAGGCATACTTTAACGGCGACATTAAAAAATGTGACTGTAAACCTGAAAGTAAAAACATAACAAATGGTAACACAATTTGCCAGTTTTGAAGATAAAATTCTGTTGTCTGTTTAGGATTTTCTAAGTATTTTAATAACCACAACAAAATTATTAATGTACCACCTACCTGTGTAAGGGTTATCTTAATTTGACAAGAATCATATGTTCTAAGATAAAACATTACCGCAATTAAAAAATATAATATTGCAATACTATATTTTATAAGATTGTCAAACAAATAGTATAAATATGAACTTTTTGATTCTACCTGAATTATTTTCATAACGAAATTCTGTTTTTTATAGCAAAAGATAATGTTTTTGGATCAGCATATTCTATTTCTGCACCAGTAGGTAACCCATATGCAATTCGTGAGATTTTAATATTTACTATTTTTTCTTTAAGTTTTTCTACAATATAATTTGTGGTAAGTTCGCCTTCAGTTGTAAAACTTAATGCTATTATAACTTCCTGGGGTTGCATTTCTTTTTCTACATTTATTATTCTTGTCAACAAAGATTCTATTTTAACATCTTTTAACATTTTACCTTCAAGCGGAGAAATAATAGGAGATAAAATATAATACAAACCTTTGTACCCTGAAGATTCTATTGCATATATATCAGCATGTTTTTCTACAACACAAAGTAATTTTCTATCTCTTTTTTCATCAGAACATATATGACAAGGATTAGTTTCAGAAAAATCGTTACAATATTTACAACTTGTAATTTTTTCTTTTACTTGAGATAAAACTAATATTAGTTCGTCTAATAATTTAGGATTGTTCAACAAAAAATATACAAAACGTTCTGCTGTTTTTGGCCCCACAGAAGGCAAGTTTTTGAATAAATCAATACAATATTGTAATATTTTAGACCTTTCCATATTTAAAATATCTTATTGTTTTTTTAATTCCCTCTTGTAGAGAAACCTGTGGATACCAATCAAGTTCTTTTTTTATTTTATTTATACAAAGATAACTTTTGAACAACTCACCTTTTCTAGGCGGTTGATATACAGGTAGTTTGTTGTAGTTTAGAATTTTGCTTAACATATAAAATAATTCATTTATAGAAGTAGCCTTTTGTGTCCCAACGTTATATATTGCGAAATTTAGTTTACTATTCATACATTTAATATTTGCTTTAACAACATCTGATACAAAAATAAAATCGCGCATTTGTTTCCCGTCACCATAAATAATTACATCTTCATTGTTTAACATCCGATTTATAAAAATAGCTACAACACCTGCTTCACCGAACGGATCTTGCCGCGGACCATAAACATTCCCATATCTTAAAGATATTGTTTTTAACCCATACACTTTGTTGTAATAGTTCATGTAGTACTCGACTGCAAGTTTTGCACAACCATATGGTGATTCAGGATTGTACAAAGAATTTTCTTTAGGGGCGGGTTTTCCTTTACATTCGCCATATATTGTTCCGCCTGAAGATGCAAAAATAAATTTTTCAACATTGTACCTAACACATAGCTCTAACAAATTAATAGAACCTATTATGTTAACATTAGCATCATAC
>Ga0197143_1002315_pt1 | contig 14254 bp, 14 predicted proteins | sample GBS70_MetaG_FD_148603 | JGI IMG/M metagenome (GOLD analysis project Ga0197143, IMG submission 148603) | Sediment microbial communities from Great Boiling Springs, Gerlach, Nevada, United States - GBS 70_MetaG | ecosystem: Environmental > Aquatic > Thermal springs > Hot (42-90C) > Sediment...
CGAGATGCATACTGGGCTCCAACGATCTGTTCTGAACTACACGGGCATCGATGGATTGTATGTAGAGCCGTAGCAGTAACTCCTGAAAATTACAAAACGATTCCTGTATGGTCTAACGTAGTCACACCATGGTTCTATGGAAAATAAATTACTACTTCTATTCACAAATTTCCTTACTTTTTATTTGAAAAATTCAAGTTTGGATAGTAGACTATTTCATCAATTAATGCTAGAATAAAGTTACCTATAGATGCAAGTTTATCAAAGTTTATGTATTCAATAGTATCCTCCTCTGTATGGTAGTATGGATGAGTGGGAGGGTTTTCCCAAAGCATAGCTGAAGGTACACCATTTATTGCAAAGGGATAATAATCACTATAGCTTAAATCTAAGGGATGAACGTTATCAATTCGGAATCCATACCTTATAGATCTTTCAATAATAAAGTCTCTCAGTTTACCCTCTGACCAAAGGCTCTTCTTATTAGAAAATATAGTGCTAACAGCATCAAGGCAGAACATCGCTACACAGTTTGCCTTTATCTCTTCTTTTCTATTATTTACATATAAAGCGGAACCCCACAACCCAACTTCTTCAGCTCCAAAAGCAGCAAAAACTATATTCCGTCTATTATCTCTATTCATAGAAAGAATCCTTGCAAGCTCAAGTAAAGTAGAGAGACCAGTTAAATTATCCCATACACCTAACCCCTTCATCTGCGAATCGTAATGGGCTCCCAATAAAATTTCTTCATTATTATTCTTATCCAGACTGCTCAAAACCCCTATAACATTTCTGGTCGTAACAGTTCTATAATCCGCCTTATGCTCGATGCTTACTTTAACCTTTCTAAGTGACATCAAGGAAAGAAGCCTGTAGAGACTCTTTTTAGATATAACGACTCCTGGAATAGTCGCCTTCCATAGATCTATATCATCGTCTAATGGAGGAGGATAGGTTTTTCCAGCTAGAGCTCTGATTAAGCCATTAGGAGCATCAGTGGCGACAATGAGGCCTACAGCCTTCTTTTTAACTAGATCATCAATGTAGAAAGCTGGTGTATCTGATACGATTAACACGACTTTATCTTTTAAATCATAAGTGGATAGATCAAGCGACCGTGAATAATTTTCAAATTCGCCTAAGAAAACTACTTCACCTTCTACTTGGCAACACTCAGTAAATTGTAGTGGCTCACATACGACCTCTTCTTGAATCGGAGAAGTTAGTTGTAGACTACAACTGATAGGTATATAATCGAGAACCTTAAATTCCTGGGTTAAGACTTCATCCATCCCTAACTCGTTAAACATATTCAGGATGTAACTAGATGTTAATCTCTCTCCTTCTCTTCCTATCCATCTATTTCCATGAGAACTTAATTCTTCGAGTGTATTTTTTAAATTTTCTCTCTTCATCCTATCAACTCTAGATATCAATGATAACCTCCTTTAACAGCCTCTGCTCTCTATCTCTTAAATATTATCTTACAAACATGTATCATTATCTCTAAATCTTAGGTAATTCATATGATTCTAAAACATTGGAAATCTTGGTGAGCGAATTTTATAGATTCGTAAGCTTCAATTATGAATATATTTAAATACTCATTCTGGCAGAAAACTTACATGAGCAGGAAGGTTCTATTCGTTGGAGAATCCTTAGTAATACATCGTTTCTTTGATAAAGGAGTTTTAGAGTTTATGATTGCGTCTCATTTTGACGATGAGGGTAGATTTCTAAGAAATGCTTTAGAGAGAAATAATATTCAAGTAGTTCATATTCCCACTATGAATGCAGCAAGAGAGTTTCCAGAAACGATTGATGAATTAATCCAATATGATTGCATAATATTTAGTGATGTAGGTAGCAGTACGATTCTACTACATCCTGAAGTTTTCATAAAGAGTAGACCTAGACCAAATAGGCTTAAGCTAGTTAAAGAGTATATATTAGAACATGGTGGAGGCTTCCTTATGATAGGTGGATACTTATCTTTTCAAGGTTTAAATGGTATCGCTAGGTACAAAAACACACCGATCGAAGAGATATTACCTGTTGAAGTATTGCCTTACGATGATAGGGTTGAAGTCCCTGAAGGCTTCAATCCTAGAATAATTAATAGGCAGCACCCAATCACGAAGGGCTTTCCTGAGATTATGCCAACATTCTTAGGATATAACAAGACTTTACCAAAGAAAGGCTCAGAGATACTTATAGAGTTTAATGGAGACCCGATTCTAGCTGTAGCGGACGTCGGGAAAGGAAGAACAGCAGCATTCACTTCTGATTGTGCTCCTCACTGGGGGACAGATGAATTTCTAGAATGGCAATATTATGACAAACTATGGAAGAATATTGTTGATTGGTTATCTAAGAAAGTATGATTACTTTATTTTAAATATTTCTTTAATGATTGTTAACATGTAAAAGAATTACTGTGGGAGATTCTCATGTTAACTTATTTCGAGAAAAAGAGTGTAACTTATATTCTCTTTCCCTGTCTATAACTTAGAGGTATAGTGGATTGTATGTAATGCGGAGTGAGAATGCTTATTTAACTTGGACTATCATGTTGTTTAATATTGCTGTTTTTCTTCTAGTTAGAATGGATCCACGTCTCATCTTAGAGTTTGCAACTATTCCTTTACTGACTATTAGATTTACTGAGCCTTATAGGTTACTGACTTCAATGTTCACCCACTATGATATTCTACATCTATTCTTCAATATGTTTGCTCTATTCATATTCGGACCAGACATAGAGAAGGTCATCGGAAAACTACGCTATTTAGCATTGTACTTCTTAAGTGGTGTAACTGCTGCTATCATCCATGCATACTATATCTTTATCTTCTTTCCCATTATGACATTGTTAACAAGCCCTGCGATTGGAGCTTCAGGTGCAATTTACGGTGTAATGGCTGCATATGGTGTATTATTCCCTATGAGGAGAATAATTGCTTTCATAGGGTTTCCTATAGTAGCTCCAGCGATAGTCGTAATAGCCATACTCGCATTAATACAGACATTATATGCTTTCGTGGCTCCATACTCACAAGTAGCATATGCAGCACATGTCGGAGGATTTATAACAGGATTGATTATTACACTTGCATATAAACCAGGTTTAAGAAGACTGATCTCCTATCAGTACTTTTAAGAATTACTTTGCTTTCTCTAATGTTGAGTGTTACGCATCTTTAAATATGACCTTCATACTAGAAGAAGTTGATATCACCATTTGGGTAGTAGAGGTTATGTGAATGACCCTCGACCAATTTAATCTTGCTGGAAGGATCCCGAAGAAGACTGGTGTATTCGGTTATAATCTTGCGTACTCAGAAGATATAATCAAGACAATAGTTGAAGAAGTTGTTCCAGATTATGAAAGAGAAGAAGCAATTAAAGAGTATGGCTTAGGAAAACCTGTAAAGATTATTAAAGGAGGAGAGACACATTACCTTCTTCAAATGATTAAGAATAATTCTCTAATCCGCTATCTAGTTAATTGGGGTAGAATGGCTTCTTTGTGGCCAGCCCATTTAACAACTGCATGCTGTAGTGTAGAGTTTGGAGCAGTCTCAAGTTCAAGATATGACCCAGAAAGGTTTGGGTGGATACCTGCGACAGGAACTTTAAGACAATCAGATGTATTATTAATAGAGGGAACAGTAAACACAAAGATGGCTCAGAGGGTTAGGATAATCTATGATCAGATGCCTAACCCAAAATGGGTTATAGCTATGGGTGCATGTGCTATATCTGGAGGGCTCTACGCTAGAGATTCTTATAATGTCTTACAAGGATTAAATGACATAGTCCCCGTAGATGTATATGTTCCAGGATGCCCACCTAGACCTGAAACATTATTCCAAGGATTCCTACTTCTAAGAGATAAGATCCTGAAATCGAGGTTAGAATGATATGACTTGGCAGAAACTTAGAGAGATAATAGATGATGTAAAAGAAAAGTTTCAGGAAAATGTAGAGAGAGAAATATATGTAGAGAAGAAGATAGCTAAGATTATAGTGAAGAAGGAGTCTATAATTGAGGTTGCCAGATACCTTAGAGATACGCATAGATTCGACCATGTTAAGGGTGTTACAGGGGTGGACCTATCGAGATTAAAAGAAGGTGGAGGACCATACATCGAGCTATTGTACCATCTTGGAAGTTTAGAAGATCAAGAACTAGATGATGTTATACTTAACCTATCGGTAATGCTAGACATAGAAAACCCTATAGTAAGCTCTCTATGTTCTATCTGGCCTAGCGTCGAGCTCCATGAAAGAGAAGTATACGATATGCTGGGAGTAATCTTTAACGGTCATCCAAAACTAGAGAGAATACTTCTCCCTGAGTATTGGATGGATATTCCCCCTCTTAGGAAAGAATACAAAGTTCCTGGGAGAGAATAAACATGATGTTAGAAGAAAAAAAGAAGATAGAAGTATATGATATGGGTGGACCTAGACTAACGTTTAGTTATGGCCCCCAACATCCTGGGACAGGTCATTTTAGGATGACTGTAACTGTTAGTGGAGATACTATTGTAGACCTTGAGCCTGACCCAGGGTTCGTCCATAGAGGTAAAGAAAAGATGGCTGAGTATAAGACATGGATCACCAATATCCCCCACTTAGAAAGACCCGCTATTCTTGATGCTGCTGGGATGGTTATACCATACTGTTTAACAGTTGAGAAGCTTATGGAGGTTGAGATACCTGAGAGAGCAAAATATCTTAGAACTATTGTAGCTGAACTAGACCGTATCGCAAGCCATCTTTACTGGTTCTCACTCTACGGCGTGTTTCTCGGGCACACAACAATGTTCTTATGGTGTGTAAACGATAGAGAATTCATTCTAGATCTATCCCAGTTGATAACAGGTCAGAGATTTACTCATGCCTACTATATACCAGGAGGAGTGAGAAACGATGCTCCCAAGCAGGTTCCAAAAGAATTAATTAAAGAATTCAAGTATTATTATTCAAGAATGATAGGTAGAGAACCCAGTCAGGAAGAGCTAAGTGAAGACTTCAAGAAGTACGTATTAGCAGTAGCCCACTTCATGGAGTTAAGGCTTGACCACTATTATGAAATGTTCTTTAATAGTGAGATCTTCCTGGAAAGAGTACGTAACATAGGTGTGCTAAAGAGAGAAGATGCAATTAGATTAGGTGTTACTGGAACTACTCTAAGAGCCTCGGGAGTAAAGTATGATACTAGAGTAAATGATCCCTACGATGCCTATCCATTCTTAAACTTTGAGATACCTGTTAGAGATGAAGGAGACTGCTATGCTAGAGCTATGGTTGGATACCAGGAAATAAGAGAAAGCTTGAAGATAATTAGACAAGCAGTTGAACAGATGCCTGAAGGACCATTCAAGTTAAAACAACATCCATTAGTAATAAAAGTGCCTAAAGGTGAAGCAGTAGGTAGAGCTGAAGCAGCAAGAGGAGAAATCCTCTACTATATTGTAAGCGATGGTACAGATAAACCCTATAGGCTTAGAATGATAACCCCTAGTTTTAGACTCCTCCCAGCCTTAAAACATCTTACAGTAGGTGCTAGATTAGCAGATATACCACCTATATACTGGAGCCTAAACTACTGGCCTGTAGAAGCAGATAGATAAATTAACTAGTAGGCTAAACATTAAACATCTTAGATAATATGATACATACTAAAAATAAAGAAGTAGATGAATTGTAATTTTATATTATATAGCCCGGGCCGGATTCGAACCGGCGTCCCCGGGTTTCTTCTCTATGCGGCCAATGATCCAAAGCCCGGGATCCATGACCCTTCTTCTCTGACCAGATAGTTTGGCCGCTAGACGACCGGGCTTCCACTCTTTATTTATTACAGGGTAGTTTTTGTAGTTTTTGGATATGGTATATTAGTTTCTTAAAGATTATTAAAGATTCATAGAATTAAACATGGATGTAGCCTTTCTTCTTCATGGAATTTTTACTTAAATAGACGGAGATTATCTTCTATTCAGGAATGAGTAGCAAGTCTATTTCATCCGTGATCTCGACTTTAGAAGATTTTGAGAAGAAGATAGATGAGATACTTACTGAGAGTGAAGATTTCAAGAAGAAGATCTTAGAGGTTACAGAAGAAGAATCAAGAAAGATTAAGGAGAAAATAGTTTCTGAGATTAAAGTTGAGCTTGAACATTTATTGAAAAACATTGAGAAAGAGGTTCAGCAAGAAGCTGATCAGTTATTAAAGAAAGCAGACGAGGAAGCTAAAAAAATCAGAGAGAGATTCTATGAGAAGATCGATGATATAATTAATCATGTTTTGAAGATCGTGCTTGAAGGAGAGAGCTAATATGTCAACTACAAAGCTTGGAAGCCTCTACTCAATAGTACGTTCTTATGCTCTGAAGGGTATGCTGCTTGAACACTCGATATACGAAGATTTATCAAATTCTAGAAATCTAGGAGAGATGGTTGATAAACTGAGAGCAACGATCTATGGCAATGTATTAGTGGAGCCGCCTAAACCATTGACTTCTGAAAATCTTGAGAAAATCTTTCAAACAAGCCTAATAGATATAGAATATTCAATTGTTAAGTATATTCCTAAAGCTATATTCCTTGAAACATACTTTCTGAGACATATCTATAGAAATCTTAAGATTATTCTTAAAGCTAGAGCTTTAGGAACCCCGTATGAAGAAGTATCTCCAAAGATAAATCTTAGAGCTGAAGAGCACCTCAAGATTAGAGACTTAGTTGTTAAAGCATTAGTTGAGAAAGAGTTAGAGAATACTGTGGAGGCTCTTAGAGGCACACCTATGTATAGAGATCTCTCGAACACACTGGAAATCTATCAGAAAACGAAGGATCCACTAATATTTGAAACGTCACTAGATAGGTCTTTCTATGAACAGCTATTTAACTCGCTTAAAAAGATGAAAAGAGATGAGAGAAAACCATTACGATCATTATTAGCATACGAGATCGATGGATATATAGTCACTACAGCATTAAGATCTAGACTCTGGAATTTGACACCTGCTGAAGCAAGAAAATTCATGTTGTCTTCTGGTGTGAAGATCGATGGTAAGGAGATTGAGAGAATAGTTCAGGCTACAAATATTGAAGAAATATTTAGAGAATTAGAAGACTCTTACTATAAAGACCTCTTGAAAATTGTAGATCTTTCTCAGCCTTTAAGGACGGTAACTTCTATAGAATCATGGTTTAAAGAAGAATCAATAAAAAAAGCTAAGAAGACATTCTTACAAGACATTTTCAAGTTAGCTATAGTGTATTCATTCATAAAACTTAAGGAAGTAGAGGTGAGGAACCTTTCAGCGATAGCTTTTGGAATAGAGTATGGATTAACATCTTCCCAGATACTTGAAAACATTAGGAGGGTAATCTAGAATTATTCTTCCGTCGTAGAAGCTATGAAAAAAAGAATATACAAAGTTGTAGTATGTAGTAACTGTGGCCACATCCAGATAACCTATGCGAAAGCTAGCTATCGATGTTTCAGATGTGAAAAGATAATAACAATAGATAACGATACAGTTATACTGGAAACATCCAACCCGTCTAAGGCGAGGGAGAAGCTCCTAAGTATAAGATCTACTAAGCAGATAGAATTTAAGAAGCTTAGATAACATAAGTGAGAAATAAATATTCGATTTTTGAAATATTAGTAATAGTAATGTAGAGTAAAACTTTTTGTGTACCTCGAGACTGTAACTATGGGAAAACTTATGCTGTTAGGAGCACATGTTTCAATATCAGGAACAATAGATAAGGCTGTTGATAGAGCCCGTGAACTAGGATGTACTACTTTCCAGATATTTACAAGGAATCCTAGAGGTTGGAAAGCGAAAAAATTAAGTAAACAGGAAATAGATGGATTCAGAGAAAAGATGAATGAATATAATTATTCTATTGCTGTCTCCCATATGCCTTATCTCCCCAACATATCTTCTCCCATACAGAAGACATTTAAGAAGTCTGTATCATCACTTATACAAGAACTAGAGAGAAGCGGAGAACTCGGATTAAAATATCTAGTTGTACATATTGGAAGTCATTTAGGTAAAGGGCTTGATATAGGAATAAAGAAAGCAGCAGAAGCTGTTAACACAGCTCTCAGCAAGGTAGATAATAATGTCATAGTCTTGTTAGAGAATATGGCTGGCCAGAGGAATAGTGTCGGCTCTAGATTTGAAGATATAAGAAGAATACTAAATCTAATAGAGTATCCTGATAGAGTTGGCGTATGCATAGATACTTGCCATGCTTTTGCAGCAGGATACGACTTTAGGACTCGAGAAGCAATAGAGAATACTCTTAGAGATTTTGATGAGATAATAGGCTTAGAATTACTAAAAGTAGTACATATTAATGATTCGAAGGGAGACATTGGATCTCATCTTGACAGACATGAGCATATAGGAATGGGAAAGATAGGTGAAAAAGGCTTTAGAGAGTTATTTCATAACCGTCACATTAGAAATCTAGCATTAATTCTTGAGACTCCAGTAGATTCGAAAGGAAACTTTGCGACAAATCTTTCTAAATGTAAAGAGCTATATCTATAATCTACGTGATATATATGAATAACGTTCTTAGGTTGATTTCTAAAATATTGAGAAGAGTGTTTTCACCAGAGTTTATCAAATTCAATATCGTTGGAGGAGTTGGAATACTAGTTAACATGGCTGCATACATTGTTCTGAAGGATTGGCTTCAAGTATACTACATGATTTCTGGAGCATTGGCTACCGAGGTCGCAATAATCAATAATTTTATCCTTAACGATTTGTGGACCTTCAGAAACAGGAATACGAAGATGAGTATATGGCTTAGAGCTGGATTATTTCATCTCTCACGTCTTCTAGGAATGGGTGTAACTCTTGGAGCATTATACGTACTGGTTGATTTTTTCAAGTTGAATGATCTACTAGCTTATCTTATTAGCATAGGCTTAGGCGTCTTAGCCAACTTTTATACCAGCGACATCTATGTGTGGTCTCAGAGATAGTTGGGGTAGGTATCTGAGCTTTCTTCATAGTTGGTGTCAAGCTAGTCATTATACCTAGTCTATCTAGCGTCAAAGCTATTATGTAGCCTATGACCGACCCTGGTATAGAGCTTGCAGACCATCCAGCCCAGAAGATAGGTAAAAGACTTAGAACGCCTTGTTCCCTCATCATGCCAATAAGCCTTACATCACCTATTAGTGGTGCCAAGATGAGTAGTGATAATGTCCCACCTATCAAGACTGTTCCGATAGGTTCGAGGAATGCTGCGGAATATCTTATGAATCTATTCTTTGCACGTCTTGTAAGTTTGTATCCTAGTCCTACAAGTACTGCTCCAGGTATTCCACCTGGGAAAGCATAAAGAGTTCCTATTCCAAGCATATTCCTGATTGCTCCAATAAATATTGCTGCGATTGCTCCCCACCATGGTCCGATTGTTAGTCCACTTAATACATTTATGAAATGCTGTGTAGGATAAGCTTTCGTCGTGATGAACTGGAACCAGAAGAACGGTGCTAGAGAGACTCCCAGCGCTGTAAAGACGGCTAATAAAGATATCTTCTTAGTATCTATCATCTCCGTAACCTGGATAGTTAAGCATCCTTATAATTTATGCTATAAGGAGCTTATACCGTTATTTTTAAGGAAGTAAATAATCTTCACTAAAATACTATAACTCTGAATATCTTCTAACATATTCTTAACTTTAAATCATCACACAAATTATCTTCAGTAAACTTCTTACTCTAGCTGGTAAGAATTAATCTTGGAAGATGATGTATAGAAAGAAAGTAATTATTATGGGTGCAGGAGGAAGAGATTTCCATAATTTCAACATGTATTTTAGAGATAATCCATTCTACGAAGTAGTTGCATTTACTGCTGCTCAAATACCTGGATTAAGTGGTAGAGTATATCCACCTGAATTCTCAGGGGAAAACTATCCTAACGGTATCCCGATATACTCTGAAGAAATGCTGCCTGAATTAATCAAGAAATACAATGTAGATCTAGTTGTTTTATCTTATAGTGATTTAACACATGAAGACGTAATGCATAAAGCTTCAGAAGTTTTAGCTGCTGGAGCTGACTTTATGCTTCTCGGTCCGAGGAGTACTATGCTTGAATCAACTATACCAGTAGTAGGAGTTACAGCTGTAAGAACTGGTGCTGGTAAGAGCACAGTTACTAGAAAATTAGCATCGATACTTAAAGAAAATAATGTAAAATTCAATATAGTTAGACATCCAATGCCATATAGTAGATTGTTAAAATATAGAGTGCAGAGATTCAGCTCATTTGAAGACCTAGAGAGATATGAATGTACAATTGAAGAAAGAGAAGAATATGAACCACACTTAGAGATGGGAAATACTGTTTATGCTGGAGTTGATTATAGAGAGGTTTTAAGAGAAGCTTCAAGAAATGTTGATGTTATTCTATGGGATGGTGGAAACAATGACTTTCCATTCTTTAAACCAAGCATACTAATAACTGTTGCAGATGCTCTTAGACCAAGCCAAGAAATCTCAACGTACCCAGGGGAAATAAACATCAGAATGGCTGACGTTGTCGTAGTCAATAAAGTCAATTCAGCGAGTCAAGAGAATGTTAAGATGATTGAAGAGAACATTAAGAAGATAAACAAGAATGCATTAATAATCAAAGCATCATCTAAACTCTATGTTTCAGACCCTAAAGCTATCACAGGTAAGAAGGTTCTCGTTGTAGAGGATGGCCCAACAGTAACACATGGAGGTATGAGTTACTCCATAGGATTGGTAGCCGCTAAAATGTATAATGCAGGAGAAGTTATCGATCCGAGAGATTACGCAGTTGGATCTATCAAAGAAGTATATCAAACCTATAAGCATCTCGGCCCAGTCCTACCTGCTATGGGTTATAGTAAACAACAGATTAAAGAACTTCGAGAAACAATCAACAACATTAGTTGCGACTTAATTATTCTCGGTACACCTATAGATCTTGGAAGATTAATCGACCTCAAGAAACCATATGTTAAAGTGAGATATGAGCTAGAAGAAGTTGGTAAGCCAGATCTTGAAGATGTTTTAAGACAATACAATATATTGAAGAGTTGAATATTCTTGAAGGAATTTCTAGGGAGAAAAACTCTACTTACAGGAGATGTTGGTTCAGGTAAAACGAGGTTTCTCGTAGAATTCTTGAAATTTTTAATAGAGAACGGTTATTCAGATGATGTTACAATTATCGATATAGCTCCATCGAGGATTCACGGAGTAGGAGGAGCAATAAGAGAATATACAGAACATGTTCTAATGGTTAGATATCTTAGAGGGGAAAGGATCTGGGCACCTAGATTGATAGGGAAGAATAGAGAAGAAATATTAAAGTATGCAGAAGAGAATAGAATAAGTATTGAGCCTTTAATCGATATGTATCTATCTAATCCAACTAAGATTCTCTTAGTAAATGATTTAACAATCTATCTACATGCTGGCGATGTTACTAGAATAATAGAGCTGATACATATAGCTGAAACTTTCATGGCCACAGCATATGAAGGAGAAAAGCTGAAAGACGATAAAAACTCAGGCATAACAGAGAGAGAAAGAAAGCTACTAAACATCTTAAAAGAGAAAGTAGATATTATCAAGAGATTTTAATGCTCTATTATAAGTGACTATTATACAGATATATTAAAGACTAAGAAAATCTTAGAGTAGATATGAAGGTTCCTAGAGCATTAACGATAGCAGGCTCAGACTCTGGTGGAGGTGCAGGTATACAAGCAGACCTCAAGACTTTTGCAGCTTTAGGAGTCCACGGTATGTCTGCCGTGACAGCTATAACGGCTCAGAATACAAAAACTGTTACCATGATACATGATATTCCAGTTGAGATAGTCCGTGAACAGATAAGAGTAGTAGTTGAAGATATAGGTGTAGATGCTGTGAAGACGGGTATGCTTCATACAGTAGAGATTATATCGGCTGTTGCAGATGAACTAGGAAAGATTAATGCTCCAATAGTTATAGATCCAGTAATGATTGCGAAAAGTGGAGCTAGATTGCTGAGAGAAGATGCAGTAAATACTTTAATTGAAAAACTAATCCCATTAGCTACAGTAATAACACCAAATGCTAGAGAAGCGGAAGCACTAGCTGGAACCGAGATTAAAGATGTAGATGACCAGAAGAAAGCCGCTGAAAAGATTTCATCTCTAGGCCCAAAAGCCGTAGTTATTAAAGGAGGACACGTCAATGGAAGAGAAGCAGTAGACATACTCTACTATCAAGGAGAATTCAAGATATATGTAGAAGAACGTATCGATACGAAGAATACTCATGGAACAGGATGCACGTTCGCTTCAGCTATAGCTGCTCAACTAGCAAAAGGATACAGTATCCCTGAAGCTGTTCAAACCGCTAAAGAATTCGTTACCTCTTCTATTAAATATAGTTTAGCTATAGGTGGTGGACATGGTCCAGTAAATCCGACAGGTAAAGTTGTTAAAGAAGCTGAAAAATTTAGAGTAATAGAGAATCTTAGAAATGCGGTAAAGATAATTGAAGAATCCGACTGGATGGCGGATTTCATACCTGAGTCTAAGAGTAATCTAGTGATGGCTATAGAGGATCCAGAAGGCCTAGAGGATGTTGCAGGTATACCTGGTAGAATAGTTAAAGTTGATGGTAAAGCTAAAGCATCATCATGCCCATGGTTTAATTCATCAAAACATGTAGCCTCAGCAGTCTTAACATTAATGAAATATTATCCTAATCTTAGGTCAGCGATAAATATCAAGTATAATGAAGAAGTAATTTCAGCTGCTAAGAAATTAGGATACGTTATAACCAGCTATGATAGAAGAGAAGAACCTCCTGAAATTAAACATGTTGAAGGAAAGACGATACCATGGGGGGTTAAGACAGCTTTAGAAAAAATCGGATGGAGAGCTCCAGACCTTATCTATCATCTTGGAGATTGGGGTAAAGAACCTATGATGATATTATTCGGAGAAGATGCTTTAACAGTTTTAGAGAAACTAGAGAAGATTTCTAAGACGATGAGAGATAATAGGTGAAGTATTAGAATTCTATTGATGCCAAGCTCCTAGACTTCATCTTCCAACTACGTCCTCAGAATCATATTTAACCGTATTTACTACATTAGAGGATATAATCGGATCTTAATCATATTATCTAGGAATTGCTTCTAGGTTTACTTCAAGTCTTCTAGCTAGCTTTAGCAGCTTATTCTGGCATTTTCTTAAGTAGATTCTATAGTATTTTTCAGGAATATAGATCCTTATCGTATCTTCGTTCTCCTCGATTCTGAATTCTGGAACATATTTATGTAGAAAGTTGCTTATCTGCCTCGTAGGAGTACCTGCTTCTTCTCTAAACTTCTTTACTGGTACTACGAAGGTTCTCTCACCGAAAACATATAGCTCATATCTAGGTTCACCTGATAGAAAGTCTTTAACAATAACTGTCGGTCTAGCTAGGTCTGCTTTCTTTAAGCCTGCTGGGACCTTGACAGCCATCTCTAAAGTGTATATTTCCGATACTTCTCCTTTATCCATGAAGATTACGGTGTCTATTATAGAAGGCAAGACGCCGACATCTACTTTATTCGCAACTCTCTGTATTGCATCTATAGGTGTGGTTGCATGGATTACTCCAACCATCCCTATTCCAGCAAACCGGAGATCTATGAAGAGGTCGAAATCTTCTGAACTTCTAATCTCATCGAAGATCGTATAATCTGGTCTACTCAATAGGAGAACATCATGTAGCTCATTCTCTTTAGACGCAGATTTAGAGTATTGTGTAATATCTGGAGAAAGATGTAGGTCTCTAGGGCTTTCGATAGTCTTAACAATCTTATTCATCTGTTTATAGTATTCAGCTAAAGATTGAGCGAAGGTTGACTTGCCCATCCCAGGTGGACCTGCTATCAGTATTCCTTCAGCATGGTTTTCAAGTCTTTCAACTACTTCTAACGGTAGATTATAATCTCTTAAATTCTTCTTTAATATTGGTCTAACTACTGTTAGCTCAAATCCATCTGAGAAGGGTGGTCTAGTAACGACTATTCTATAATCCCTGAGCTGGAATATCTTTACGCCAGGTTTATCGATCTCTAGGAAAGCATTTACTCCAAAAAATGTATAAGCCTCCTTCAATAGGTGGGCTATCAGCAACTCTAGTTCTTCACGATTCATAGGTTTA
>Ga0197143_1002316_pt1 | contig 14247 bp, 10 predicted proteins | sample GBS70_MetaG_FD_148603 | JGI IMG/M metagenome (GOLD analysis project Ga0197143, IMG submission 148603) | Sediment microbial communities from Great Boiling Springs, Gerlach, Nevada, United States - GBS 70_MetaG | ecosystem: Environmental > Aquatic > Thermal springs > Hot (42-90C) > Sediment...
AGACTGCCCCTTCAAGAAACTTTTGCAAGGGAAGACATCCTCATGACAGACGAGGAGATAAAGGAGGCAACGATAAGGATATATAACCATGAAGAAGCCGTCCTGTATGTTCGAAAGGGCGCGATGAGACTTTCATATCAGTCTATTGCGGTGTTTCAGGGTTCGCTTTGGTTGTGCGTTGGAGAAGAAGTCGGGGACAAAACAAGGGTTATGTTGATCAGATAGAAAAGAATTCTGAGGGGATTCAACTTGCCGCGAGAGGTGGACAGCACCGAAGAAAAGGTTTAGCGGGCTTCCGTTGAGGCAGAAACGAACCTTTGTATGCGATCGAAGATGACCTCAGCAGGTTCTACCAAGTCTGGTGCAACCTTTCGTCCTTCCACGATAAACTTCTTCAAATAGAAAGCCGCCTGATTATACCTGCCAACTCTTATGAGTGCACACGCTAGATTGAACATCGCGACCGGGTCATCAGGGTCATACTCGAGAGCAGTGGTAAACTCATCAATGGCAGATTTGAAGTTCCCCATTCCCATAAAGATAAGCCCAAGGTTATGGTGGGACTCCGGATCTTCGGGGTTTATCCTAATTGCTTCCTTGAGTACCGCCATTGCCTCGGATTCGGCGCCGTTTTCCCAATACATCATTGCGAGCGCATTGAAAGCACGTGCGTCCAGCGGGTCTAGGGAAATGGCCTTACGAAAGAGTTCGTCCGCTTCGGAAAGATGTCCACGCCTCTTCTCTACGACACCGCTCCAATAAAGTGCGCCAACGTGGCTTGGGTTGATCTGCAAAGTCTTATGGAAATGTTCCAACGCCTCATCTAGCTGTCCCTTTTCAAGTTTTAGCCTACCCAGATGGAAGATCACTTCAGCATCCTTCGGCTTCAGACGAAGCGCTTCGTTCAGATGCCTTTCCGCCTGCTCAAAATCCCGCTTCTCATGCAAAAGGAGCATCCCGAGTTGATAATGGGCGACCTGGTTCTTCGGCCACAGCTCAAGTGCTCGTTGGAAAAAACCTTGAGCCGTCACTAGGTCCCCCCTTTTGTAAGCCATGACTCCCTTATTACACAAGGCTACCGAATCAGTCTGCGCCTTTGAACACGCAATCGTTAACGACAGGGCAATAGCCAGTGCAGAGACGCTTGCACGCATGACACCTTACCGAACGACCCTAAACAAGAATGGAAATCTTACTTTTGCAGGTTGGCCGCTCCTCGATGCCGGAAAAGTCCAAGTCCGGATCCTGCTTGTGACGCAGTCCTTCATCCGTTCATCATCTATCGTGGACTGCACCACGGCAACAGTTGCTACTTTTCCGCTCGGGCTGATTATCCACTCCACTGTCATTTCACCACGCAGATCAGGTTTCTTGAGCAATGCTTGTTCGTAACACCATTTTATTTGTGGCATCTTTCCGTCAATATACCTTTTCAAGATAGATTTGTCGATATCACCGGTTGCATCCATGGCGCCTTGATAAGCAATGGGTTTACCTTCGCTTGCGACCATCTTCACCCCCTCAATCTCTTTGCGCGCCTCACCTTTGTCTAAACCCTTCAAACCTTTCAGATCCGCCATGCCAAACTCGGATGCATCCCCGAATAGGCCTGGGGTCCCACGAAAACCACCAGTTCCACCTCCAATGGTGCCCCCGAACGCATCCAGACCTGAAATAAGGACACCCCCTGGTCCACGGCTCCCAATCACCCTTATGCCCGTTGTGCTAAAGCTCGGCTCCCCTCCGGCGCCGAGGACCTGCCTCATCAGGTCAGCCTGTGCAGACAACACCCTTGTCATAGCCATTTCAGCAATCTGTCTATCCCTCTCCCTCTTCTCCTCAAGGGTAAGTTTCGAAGTCAGTTCCTCTTGCTTCTGGGTTTCCCGCCTACTCCGTTCCCCTAAAGCCTTCTCTTCTGTCTCAAACTTCTTAGCGCTCTTCTTCTTCTCTTCCTGCGCCCTCCTCTCTTCTTCTCTTTTCGCCTTCTTCTCCAGTTCAGCAATCTGCAGTATCTTGAATGCTACGCTTCTCCGCTGGTAAGGGTCCTTGACAGCCCTAAGTTGTTCTTCTGGGATTAGGTTCACCATTATAAGAAACAGCAAATGTAGAACAAGGGAAAAAACAGTCCACGTGTATATCGGAGTATCGATCTTTCGAAACCAGCCGATACCAGGAAAGCGAGGCACCTTGCTCAAACCAACCAGCACCTTAAACGGTCCAAACTTCAATCGAACTTTTGTGGTTTCGTCAATAACAAGGTAATCTCTGTCGACAAGTAATCCTCTTGCCTCAAGCTGCTTTATTGGAATAACCTCGCCACGTACAAGCGCGTCCCCTTCCGCCGTCTCGAGATTTACGAGTAGATGAAACTTACCATTTACATACCGTGCAAATTCTGTTCGCCTCTCACCAAAATATTCAGAGGGTAGAAAAACACGGCAGCCCGGCTTATCGCCAGCAAAGACTTTTTCCCCCGGCTTCACATGCTGGATTGTGACCAGTTCCTCGTTCCAAAGAACCACGATCTCGAGCACCGCCTTTTCGCCCACTTCCTCTTCTTCGATCGGAGAAACTTTGTAGAAAGCCTCTGATAAAGGTGCCTGTTGAGCCTGCTCTTCAAACCTCACAACCAGCCTCGTTCGACCAATTACAATTTCATCTCCGCTCCGAAGGATAGCCCTGTCTATCTTGACACCGTTTAGATATGTTCCGTTAGTGCTCTCCAAATCCGTTATCCTAACTTCACCGGTATCTAGCACCTCTACAATCGCGTGTTGCCTTGAGACATTAGGGTCAGAAACCCTCAGATGCGCTTGACCCGCCTTCCCTATCCTGATCGCCTTCTGCTCGAAAACCTCGGTTCTTTGCAATGTATCGCCTTCGTATACGTCAAACTGGATCTTCAAGACCCTATCTTCCATGGGTCATCCTCCTATTAAAAAAAAGATTAGCGCGAAATCCTCACAGGTCCTCAACCGACTTCAGTATCTCGTCCCGAAAATCCGCACGCTCCCGAATCAAGGTATCCCTCGATCTTCTCCCGACAACACCAGTAACACTTTGGTCCGGCTTTAGGACCTCTCCAGTAACCTCCTCTTTGTCGAAGACGAACTCTTTATACTTTTCTTCCTCTGAACCCTTGGGCTGCGCGGGTTCCTTAGCAAATCCGCTTCCTGCAAAGCCAATCGCGATGATGGAAGCCAAGATAAGGAATAAGAACCTCACAGCGCACCTCCTCTGTAGCGCCATACTAATAATACCTTTACTTCGACCAAAAAACAAACACTTCAAACTTGTTTCATTTTTTTTCACCACGTTCGACCTCGATCATGGTTTTCAATCCCTGAATTCTTAGCTCCACCTCGCGCGCCTTTGGATGCTGAGGACCCGCAAGCACCAAAAATCGCTCACATTCGGCCAAAGCCTTTTCGTAATCGCTAAGGTTATCCTGATAGACCAAGCAAAGATTGAAATGAGCCTCGGGCAAATCCGTAGCTTTTATCATATCTTGAAGAAGTTTGATTGCCTCTTCAGTTTGACCAGTTTTGCTTAGCACAACTGAAAGTCCGAGTTTTGCCTGAATGTTGTCTGGTTCCTTTGAAAGCACTCGCCTGAAATGCTCACCGGCTGTCTCGAAGTCCTTGTATCCAAGGGTCAAAGCGCCTAGGTTCAGGTGCGCATCAACCACCTGCGGATCCCATTGAATCGCCTGTTCGAACATAGCAGCTGCCTGACTCACTTCACCTTTTTTTGCAAAGATCAAACCGAGCATATTGTAAATAGAAGGATTCTTACCATCCAACCCAATGGCGTTTCTGCATACAAGCGTTCCTGCATCCAGAAGCCCCATCTCATAATAGGCTGCAGCAAGGGCTAGGTACGCATCCATGCTGTCGGGGTCGGATACCAAAGCTTTTCTTGCCCTCCCAATTGCCTCCTTATACTTGCCTTCTTTGATTAGTTGCGCAGCGTAATAGTTATTCGCCGCCGAGTTCATCTGGTCTAGCTCGAGCGCCTTTGAGAAATATTCTTGTGCCTTATTCCCATCGCCCATAGCAACCAACACCATCCCAAGCCTCCCATAAGCGTCGACTAGACCAGGGTCTTTGGAGATAGCCTTCGTGTAATATTCTTTTGCCTCAGAAAGGCTTCCCTTCGCCTCCAACACCGCTCCCATATTGTACAAAGCTTGTGCACTTGGCTCCGGCACTGATACAGCGCTCTTTATCCTTGCCTCCAAATCGCCGTCATCCCAGCGCAAAGCATCCTCCCCCTCCTTCAAAGGCAATAGCTTGGGCTTGTTTACAAGAAGCGTATATCTCGAAATTTGGGGCTTGAAATGAGGGACCGCAGCAAAAGAGGGGTCGAGCTTCATTAATGCCTCTTCTGCCTGTTCTGAATACTCATTGAACCATTTAAGTTTCTGGGCGACCGCTACACACCTTGCAAGTTCTGTCTTCGCCATCTCCCAATATGGTTGCGCCTCTTCAATCAATCGAGCTTTGAAAATCTCCCTTTGTTCTCTGGTCAAAGTTGGCGGCGGCGGAATGTTTTCCACCGCTAGTGCCAGTTCCTGGAACGCGAATCCCTTCCTTGAGAACGCTGCAATAGTCCAATGCGGTTGGCCATAAGCTTCAACACTTGAAAATATCTCCATCGCTTCCTTCAACAGGGACAGTTTTTTCTGCATAGCTTTTTTGACCATTGCCTCAGTCCCCCCAAGCTTTATCTGCCTAACTTCTTGAAGAATCCTTTCCCCTTGCATAAACCTTGCCTCAGCAGCTGCGCTTAGACCCACCGAAGTCAGTTTGTTCCTTTCTTCTTCACTCATGTTGTTGTATGCTTCAACGGTCCTCGCGAATGCCGCATCTGCCTCGTTATACCGTTTCATGGCTCCATAGACCCTTCCAATTCCGCAAAGCGCTTTTAGATAAAGGTCTCCCGACGCCGTTTTCCCATATTTTTTCACGAACGCCTGATACTGTTGAAGCGCTTGATCTAGTTTCCTGTCCTTTTCGAGCACCACTGCGATCTCCAAAAATACGGAAGCGGCATGCTGAGATTCAGGGAATAGCTTTAGATACAGCCGCATGTCTGTTACCGCCTGCCCATACTCCCCAAGTCCCGCCCTAAAGATCGTCGCGTATCTCAATGCCTCCTCCGCATTTTCGTGCTTTGGTAGTCGCCGTACGAACTCCTCGAACATCCTTGCTGCCTCGGAATACACTGCTAAGCGTCTGTATGTCTCGCCAACATTGTAAAAAGCCTTCGGCGCCAGCGGGGAGCTCGGCATTTCGGTGTAGAGCCGAACATTCATTTCTAATGATTTCTCGATGAGTCTAGCCTTGAAGAAGTTCGCACCTGCGGCAATCAGCGCCTTGTCCTTGAGGGGCGTTGTGGGAAACCTCTCCACATAAGACAAAAAGCAGTCGCCAGCCATCCTGTGCTGACGGGTCTGCTCGTATTCATAGCACCTGTTGAAATCCGCCTGCTGTCTGATACCCTCTACGATGCTTGGGATATCTTCGACCATGAGTTTCGGTTCCCTCGCAATCCTTTCCGCTGCCTCGTTTAGTCCTTTTATATCCCGAGAAAGATGAAGTGATGAAAGTAGAAGTCTTGCAGCCCCCGGGGCGTTTTGGTGGTCAGCATATTTTTCCACGATCTCTCTGAACAGGGGAGCAGCCTTATCAAAATGATTGTGGTTGTAATATGCTGCCCCAGCAGCAAACAGCGCTTCAACGACTCCTATGTCTCCACTCTCTGCTAATCTTAGATACCTTTCGCACGCCTCGACCAGTTTCCTTTCTGTATCGGAAAGCGGGGTCGGCTCAAGGTTTATGTCCTCCTCTGCCTTGACCCTCGTTTTGGTTTGGACCATACTCTTGAAGTAGTTTTGAACCGCTAGCTGCGCCGCCTCCTTTGATATATCGCGGTCAGGACTCATCTCCACAACCCGATTGAAAACCTCCCCAGCCTCAGAATATCTACCAACCTGCGCTAAGAGCTTACCATAAAGGTGCGCCATCTTGTATGCCTGCGGGGCGTCACTGAAAAGCCTTAGATATTCCTGAAACAAAACTATTGTGTATTGAGTTGTCCTCTCATCCTTAGTCGTAGAAGCCTCCTTGTAATACTCGAAAGCAGTCGTCCCCAATAGACTCTCACATTTGCTCTTTTCCTCGGCAAAATATTTCTCAGGTGCCTTAGGCCCAAACTTCTCCAAAACTCCAGCGAGCCTTCTGGCTTCCTCCACCGTCTTTGCCAAGACCCCAAGTTTCCTTGTATTTTCAAATATGCCTCGTTGAAACTCTATTAGACGATAACCATCAGGTCTATCCTTCAGCTCCGCTATCAAGTGCTTGTAAACCCTCGTTGATTTTTCGAACTCGCCTTGTGAAGCGTACCCTTCAGCCAATCTGATTGCGAGCTCGATATAGCCCTCCGGATGTATTTTCTTGAAGACTGGGATTGCGTTGTCAGGATTACCAACTTGAGAATACGCCATGACAAAATCACGCTGTGCGTAGCGAAGAAGAACTACGCCATAACCCGCCTTTCTAGCAGCCTCAGAACCTGCATACTCAACCACCTTCAAAAACTGAGCCATCGCATCCTCGAATTGGTGCAAGTTAAGGTAACACCAGCCTTTTTTGTAAATGGCGAGCCCATAGGCACCAGATGCGGGGAACTTCTCAACCTCTGAATAAACCTTCAATGCCTCTTCGACCCTCCCCGAGTTATAATAGAACTCTGCGATGTTTAGCAAGGCTTCAGGCACATAAGAACTGGTCGGTGATTCGCGTATTATCCTAGCAAAGTATTGATAGGCTTCGTCAGCCCTATCTATTTGCACCAATGTATACCCTAGATAATACAGCACAGCGTCCAGCGCAGGATACTCGGGATAGTTGTCAACGATCCTTTTATACACCTTTACGCACCGTTCTTGCCACTCCCGCATCTTCTTCAGTAGCTCGTTTTGCTCCGCCTCGAGTCTTGCAACTGCTTGAGTATCGCCTGCGTCCTGGGCCTCCTTTATCCTCCTAAACATCTCATCCCCATACGCCTTGTTGAACAAGGCCTCTCCTTTGTCCCAGTAAACATCAGCAAGCCTAACGAGAAACTCTGGTTTGGACGGGTCTTCGTCTGGAGTTTCAGCGATAAGCTGTTCCAAAGTGTGGATTGCTTGGTCCAGTTTTTCCTCGGACTTAACCTCTCTCTTCGCAGCAATGTCTTTTACGCCAAGAGGCGTTTTCCCAGGCGTCACCTGAGTTTTCGCCTCGCCAGTCTTTTTTGTAAAAGACCCAGCTCCTCTTTGTCCGAATGTCAGGTCAGGCAAAAACAGAAAGAAACCTAGGACGATTGAAAGTTTTCGAGCCTGCATCATCTCCTCCTAGTTGCCACAAGATCACTACCGTCGCCCACACCTAGAGGGCAAAGGATAATAATAAGAGCCAAGTTCATCCCTCCAGTACTCCCCATCAAACGGCCACTTGGTGTGCTCAAAGTCAACTGGGACCTCCTGAGTCAAAACATCCGAGGCCAATATCTCCGAACCCTCGGCTTCGGTAAGGATTCCTTTCTGTGCGTTAAGTGTCTCAAACCGCACCCTAAGTGCCTGAGACAACAAATCTCTCAGTTCCTTATGCACCCTTAAAAGCCGTTCCCTTGCAAGTTTCCCTGCCTCTGCCATTGTAATAGACCTAAACGCGATCAAATCGGGCAAGAGAATGTTCGCTAACTGTGAAGCTGGGCCAAGTCCTTTTAGTTGTTCGACTAGGGCGATTTCCCGCGAGATATGAACGACAAAAGAAAACAGAGCACGAAGCCTCCTGTCTGCTAGTGCTGCATTGAAGATCTTTTTGACCTTCACGGAATATTGTGCACCTCGCACGGATATCGCTGCCAAATACTGATAAAACTGGTCGGGATCCTTGTGCGTTTCAAGGACCGCCTCGAGCTCTTTCAAGACCGCATAATATTCGCTATAAAATGGATCAACCGTTGCCAACGCCTCGTCATAATAACAATTTCGGTAGAAAATGACAGCCTTCAAAATAAAGGCCTCCGGATAGAACTCCTCTTCGAAATAAGGCGAGGAGACCGTATGCAAACTGCCCAATGCTCGGTCATACTTACCAAGCTTATAATATGCCCACGCCTTCTCGAAAAGGCTGTCGAGCCACAGGCCGGACTCCTCCGAGACACGGTCGTAATACTCTATTGCCTTCGTATAGTCCCTTACCCCATAGTAGGCACGTGCTAGTGCCATCTTTACCATGTCTTCCAAAGCAGTCACACCTTGAATACTCTTTCGATTAGCCCTTATATATTCATAAGCCTCTTCAAACGCTTTCACCGCCATTTGGTCTTCGTCTTTTCGAACGAATATAGCCCCTTTCAAAAACAGCGCCCTTGGATAAATGTTGGGAGTATTTTGCGAGACCCTTTCAAGGCTCTCTAGCGCCTTGTCCAGATTGCCCTCGTAGTAGTGATACTGTCCAACATAAAACGAGATCTCGTCAGCCATGTCAGGAGGATAGATTGTATATGGGTACGATTCTAACCTCAATAGTGTTGCCCTTTCTCCAGGGATCATCCTGTGAATCCGTACAAGGTAAGGCAATGCCCCGGCGAACCTAGGGTGTGAAGGTCCAGCCTCCGCGACCCTGTCTAGATATACAAACGACGACACATAAAGTTTAAGATTGAAAAGCGCAACTCCCATCTCGAACTGCGCCTCCTGGTAGATTGGATCGGTCTCGGGCGCCTCTGATAATATTTTGTTGAACAAAAGACATGCATCATAAAGTCGTTGCGCCTGCGCCAGAGTCCTACCTTCGCTCAGTAGTATGCTGAACGCACCTTGAGGCGATTCCTGAGCGAACGATACCAAACCACAGGACAGAACTAAACCTGTAACCAAATACTTCTTCGAACTCATCTCGTTCCCTCACAAGGACAAAAGTCACAAGTCAATTATTTCAGTAACAAATCTGATGTCAAGCATTATTACCGCAGATTGCGAACGAAAGTCGCCCAATCTTTTGGGTATCCCGTGCTTCCCCCTTGCCCGACCAATCCGTGTCACCCATCCATGCTCATCGCCTTACCCCCTTCGTGGTCTGTGCCTTTCACTACTATCGATGACAATGGTGACAGGGCCATCGTTTACAAGCTCGCACTCCATCATTGCTTGAAACACACCAAAGACACAAGGTACCCCTGTTTTTCTAAACCTTTCGACAACCTTTTCCCAAAAAGACGATGCAAGTGATATCGGCATCGCCTCGGAAAACGACGGCCGGTTGCCCCTCCTTGTGTCTCCATATAGCGTGAACTGACTGACACAAGCGATGCTTCCGCCCACATCCACAACGGAGAGATTCATTTTCCCATGGCTATCCTCGAACACACGAAGGTTTACTACCTTGTGGACCAGATATGCAAGGTCTTCCTCCGTATCCTCCTTTCCGAGCCCTAGCAACACGAAAAGCCCTTTTCCTATCGAACAGTGCTCCTGTCCTGAAATCAAGATTCTTGCACGACTAACTCTTTGCACTACCGCCCGCATCTCCGTCTCAGAAATAGACCAAAGTAAATATTGTAGACGAAAATATACCTTTGGTTTGCCTCTCGACCAAGGCAGAAGCATAACAAAAATCAAGACCGAATCCGACCCGCTTGTAACGTCTATATTCAATACCAGCACCAAAAGTGACTGCAAGGTCAGACTTTACGATATCCTGCGTGCCCCTCCCCAAATACCCAACAAGCATGTAGATATACGGCGCAAACACGAGAGCATCTATTATGTATCCCATACCTGCATTCGCACCTACATGGTCAAATCCCTTTGAATAACCCCCGTAAGACACAGCAAAAATAAGCCTGAAATCGTCCCTAAAATCGTACCGATAGCCAATGATTGGACCAAAGCCGTGCGTTTTTCCGTCTGTTTCGATCTGTGTTATGAAGTAGCCCACGCCAAGATAGACGGAACTTTCCCCTTCAAGTGCCTGCGCTTTGGTCAAATGAACTAAGATGAAAAGAACAGGCAAGCACTTATAAAAAGCCTTCCGCAATCGTCACCCCGTATGCCCGAATCCTCCCGATGCCCGTGCGGTCTCGTCTAGTGTCCCGACAACCTCTATGGTAGCCCTGCAAACGGGGGCAACCACGAGTTGAGCAATCTTCTGTCCTCGTTTGATTACAAAAGGCTCCTTTCCCAGATTCACAAGGATGACCTTAATCTCTCCCCTGTAATCCGCATCAATCGTGCCCGGTGCATTCAGCACAGTAACTCCCCATCTCAAAGCAAGTCCGCTTCTTGGCCTCACTTGAACCTCAAAGCCTTGTGGTATTGAAAGCGCAAAACCCAGCGGGACGACAGTTCTTTCCCCAGGCATCAAACATATTTCGTTGTCAATACAAGCGCACACATCCATGCCCGAAGACCCGATGGTAGCATATGATGGCTCGGGCAGGTCATCATGTTTGCAAAGCCACATGAGTTTTATCTTCAAATCCTGAGGCACAGCACCTTGGCCGCTAGTTGTTTCCCCGAGTCCCTTGGGTCTTCGCCTCCTCCATCGCCTCTTTTCTAGACAGCCTTATCTTTCCAGACTTGTCGATGTTTACACACTTCACAAGTATCTCGTCCCCTTCCCTCACCACATCTTCGACCCTTTTTACCTTGTGGTCGGCAAGCTCGCTTATGTGCACAAGTCCTTCAACCCCAGGAAGTATCCTAACAAATGCACCGAAATCAGTCACCTTCACAACCTGGCCAAGATAAACCTTTCCCACCTGAGCCTCGTCCGTCAAGTCACGCACCATCTCAGCAGCCCTATTTGCCTGTGCCTCGTCAGGGGCAGAAACAATGATCGTCCCGTCATCGTGGATCTCGAGGGTTGCACCAGTCTCGAGTTGAATCCCTTTTACAACACGGCCCCCAGGTCCAATCACATCTTTTATTTTGTCTGGGTTCACCTTCAAAGTGATAATCTTAGGGGCGTACGGCGAGTAGCGGTCCCGAGGCTTTTCAATCACCTCCTTCATCTTGGATATCACATGGAGCCTTGCAACCCTCGCCTTTTCCAAAGCCATCCGCAATATCTGCTTGCTCAGACCACTGCATTTTATGTCCATCTGCACCGCAGTGACCCCTTGCTCAGTGCCTGCAATCTTGAAGTCCATATCTCCGCAGTGATCCTCGTCGCCTAATATGTCGGTAAGGATTGCCACCTCATCCCCTTCCTTCACAAGTCCCATCGCTATTCCGCCAACATGACACTTTATAGGGACTCCAGCGTCCATCAGTGCTAAGGATGCCCCACAAACAGTAGCCATAGAAGAAGAGCCGTTTGATTCGAGCACCTCTGACACCACCCTCAAGGTGTAAGGAAACGAGTCACCTTTTTGCGGCAACACCGCGCTTACCGCTCGTTGCGCAAGATTTCCATGACCGATGTCACGCCTGCTTGGACCCCTGAGCGGTTTTATCTCGCCAACAGAAAAAGGAGAAAAGTTATAGTGAAGCATAAATGAGCGATAGACATCACCCGTCAGAAGGTCAACTTTCTGTTCGTCTGCAGGTGTGCCCAAGGTTGCTGACACAACGACTTGTGTCTCTCCTCTGGTAAACAGGGCGGAACCATGCGCCCTTGGCAGTACTCCAACCTCGCAAGAAATAGGCCTGATGTCATCAAATCCTCTCCCATCAACCCTTTTGCCCTCGCTTAGAATAAGATACCTCAGTCTCTCCCGCACAAGACCCTCAACCGCAGCGAGGATGGTCCCTGCTGACCCCGGAAACTCTTCCTTCAGTGAATCCAAGGCAAACTGTCTCGCCCGCTTGAGCGCCTCTCTTCTTGGTGTCTTCTCCTTGTGCGTCAGTGCCTCGCAAATCTGTTCCCAGCACAGTTCCCTCACTCGCTTTTCTATCTCGACATTCATCACAGGAACCATGTCTTCCCGTTTTTTGACCCCGAGCGTTTGAGCCATCTTTCTTTGCATATCAAGGATGGGTTGAGCCCATTCCTGAGCCATTGACAACGCTTCTGTGAGGAGTTCCTCGCTTACCTCCTTCGCCTCCCCTTCGACCATTGCAAGTCCAAGCGGACTCACTGCAACTGCAAGGTCAAGAACAGCGTTCTCTCTTTGCTCGTACGATGGATTTACGATAAAGGTGCCATCTCGATACCCAATCCTCATGCCTGCCACAGGGCCATCCCAGGGGATGTTTGAAAACATAAGCGCAGCACTCGCACCTATCATGCCGGGAACCGCTGGATCGTTATCCTTATCTGCCGACAACACCATAGCAACAATCTGTGTTTCGAACCTAAACCCACGAGGGAACAACGGCCTGATAGGTCTATCGATGATCCTCGAGTTCAAAATCTCGACCTCTGTCGGCTTGCCTTCGCGTTTGAAGTATCCCCCGGGTATTCGTCCCGCCGAGTATGTCCTCTCCATATACTCCACGCTTAGAGGGACAAAGTCAATTTCAGGTCTCGCCTCGCCAGAAACCACCGTCACAAGGACAGTGGTGTCGCCTAAGGACACCAAGGCTGAGCCGTGAGCCTGCTTAGCAAGCCTCCCTGTTTCTATAGTCAACCTTTTCCCGAAGAAATCTATGGTTTCTCTAAGCACCATACCTTGCCTCCTTCTTCTATCCAGGGTGACGACCGATATGGCATACTTTTTCGATACTCGGTCGAGGTAAAGACCTAACCACCTATTTTCTGAGGCCTAAAGCAGACAAAAGCTTCGTATACCTCTGGTAATCCTCCCGCTTCAGATATTCCAAAAGCCTCTTTCTCTTCCCTACCAGCATCAACAGCCCACGCCTCGAATGATGGTCTTTGGTATGGGTCTTTAGGTGCTCAGTAAGCAGCCTGATCCTCTCGGTCAGGAGCGCCACCTGGACCTCGACTGAGCCTGTGTCGCGCTCAGAGCGCCTGAATTTCGTAATGATTTCCTGCTTTTGGTCTGGATATAAAGGCATGTCTAGTCCTCCATCCTCTCGTAATGAAAGCCAAAATAATCTAAAGCAATTTCTATTCTTTGTCAATGCTTTAGTGCGCGTGGGCTTGGACATATTCTGAGGGGTTGAACCTCTTGCATGAACAATAATACCGAGCGCAACATACGCTAAACCAGAGCAAATGGTTCAGCCAAAGCGTCTAAAAAAAGGCATACCCGAGAAACAGTTCGCCAAAAATCGGGTAGTTCAGCGGCTGGGAGAAGGACGCTGGGAAAAAATAGGCGCCAGCACCCATTCTTGTTCCGATAAATACAGGGCGATAGATGAAAATATCAGCGCCGAAAGCCACGCTCGACCCTCCCTGAAACTTGTAAGGAAGCCGTTCTACTGCCTTACAATACAGGCTCCCTTCACCAAAAAGCTTGCAGTCTGGGTTCGTTGTGAATCTTGGGTCTGATAGGTATTGACCATCAAGCCCCAAGTGTATGTAAAACCTACCCCACCTTCCCTGAAATGTGTACCCCACACCAAGCCTAAACCGAAAGGTCGTGAATGTAGAAAGAAGGTCGTTATATTTGTCAGCAATCGAAGTCATAAGATTTATGCCAGCGAACAGGTCAACCTCTTTTGCCAGCTGAACGGAGACCTGCGTCAAGAACCCAACTGAATGAAACGGTGACCTGGTGGGTCGCCCATAAGCCAATGATGATAGATAAGTGGTGTAAGCCATACCTGTGTCAAAGTAAACGAAGGGGTCTCTTCTCTTGATAGCCTTGCGGGAGGGAAGATCAGCACAAGCAATATATTGAGACAGAAGCCTTTGCACCGTATCCTCGATATTGTCTTTTGTCATGGTATGTCGACCGGAGAATACCTGACTGGCTTCTCTTTCCTTTATCTCGTAGACGCGCACCTCTATCACCTTCTTACCTTCGCTATCTCTTCTTGCAAATAGGTATACAAGTCCATCGGCATTCAGTAGGGTAAGAAGTTCTGCAATCCTTTCATCCTTTTGCAATGGGGAGACGGTGGTGGTCCACTCAAGAAAGTCTTGGAGGGCAATTTTTATCAGTTCTTCAGCCCTCTCTGGGAAATAGCCTTTTCTAAACTCTTTTCTCTGATACGGATAGACAGGGGCCACAAAAAACATCTTCTTGAAGGCGCGAATAGCTTCGCCATCTAGTCCTTTTTCCTGATACGCAAGTCCCATAAAAAGAAACATCTCCGCCATCTTGTGGGGGTTCGTAACATCC
>Ga0197143_1002317_pt1 | contig 14245 bp, 11 predicted proteins | sample GBS70_MetaG_FD_148603 | JGI IMG/M metagenome (GOLD analysis project Ga0197143, IMG submission 148603) | Sediment microbial communities from Great Boiling Springs, Gerlach, Nevada, United States - GBS 70_MetaG | ecosystem: Environmental > Aquatic > Thermal springs > Hot (42-90C) > Sediment...
ATATTTGATTTTTATTTTTAAAGGTTAAATCAAAAAAATCTTTATTTAAAAAAAATAAAGGATTGGAGATGAAATAAAAATTTTAAAATTAACAAAAAAAAGCTCCTAATGATTAAATATTAGAAATTTTAAAATTTTGTTTTTATAACAAATTCAATTCAACTCAATTTATAGCTTTCTTTTAAATATAATTTTAAATGTTTTAATTTAAATGTTTTTTAAAGTTTTTTAAATCCTTATTTTATTATTTTATGGAGCACAAATATTAAAAAAAGTATTTTGAAAACTAATTAACAAATTGCACATTTTATAAAGAAATTTTTACTAAGAAAGGAGATTTATTGCTAATTCTGCTGCTTTTTTACCGGAAAGGAACATAGATCCGAATGTTGGCCCCATACGTGGTAAGCCATATACTGTAGAAACAGCCATACCACAAACAATTAGTCCAGGAAATACTTCTGATGTATATTCTACTATTAAGTTTTCAGATTCTTCTACACACATTGGACCTTCACCTTTAGTTTTTATTAATTCTCTTTTTTCAAGTTTTTTTACTACACAAGATTCATGACCTGTTGCATCTATAACGATTTTAGATTCTAAACCAACTGGGTCTAAGCAAGTAATCTCTTTTGGTAAATAATTTATTGGCATCCAATTTACAACAACACCAGCTACTTTTTTATCTCTTAGAATAATATCCTCAAAAAGTGTCATATTAGCAATTTTTGCACCTGCATCACAAGCTGCAGCAATTAATTTTGAGCAAGCATGAGGAGCATCTGCAACATAAAGGTCTTTACTAACTTCTTCATATGGAACATTAAGTTCATCTAATACCCTCTGAGCTGGAGCAATAACTGTTATTTTATTCATTAAATAACCACCTATCCAAAAGCCCCCACCAAGATAATTATTTCTTTCTATAATTAACACTTTTAACTTTTTAGAAGCCAATTCTTTAGCAGCCATTAAACCAGCAGGTCCTCCACCTACTATTATTACATCACTTTCTACATAATTAGAAAACTGTTTTAAAAAACTTTCTGCTATTGCTCTTGTTACTTCTTTCTCTGATACTTTCGCAAAAATTTTCTCTTTCATAATGTAAATTTTTAAAGTTTTATTTACAAATTTAAAAAAATTTTTTTTATAAAAGAAAAAGTTGTGTATGATATTGTTCAAATAATTCGAGGTATTATAAAAAAAATTAGTATAATTTTTGGTATTTTAAAAAACTCAAATACTTCTAAAAATAAAACATTAAAATCTAATTAAACCTATAGAACCTTTTTTATTATATTTTTCTCTATATTTTTCTATGTATGCTAAAAGATGCTTAATTTTTTAATAAAATTAAACTTAATGTTTTTTAAAAAGATTAAATTTTTTTAATTAAATCTTTAATTTCATCTACAGTTAATTGCCAGGGGTTAGTATTACTACAATAAGAGAAATCTGATGGTACAGGTTTTGCATTTGGTGGGAGAGTTATTGTTCTTGAAGGAAAAGCAGGTAAAATAATATACATATCACCACAGTCATATGTGTATCTAACTTCCTCTTCTGAAATAAGGACTTCATGAATTTTTTCACCTTTTCTTACACCGATATACTCAATTTCACACTCTGGTGCAATAGCTTCTTTAATTTTTAAAATACTGGTTGATGGAAGTTTAGGGACAAATATTTCTCCTCCTTGCATAATGTTTATACATTTTAAGACAAAATTAATACCTTGTTCCTTAGTTATCCAGAATCTAGTCATTCTTGGGTCAGTAATAGTTACCTTACCTGTTTTTCTTTGTTCTAAGAATAAAGGTATAACGCTTCCTCTACTTCCAATTACATTACCATATCTTGCACAGCTTAACTTTGTTTTACCAGATGAATATGAATTACTTTGAACTGTTAATTTTTCAGCACATAATTTAGTAGCGCCATACAAATTAACTGGATTTACAGCTTTATCTGTACTTATAGTAATTACTTTTTCTACACCACAATTTATAGCTGCATCTATTACATTTTTAGTGCCTTCTATGTTAGTTTTGATAGCTTCTATAGGGTTATACTCACAAGTTGGAACTTGTTTTAAAGCAGCTGCATGTACCACTATATCAACACCATTAAAAGCACGATACAATCTATCATAATCTCTTACATCACCAATAAAATACCTTACTGGAGAACCAGGCCCATCTGGAAAAATCTGTCTCATTTGATGCTGCTTCAATTCATCCCTACTAAAAATTATAAGTTTTTTAGGTTTAATTTCTTTCAAAACTATTTCAGCAAACTTCATTCCAAATGAACCAGTTCCTCCTGTAACCAATATGACTTTGTCTTCTAGCATAAAATTATTTATATGTTAAAATTATTGGTATTTCTAATATTAAACAAAAAATTCTAAAAATCATAAACTCATTTTCATTTATCTCTTTATCTAAAGTTATTATTTCATAAATTGCATTTATAAAATCTTCTTTCTCTTTAAAACTTAATTTTTTTATTTTCGCTATATGTGTTACATAATCTTTAAAATTTTTATTGTCTATACCTTTAACATATTTTGAAAAGTCTTCATCCTTAATATGATAAGTGAATTTTTTCAAAAATTTTTTAAACAATTCATTAATTAAATTCTTATCATCTACCTTTGAAATATTTAAAATCAAACCCAATAAAATTTTAATTCTTTCATAATTGTCCTTAACATTATTTCTTTCAAATTTTTGAGGTAGAAGTCTTAAACATATTAAAGAATAAAATGCAAATTCATAAAAAGAAATTTTTTCATCAAGTAAAATTATGTTTTCTATTGTTGTTAACAAATTAATAATTTCTTTTTCTTTATTATCAGATAACCTTGAACAAATAACTTCTATTATATAAATTATTGAATTTAAATCTAAATTTTTTACCAAACTAATAAATCTTAAAATTTGAGAGTAATCATAAGATTTACTTAAATGTTCAGATAATTCGTTCAAAGTCTTATTATTATAATCGCAAAGAAAAATAGATATTAAAAGTTCCTTTAGATTAAAATTTTGAGACAATGCACTTTTTATAATGGGTGGTAATGTGTGAATAATTTTGTTAAAAACTTCAAAAGATGAATGATTTATAGTACCTATTAAAGATGAGATTTGAAATTGTTGTGTTGTTAAAGTTTTTTCTTTAAAATGTTTAGTATTTATATCAATTAATTCATTTTCAGATGGATACTTATTTTCTTTTAAATAAATTAATAATTCTGGTGATATTCTTTTTATTCTTTCCATAAGAGGAGGATGAGTAGCAAACAAAGAATTGAATGAAAAAGCATTAAAAGAGCTTGCTGAGCTAAAAAGCATATGTCTAACTTGAATAAACTTTGGATCTTTTAGTTTTGAACCATATTCATGTTGAGCAATTTTTAAAAGAGCCCCTCCTATTGTTGTTGGATCTCTTGTATATTGAACAGCAGACGCATCTGCTAAATATTCTCGTTGTCTATTAATTGCTGCCTGTATTATTAATCCCACAAAATAGGCAATTGTACCTATTAAAAGTAAAGCTAATCCAAGTAATAGGAAGAAAATAGATGAGCTATCTTTTCTATCCTTTGAATTTTTATATTGCTTAGAAGATTGAATAGATGCTACAATTAATCCTCTACCAATTATTGTTAAAAAAAATAAACCAAACACAAAACCTAAAATTTTTAAATTTAATCTCATATCACCGTTTAAAATGTGACTAAATTCGTGTGCTATTACTCCTTGTAATTCTCTTCTATTTAAAACCTCTAAAGCACCTTTTGTAACACCTATAACAGCTTTATTATAAGAATAACCTGCTGCAAAAGCATTGATACCCATTTCATTATCCATAACATATACAGCTGGAATAGGACAACCAGATGCTATTGCAATTTCTTCTACTACATTCATTAACTGCTTTTCTTTTAATTTTGTTGGGTTTACAATTTTCCTACCTCCTAAATATTCAATGAATGATTCAACATTAGTTCTTAATGATAAAATTTTGATTAAACTTACTAAACTTATAAATGCAATTGTACCTAAAAAAATTATCACAAAAAAACTTATATCATAAAATAACTTTTCTTCTGGATACTTAAGAAAAAAATATAGAACCAAATAAACCAAGAATGCTGTTAGTATAATTGCTATGATAAATAAAAAAATTAAAAAATTAGTTTTCTTTTTTGCTAAAATCTGGTGCTCAAAAAAATTCATTTAAAAATGATAATTTAAGGCTTAAAATTTTACTTGAGGAGCTTTTCTTTCTTCTTCTTTTTCTGTTGATTGTAAGTATTCAGCATCATCAAATGCAAATAATCTAGATATTATATTATTTGGAAACATTTCTCTTGCATTTTTATAAGTATAAACACAATCATTGTAATGCTGCCTTGCAAAAGATATTTTATTTTCTGTAGAAACTAATTCTTCCATCAATGCAGAAATATGTTCATTTGCTTTTAGATTTGGGTATTGCTCAACTACTACTAATAATCTACCAAGAGCACCAGTTAAAGTTGCATCTGCACCTGATAAGTTTCTCATTAGCTCTGGATCACCAGGATTCTTTGAAGCTAATTCTAAGGCGTTATATGCAATATTTCTAGCTTTAATAACTTCTTCTAATGTATTTCTTTCGTGCTGCATATAACCTTTAACACTTTCTACTAAATTAGGTATTAAATCATACCTTCTTTTTAGCTGAACATCTATTTGTGCAAAAGCATTTTTATATGCATTCCTTAAACGTATTAATTTGTTGTAAATACTTATAAAAAAGATTACTAATACTAATAGTATTGCTAAAATAATTATTATTGCTTTCATTGTTTTTTTTGCAAAATTATAACATTTTTTTTATAAAATGCAATAATATTAATAATTATTAACTTCTATTCAGTTGATTTAAAACTTTAGGTAAATGAAAAAATTCAAAAAACTTCTAAAATTATTTCCGCATAGAAGAAGTAAAAAAATTTTAAAATCTAAAAAAATATTTTTAGATAATTTTTTGAAGATAAAAAACTATTCAAAGGCTCCCATTTTAAGCATGTTAATTTCTTTTTGAGTTAAGAAACGCCAATGGCCTCGAGGTAATCCTTTTTTTGTTAAACCTGCAAAGTATACTCTATCTAGTTTTTTTACTTTATAATTTAAAGCTGCAAATAATCTTTTAATAATATGGTATTCACCATGGTACAATTCAATACCTATTTGACTCTTTTTTTCACCAGCATACTCGATTGCTTCAAATTTATATGTCTTACCATCTTCTAGTTTTATCCCATTTATTAATTGTTCTTTATGCTCTGGTTTAAGATTTTTATCTAATTCTGCATAGTAAACTTTTTTCTTCTTAAATTTTGGATGTAATAACTTATGAGCAATTTCATTATCATTTGTTAATAAAAGAACACCTGTTGTATTTCTATCCAGTCTTCCTACTGGATAAACTCTTTCTTTAACTTTATTTTTAAGTAAATCAATTACTGTAAGTCTCCCTTTTTCATCATAAGTTGTAGTTATACAATTTTTTGGTTTATTCATAAGAATATAAACTTTTTTTTCAGGTAAAATTCTTTGGCCATTGAATTTTACAACATCTGTTAATTTTACTTTCGTACCTAATTTTGTTACAATTTTTCCATTTACCGAAACTAATCCTGCTTTTATGTATTCATCTGCTTTTCTTCTGCTGCATATACCACTCATTGACAAATATTTGTTTAATCTTATATATTCACACTTTTTTTCTTTATTTGTAATTTTTTCTTTAATAATATTTTTATTTTTATCTTTCTTCTCTTTTTTCATATCACAAATTTCACAAATTAGTTGAATTTAAATTAATAAAAAATAAAACTTCAAGAAATTTTTAAGGTAAATGTTAATAAAAAAATGAATTTAATTAACTAATAACAATTTACTGATAGAAGTTTTATTATTAGTAATCTTTACAATATACATTCCATTATTAAGCTCATTTATAGGGAAGGTTAAAGTTTTTTCGCCAGGAGTTAAAATTGGTACATTAAAATTTCTTACTTTCTTACCTTCTAATGTATAAACAGATACATTTAAGGGAGAACTTTCATTAATAAAACATTTCAAGACAAAATAACTTGAAGCAGGGTTAGGGAAAATCAGAGCAAATAGATCATTGTTAATAAAGTTTTCTTTTACATTAATTGGTCCTTTATAATCATCAGACATAAAAATTCCTCTTCCGTGAGTGGATACAAAAATCACACCCTGAGTTTCTATACCTGTTTGCAAACCATTGTTAATAATTTCTGGTATATGAAGCCAACCATTTGGTTTTAATTGCTGCCTAATTTGAGTAACTATTGTATTTTCTAATTCATTAATTTTTATCCAATTAGGATTATTTATATCATATGTAAAGAAAAGACCACATGATGTACCAACAAGAGCTTCGTTATTTTGTCCTTCTTTTTTCCAAGGCAATAAAGATGAATATACATCAAAATTTAAATCTATATTTCCTTGTTTTTCAGTAAAATTGTCCTCTGCTAATTCACTCGTTGTTTCTAGTGCATTTTCTGAGTAATAAATTTTACAACCATTTTTATTGGAAAAAGTAATAAGTATTTTATTAGGATCATATGGATTAACTGCTATAGAAGTAATTTGGCCATCAAAAGTACCTAATTTAGAAACTTCAACCACACGGTCTGGACTATTGTAAGTTGCCAAAGAACTTGTTCTAGCTCTTTGTAAATTTTTAGCAACACATACAACGCTTTTATTATTTATGCTATCGTAACCTCCAAAAAATAAGATGTTTCCATCTGCAGAAAATTCCAACGTTAATACTTTACCTAATTGTGCGTCCTTAACTATTTGAAACCACTCCACAGAGTCTGTTGTATTTGTTTTTGAAGGATCAAGTGCTTCCCAAGATATCCATACACTATTATGTAAGCCAATTGCTGTTAAAATTTGATAAGTGTTTTTTACAAATATTGAACTATCCTTAGGTAAATTTCTTTCCAAAATATGATATATAAAAGTTTCTAAATAAGTAGCCACAGCAATTGTATCCCCAGCATTATAATTTTTTAATGCTTTATACTCTACATATTGAATAGAGGCAGTATCATAAAAATTTTCGTAAATTCTTACAGGAGTTAGGAAGGGTTCATATCTTGTACCAACTTTTTGTCCTGATTTTGAATTAGTTATAAAAAAAGTTGAAGGTGGATAAAATAAATACCCATTTGCTGTTCTATATAAAGAACCATATTTTGTAGTAACTAACATAAAATTTGGATTGATATTTGAACGTTCAACAAACCCAACAATAGAATCAAAATAAATTCTTTTAAAATCAGTTATATTACTACCCATTAAATCATTATATAAAAGACCAGAATTAAAAGTTCCACCTATAAATTCCTTATTTTTAGAAATACCAACAGAAAGAAATGCACCTGTTTGATATTTTTTATTTATATTTATCCAAGAATTACCTTCATTAGTTGATTTAAAAATTCCTCCATCTGTAGTAACATAAATTGTATTATCTAAAACATAATTTGGACTGAACACAATATTATGAATATTTTTATGAATATATTTTGGACTATACTCTGAAAGGTCTGAAACAGAAATTTGAGCAACATCTGAATAAAAATTATATTTATATAAATCTACACCTCCTATAAAGATAGTGTTCTCATCTGTTGGCAATACAGCTAAAGAACAATGATAAAAGCCTTGTTTATTTTTTTCTGTACCAAAAGGTTGAAATTGTAGAGTTACGTTTTGATAAATTTTCTTCCATGTTTGACCTTTATCATTAGAGTAATAAATATTTTTAAAGGTGCCTTTTTCATTAACTGCCAAACAATATATATAATTTGGGTTGGATGGAGCAATAGCTAATTCTAATCTAAGAATATCTGTATCTGGGATATGATCTTGGTTGTTACTGGATTTTTTTTCGAAATTAACTCCTCCATCATTTGATATATATACTAAATTATTAATAACAACAGCAACAAGGCTCCCATCTGGAGAAATTTCTATATCTGTACAAGGTTTGTCATAATTAGGATCATCATTTGGCAAAACATATTCCCAAGTTTCACCACCATCTGTAGATACCTTTAGGCCTTTATAAGTTCCTGCATAAATTTTATTACCATAACCATTAATTTTTATAACATAAGCAAAATCATCATTATTAGTAGAAGGTAATTGAAACCAACTTTCACCACCATTTGTAGATTTAAAAATCCCATTGCCTTTATAACTTAATCCTCCTGTAATTCCAAAATACTCCCCTGTTCCAGCGTATAAAGTATTTTGATCAGCTTGATAGAGAGTACTAATAACATAATTAGTTAAACCTTCACTTTTTTTATACCAAGAATAACCTCCATTATAAGAAATCCAAATACCTCCACCTATTGCTCCTGCATATAACTTGTTTGCATCATATTTATCAATTATAAACGCTCTAGTTCTTCCTCCTCTATTACCTGGTCCATATTCTTGAAATTTTAATGGTATTTCTGATTGACCAAAAACTACAATAAAACAAAAAGTGAGTAATAAATTAAAAAAATTCCTCATACAGTTTAAAAATTTTGATTTTTTACAAAATTAAATAATTTTATTAATGTTAAAAAAATTTTTTCAAAAAACTTAATTTTCACAAATGCAAAGAATAATTTTAATGATTAAAACTCTTAAATTAAAATGCTAAATTTTTTAATAAAGGAATAAAAAAGTGTTACATTAATAAAAAAATTTATAATTTTAATTTTAAGAAATGAATGATTTAACATTCATAATATTAGGTGGTGGAATCGGTAAGAGATTTGGAGGAGATATTCCAAAACAATTTTTATTATTAAAAAATAAACCAATTATTTTTCATTCAATAATTAGAGCAAAAAAATTTTTAAATCCCAAACAAATAATAGTTGTTTTAGCAAAAGATTGGATAGATTATTGGAATAAAATAACAGAAAAGTACGAATTAAGAATTGAACTTGATGTAGTAATTGGTGGGGAAGAAAGATTTTTTTCCGTAAAAAATGCTTTAAAATTTGTAAAAAATACAAAAATTGTTGCAGTGCACGATGGCGTTAGACCTAATATATCTTTTGAACTATTAAATAAACTATTTAAAAATGCTTTAAAAAAAGGAAATGCAATTCCGTATGTTAAGGTAAATGATACAATTTTTAATATAAAAGATAATGAATATAAAGAAAGGAAAAATTTTATTTGTTTACAAACTCCACAGTTTTTTGAAACATTAACTTTAATCAAAGCTTATGATACAGAATACAATAAATCTTTTACAGATGATTCATCAGTTGTAAAAAAATTTGGTGTAAAATTAAATTTTGTAAAAGGAGATAAAAAAAACATTAAAATAACAGATAAAGAAGATTTAAAAATACTTGAAAAAATTTTTGAATAAATATGGATTTTAAATTTCTTAAACCAACAAAAGAGTCCATAGAAATTTTGTATGAATATATTAATTGTGGAGAAAATGTTTCCACAGAATTTAAATACAGCATAGAAGATAGTCGAAAATTAGCAAAAACTATTAGTGCTTTTGCAAATACAAATGGAGGAAAAATTTATATAGGAATAAAAGACAATAAAAAAATTATAGGGATAAAAAATGATGAAGAGCTATACATGGTAGATATGGCATTAAAACTTTATGTTAAACCAAAAGTTAATCATGAAATAAAAATTTGGCAAGTTTTAGAAAAAAAAGAACTAAAAAATGTAATTCACAACAAAAAAGAAAAATATATTATAGAACTAATAATAAATAAATCAGAAAACGGACCACACTTTGCTAAAAATGAAAAGAATTTATGGAAAGCTTATTTTAGATTGAATGATCAAAATATTGAAATAGATAATTTAGCTTTGCATTTAATAAAAACAAAGAAAAAATTAAAAGATTCTTACTCTTTTGTGTATAGTACAAATGAGCATAAAGTATTTAACATATTAAAACATGATAAATTAAACCTTTTTCAAATTTCTTCTAAAACACTTTTACCTATACCTGTTATAAAAAAAATTTTAACTTCACTATATCTTGTAAAAGCCATAACATTTGAGATAACAATAAATGGTACCTTCTTTAAAGCAAATGATAATTTTAATTCACAATTCTTGACACCTGGCCAAAAGATTTATTTAAAATAGTTTTGTTTATAGTGAATAGGTACCTAAAATTTTTAGAAGTTTAACATTAAAGTTTTTCATAAGTATAAAGTTAATAAGCTAAATTTTTTTAATTTTTTTCCAAAAAAGTAATTTTTTCAATTCATAAAAAATTTAAAATACCGAAGAAAAAAAAACTTAAATTAGTAAGGGCTACTCATCATTAGGAGAAATTCTTCATTAGTTTTAGTTTTAGATAATTTTTCTTTAATAAATTCCATTGCTTCAATAGGGTTCATATCGCTTAAATAACTTCTTAATGCCCAAATTCTTTTTAACATTTCTTGAGGAATAAGTAATTCTTCACGTCTAGTTCCAGAAGCAAGTAAGTCTACTGCAGGGAAAATTCTTTTATTTGCTAATCTTCTATCTAATTGTAATTCCATATTACCTGTTCCTTTGAATTCTTCGAATATAACATCATCCATTCGTGAACCTGTATCAATAAGTGCCGTTGCTATTATTGTTAAAGATCCTCCATTTTCTATTTTTCTTGCAGACCCGAAAAATCTTTTAGGTTTATGCAAAGCATTAGAATCTATTCCACCAGAAAGCACTTTACCAGAGGCAGGTTGTACTGTATTAAAGGCTCTTGTCATTCTTGTAATAGAATCAACTAAAATAACAACATCGTGTCCGCATTCAACTAGCCTTTTAGCTTTTTCTAAAACTAAATTAGTTATTTTTACATGTCTTTCAGCAGGTTCATCAAATGTAGAACTAATTACTTCTGCTCTAACATTGCGAGCCATATCTGTTACCTCTTCTGGTCTTTCATCTATTAAAAGAATCATTAAATAAACTTCTGGGTGATTATAAGCTATAACATTAGCAATTTCTTTTAATAAAACTGTTTTTCCTGTTTTAGGTTGAGCAACTATCAAACCTCTTTGTCCTTTTCCTATTGGTGCAAACATATCTACAATTCTAGTAGAGATTGTAGCATAAGGACCCTTAGCTAATTCAAATTTTTCATAAGGAAAAAGAGGAGTTAAATATTCAAAAGGTACTCTTTCTCTTAACATTTCAGGTGGAAGCCCATTAATTTCTTCTATTTTTACCATTGGAAAATACTTCTCACCATTTTTTGGTAATCTAATCTGACATTTTATTGTATCTCCTGTTTTTAAACCAAACATCTTTATTTGATTAGGTGATACAAAAACATCATCAAACGATGCTAAATAATTATAATCACTAGAACGTAAAAAACCATAACCCCCTTCAGGCATTATTTCTAATACACCCACAATAGTAACAACCCCCTCAAATTCGTTATACTTTATTGTTAATAATTTTTCAATTATCTCTTCTTCTTTTTCCTCCTTTTCTTGGTTTTTTTCATCTACATCTAATTCTTCTTTAGACTCCTTTTCTTTTTGTTTTAGGTCTAAAATATGTTCTTCTTTTTCTTTTAACTTCGAACTTTCTTTATCGCTATAATCTGTATCTATTTTTAGTTGATCTTTTTCTACATCTAAAACTTCGACATTTTCTTCGTTATTTGTTAAAATCGTTATTTCTTTTCCTTCATTTAAGTTTTTTTGATCTTTATTTTCATCTCCTTCAGATTCTTTTTTTAAATGAGATGAAACAACTTCTTCTTTCTTTTTTGATAAATTAATTTTATACTCTATTATTTTTCTTATTAATTCATGCTTTTTTATTCTGGAATTAAACTTAATTCCTAAATTCTTTGCTATTAATTTTAAATTATCTATTGTTTTACTTTGTAATACTTTTTCATCTATAATTTCTAAATTTTCAGCTAATCCATTATTTATCTTACTAACATCTTTATCTTCGTTATTTTTTATATTTTCTTCTTTTAATTCTAAAATTTTTTTAATAAGATCACTTTTTTTTGTTCTACTATTGAAGCTAATACCAAAAGCACTAGCAATAACTTTTAAATCATCTAATGTCTTTCCCATTAAAAAATTTTCATTTAAATCCATAAATATTTATTTTGGATGACATTTTATATTCAACAAATAAAATTTATCTTAGATGACTAAAAACATTTATTTCTAAACCAACATCTAAGCCAAATAGAGTAATACAAGAGTAATATACAATTTAACTTTAATTTCTTAAATGCAAAAATAAAAAATTTTTAAAAACAAAAAAATAAAAAATTAAAAAAAAAGACGATTTAATCATATAAAATCCTATAAGTCTTCAATATAGAACCTAATCCATTAAATTTTTCATTTACTTCCTCCACATAAAAGACCAAACATTTATTTGAAAAAATTGGATAAACATTTTCTTTTTCAACAAAAACTATAGAATCTACAGAAACCTTTAAACCAGATAAAGTTTGGATACTATCTATACTATACTCACTATACAATTCTTTTGCATAATATTTCCCTTTCTCTATATTAATTGACTTATAATTATTCCAAATAACTTTTCCTTTAATTGAATTAACATAACAAAAAATGTTATATAAATTTTTTTGTAAAACTATATTTTCATTTGAAACAAAAATTTTTTCATGCTTTAATACATAATCACAAAAATTTTCAAAATTTTCTAAATAATTTTGATTGAACAGAAAATCCTTTTTTAAAATATTAAATGTTATTAAACAAAATGGATAATTTTCAAAAAAAACTTTAATTTCTTTACTTAAAAAGTTTAAATAATTATCTAACGATTCTGGAAAGAAAATGTTAAATTTAATTATTAAAAAAACTTCATTTTCCTGATTTACTAGGCATGCGCTATAGATCTTCAAATTGGTATAATCCCATAATTTTGTATTAAACTTCAATAAAATATTATTTAAAGTTAAAATCTCATAATTCCGACTTACTTGTATAGAAGTAATTAATCCAGGTGCTTTCATTTTTTTCCTTACAAAGAAAATATTTCTACAAATTTATAAAAATTTATATAACTTTATAAAATCTCAAAAATTTAGATTTTATGAACAATTTTTTAAACATTCTGATATTAAAATTAGCTTTTTTAATAAGTTTAAAAATAAGATTTATGACTAAACAAACCTTTAAACTTAATTATAATTGCAGTTATTTTTTTTTGATAGTAATTTTTATTACAAATTTATCATGTCAAAATTATGAATTTTTAAGAAATAAGATGGTAAAAGAACAGATAGAGTCAAGAGGTATTAAAAATAAAGATGTTTTAGAAGCAATGAAAAAAGTAGAAAGGCATAGGTTTGTGCCTAAACATTTAATAAAATATGCATACGAAGATAGACCTTTACCTATAGGCTATAACCAAACCATTTCTCAACCATATATTGTTGCTTTTATGACAGAAGCAATAGAACCAAATAAAAATATGAGAGTATTAGAGATAGGAACTGGTTCTGGTTATCAAACAGCTATTCTATGCGAATTAGTTAAAGAAGTGTACACAATAGAAATAATTGAACCGCTTTATAAGAAAGCAAAAAATCTATTAATTAATGAATTAAAATATAAAAATGTAAAGTTCAAATTAGGAAATGGTTATCTTGGTTGGGAAGAATATGCCCCTTATGATGCTATTGTAGTAACAGCTGCACCAGAAGAAATTCCACCTAAACTTATTGAACAATTAAAAGATAATGGAAAAATGATTATACCCGTTGGAAAACAATTTAATCAATATCTCGTTTTAGTAACTAAAAAAAACAATAAAATTGAAAAAAATTACCTTTTACCTGTACTATTTGTTAAAATGTTAAACGAAAATGAATTAAATGAATTAAAGAAATTTGAATAATTCAATCTACAAATATTTAGAATTGCTATATATAATATTTTAAAATACAATAAAATAAAAAATTACGCGTTAATTATCATTTTTTATTTTTAAAAAAATTTTTCTAATGGAATTAATGAACTGAAAATTTAAATTTTTTTAATTTTTTTATTTTTTAAATTTACAAAAATAACTTATATATAAAGGATTTCCTTATTTCTTTTCTAAGAAATGGAATTTTCAAAAAAAAAATTTAT
>Ga0197143_1002318_pt1 | contig 14244 bp, 13 predicted proteins | sample GBS70_MetaG_FD_148603 | JGI IMG/M metagenome (GOLD analysis project Ga0197143, IMG submission 148603) | Sediment microbial communities from Great Boiling Springs, Gerlach, Nevada, United States - GBS 70_MetaG | ecosystem: Environmental > Aquatic > Thermal springs > Hot (42-90C) > Sediment...
AACGCCTCTACGGCTTGGACTCGGTCTTGTGAGCGAAGAAGGCGGCCGCTTGCCCCAGGGGCCCCCAGGAAGTCCTATGGACTTCCTGGGGAGGGGTCCGGATCTCCCGCTCCTCCCGCAGGATCCGTACTTCCCGCCGCAGCCGCCGCAACTCCTCCCGCTCCGCGGTCGTGAGCCCCGGGCAGCCGTCTCACCGCTCGCACCCGATCCCGTCGCGGTCCGTGTTGAACCCGTGGGGGTCCGGGTGGCAGCGCCCGGAACCGCCGGTAGGGGATTTCCCGGCAGTCCGGTCGGGCGGGGGAGGGGGGATGCACACGTCCAGGTAGCTTGGGTCGCACGCGGCCCTGCGCTCCTGGCCCGGACCGCCGTCCTTGCAACCTTCCGTTGCAAGAGTTACACTGTATCCGGTTCGACTTCATGTCGCCAGGGAGGCCCTGCAAACATGCCCAGATCTGTTCCTGTGAGCGTGCGCCTTCCCCGTGACTCGTTCGAGACTGCCAGGGAGCTGGCCAGTAGGACCAGGCGATCCCTGGGCAGCGTTGTGGGGGAGCTGGTCGAGGAAGCCGTACGGATGCGACGGTTCCCCGGCATCCTGTTCGCGGGCCCGCCGGGGGACCGTAGAGCCAGGGTGGAAGGATCAGGGCTCGACGTGTGGGAGGTTGTGGCCGTCTGGCGCTCGTGCGGGGAGAGTGTAGAGCGGACACTGGAGGTCCTCCAGCACCTGACTCCGAGGCAGGTGGAGGCCGCGCTCCGATATTACCGAGCCTATCCCGGAGAAATCGAGGCCCTGATCCGTGAGAACGAGCGCCCTCAGGAGGAATGGGCCAGGCTGTATCCGGCTGTTGCGGTGCCCGCGGACTGACCGCCGCTGCTTCTCCTCGCCAGCCCCATGCGGCTATGGTTGGATGAAATGATCTCGGCAGAAGTGGCCCGCAAGCTGCGCGACCTCGGACACGATGCACAGGCGGTCCAGGAGAACCGGTGGGCCTGGGGGCTGGACGACGAGGCCCAACTGGAAGCCGCCGTCCGGCAAGGGAGAGCCATCGTGACCTTCAACCTCCGTGATTTCGTCCCCATCGCCCAGCAGTGGACCGCCGGGGGCAGGCGGCACATGGGGATCATCCTAATCCACCCGCGCACCGTGCAGGCGGACGACATCGGCGGGCTCGTACGGAGACTTGCAGCACTCCTCGAGGCACATCCGGCGCAGGATGCGCTCGCGGACCGCGTAGAGTTTCTGTCTTGAGGTTCCGTCACCAAGGGGTAGCGGGGCTGGGGGCTTGACCCACACCGGGCCGCCCGCGCCGCACTCTCGCGCGGCGGATCCTTCGAAGGGCCTGGGGCCGAGGAAGACCCCACCGGGCGGCCGTTCGTCGGCCTGGCCGGACGTCTGCTGGACTAGGCCGACATTCCCGGGTCCAAGCTGCACCTTTCAAGGAGTCCCTTCCTTGCTCAAAGTAGCTACTTTCCTCGACCCGTCAAGCACGGGGCGGTCTCCTAGCCCTCTTCGTCGGCTGCACCCGCAGGGCTAGTTCTCTGCTGCAGCTGTGCCCACGAGGCCAAGCGCAGGTCGCCTGAAAACTGGGAGCGCGCGTCCTGCTGCCTTTAGCCCGGGCCCTGCTGGAGATCTCCCCGCGGTGGGCCCGGGAGGTGGCCCCGTGGGCCGAGCGAGTAGCCCAGAGGCTCGCCCAGGCGGCGGGGCTGCGGCGGAGGCTGCCGACCCCCCTCACCGAGGCCAACCGCAGCGCGGGGCGAGAAGGAATCCGACAAGGCGCGCCGAAAGTCCCCAAGCTACCGGGCCTTGGGTACCGGGTCTGCGCCCGGTGCGGGGTGGTGCTGGAGGGCTCGGGCCGGAAGGTGTGCCCGGCCTGTGCTGTACCCGACCGGACGGAGCGGATCGTCCAGGCCGGGATGCGGGTGTTCGAGGCCCGGAAGGAAACCGGGGTGGACCCCTCCCACGGTGGGGAGGCGGCCCGGCGCCGCGGCGAGAAGATGCGCCAGCGCATGAAGGAGATCCGGGCATGGGAAGCGCAGCACCCGCGCCCCGATCCTGAAGTGTTTCGCCGCGAGATTCTCCCCTTGCTGCGCACAGTCCCCCTCCACCGCATCGCCCGGGAGGTCGGCATCTCGCTCCGCTACGCCTCGCTGATCCGCGCGGGGAGTACGTGCCGCACCCGAGGTGGTGGGAGCTGTTGCGAAGCCTGGTCCAGGGTGCGGGGGCATCGACCCCAGCACCTTTCGGCCCTTCCCAGGAGACCTCACGCGCTTCAGACATTGTCACGCAGGACTGGTGCCCACATGCTCGCAGACGGTGATTGGTTCCGCTGGCTAATAATAGCGGCGTTGCTGTCCTGGCTCGCCTACGAACTCGTTATTCGTGTGATTCCCGCAGGTACAACATGGCAAGATAGAATTGCGCAGCGCGGGGTGAGATTCGTGGGTCCCAGAAGTGTTGCCTTGTTGGTCTTATGCGGACTCTTGCTGCTCGTGGGCGTTCTAGTTTGGCCGACGCCGTATCGCTATGAGAAGCTGCAACAGGGCCGTGACACCATTCTGATGCGCATTCACCGCTTGACTGGTAAAGCTGAGCAGTATGTATACGGACGATGGCTAAGTACTCAGCCAGATCAGCCAGAGAGAAGGCCTCAATCGCTGCCCATGGTCGAACTCACAAAACTCTCAGGCAACGCTGGATTCGAAGGGCGGGGGATATTTTCCGGCAAACTCTACAACGGGACTTCTTGGACCATCACCGAGATAACGGTACGTATCGTTGCGAGGGGTATCAGAAAACAGCTCTGGGATCGTAAATTCGTGGCACAGGTCCATGCCCCGCGACTAAGCGTAAGCCGTTTCTCTTTCCAGGTGACGGGCGATGAAGAGGTGGTGGACTTCGACTGGTACATCCTAGAGGCGAAAGGTTACCCGGGTGAATGAAGAAGTAAGCCCTCGTCAATACATGTGCGCACTAGCCAAGATGGAGAAAGGAGGAGCAAGGATGAGGTACACAGACAGGGTAAAATGTTGGAAGGTTGAAGCCAAGGGGGGCGTATACACGGTCGAGTTGGAAAGTACCAGCACTGGTCGGTACGGAAGGGCAGAGTACGGTGCGGGGAAGCTGGGCCAACACGGGCCAATCATTCAGATAACGACGAATCTCGCATTGGGTTTCGAAGAGGGGAAGGAATATGTACTTACTATAGCGTCAGTCGAGTAGTCATGTATCAGTAGTTATGCGACGGTCATCAGCCAGAGGGGGACGAGGCGCAGGGAGGCAGGAGGGATGCGCGGGATGCCGCGGCACAGGCAGTACCAAACAAGGTGATCGGCGTGGTTGCGGCTCGTTTCGTTTGGGGTGCTAGTAAGAAAGGCTGCGTCAGGTGAGGGGTGGTATTGGTGAAGTGGTTCCTGGTGGGGATGGCAGCAGGCTTGGCGCTAGGGGCAGCCGTACCAGTGGAAGCCCAGGGTGTGTTCGAGGGTATTCGTTGCTCGACCCTCAACACTCGCGATCGCGTTACGGCGCAATGGTTTGTTCTGGGTGCATACGATATGCTGGAGACAATCGTGAGGGAGCGCGGCTTAGTACCGAGAGCAACGGACAATCCGCTCTGGTACCGGCCGATAGGGGCCTGGTCGGAGCAACGCTCGAACAGTGTAGCATACAGCCGTGGCGAAGAGTAACCAGTATCGTGCTCCGACTTTGTGGCTACTGATTTTCCTGAACGCTGTGGATGGGCAGGTGTAGTTTGCCCTTAGCACCGGCGAACCCGGCCGCCGGACGTCGACAGCGGCTGATGGACCGCCGCGGGGAGGAGTGGATCGACCAGGACGAGATCGACCGCACCATCCTCAAGCCCGACGGGGACGAAGCCCTCAAGACCCTTGCCCGGGACATAGGCCCGAACAGAGTAGCAAGAAGCAGCGGAGTTCACCGGGTACACATCTCCAACTGGCTCGCAGGTAAGAAGAACCTCAGACCCGGCCGCCGTGCCAGGGTGGAGCAGGCCATCCACTCGATCATCGCCGAGCAGACTCAGGCCCGGACACTACTCCGTTCGCACGCCAAGAAGTCCGAGATCGCCCGCCGCCTCGGGGTGGACCGCAAGACCCTGTGGCGCTACGCTGGAGCGCGCCCCATCCCACCCGACCTCCTGTCCCGTATCCTCGACCTCGGAAAGAAGGACGGGCGTGCCCGGCGACCGAGCCGAGGAGGCAGCCGCGGAAGTGAGGTTCCCCCGGAACAAGACGGCCCCCCCGCGGAGAGGACGCGAGGGCGCCGCGGGGGCGGGACCCGGGGGGCGACCCCGCGCGGCCAGGAGGCCGAGCTGGAGCCGGGGAAGCCGCCGGACCGGCGGGGGGCGCGCCCAGCCTGCCCCCAGAAGCTGGGGCCACAGCAGTAGCCCACCCAACCAAACGCGCAGTGAACACCAGAAGAGTAGCAAGAGAGAACACCCCAACATCACGTCACACCACCACCCCACCATCCAATCAGGACCCAAGGGAGCAGGGACAGGGGAGGAGGGGGAACCAACGACTGTGGCCGGTTTGGTAGCCTACGAGAGCCAGTATGCTCTCATCCCCGGCCCAAGTTGACGGGGCCGTGGGACGTGTGCTACAAACTCTGCGAACTCGGCGAGGAAGGGGCCAGCCGGGACTGGCACCTGGAAGCGAGCCGGCGGGCAGGTGAAAGGCCGGCAGGAGGCCGCCCGGTGACCCACCCCGGAGCCGCGGGGGAAGGCCCACAGGGCAAAACCCCGCCGGGTGCGCCCGTGACAGCGACCAAAGCGCCGGTCTGGCCCCGCGGGGCCGGCCGGAAGCAGGGTGGTACCGCGGAGCGCGCCTCCGCCCTTGCGGGCGGAGGCGCGCTGCGCTTGGGGTGACGCACATGGTGGACGGGAAAAGCTACCCCACGGTGGGCTTCGTGGGGGCCGGGAACATGGCCGAGGCCCTGCTCGGCGGCATGCGCGCCGCGGGCTGGCCGGGGGAACGCATCTGGGCCACCAACCGGTCCAACCGGGCCAGGCTGGACTGGCTGCGCAGCCGCTACGGGATCCGTGTAACTCACCGCAAGGACGAGCTGTGCGAGGCCAGCCAGGTCCTGGTGCTGGCCGTGAAACCCAAGGACGTGGCCGAAGCCACCGCACAGCTGCAGCCCTTCGTCCGCCCGCACCACCGCCTGCTGTCCGTGGTGGCGGGGCTGACCCTGGCCTCCCTGGAACGGGCCTTCCCCGGGATCCCCGTGGTGCGGGCCATGCCCAACACCCCTTCCGCGGTCCGGGAAGGGGTCACCGCGTACGCCCTGGGCCGTTGGGCGGGGGAGGAGGACGCGCGCCTGGCCCGGGAGCTGTTCGGGGCGGTGGGCGCGGTGGTGGAGGTCCCGGAGGAGCGCATCGACCTGGTCACGGGGCTTTCCGGTAGCGGCCCCGCGTACGTGTTCTTCCTCGTGGAGAGCCTCATCGAGGCAGGGGTACGGGCCGGGCTGTCTCCGGAGGTGGCGCGGGACCTGGTGGTGCAGACGGTGTTCGGCGCGGCCCGGATGCTCCGGGAGACCGGGGAGGACCCTGCGGAGCTGCGGAGGCGGGTCACCTCGCCGGGAGGGACCACCATGGCCGGGGTGGGGGCGTTGGAGGAGCACGGGGTCCGCGGTGCCTTCGTGGAGGCGGTCCAGCGCGCTGCCCGGCGGGCCCGCGAGCTGGCGTCGTGACCCCAGGACGCGTAGCCTTCCAGGGCGAGCGGGGAGCCTTCAGTGAGGAGGCGGCCCTGCGCCACTTCGGGCCCGTGGAGGTCCTGCCGCGGCGCACCCTCCGGGAGGTCTTCGAGGCGGTGGCGGAGGGCGAGGCGGACGCGGGCATGGTCCCGGTGGAGAACTCCGAGGCGGGCAGCATCAACGAGACCTACGACCTCTTGCTGCAGTTCCACCACGCCTTGCGGATCACGGGGGAGGTGACCCTGCGGGTCTCCCACTGCCTGCTAGGCGTTCCGGGGACCAGCCTGCAGCAGGTCCGCAGGGTGTACTCGCACCCCCACGCCCTGGCCCAGTGCGAGCAGTTCCTCCGCCAGCTGGGGGTGGAGGTGGTGCCTTACTACGACACCGCGGGGTCTGCTCAGATGCTGGCACGCCAGCCTTCCCCCGAAAGCGCGGCCATCGCCAGCCGACGCGCCGCGGAGCTGTACGGCCTAGTGGTGCTGGCGGAGGAGATCCAGACCAACCCCATGAACTACACCCGCTTCCTGTCCGTGGCAAAAGACCCCGTACCACGCCGGGACCCCAGCAAGACCTCCGTGGTGTTCGCCACCGCGCACCGGCCCGGCGCGCTGTACCGGGCGCTCGGCGCCTTCGCCCACGAAGGTCTGAACCTCACCAAGCTGGAGAGCCGGCCCGCCCGCCAGGCGGTGTGGGAGTACGTGTTCTACGTGGACTTCGAAGGCCACGAGGAGGAGCCCCGGGTCCAACGGGCCCTGGAAGCGCTGCGGGCCCAGTGCCTCTGGGTGATCCGCCTGGGTTCGTACCCCGCCGCGGGGCTGCCCGCATGAGGCCCTGGCCCGGGGTGCTGCAGGCCTTCGCGGACCGGCTGCCGGTCAGCGACCGCACCCCCCTTCTGACCCTCCGGGAGGGGAACACGCCCCTGGTGCCGTCGGTGTCCATCGTCCGGGACCTGGGCGGGGCGGAGCTGTACTTCAAGTGGGAGGGGGCCAACCCCACCGGCTCCTTCAAGGACCGGGGCATGGTGGTGGCGGTGGCGAAGGCGGTGGAGGCCGGCGCCCGGGCGGTGGTGTGCGCCTCCACGGGGAACACCGCGGCCTCCGCGGCCGCGTACGCGGCGCGGGCGGGGCTGCGGTGCCTGGTGGTGCTGCCGGAAGGCGCGGTGGCGTCCGGGAAACTGGCCCAGGCGCGCATGCACGGAGCGGCGGTGGCCAGCGTGCCGTGCTCCTTCGACGCGGCCTTGCGGCTGGTGCGGGAGGCCAGCGAGAAGCTCGGCCTGGCCCTGGTGAACTCCCTGAACCCGTACCGGCTGGAGGGGCAGAAAACCGCGGCCTTCGAGATCCTGGACCAGCTGGGGGAGCCTCCGCAGGCGGTGGTCCTGCCCGTGGGCAACGCGGGCAACATCACCGCCTACTGGCGCGGGTTCTGCGAGGCCCTGGAGCCGGGCCGGCGGCCTCGCATGTGGGGCGTGCAGGCGGAGGGCGCGGCACCCCTGGTGCTGGGCCGGCCCGTGGAACGTCCGCAGACGGTGGCCAGCGCCATCCGCATCGGACGCCCCGCCTCCTGGGAGGGAGCGGTGCGGGCGGCTGCGGAGTCCGGAGGCCGCATCTTCGCGGTCAGCGACGAGGAGATCTTGAGCGCCCAGGCTCGGCTCGCCACGGAGGAAGGACTGTTCGCGGAACCCGCCTCCGCGGCGGCGGTGGCGGGCCTGCTGCGCCTGGCCCGGGAGGGCGTCCGGATCGAGGGCACGGTGGTGGCGGTGCTCACCGGCCACGGCCTCAAGGACCCCCAGCCCGCGGAGCGGGCGCCGCAGCCCGTGCCCGTGGAGCCCACCGTGGAAGCCTTGGCTTCCTTGTTGTAGCTCGCGCACCCTGCCGGGGTGTTCCCCGCGGACGCGGAACCGGTAGAATCGAGCGAGATGCTGCGCGTGGGACTGCTGGGACTGGGAACCGTGGGCAGCGCGGTGGTCCGGCGGCTGCAGCACAGCGCCGCGGAGCTGGCCCACCGGGCGGGCATGCCCATCGTCCTCCGGCGGGTGGCGGTGGCACACCTGGACAAGCCGCGGCAGGTGGCCATAGACCGCGACCTAGTCACGGACGACGCCTGGCAGGTGGTGCGGGACCCGGAGGTGGACGTGGTGGTGGAGCTCATCGGGGGCATCGAGCCGGCCCGGAGCTACCTCCGGGAGGCCCTGAGTCTGGGCAAGTCCGTGGTGACCGCCAACAAGCAGCTCATGGCCAACCGGGGGCGGGAGCTCCTGGAGGCCGCGGACGCCTCGGGGGCGGACCTGTTCTTCGAAGCCAGCGTGGCGGGAGGGATCCCCGTGATCCGGACCCTCAAGGAGTCCCTGGGGGGCGACCGGGTGCGGGAGATCGCCGCCATCCTGAACGGGACCACCAACTACATCCTGACCCGCATGGACGAGGACGGCCTGACCTTCGCGGAGGCTCTGAGCGAAGCCCAGCGCCTGGGGTTCGCGGAGCGGGACCCCACCGAGGACGTCGAGGGCCACGACGCCGCGGCGAAGCTGGCCATCCTGGCCAGCGTGGCCTTCAACAGCCGGGTGGTGCGCAGCGACGTGCACTGCGAGGGGATCGCGCAGCTCACCCAGCGGGAGGTGACCTACACCAAGGGCCTGGGTTTCACCCTGAAGCTGGTGGCCCACGCCCGGGACCTGGGAGAGGAGGTGGAGGTGGCGGTGTACCCGGCCCTCCTGCCCCGCTCTCACCCCTTGGCCGCGGTCCGACGGGAGTTCAACGCGGTGTGGATACGGGCGGAGGCCGCGGGGGAGCTGCTGCTGTACGGGCGCGGGGCGGGGGGAGACCCCACCGCCTCCGCGGTGCTCTCGGACCTGGTGGCGGTGGCCCGGAACCGCCGCAGCCGGGCCCACGGCCGGGTGAGCTGCACCTGCTACCACCAGAAGCCCGTGCGCAGCCCCGCGGACCGGGTCCTGGCGGCCTGCCTCGTCCTGCGGGTGGTGGACCGGCCCGGGGTGTTCGCGCAGGTGGCCTCCGCCTTCGGGGAAGAGCAGGTGAGCCTCCACTCCATCGTCCAGCAGAGCCGGGGCGAGGAGGCGGACGTCCTGCTGCGGACGCACCCCGCACCCGAGCGGGCCTTGCGGGCGGTGATGCACAGGCTGCACGGGATGCCCGTGGTGCGGGGGTGCAGCCCCCTGCTGCGGGTGATCGAGTAAGCAGGCGGGAGGACGCAGCGACCATGGCCCTCATCGTCCAGAAGTTCGGCGGCACCTCCGTGGCCACGCCGGAGCGGATGTTCCACGTGGCGCGCCGCGTGGCCCGGACTCGGAGGGCGGGACACCAGGTGGTGGTGGTGGTCTCCGCGCCCGGCGACACCACGGACGAACTCCTCGGCCGCGCCCACCGGATCACGGAGCAGCCGTCCCCGCGGGAGCTGGACATGCTCCTGGCCGTGGGGGAGCAGATCTCCATCGCCCTCCTGGCCATGGCCTTGCAGGAGGAGGGGGAGCGGGCCACCTCCCTGACGGGCTGGCAGGTGCGGATCCTCACGGAGCCCGTGCACACCAAGGCCCGCATCCTGGACGTGGAGCGGGGCAGGCTGCTGGACGAGCTGGCCCGGGGCCGCATCCCGGTGGTGGCGGGTTTCCAGGGCGTGACGGCCTCGGGGGAGCTCACCACGTTGGGGCGCGGCGGTTCGGACACCACCGCGGTGGCACTGGCGGCTGCCCTGGGAGCGGACGTGTGCGAGATCTACACGGACGTGGCGGGGGTGTTCACCGCGGACCCGCGCCTCGTGCCCACGGCCCGCAAGCTCCCGTACCTCACCTACGACGAGCTGCTGGAGATGGCCTCCTCGGGTGCGGTGGTGGTGCAGACCCGGGCCGCGGAGTACGCGAAGCTGCACCGGGTCCGCCTGCACGTCCGGAGCACCTTCGAGGAAGGTGAGGGGACCATCATCGGGGAGGAAGCCATGGAGCCGGTACGGTCCGTGAACGCGGTGACCCACGACCTGGACGTGTGCAAGATCACCGTCCAGGACCTGCCCGACGTGCCCGGGGTGGCCCACCGGCTGTTCGGGGTCCTGGCGGAGGCCCACGTGAACGTGGACATGATCGTCCAGACCGCCAGCCGCGGAGGGCGGGCGGACATCTCCTTCACCGTGAGCCGGACAGACGCCCGGGCCGCGGTGGAGGGTGCGGAGCGGGTGGCGCGGGAGCTGGGGGCCAGCAAGGTGGAAAGCGAGGAGGGCGTGGCCAAGGTGTCCGTGGTGGGCGCGGGGATGGTCAGCAACCCGGGGGTGGCGGCCACCATGTTCGGAGCCCTGGCCGCGGAGCAGATCAACATCCAGATGATCAGCACCTCGGAGATCAAGATCTCCTGCGTCATCGACGCCGCCTCCGTGCCGCGGGCGGTCCGGGCCCTGCACCGGGCCTTCAACCTCGAGGAGGACTAGGAGCGCGGCCCGGAAGAACCCTGGGGCCGGGTCTCCCGCAGCGCCACAGCGATTGTTGCTGGTGGTGACGGGCCCGGTCGGTTTCCGCAAATCCGAACGTTCGCCCTACCTTGCCTGGACCCGGACGCGGCGCCGTCGCTAGGATGGGGCCGGGCGGAGACCTGCCCGTCCTGTCGTTCAGGAATCCCGAACAGGGGAGGTGGTGGCGTTGGCGGAGGCGGTCCGGGCGGTCCCCGGGGAGGTGGGCTGGCTGGAGCGGACCTTCCAGCTGCGGGAGCGGGGCACCACGGTGGCCAACGAGGTGCGCGCGGGCCTGGCCACCTTCATGGTCATGGCCTACATCATCTTCGTGAACCCCAGCATCCTGGGGGCGGTGGCAGACCCCACGGGCGCCAAACTCCCCTTCCCCGCGGTGCTCACCGTGACGTGCCTCACCGCGGGGGTCCTCAGCATCCTCATGGGCCTGGCTACCAACTACCCCTTCGCCCTCGCACCGGGCATGGGGCTGAACGCGGTGGTGGCCTTCCAGCTGGTGGGAGCCCTCAAGCTCACCTGGCCCCAGGCCATGTCCGTGATCCTCCTGGAGGGGCTGGTGATCCTGCTGTTGGTCCTCACCCGCTTCCGGGAGGCGGTGATGGACGCCATTCCCCTGTCCCTCAAGCGCGCCATCGGGGTGGGGATCGGCCTGTTCATCGCCATCATCGGGTTCACAAACGGCGGGTTCGTGGCCAAGGGCGAGGCCACGGCCCTGGCCCTGGGGAAGCTGCACACCCTTCCCGTGGTGGTGTTCGTGGTGGGGTTCTTGCTCACGGGGTGGATGCTGGCGCGGCGGGTACGGGGCGCCCTGCTGTACGGGATCCTGCTCACCACCGCGGTGGCCGTGGTGGTCAACGCCCTGTGGGGAGGCGGAAAAGCCTTCGGACCCTCCGCGGTGTTGCCGGAGCGGTGGGTGGGGGCGCCCGCGGGGCTGTGGGGCCCGGACCGCATCTTCGGACGCGTGGACTTCGGGTTTTTCTCCACCCTGGGGGTGGCCACCGCGGTCCTGGTCACGTTCTCCATCATGCTGGCGGACTTCTTCGACACCATGGGCACCGTGGTGGGGATCGGCGCGGAGGCAGGCTTTCTGGACGACCGGGGGAAGCTCCCCCGGATCCGCCAGGTGCTCCTGGTGGACTCCCTGGGCGCGGCCTTCGGCGGGTTCGCCAACAGCAGCAGCAACACCACGTACATCGAGAGCGCCGCAGGGGTGGCCGAGGGCGGCCGCACGGGCCTGGTCTCCGTGGTGGTGGGGGTGCTGTTCTTGCTGTCCATGTTCCTGAACCCCGTGGCGGGGGTCATCCCCAAGGAAGCCACCGCGCCCGCCCTGATCCTCGTGGGCTTCTTCATGATGACGGTGGCCCGCGACATCCCGTGGGGCGACTACGAGGAAGCCATCCCCGCCTTCGTCACCATGCTGGTCATGCCCTTCACGTGGAGCATCACCAACGGGATCGGGGCGGGGTTCATCACTTACACCGCCCTGAAGGTCCTGGCGGGCAAGGCCCGGGAGGTGCACCCCCTCATGGGGCTGGCGGCCGCGGCCTTCGTGGTGTACTTCCTGTTCCCCGCGTGACCAGGTGGCCTGCGGGCTGGTGAGCGTCCTCACCGACTTCGGGCCGGACAGCCGGTACGCGGCGGAGGTGCGCGCGGTGGTGTTGGCTCCGGCGTTCGGCCAGACCCTCACCGTGGTAGACCTCACCCACAGCGTCCGGCGCCACCAGGTGCGGGAGGGCGCGTACCTGCTGCGCTCCGCGGTCCGCAGCTTCCCCCCGGGGACGGTCCACCTGGCGGTGGTGGACCCCGGGGTGGGCACGAGCCGCCGCGGCCTGGCGGTGCGGTCCGGCGGACAGTTCCTCGTGGGCCCGGACAACGGGTTGCTGCTGCCCGCGGCCAGGGTCCTGGGGCAGCCGGAGGTCCGGGAGATCCGCCACCCGGACCTGCGCAGGCCGGCGGTCTCCCCCACCTTCTGGGGCCGGGACGTGTTCGCCCCGTGCGCCCGTTGGCTGGCCTTGGGTTTTCCGTTCGAGGAGGTGGGGCCGCGGGTTCCCGATCCCGTGGAGCTGGAGCTGAGGCCTCCCGAGCGCCTGCCCGGGGCGCTACGGGGAGAGGTGGTGGCCAGGGACGCCTTCGGGAACCTGAGCACCAACATCCCCGGTGCGTGGCTGGAGGACCTGGGTGAGGCGGTGTGGGTGCACGCGGGTGCGCAGGCCTACCGGGCGTCCAAGGTCCGCACGTACGCGGAGGCGGCGGTGGGAGACCTCCTGGTCCTGGAGGGGAGCGATGGATTCGTGGAGGTGGCCGTGCGGGAAGGGGACGCGGGGGAGCGGCTCGGGTTGAGGCCCGGGGACCCCGTAGCCCTCCGGCAGGGCCCGTGACGCCCCCCTCCACCGGCGCGTTACAATGTCCGCAAACCCTCAAGGGGACGACGGCAAGGGCCGAGGAGGGGCCGTGGGCGGAGCGCGGTCTGTGCGAGGGGCGGTGGCGGCAGGGCTCCTGGTGGCGGTGCTGGCCTGGGCGGTGGCCGGAGTCGCCCAGGCGGCGGACGCCTCCCTGGTGTTCCGGGTGGTGGAGCTGTTGCGGGACGAGCACGTGGCCCGTCCCGACCCGGTACACCTGTACCGGGCGGCCCTGGGGGGAGTCCGGGAAGCCTTACAGCGTGCGGGCGTTACCGCTCCGCTTGCGGACCTGTTCGCCCGGGACGAGGAACACGCACGGGAGCAGTTCCAGGCGCGGTTCGACCAGGCGCTGCGGCTCGCGGGCGGCAGACTGACCGAGCGGGAGCTGCAGTTTGCCGCGGCGCGGGCGGCGGCCGCGAGCCTCCGGGACTCCCACACGGGGTTCATCACCCCCGAGCGGCTCGCGGAGATCCGGCGGCAGCAGCAGAACGAGGCCGCCTTCACGGGCATCGGGATCCTCCTGTTGAGCAAGGACGGCAAATTCTACGCGCGGGTGGTGTTCTCGGGCAGCCCCGCCCAGCGGGCAGGGCTACAGCCCTTCGACCGCATCCTGGCCATCGACGGGGTGAGCACGGAGGGCATGACCACGGAGCAGGTCTCCAGCCGAATCCGGGGGCCCCAGGGGACCACGGTGACCCTGACCGTGCGGCGGGCCACGCAACCGACTCCCGTGGTGGTTTCCATCGTCCGGGAGCCCATCGTGGTGCCCTCGGTGGAGTGGTCGGTGCTGGGCGGTCAGGTGGGCTACCTGCGGCTGGGGCAGTTCAACCAGGGCGCCAGCGCCCGGGTGGCCCGGGCCGTGGGGGAGCTGCAGCAGCAGGGGATCCGGGGGCTCGTGCTAGACCTGCGGGGTAACCCGGGTGGGTTCGTGTCCGAGCTGAACCGGGTGGCGGAGGTGTTCCTGCCCAGGGGGCTGGTGGTCTACACCATGGAAAGCCGCGACGAGGGGCGGCGCGCGTACCTGACCCGCACCGGACCGCTGCTGGACCCCTCGGTGCCTGTGGTGGTGCTGGTGGACGACGACACCGCGAGCGCCGCGGAACTCCTGAGCGCGGCGCTGCGGGACCACGGCCGGGCGCCCCTGGTGGGGCTGCGCACCGCAGGAGCGGTGTTGGTGAGCGTCACCTTCCCCTTACCCGGGGGGGCCGGCCTGAGCGTGGCCATCGCCCGCATGCTGACCCCAAGGGGAGAGGAACTGGAGGGCCGGGGCCTGGTCCCGGACGTGGAGGTGGAGTTGACCTCCGCGGACCTGGAAAGGGGTTTCGACAGCCAGCTGGCTGGGGGCACGCAGGAGCTGGCGCGCATCGCCCGGCAGGGCTCGGCGTGGCGGTAGACCACCCGAAACGGGCAGCGACGATTTGGGGAACCCGGTCTCCGTCCGTCCGAGGGGTTTTCCGCGAGTAGGCCGGTGGCTTCCGCCCGCGGACGGCACGTGGAGGTCCGCTTCCGCCTGAGGTCTCCGGAGGAGTTCCAGGAGGAGGTGGAGCGGGTGGGAGGCCGCCTGGTGTCGCAGTACGCCTTCACGGACACCCTCCTGCGCCACCGGCGCCACGGCACGCCCCCGGGGGCGACCCTGCGCGTGCGGCACTACCGCCCCCGGGGCCCCTGTGCTCT
>Ga0197143_1002319_pt1 | contig 14240 bp, 13 predicted proteins | sample GBS70_MetaG_FD_148603 | JGI IMG/M metagenome (GOLD analysis project Ga0197143, IMG submission 148603) | Sediment microbial communities from Great Boiling Springs, Gerlach, Nevada, United States - GBS 70_MetaG | ecosystem: Environmental > Aquatic > Thermal springs > Hot (42-90C) > Sediment...
TCTGACCTCATCCAGGATCGGCCTTACCTGTTCACCAGGTTCGGATTCAAAAGTCTTGATGAGCCTGCCTACCCGCCGTTTGAGGTGAAAGTTGTACGTGGGAAGGCGGCGAAGCCGCACGATAACCTCAACCCCAAAGGCTTTCACCAGGGGTTCAAGCCGGCCGGCCTTCGGCCGGCGCGGGCAAAGCCCGCCGGCTTTAACGTCATGCTCGGATATCCTGGCGCGGCTTCGCCGCTGCTGGCCACTGCCCACATCCAGGGCGATGATAATCCCGTGCTCCTGCCCCCTGATTTTGACCAGGGTCCCATCCAGCCCAAGGACCCTGACCTTGCGCTTTTTAAGCCGGGTTTTAAGCTGCTCGGAGACGGTCCGGACATCCCTCAAGGCGGTTGATTTGCCAATTCCGGCCCCGAACTTGTCAAAGAGCCGGCCGCCTTCGGCGGCGCGGGCGAAGCCCGCTGACCTGGTACTCAAACCCAATGCCCAGGCAACGGCAGCCAGGACGATGAGCCGCTGGCTCTGGTCAGCCCGGGTTACACCGCTCGGATAGTGCCTGAAGGTCCGGTTACACTGGGCGCACTTGTAACGGACGGTGACCACTTGCCTGACCTGGTGGTCCTTCACCGGTTTGGTTGAGTAGCCGTGCCGGTGCAGGTAAATTGAGCGGCAGTGGGGACATTTCTCAGGGCGGCCCTCGGGCTCGGTCTTGACCTGAGGGGGCTTGATGGTCAAAACTTTCATGGGCAGGCGCCTCCCTGGAGGGTTGTTTTTTGGTCTAAAACAAGCTTAAGGGGAGCGCCTGCCCCTCTTCTACTCGCTCATCCCACCATCTATGGGACAGACCCCGTGGAAACTTCAGGTGGAAGCCCGACCCCGTCTTAAGGCACGGCCGGGCAGGGCCCCGGTGTGGCGGCCGGCGTCGATAACCAGCTCGCCGTTGACAATCACGTATTCGATGCCCTCGGCAAACTGCTTCGGCTTTGTCCGGCTCGCCGGGGCCCTTACCTTCTCAGGGTCAAAGACCACAATATCGGCCTTAAAACCGTCCCGCAAAAGCCCCCGGTCGGGCAGTCCCAGCCGCTGGGCCGGAAAGGACGTAAGCTTGCGGATGGCCTCCTCCAGCCGCAAGAAACCCTCCTCCCGGACAAAGGCCGAAAGAATCAGGGGGAAAGTCCCGTAGGTCCGCGGGCTCGGATACTCCCCCAGAAAGACCGAATCGCTCCCCACCATCGAAAGCGGATGGCAGATAAACTTCGGCAGGCTCGGCCCGTCAACCCCGGACGTGACGTAGTTTATCCCCAGGTCCTCCGAAAGTAAAAGCTCACACAGCGCATCCACCACCTCAAGCCCCAGCATCCGGGCAACCTCCGCCGCCGACCTGCCCTCAAAACGGTGGTTTTCGGGCCGCTTAAAGTTGGTAAGCCACATCTCGTCCCAGGACGGCCCCCGGGGCGCAACCTCCTTCCGGAGCCTTGACCGGGCCTCCGGGTCCGCCAGGACGGCCTTCAGCCTTTCGGGTCCGCCCGCGTGGGCCCAGTCGGGAAAGACGATTAAAAGCCGGGTGCTGCTGTAAATGTACGGGTAGCTGTCAAAGGTGATGTCCAGCCCCGATTTGCGCCCGTCTTCGACCAGCCCCAGAAGCCTTTCGGCCCCGCCGGGCGCCCCGACCCGCAGGTAAAAATGGGTGATGTGGACCGGCACACCGCTTCGGCGGCCGATTTGAATGGCCTCTTTAAAGGGGTCCAGAAAGCGGTCGCCCAGCCGGTAGCGGACATGGGTGTGATAAATTCCGCCGAGCCTGGCCGCCTCCTGGCAGAGGGCCGCAAGCTCGTCGGTCTGGGCGTAGCTTCCGGGCGGGTAATCGAGGCCGGTGGAAAGCCCCCAGGCGCCCTCTTCCAGGGCCTCCCGCAGCAGGGCCCGCATGTTGGCCAGCTCGGCTCCGGTTGGGGGCCGGTTCTCCCAGCCCAGGGCGGCAATGCGTAAAGGCGAGTTGCCCACCAGGTAGACGATGTTTACGGCCACCTTCCGGTCGAAGAGGCTTAAGTATTCGGCCACCGTCGACCAGCGGGCCGGAAGCTGGGGGCGGCCGTCGAGGCCCGAATTGAGCTCTAAGAACCGGTCGAAGTCTTCGGAATTGGGGAAGGGCGCGTAGGAGTTTCCGTCGACGCCGATGACCTCGGTGGTAACGCCCTGGCGGACCTTGGGTTCGTGGCGGGGGTCGGCGAAAATCATCAGGCCTGAGTGGGCGTGGAAGTCGATGAACCCCGGGCAGACGACCTTGCCCTGGGCGTCGATGACCCGGCGGGCCTCGACCCCCGGGAGGTCGCCCCGCAGGATGACGACCTTCTCGTCCTTAACGCCCACGGCCCCGTAAAAGCCGGGATTGCCCGAGCCGTCAATGATGAGTCCGCCCCTGATAAGCAGGTCAAGCATCGGTTCACCCCCAAAACAGGTGATCGCCAGCGTTCACGGCTTAAGAATCACCTTACCGAAGTTTTCCCGACCAGTTAGCAGCCGGTGCACAGCCTGCGCCTCCTCCAAGGGATAAATTCCGTGGATTACGGGAGCAAGCACACCGCGACCGACCAGGTCGAGCACCAATTCCACCTCCCGCCGCGTGGCCGAGAATGACCCGATTATCCTTACCTGACGCCGGAAGAGGGAGACCAGGTCCAGCGGCACCACCTCGCCGGCGTGGCCGCCGCAGACGCACAGCCGGCCGTCGGTTGCGAGCAGTCCGAAGCTTTCGGCAAAAATCGGACCGCCCACGTGCTCAAAAACCAGGTCCGGTCCCCGGCCTTCCGTCAGCTCCAGGACCCGGTGGCCCCAACCCGGAAGGTTATAGTTAACCGTCTCGTCGGCCCCCAGCCGCCGGGCCCGCGCCAGCTTCTCTTCGGAGCCGGCCGTCGCGATTACCCGCGCCCCCGCGGCCTTGGCAAGCTGAACCGCCGCCACCCCAATGGTGCTGCCGGCCGCGTTGACCAGGACCGTCTCGCCAACCCTCAGACCGCCCTGGGTGATGAGCATGTGATAGGCCGTCCCGAAGGCGATGGGGACGGCCGCGGCCTGCTCGGGTGTAAGCCCATCCGGAATCGGGATCAAATCCACCGCCGGGGCCGCAATCAGCTCGGCGTAGCCGCCGGGCCGGTTGATCCCGGGCCGGCGGGCCCCCGGGCAGAGGTTATCCCGACCCGTCCGGCAAAGGGAGCACCGGCCGCATGCCCCGATGATCGAAACCAGCACCCGGTCACCTATCCTGAAACCTGATACCCCCGGCCCCAGGGCAATGACGTCCCCGGCCGCCTCCCGACCCAGGATATGGGGCAGACTTACCGGCAGGCGGGAAGTTCCGGCCCGGATATCCAGGTCAAGCCGATTCACCCCGCAGGCCCGGACCCGGACCAGTACCTCGCCCGGGCCCGGCTCCGGGTCGGGAACATCCTCACAGTGGAGCACTTCCGGGCCGCCAAACCGGTGAAGCCTTACCGCCTTCACGGTCGGTGGGTGCCCGAATCCGGCGCCAGACCCACCGGTGCTTCCAGCTCGGCCAGAACTTCGTCGGTCCTGGCCACCCGGCCGAAGAGCCGCTGAAAGTTGAGCAGGGCAAACCGGTGGTACTCCTCTTTGGCCGCGGCACAGGCATCCTCCACCAGAAGGCAGCGGTAGCCCCGGTCGGCGGCGTCCCGCGCCGTGGTGTCGACGCACATGTTGGTGGAGATCCCCACGAAGACCAGGTCGGTGACGCCGAGGGCCCGCAGGGCGGTATCAAGGCCGGTTGATGTGAAGGCCGAGATGGTCGTTTTCCGGAAAACGAGGTCGCCCGGGGCGGGCTTGACCTCATCCAGGATTTCGTGTTCCCGCGTTCCCACTCGGTTATTGGTTGAACGGGCCAGTGCCCGCATGTGGGCCGGCATGTCGGAGAAATCTTCCCGTTCCGCGCCGATTACGAGGTAGACGACCGGCAGACCCTTCCCCCGGAAGAAGGCCAGGAGCCTGCGGATGTTGGGGACCACGATATTCTCGATCCGGTCAAACCGCCACCGGGCCTCCTCAAACCTGCCGGTTTCCATCAGCCGGCGACCCAGGCCGTGGTGACGGCTGCCGGTGGCATACTGCATGTCCACGACGACCAGGGCCGTTCGGGCAGGGTCTAGCCTGAAATCCGTCGTAAAATCGGTGATGTAGTCCCCAAGCGGGCGCTGGAAAGCCTCCGGCGACATAGGTCACCTCCGTTCCCAGGCTTCGGCAATCCCCTGATTGAGGAGGTCCGTAACCAGGCCGATATCCGTAAGTTCCTCCACCCTCAAAATCATCCCCATAACCCTCCGGGCGACGGCCGGCCCGGCGACGGGTTCGACGAGCCCCAGAAACTTGGCCTCGACCTCGGCCCGGTCCACCGCCGCACCCGCCGCCCGGTCGCCGCGCGGGTTTTCCGCAAACCCGGTCAGGACCCGTCCGTCCCGGAGGCGGACCGTTAGCCGGGCCGGACGCCTCGCCGGGACCATCTTCGAAAGCTCCGGGTCGGCCCGCACCTTCACCCTCCGGGCGAGGGCGATAACCTGCGGGTCCCTTATCCGCTCGGGGGCGAAGCCTTCCGGGCCGGTCGAACCGTTGACGATAAGGGTGGCGCAGGCAAACGGGATGGAGAACTTCGCCCCAAGGTAAGTTTCAGGTTCAGGATTCGCCAGCAGGGCCGCCTGCTCCCAGGTGTCGACTTCGACGGCCTCGACCTCTTCAGGGCCGAACCTGTGGGCCGCCCGCAGGGCCTCCAGCGCATCCAGGGCCGGGTGGTTGTAGGCGCAGCAGGCGTGGAACTTAAAGTAATTGCGGGTGATTTGCCAGTCGGACCCGAGCCCTTCGGTTACCTTTTCCGGCCGGAAGGCTTCGCCGGTGGCCTGACGGAAGGTGAGCCCGGGTCCGTCGCCCGGGCCGGTGAAACCGGCGGCGACCAGCTCCACCGCCAGCAGGCCGGTGAGGTTGGCCAGCCCGGCATAGGCGTTCCTCACCGTGGCCCCTTCCAGGGCCGTGCCCCAGGAGGTGGCCAGCGTGAGGCTGCCGGCCACGGAAAGGGCCTCGGCCGTCGACTCCACCGGAAACCCCAGCAGGCGGGCGGCTGCCGCCGCGGCCCCCAGAACTCCCCACGTCCCGTGGGGGTGAACCATCGGCCGGAGGCGTGCAGCCATCCCCACCCTGGCCGCCACCTCGTATCCGACCACGAAGGCGACAAGAACTTCCCGACCCGGAATCCGGCGGGCTTCCGCCAGCGCCAGGGCCGCCGGCAGGACGTGGACGGCCGGGTGGCCGCCGGCAAACCGGTACCCCTCGTCCAGCTCCAGGGCGACCCCGGCGCACCCGTTGACAAAGGCGGCCTCCTTTACCGGCGCCTTAAGCCCGCGACCAAGGATGGTGGCCGTCGCGGGCCCCTGGTGGCCGGTCCAGGCCCGGGCCAGGGCGGCCACCTCCGGCAGGCCGCTTCCGCCTACCGTGACCCCCACCGTGTCCAGCAGGACCAGCTTGGCCTGGCAGGTTACATCGGTTGGCAAATCTTCCCCTCGCGTCTCCACGACCAGGCGTGCCAGCTCGGTAATGTAATCGGCCTTCGGCGCCATGCCCGATACCTCCCCGACTAAAGGCCCAGGTAGGCCCGTCTAACGTGGTCATTGGCCAGCAGCTCGGTCCCCGACCCCTCGAGAACCACCCGGCCGTTTTCCAGAACGTAGCCCCGGTCGGCAACCCGCAGGGCTCGCCGAACGTTCTGCTCCACCAGCAACACCGTGGTGCCGGACTCCCGGATCTGCGAGACCTTCCGGAAGATCTCGGTGACCACATTGGGGGCAAGGCCCAAAGACGGCTCGTCCAGCATCAGGAGCCTCGGCCGGGCCATGAGGGCCCGGCCGATGGCCAGCATCTGCTGCTGGCCACCCGAGAGGGTTCCGGCGGGCTGCCGGGACCGCTCGGCCAGAACTGGAAAGAGCTGGAACACCAGCTTGAGGCTTTCGGCCCGGTACCGCCTGGCTTCGGGAACGTAGGCGCCCAGCTCCAGGTTCTCCAGAACCGTAAGGGAAGGAAAGATCTTCCGACCCTCCGGAACCTGGACGATTCCCAGCCGGACGATAAGGTGGGGGTCGAGGCCGTCGACCCGCCGGCCGTCGAAAAAGACCTGACCGGCCGCAGGCTTTATAAGGCCGGAGATGGCCCGCAGGGTCGTGGTCTTCCCGGCACCGTTGGAGCCCACCAAGGCGACCACCTCACCGGCCCCGACCTGCAGGCTCACGCCGTGCAGGACCTCGACTTCGCCGTAGCCGGCGACGAGCTCCCTGACCTCAAGCAACATCGGCCCCCTCTTCGCCCAGGTAAGCTTCGATAACGCGGGGTGAACTTGCGACCTCGGCCGGGGAGCCCTCAGCGATCTTCTGCCCGTGATGCAGCACAACCACCCGGTCACACAGGGTCATCACCGCCCGCATCACGTGCTCGATGACCAATAGCGTTACGCCCGCGTCCCGGACCCGGCGGAGCAGACCCAGGGCCTCCTCGACCTCCCGGGGCGTTAGCCCCGCCAAGACCTCATCCAGCAGCAGAAGCTCCGGCCCGGTGGCCAGGGCCCGGGCGACCTCCAGTCGCTTGCGGTCGGCGAGGGTGAGCCAGGCCGCCGGCCGGTCCGCCTTCTCCGCCAGCCCGACCCGGACGAGGATGTCCCAGGCGACCCGGGCGGCTTCGGCCTCGGACCGGACCTGGTTGAACGCCCCGACCATGACGTTCTGGAGGGTTGTTAGATCCGAAAATGGCTGAACCAGCTGGAACGTTCGGCCCAGGCCGAGCCGGCAGACCAGGTGGGGCGGCAGACCGTCGATCCGCTGTCCTTTGAAGATGATCCTTCCGGCATCGGGTCGGTAAATGCCGGAGATGAGGTTAAAAAGGGTGGTTTTGCCGGCGCCGTTCGGGCCGATAAGGCCGACAATCTCCCCCGGCCTGACGGCGAAGCTCACGCCGTCGACGGCGACCAGACCCCCGAACCGCTTTGAAACGTTTTCCAGGATAAGCAGTGCCATGGGTTGGGGCCTAGCTCGGCTTTACCAGTTTCCGGACGACCCTGAAAGGCCCATGCCCTTGACGCAGGGTACCGATCATGCCGCTGGGCATGAAGAGCACCACCAGTATAAGGATAACCCCGAATACCATCAGGTCGGCACCCGGGAAGCCGCGGAAGAAGGTCCTGGTCACCTCGCCGAGCAGGACCAGCACCGCCGACCCGACGATGGGGCCCAGGGCGGTACCGGCCCCCCCGATGATGGCAGGCAGCAGGATATCCACCGACATGCCGACCCCAAATACCTGGAACGGCTCGATGTAGTAAAAATACTGGGCGTAAAAGGTGCCGCCGATGCCCGTAAAGAAAGCGCTCAACCCGATGGCCCACATCTTCGCCCGAAAGATGTTAACACCCAGCACCGCCGCCGCCAGCTCATTGGCCCGGATGGCGCGCAACTCATAGCCAAGCCGGTGTCGCTCCAGCGCCACCGTCACCCCGCTCACCAGGGCCAGCAGCCCCAAGGCGACATAGTAATACGGCAGGCGAGTTCCGAACTGAAATAGCAGGGGCTGGTCCCCAACCAGCTGGATAAGAAGGCCCTGGGACCGGCCGACCCAATCCCAGTTGACGAAGACCACCCGGAGGATCTCCGCAAAGGCCAGGGTCGCCAGGGCAAAGTATGCGCCCCGCAAACCCGACCTGAAACAGGCAAGTCCGATAAATAGCCCCAGCAGGGCGCTGAGAGCCCCGGCCGCGACCATCCCGACCCACGGGGAGATCCCGAATTTCACAAACAAAACCGTCGAGGTGTAGGCGCCAAGGCCGAAAAAGGCGGCGTGGCCGAAGGAAAACTGCCCCCCGTAACCGGAAAGGATGTTCCAGCTTGCGGCCAGGTAGGCGAAAAGCAAAATGAGGGTGGCCACCTGAAGCGTATACCGGTTCTGGGTCAGTAGCGGCCCGGCAGCCGCGAAAACTCCCAGGAAGACGATAAGCCCGATAAGGGTGGGCTTGCGCCACGGGTCGACCTGGACCTTCACTGGCGGCTACCCAGCAGCCCCTGCGGGCGCAGAAGGAGGGTGATAATAAAGAGGCCGAAGACGGGCAGCTGGCGGAGGGAACCGGGGAGCAGGGCGCCCAGCCCCTCCACCAGGCCGATGAGGAGCCCGCCGATCAGGGCACCCGGGAATGAACCCAGGCCGCCGAGAACCACGGTGATGAAGGCGGTCAGGAGAAAGGTCTCCCCGACGGCCGGACTCACGTGGAAGAAGGGAAGAACCACCGACCCGGCCACGGCCACCAGAGCGGTTCCAATGCCGAAGGCCAGGGCGTAAATCCGGCGGACGTCGATCCCCACCAAGATCGCCCCCTCCCGCTCCTCGGCCGCCGCCCGCATCGCCTTGCCCAAATCGGTCCGGCGCAGCAACCAGAAAAGGATCCCGGCCAGGGCCAGGGCCGTGAGAAACGCCCCCAGCCTGGGGGCGCTGATGACAACGCCGCCAACCGGGAGGCTCCAGTCGCCGTAGACGGTGCGGATGGACCTCGGGTCGGCCTTAAAGAGGGCCAGGGCAAGGTTCTGCAAAAAGAGGGAGACCCCGAGGGTGACCAGCAGCTGGTCATGCTCCGGGGCATCCAGGATCCGGGAGACGACCAGCCGCTCCACGGCCATACCGACCAGCAAGAAGGCCGGGCCCACGATGAGAATGCTCGGGTAAGGGTCGACGCCGTAAAGGGCAAAGAGCCAGTAGCTTGCGTACATACCGAGCATCATGAAGGTGCCGTGGGCAAAATTGATTACTTTCATCACGCCGAAAATCAGGTTAAGTCCCAGGGCGACCAGGGCGTAAACACCCCCAAGGAGCAGGCCCCCGGCTACCGCCTGGGCGAGGGTCTGCCAGTCCATGGCCCTACCTCAGCCGCTCATCAAGGGGCGGGATGGGAAAGACCGCCCGGGCGGCCGCATATTTTTGGGGGGCTACCGGGGTCACCACCCCCTGCAGAATCTGGAGGAGAAGGGGCTGAGCGTTCTTGTTCTGCCCGGTTTCATCGAACTCGATGGTGTCGCCCGGGACGATAATGTCGGTAAGCTTCGTTTTCGCCAGGGCTTCCCGGATCCGGTCGCGGTCGGTACTGCCCGCTCGCTCCAGGGCATCGATAAGCACATCGGCCGACTGATAACCCTGGGCCGAGTGGTTGGTGAAGGGCTCATTGTATCGCTTTTCGTATGCCTCTTTAACCCGGCGGGCCCGGTCGCTGTTCGGATTCCACCAGTAGTTGCCGTCGATCATGTACTCGGCCAGCTTCGGCTCTTCTTTTACGAAGTTAGGGTTGGAAAGCAACGAGTTGGCCACGCCGACGATGGCTTTGGGGCTTACCCTGAGGTCCCGGAACGTCCGGATCCAGAGGAGGGTGTCGGGGTAGTAGCCGTTCATCAGGATGATATCGGGATTCGCCGCCCGGACCCGGGACGCCTCGGCGGTCACGTCGGTGACCCTGGCCGCATTGTAGGTGATGTCCTCGACCAGCTCGAAGCCGGCATCGCGTAGCGCTGAGAAGGCGGCGGCCGAGATGGTCTGACCCATTTCGGTGTCCTCATGGATGAAGGCTACCCGCCGGTACTGCCCGCCGGCCGCGTCCACCAGCTCCTTGAGCGCCCGGACGGTGAGCCGGCCCATCATCGTCGCGTTGGGCTGCTGGCGGAACGAATATTTAAAACCCCGCTGAAGGATCCGGTCGGAGACGGCCACCGAAATGACGAAGGGAACGCCCTCCCGCTCGGCTACCTGGGTTGTGACAATGGTCACCGCGCTGTGGAAGGCCCCCATGAGGGCCACGCAGCCTTCGCGAATCAGGCGCTCTGTCTCCGACTGGCCGACCTCCGGCTTGCCCTGGGTGTCGGCCTCGATAAGGTTGATTTTGGCACCGCCCAGGGATTTGATGCCCCCAGCCGCATTCGCCTCCTCGATCCTGAGCCGAACGCCCCGGGCCACCAGGTTGCCTTCAAACGCCCCCGCCCCGGTCAGCGGGTGGATGGAGCCGATTTTGATTTCGGTCACTCTGGGCCCGGTCGGCGCCCCCGGCGCGCCGGCCGGGGCGCAGGCGGCCGCCGAAACCGCCAGAAGGCTAAGACCCGCCTTGATGAATTCCCGCCGGCTCGCCAACTGTCTGCATACCCGGGTCATGATCCACACCCTCCTTTCACCAGCCGATTCTACGCCTTGCGCGGCAGGTATATTCCGTAGCCGGGCTTGACCTGCAACCGCCCGTTTTTGAGCAGCGGCTTTCCCCGCAAAAACGAGGCGACCGGCTTGCCCCGAACCTTCCACCCCTCAAAGGAGGTGTAATCCGAGACGGCGTGGAGCTCGGCGGCCGTTATTGTCCACTCGACCTCCGGGTCCAGGATGACGATATCGGCATCGGAGCCCACCGAAAGGGTGCCCTTACGCGGCCAGAGGCCAAACCGCCTGGCGGGGTTCTCACACATAATTTCCACCAGCCGGGGTAGCGTGATCCGCCCCCTTACCACACCCTCGCTGTAAAGCAGGGGCAACATCGTTTCCGTACCGGGCATCCCGAAAGGAATCTTAAAGATATCCTGCCCGGCAGCGCGCTTGGCCGCCACCGTCATGGCCGCGTGGTCGGAACCTACGATCTCGATGAAGCCTGACCTTAAGCCCCACCACATCGCCTCATTGTCGGCCGCGGTCCGCAGCGGCGGCCCGACCTTACTCAAACCCCAGTCTTCCAGCACCTTTTCGTGGGTAAGCAGCAGGTACTGCGGGCACGTCTCGGCATACACCGGCTTACCTTTGGCCTGGGCCTCAACGATCAGCTCCAGGGCTTCCCGGGCACTCAGGTGAACGATGTAGACCGGGCAGCCGGTTAGCTCCGAAAGGACGATGGTGGTGTACACCGAATGGGCCTCGGCCAGATTCGGCCGGGAAGGGTAAAAATATTCCGGGGTGACCTTACCTTCGGCAATAAACTTATCCTCCAGGTAGTCGATCATGTAGCCGTTCTCGCAGTGGAACATGGCCAGGCCGCCCCTGGCGGCAATGACCTCCATGGCCGCCAGCCGGTGGTCGTCGTCCGTCATCCGGCCGCCCCCGGTCTTCCGGTAATCATAGTGAAACTTGAAGGAGGTTACCCCCAGCTCAAAGGCTTCCGGAAGCCTTTTAATATTCTCCATTTCCGGCCTGACGCCGCAGTGGGCGGCGTAATCGGTGTAACACAGCTCCGACGCCTCCTTCAGGAACGCCGATAGGTAGGTGCCGGGGGCCTCGCCGGGATTCCCCCAGACGAAGACGATGATGGTGGTGACGCCGCCGTGGGCGGCCGAAGCGGTGGCCTGCGCAAGGTCGTCCATAAAGGTTACATGTACCGTGGAAAGATACTTGCAGTGGAAGTGCACATCAATGACACCCGGCAGGACATACCTGCCGGCGGCGTCGAACACCTGTGCCGCCTCGGGAGCCGTCCCCGGGGCGTATAGGCCGGCAACCTTTTCGCCCACCACCCCGACGTCGGCCGCAATTACCTTCCCTTCGGTGACTACCTGGCCGCCGCGTATCAACAGATCAAGCATCGGCTTAACCTCCGGTGCAATTTCCGAGGGCGTGGATCCTCCTGTTGTGTATGGGTTCAACAGGGCCTTTGCATAGTCATGTAGAAGTCATTGTGGAAGACAGGCGGGTAGACTGCAGCCCGGTAAGCACGGCCCGTAATGGCCGTCGTCCCGGCCCTGGGCCGGGCGCGGCTCTGCGCAAAGGTCCTGATTAGAGGACAAAGGTGGCGCCCCCGGCCGTCAGCTAGCCGAGCTATTGTTGGCTGGCTGTGGCGGAAGGCTGCGGCGAAACCGCGGCCCACAGGCCGGTTTTGTAATCGAGGCGAGGTCTTGCTGACCTTAGGGGGATTGTTTGCCCAGACTGGCGCCCCCTTCGCCTGCCCATAACGTGCCTTAGGCCCGGTACCGACCCTGAAATGTCAGCTCCCGCGCCTTAGGTATTCGATTTTGACCTCGCCCTGCAAAGCGGCAAGCTCGGGGTCGCCAGTAACCAGAGTCGCCCCCAGACTCCGGGCTGCACCAGCCGCAAAGGCATCGGCATACGCAATCCGGTACCGCATCTTTAGCCGGGCCGCCGCTAAGACCTCAGCCTCCCCGGCCGCAACAACTCCCACGGGCAGCCGCTTCAGCGCCGAAAGGGTCCTTGAGGCTTCGGCCTCGCCCTTAAGCCGCCCAACTATGTAATAGACTTCGCCCAGGTTAATTATTGAGACGAAGAGGTCCACGGCGCCCCGCTCGGCCCCCGTCAGAAGCTCCTTCACCCGCCCGGCCGCAGGCTCTTCCCCCTTGAGCAGGGCCAGCAGCGCCCAGGCGTCAAGGACGAACCTCTCGGCCATCGGCGGCGAGCGGATGCACCAAAAAAGTCTGGGATGGATAAATAAAAGCGGCGGGCCTTATCCTTGAGATACCAGGAAACCAAGGAAGGAGGCCCACCGCCATGCAGGTGAAAGTTACCTGCACCCTTAATCTAACCGATGGCATGGCCGATGTCAGCCGTCTCGAGGAGGCAGTCTTTAAGCTCGGCCTTAAGTTCATGGCCGAGCTTATGGCCAGGGCCCTGGCCGCCCTCGATGAGCAGTCCGAGGAGGTCTGTCCGGACTGCTCAGCTCAGGAGCCGGTCTCGGATGGCACCGCCCTTTACCAACTCAGAACCAGGTTTGGGACCGTCCCCATCAAGCGGCGCCAGTATCGCTGTAAAGGCTGCGGCCGGGCGTTCAGGCCTTTAGACAAGGTGCTTTCAAGGGCCGGACCAGGTCGGGCAACCCAGGGTCTGGCCAAGCTTGCCGTCCTGGCAGCTGCCTCCTGGCCCTTTGGCACAGCCGCCAGGGTCATAAACCAGCTTTGTGGGGCTGAAGTCAGTCCCGAATGGGTAAGGCAAGTGGCCGAATCCGAAGGTAAGGCCCAAGCCGAGCAAACCAGGGAGGTCGCCCGGCCGGGCTGGGGTCGAGCCGCTGACCGAAAGCCGGCAGCTTTTAGTTGAGCTGGACGGCTGCTGGGTGAAAAGCCGGGATAACCCTGAAGGGATGGAGCGCAAGGTTGGGGTTGTAGCCTCGGGTAAAGAACAGACCGGCAAAGAAAGGTTCAAGCTTACGGACCGCAGGTATGCGGCGACCTTTTTGGGGGTTGAGGTTTTCGGCCCGTTAGTTTACGTTGAGGCGGCAAAGCTGGGGATTGAGGGTGCCGAGAAGGTTGTGGTGCTTGGGGATGGGGCCGACTGGATTGACACGGTAGCTTGCCGGTATTTTCCTGGCTCTGAAAGGCGGCTGGACGTCTGGCACCTGCTTAAAAGGTGCCGGGAAGCCGTAAGGGCTGAAAGGCTTGAGCCTGGGGAAGCCGGCAAGCTTATGAGCGAGCTTAGCAAGCTTTTGTGGTGTGGGCAAGTGGGCGAGGCCTTAAGGGTTGTCCGGGCAAGGCTTAAAAGTCAGGTTGGGTTGGAGTTTGCCGGTTATCTTCAAAACCAGCGCAGCTGGATTGTTAACGCCCAGCAGTTAAAAGCTAGGGGCGAGGTTGTCGGCAGTGGGGCGGTCGAGAAGGCAGCTGATATCGTGGTAAGTCGGCGATTCAAGCGGCGTGGGATGAGCTGGAGGCGGGCCGGTGCCGAAGCTATCGTGGCCTTGAGGGCCGACATCCTCAACCGGGCCGCAGCCTGATGACGGCCCCAGGAATTTTTGGTGCATCCGCGGCGAGCTCGGCCCGATGCTCGGCCTCCAGGGCGCCGAGCAGGTCGGCATCCCGGTAGCAACCGTAGAGGGAATCGGCAATGCCTGAGCGGACCGGCTCCAGGACGATGCGGCCGTCCTCAACCCGAACAGATAGGCGCATGCCGGGTACCAGCCCCAAGGCCCGGCGCACTTGCCGGGGGATCACCAGTTGACCCTTGCTCGAAAGTTTGGCAAACATTCCAAATCTTACACTAAGGCATGGAATCGTAAGATGTCAAGGCGATGTGCTCCAGTTCCAAGAGAACCCTTCCGGTGGTAGAGAAAGATAGCGCCACGGGACTTGCTGTAGGGTTCATGGGAGGTGAGCCCTATGAAGAAGTCCGTGGCTCTACGAGGGCGCGCCAAGCTGGCGACGCTCCTTAACAGTCTATGGCACAGTTCGGCCCAGGGGAGAGAGGGGAAGGAACCCGATCCGCGTAAC
>Ga0197143_1002322_pt1 | contig 14227 bp, 16 predicted proteins | sample GBS70_MetaG_FD_148603 | JGI IMG/M metagenome (GOLD analysis project Ga0197143, IMG submission 148603) | Sediment microbial communities from Great Boiling Springs, Gerlach, Nevada, United States - GBS 70_MetaG | ecosystem: Environmental > Aquatic > Thermal springs > Hot (42-90C) > Sediment...
GAGACAAAGAATGTTCAGAAAAGGAAAGGTTTAAGAATTGAGCTCGGACCCTTTACCGATGATGTTGACCTTCTTTTTGAATTTTTAAATGAATTAATATATTTAATGGATGCACGCAAAATGCTTTTTAGTTCCGTAGAAGTCATAGAAGCGGACAGCAGACTGGAGGCTATTTTGAGAGGAGAAGAATATGATCCGGATCGGCACCTGCTATATGAACTTGTCAAGGCTGCTACCTATCACGAAATGGTTTTTGAAAATACTCGAGAGGGCTGGCATGTAAAGGTTATTTTTGATGTTTAGCATTTTAAGGGGGCTGATGGTAGTGTTAGGCGGTAAACTGAAAAAAATCAGTGAAGTTGAATACCTGCTTGAAAAAACATACAAACCCGGTATGAGGGTTGACGGGTTAATCTTTGCGGACGAGGAGCTTCTCGAACTTGCTGTAAAAGATAAGGCTGTTGAACAGGTTGCCAATGTTGCCTTTCTTCCCGGTATCGTTAAAGCCTCAATAGCTATGCCCGACATTCACTGGGGTTATGGTTTTCCAATTGGTGGTGTTGCAGCAACCGATCCTGAAAAGGGTGGAGTTATATCACCGGGCGGGGTTGGATTTGACATAAGCTGCGGCGTAAGGGTAATGCGCACCGGTTTAAACCTTAAGGAGTTTGAGCCATATCTGGATAAGCTGGTTAACGCTCTGGCGGTGAACATTCCCAAAGGAGTGGGGAGTACGGGAAAAGTAAAAACCAGACGCAAAGAACTTGAAGAAATCTGTGTTAAGGGTGCAAAGTGGGCTGTTGAGAAAGGCTACGGCTGGAAAGAAGACCTTGACTATATTGAAGAAAACGGAGCCTATCCCGGGGCGGATCCCTCAAAGGTTTCAGCCAGGGCATACGAAAGAGGCGCTGACCAGCCAGGCACGCTTGGTGCCGGTAACCACTTTCTTGAAGTCCAGGTTGTTGACAAAATTTTCGACTCAAAGGCAGCTGAAGTTTTTGGACTATTTGAGGGTCAGATAGTCGTTATGATTCACTCCGGTTCACGGGGTTTTGGTCATCAGATTTGCACCGATTACCTTAAAGTGATGGACGCTGCAGTTAGAAAATATGGTTTTAATTTACCTGACAGACAACTTGCCTGTGCACCGATTAATTCAAAGGAAGGGCGCGATTATTTGGCTGCAATGGCGTGTGCAGTAAATTACGCCCTTTGCAACCGCGAGATTCTCGGACACTGGGTCCGCTACAGCTTTGAGCAGGTGCTGAGACAGCCTGCTGAAAAGCTCAATATCGAGCTTGTCTATGATGTTTCGCATAACATAGCAAAATTTGAAAAGCACAAAGTAAATGGTCAGGTTAAAACACTGTGCGTTCATCGAAAAGGTGCTACCAGAGCTTTCGGGCCTGGAAGACCGGAAGTTCCAGCAAAATACCGTTCAGTTGGCCAACCTGTCATTATCCCTGGAGACATGGGTAGTGCTTCTTATGTTCTTGTAGGTACTGCTGAGGGCGAGACTAAAGCATTTGCATCCACGTGCCATGGCGCTGGTAGAGTCATGAGCCGTGCTGAGGCAAAACGAAAAGTCAGAGGCTCAGAGCTTAAATCGAGGCTGGAATCACGCGGCATCAGAGTGGTGAGTGGTAGCCTGTCTCTTCTAGCAGAGGAGGCTCCCGAAGCATATAAGGATGTTGATAGAGTAGTCGATATTTGCGAAAGAGCTGGTCTTTCTCGTAAAGTTGCCCGCCTTAAACCGCTGGCAGTTGTCAAGGGATAAGAATTTTTCAGACAAACTTCTTAAGAAAAGCTCTGCAATAATCGATATAAACTAATAGCCGCCGGTGGAAAGGAAGACGGGTTGGAAGAGTTTTCCATCGGTAATTTTTTTGCAAAAAAAGAAGAGATAAAAAAGTTTTACAGCGAAGTTTTCAAAGCTGTTCCCTTTCTTTCTGACCAGGAAGGTGACACGATTATTCTTCATCAGGTCAGGGTTGCTCTGTTAGCGTCCTATCTGGGAGTGGAGATTTTAGAAGCCAACGGGCTACAGATGTTTCTTGCTGGTCTGTTCCATGACTTGGGTGCGATTGGAGCTTCTCTTCATCCAGTTAGAGCTTTTAGTTTGTCAGACTACTTTGCTGATCCCTGGCTTGCCAATCACCCCTTGAGAAGTGCCCAGATTCTTCGAAAAATTAACTGCCTCTGGCCTGCTGCAAATATAGTTGCTGAACACCATGAGTGGTATGACGGTGGAGGTTTTCCGTTTAAAAAGAAGGCTAACGAAATTTTGCCCGAATCTCAGGCGTTAAGAATTGCTGATGCATTTGATACAACTATGCTATTAACAGGAAGAATTGATGAGGCCCTGAAACTCCTGGAAAAAAGATCTTCAAAAGAGTACGATTCCGATCTTTATCTGATTTTCAAACACTTTATTAAGACGAATGACTTTGAGTTTCTCTGGTATGAACCCTGGCTCGCTTTTGAAAAGGCAATGGTCCAGCTGGACAGGATAAAAATCGTTTTTGATGATAGCGATATTTTTGATCTTCTTAGAGCTTTTGACGCAAAAAGATACCCTCATCCTGGACATACAAGAAGAGTTCGCGACCTTGCAGCTCTAGTAAGCGCTGAAATTGGTTATGTGCCCCCTGATTCTCTTATCAGGGCGGCAATTGTGCATGAGATTTACACTGTTTATGAACCCTACAAGGGCAGCTACCTTGGTGGGCTTGAACGTAAGGAGGTAGTGGAGAATTTCGATTTTCTCAATGAAGCTTACAGCGATATTGAAAAAGATCCGTTTATAAGCGAACTTGTTCATGCGCTTTGTTACATCGACCGTAAGCTAAGCCAGTACGAAGACTTCATAAGGAAGGAAGACATCATAGAAATTCTTACCTATCTTAATGGAAGAATAAACCCTGAGGTTGTGCTGGCTATTAACAAAGTGCTTCAGGAGCACAGTGAAAACATTTATGTAAATAAAATAAAGAAAAGAATAGAAAGCTGACTCTTAAAAATATCTTTTGTATTCGAGTATTTCCTTTGCAAAAAGAGCCCTCAGAGTACGGATTGCAATGTGAAGTGTAAAACCAATTAAAAGCGGTATAAAAATGATGACTGCTGGGTCTGTGAATACCTTTAGCATAATTAAATTATAGATGATCCATCCCTTTAAGGTAAAACCTTGAATAGGAATGTGCCACCCTCAATTGTGGTAACAGCCTGAAGCCATCACTTAACCGGGCCACAACTAGAAGGCTTGTTTTAACATCGATAAGGTTACCTGGAGAAACAAAAATTGGCTTAAAATGTCTGTCTTTTCTTTTCATAGCTGCGCCAATTATGGTTCTGGTTTCAATGTCACGTACATAGCTGTAGTAAAATCTGTCAAGCGCATACTTTCTTTTTTCAACGTTTCCGTAAAGCAGCTTTTTGGCCACACCAATGGAAGGAAGCTCTAGGATTACTCCAAGATGACATGCAAGTCCAAAGCCTCGCGGATGAGCTATTCCATGACCTTCACACAATATAAGTTCAACCTCATGCTCAAGCTTTAAAAGCACTTCAAGCAGGGCGGGAATTTCCCTGAAGGCAAGCAGACCAGGAATGTAAGGAAATAATGTTTCTGAAGCTGCCGTCTTTATCTCAATAATGTTGCCGGATTTAAAGTCAAAAACAACGGCTGCTGCATGGCTGAAACCACTCTTTTTATCATAACTTACATCCAGTGCTACAGCCTTATTAATGTTTTTGAGGGAAAGCGGCTGGATTCTGATCAGCTTTTTTAATTCGAGCTGGATCGAAGCAGCCTCAGAAGCGCTCCCGGGAATATCAAATTCTTTAAGAGCCCTTTTAGCTGCATCTGAAAGTTTCATCGGTAGCGCTTAACTATTACAGGAATAAAATCAGATGATTTTAATAATCCGCGGTCAAAACCAAACTTGATGAGAACAAAGCTGAGAGCGAAAGCTAAAAAAGATGTAAGTATGGCTAGTCCTTCTCCTTTAACTCCAGCTGTTTTGCCCAGTAAACTGCCTGCGAGATAGCCTGCAAGAAAGAAAAGTACTGGCAAAAGATAGGAAAGAAAAGCTCCCCACAAAAGCTTTTTTTCTTCAAATTCAACTTCGACCGTATCGCCTACGTTGACGTTAAGTGGATCAACAACCTCGATAATCCTTTCTTTACCCCTTGCAGAACAACCCATTTTACAGCCCGCACAAGCAGATGAAGCAGAAAACCTGACAATGGCTTTACCATTGTGTTTTTCAACAACCTTTCCCACTTCTTTCATGATTATAAGTATAAAAGATGCTGGTTTCCGGAAATAAAGAGAATGCCAATGACAACCAGTAAGACGCCAGCTACCTTGTCTATAATTCCAAGCACCTTTTTAAAGCGGGTAAAGAAATTTAGGAAGTAGGCAAAAAGAAGACCGCTTAGAAAAAGGGGAATAGCTATACCAAGAGAATACGCAAAAAGGTAAAAAGCTCCACGGGCTACGTTTGCAGAGGTGGAAGCAAGCATAATAATTGAGCCTAGAATTGGTCCTGAACAAGGAGACCAGGCAAAACCAAAAACAATTCCAAAAATAAATGCAGACAGGTAGCTTCCCCTTTTTTTAATATCTGGATTGAGGCGCAAAGTGTTTTCGATAAAGCTGAGTTTGAATACGCCCAAAAGGTAAAGACCAAAGGCAAGCATGAGCAAGCCAGCAAGCTTTACCAGGTAGTATTTATATCGGATAAGGAACTGTCCTATAAATGCACCTGTTGCTCCCATGGCCACAAAAATTAAGGTAAATCCAGCAATAAAAACTAAAATTTTTAATGACAGGTTTATAAGTTCATGTGCGGTAAGTCCCTTTTTTAGCTCTTCGATGGAAAAACCGGTTATCAGACTGATATAAACAGGCACTAATGGAAGTACGCAGGGAGTAAAGAAGGTTATCAATCCTGCGGCAAAAGATATCCAAAAACTTAAATTCATTTTTTACAGCTCCTTTTCGGTTAGCATCAATCCAGCGCTCCTGTATCCGTGCGGGTCTATTTCCAGAGTATACCCCATAGGGTATTTTATCAGCTTTGTGATTTGTGACAAGACGTTAACCTGACTCGGTTCCACCTGGACAAGCAATTTTCCCTTAAAAACTCTTAACCTTACGTTTTTAAATCCCCACGAGGCAAGTAAGGACTCTGTTTCTTCCAGGTACTTAAAAAGGGTAGGGTCTACAACCTTGTTTCGGTCGATAAATCTGGTTGCAAGGCAAGTAGTAGCCTCAACATTAACTTTGATACCGAGCTCGTCTTTAAGAAGAATGATCTCGTTCTTGCCGCACCCGTATTCCAGCAGCGGAGACCTAACATCAAATTCTTTAAGTGCCTGCAGGCCCGGTCGGTAATCTTTAAGGTCATCTTTATTGGTCCCATCAACAAGCGCATTACAACCCCGGGTTTCCGAAACCTTTTTCGCATTTATTAAAAGCGATCGCTTGCAGTAATAGCATCTCTTTACCGGATTAACAAGAAATTCTTTTACTGAAAGTTCGTTGGTGTTATCGACCTTGAGCGGAGTTTTAAGGTCAAAAGCAAGCTTTTCAACTTTTAATTTAAATTTATAAGGTCTTATGGGGGAGTCTCCATAAAAAAGGGAAAACTCAAGTCCTGCTTCTTTAAAACAGTGAGCCAGCACGGTAGAATCTAGCCCGCCTGAAACCAGCAGCAATGAATGTTTTCCAGAAAAGGTCGATTTTAGATAGGAAAGAAATTCCTGCAGCATTTAACTCAGATCAAGCATTCTTTCAATTGCTTTGCGTGCGGCAGTTGCTGTTTCAGCATCAACTTCAATAACGTTAGCTGGATTTCTAAGCTGCTCTAAAAGCTTCGACAGGGTGTTTTTCTTCATGTTCGGACAAATTACCCTTTCGTGTAGTGGATAAAATTCTCTGTCGGGATAGGTCCTTTGCAGCCTGAAAAGCATTCCAGTTTCTGTTCCAACGACGAACCGTCGGGCATTAGATACGGCTGGCAGACGAAACATACCTCCGGTTGAAAGGACTTCATCGGCCGCTTCCTGGACTTCTGGAATGCATTCCGGATGAACCATGATAATCGCATCAGGATAAGTCTTTCGAGCGCGCTCAATGTCCGCAACGGTAAAGCGCATGTGGGTAGGGCAAAAACCCTCCCAGATTATTAGCTCTTTTCTGGTTCTTTTGGCTACAAAATAGGCTAAATTTTTATCCGGAACAAAAATAATCTTGTTATCCTTCAAAGACTCAACTACTTTAACAGCGTTTGAACTTGTGCAGCAGATATCAACTTGCGCCTTGACAGCTGCAGAAGTATTTACGTATGCAACTACCGCAAGACCCGGATTTTCTTTTCTAAGGCGGTCAATGTCTTCTGGTTCAATCATATCTGCAAGTGGGCAACCTGCATTGGGATCGGGGACAACGACAGTAGCTTCAGGGTTAAGAATGGCCGCAGTTTCAGCCATAAAATGTACTCCACAGAAAAAGATGTATTTTATTCCTTGAAGAGTTGAAGCCTTCAGCGCAAGCTCAAGCGAATCGCCTACAAAATCTGCCACCAGCTGGATTTCAGGTAGCTGATAATTATGTGCAAGGATTACTGCTCTTAGTTGCTGCTTAAGTCTTGAGATTTCTTCTAATGTCTGGTCATCTATTTTCAGAAAAAAGTCGTTTTTCTGTGCAATGCTTACTACAGCCATCTGGAAATGATGCCTCCCCCGATCACTTCTTCGCCGTCATAAAAAACAGCTGACTGACCCGGTGCTGGAAAAGCGCATTTTTCAGAAAACCATACTTCCGCTTTTCCATTCTGCAACAATTTTACCTTACATTTAACTTCGGGCGAGCGATATCTAACCTTAACCGTGCAGATAAAAGTGGCGCTTTTAGGTGGAACAATAAAGTGAAGCGATTCTACAAGAATTCCATCAGGGTAGAGGTCGCTTTCTTCCCCCAGAATTATTTGGTTGTTTTCAGGATCAATGCCAATAACGTACATCTTTTTTCCCAGGGCAAGACCCAGGCCCTTCCGCTGTCCGACGGTGTAAAAAGCAATGCCATCGTGTTTTCCCACAACCGTTCCATCTTTTAGGACAAAATATCCTGGATTAATTGCCTTCGGGGTAACTTTCCGGAGAAAATCCCGGTAATCTTTTTCAATAAAGCAAACTTCCTGGCTTTCATCTTCAAAACCAATACCTCGAATAATTTCAGACATTTTCTTTTTTATTTCATCTTTACTGAAGAAGCCGTTGGGCAAAAAACATTGTTTGAGCTGGCTTTGTGTAAGCCTGTAAAGGTAGTAGCTCTGGTCCTTGTTTCTATCTTTTACTTTCAGCAGCGAAAAGAAATTCTCAGATGGCCGTATTCTAGCGTAATGACCTGTGGCAGCTATATCAGCCTCCGTTTCTTTAACAAGAGTTAAAAGGTGGGCAAACTTGATTCCCGGGTTGCAGACAATACATGGATTGGGTGTGCTGCCCTTTAGGTAAGTTTCAATGAAAGGCCTGATAACTTCCCTTTCAAAAGCAGCTGACACGTCAACTTCCATGAATGTAATTTCGAGTTCTTTGGCAATTTTTCTTGCCCTTTCAAGATTTTGCTGCTGACGATACAGCGGAAGGTAGGGTGATATTTCAGAAGCTTCTGGAAACAGCTTGAAGAAGACCCCGATTACTTCAATTCCTCTTTGCTTGAAGAAATAAGCGGCAAAGCTTGAATCAACCCCTCCGCTTATAGCAACCACCGCTTTTTTTAGCTTTTGAATCCTGTCATCAACTATTTCAGGCATTCTGGTTTTGGGCTGCTTTTTCCTTGAGCCGGCAGAAAGAACAGGGCGAGCTTACTGTGGGCTGACCGCAACTTTCACATTTTACAAGGTCGCTTACACCTTTTTCCTGCACAAAGATCTTCTTGCTGGCAAGAAAACCCCTGAAAAAACGTAGCTTTGTGCCCGGAGAATGCTCTTCAATTTCATTGAGCGCTTTCTTATATAGCAACGAGGTTGCTCCTTTGGAATAGGGACACTCATCATAGATGTAGTCTATTCCATTAAGAAAGGCAAAAGCGGCGACTTCCCTTTCTGCTCTTTCTGCAAAAGGCTTTACTCTGGCGGCAAAAAAATCGGCAGATGCAGGAAGCTTTGGGTGCTGACGCTGAAGATAACTCAGTTGCCAGTTGAGAAGGTTACCCAGCAGTACACCCGCTTCATCGTCAAGGTTGTGTCCGGTGGCTACACACGAGGAACCTGTTCTTTTAACAAATTCATTCATCAAGTATCGTTTGACAATGCCGCAGGTTGAACAAGCGCTTCTTCCACCCAGACGGTGATAGTCATCTATAGTAAAACCAGCATAATCAGCAATAGAAACAACAGTTAAAGAAAGACCATATTGTTCGGCAAATTTTTCAGTTTTTTCACGGGAAAGGCCAGAGTAGTTTCCTCTCGAAATTCCCAGATCAATATGGAAGCCGTGAGTTCTGTAACCAAGTAGATTGAGCACATACCAGAGTGTCAGGCTGTCCTTGCCACCAGAAACGGCAACCATTATCAAGTCATTTTTGCTGAATAGCCTGTAGCGCTTGATGGTTTCGGAAGTTTTGCTGATAAAAAACTCTTCAAAATGCTTCCGGCATAGGGAAAGATTATATGCTTTAAGCCTGATAACAGCTTTTTGGCCGCATTTTTTACACCTCATAAGCTTTAACCACCGGAAACAACATCAATTAAGGTGACCACGTCTCCGTCTTTAAGCTGATGATCCTCGGTTACAAGTTCGCCTTCAACAGTTATAAGAACGGTCTGGGTATTGATGTTCAGCTTTTTTAACACATCCTTGACTGTGGTAGCGTTTTTTAAGTTCCATTCCTTATCTCTGTAAATGACCTTAACCTCCACAGGCACCGCACCCACTTTTTCGTTTAGTTCTTAATAGTTTAAAACTGAAAGCTTCCAGATCAAAAAATAGGATCTGGTTGTACAGTGGTTTTTCGTCCAGCAGCATTTTTATGGCTACCGTTGCTTCGATAATTCCTGCAAAACCGGGTGTGACTCCGATTACAGGAGGAACTTTTTTGACGGAATCTTTGTCTCCAAAGATACATTCAAAGCAGCTGCTTTGCTGTGGATATACAGCACCTGTAAGTCCCCGCCAGCCTTCAATTGCTGCGTAAACAAAGGGAATCTTAAGTTGAAGGCAAAGCCTGTTTAAAGAAATCCTAGATTCAAGGTTGTCTGTGCAATCCACAATCACATCTGGACCAAATCTTTCAATTGATGAAACGGCATTTTCCAGACGATCGTCAATGGTTTCTATTTTTATTCCAGGGTTTAAGGCTTTAAGACGCAAAGCCGCAGCTTCAACCTTTTTCCTTCCAATATCGTGGTGGGAATAAAGTATTTGCCGGTTAAGGTTACTTATTTCAACGGTCTGATAGTCGATTACCTGTAGGCTACCTATGCCAGCAGCTGCTGTATAATAAAGAAATGCGCTACCCAGTCCACCTGCTCCGATTACAGTTATCTTTGCTTTTAGAAGTCTTTTCTGGTCTGAACTGCCTTGTTTAAAAAGGGGAAGCTGTCGTTCCCAGCGGTTCAGGTCCATTCTTTAAAGGCCCGTTTCGTACTCAAGCTCCATGAGCTTTTGTGTTTCTTTTTCAAGCTCTTCAGGCAGTCCTTCTATTTTAAGGTTCAAGAAACCGCGCACGAGAAGTGAAGTTGCTTGTTCTTCGGTCAGACCGCGGGACATAAGATAAAGAATCTGCTCTTCGGCAATTTTTCCTACGGCTGCTTCGTGAGAAAGTTCCACATTGGCTGCTTTGGCGTCAAGCTCCGGAATTGCAAGTGTGCGTGATGTTGATGAAAGCATTAGTCCTTTACACTCTAGATGTCCCTTGACGTTATCAACCTCAGCTGTGAGGTTGCCGCGCGCAATGATTTCTGAGCTGTCATCTGAAATAACTCTGCTGATGATTTCAGCTCTTGCTCCATCCGCCTTGAGAATGGCTTTCCCTCCGACGTCAAAGCGAGAGTTACCGCGACCATAAATGATGGAGTTAAGCGAGGCTCTTGAATTTTCGCCCGCAAGATAGACTGTTGGGTACATTTGGAGGCTTTGAACTTCCCTGAGGCAAATGTAGTTGTTGATAAAAACTCCTCCCTTTTCCACAATGACACCTGTTCGTGGTCTTACGTGAACCTCCTTGCCCCAGCTGTGAACCATGGTGAAGGTGATCTTTGCGCCTTCTTTGACAAAAAATTCGCTGATACCGATATGCATGGCAGCTGTAAGTTCGTCTTCAGTTGTGCAGCCTGTAATGATGTGTAGTTCGCTACCCGGTTCAGCAATAATTATGTTGTGGACCCTCTGCACAAGGTTTTTTCTCGAAATGTAGAGACAGGCCTGAACCGGATAGATGGTTTTTATTCCTGGAAGGGTCCTGATAAAATACCCATGAGTTCTGTGAAGTGCGGTTACAGCTGTATATTTATCCGCACCCGGGTCAACCGCAGACCACACAAGGTCCTTTAACCACTCGTACTTCTTCAGCGCTGCAGTTGTGGACATAATTTCAATTCCTTCTTGCCTTGGGCGAGCACAAAGAACCCTGGTGTCCTTCTGGAAAAAGGTTCCGCTTCTTCCTTTTTCGCTGGTTATGATTCCAGCATGAAGAGCGCGTTTTTTTGTCTTTTCTGGTAAGGTTTCAAGGCTGAGACTTCCCTCTTCCTCTTCTGCCTGATCCAGCAGAAACCTATCCAGGTCAACATCAGGACCGTAAGCTGGAATCTTTTCCAGAGCCTTTTTTGCTCTTTCAAGTTTTTCTTCCCAGGTTAGCTTTAGCATTTTACACACTCCAAACAGGCTTTGTAACCTTTGTCCTTGATGTCTTTAAGGATCTTAAAAGGATCCCCCTGACAGGCTATCTGTCCGTTGTAAAGGACCACAGCCCGGTCAGCGCGGATAAAGTTTAGGATGTAACCTATATGGGTAATAATAAGTCCGGACCGATCCTTTAAGAGGCTGTTGATTTCCTTACCAAGCAGTTCTACGTTTTCAACATCAACACCGGAGTCAGGTTCGTCAAGAAGAAGAAGATCTGGTTTTAGAGCTGCCATCTGAAGAATTTCAGCCCTCTTCATTTCACCGCCGGAAAACCCGAAATTAACATCCCTTCGAAGAAATTCAGTCATCTTTAGCCTTTTGGCTAAATCCTTAAGTTCATTGCTGTCTGGATTTTTGGCTATCAGGTCGAGAAGATCTTTAAGCTTGACTCCAATAAGCTTTGGTGGATGCTGAAAAGCAATTCCCAATCCAAGCTTTACTCTTTCGTTTACCGGCATGTCATTAATGACACTTCCTTTAAAAAGAATTTCACCTTCGACGATTTTGTAGCCGGGGTAGCCGATGAGGGTGTAAAGAAGAGTAGATTTTCCTGCACCATTTGGTCCGAAAAGGCAGACAACTTCCTTATCAGACACGGTAAGGTTGATATTCTTCAGAATTTTTTTACCCTCGACCTCAACAGTAAGGTTCTTAATTTCAAGTAGAGAACCCATATTTGTTCCTCCATTCTTCAAAACTGATAATTCTCCCTCTTATCTCGCTGCTGTTGCACAAATCGGTGCTCAAGTACCTCTCGCCTGTATCGGGCAGGATGACCACAACATTTTTTCCTTTAAGCTCTTCTTTCATTTTAACAGCTGCTGCCAGAGCAGCTCCTGACGAAATGCCTGCAAAAACTCCATCGGAACCCATAAGTATACGCGCGGTTTTCATAGCTTCATCTGAACTTACGGTTACCACCCTGTCAATCACCGTTAAGTCAAGTGTTTCAGGTATGAATCCGGGCCCTATGCCCTGAATTAAATGAATTCCCGAGCGACCCTTGGTTATTACAGGCGACTCTTCAGGCTCAAGTGTAATTATCATTATTGAAGGGTTCCTCTCTTTTAGGTAGCGGGCAACGCCAGTCACAGTTCCACCCGTGCCGTAACCTGCGACAAAGGCGTCAACCTTTCCATCGGTTTGTTTCCAGATTTCCGGACCGGTGGTGCGATAGTGATATTCAGGGTTTGCAGGATTACTGAACTGTCCCGGAATATAGGCTGAGGTTTTTGCTGCTATGAATTCAGCTGCTTTGACCGCACCTTGTATACCCTCTTCTTTAGGAGTTAAGACTACTTCTGCTCCCAGGTAAGCAAGAAGCTTTTTCCTTTCTTCTGACACTGATTCAGGCATGGTAACAATCATTTTAAACCCATAAAGAATCGAAAGAAATGCAAGACCAATGCCTGTGTTGCCGCTGGTTGCTTCGACCCATATCCTATCACGGTTATGTTCCGGGTTATCCTGACTTAAAAGACCTCGATCAATTGCATCTTTAACCAGTGCGAGTGCAAGCCTGTCTTTAACGCTGCCCATGGGATTGAACATTTCAAGCTTACCGAAGAGTACAAAATCAAGCTCAAAATCTTTTTCAAAACCCTTGAGCCTGACAAGCGGCGTATTTCCAATAAGTTCAACCAGGCTTAACTGTTTCATTTTTAAATCCTGAGTGCAATAGAACGAGTTGGGCAAGTCTGAATACAATTTTCGCACAGAATGCATTTTTCTTTGTCAAATTGGATATGCCAGTCACTATCAAGATATAGGGCTGAAGTCGGGCACACGCCGGTGCAGAGTCCGCACTCCATGCATCTTTCCTGATCCAGGATAATGTCCTGGGCAAGAAATTGGACCCTGATTCCTTGTTTACTGAGAAATTCAACGGCTTTATTAAACTCTTCTTTTTTTCCGCGAATTTCTGCAACGAGAACGCCGGTTTCGCCTTGTTCAATCTTAGCGTAAATAATATTGATGACAAGGTTGTAATCCTTAACCAGATGATAAGTAATGGGTTTTGTGACGGTTTTAGGAGGAAACGTAAGGACTACTTTCTTTTTCACCTTTACTCAGCCCCCTCTCTATAAGGAGTAAAAGGCCTGAAGACAGAGTCTTTAGGAAGTGGGGCGACGGGTTCCGTCAGGTTAAACCTTCCTTCTTTAATCCAGCTTTTAAGCTGCTCGGCAATTTCCCGCGACCTAGCATAAGAAGTCAGGGGGGCTGTTTTTACCTTCTTGCCGTTTATTTCTACTTCACCTGATCTTAGCTCTGCGTATGTTACCTCTTTTATAATGGGACGGGAATTTGATGGAACAGCATAATCAAGAATTATTGTTTTTAATTCGGAATCTGAAAGCCCTGCTTTGTGGGCTACGTCCTCGTCAAGTACCGGAATGGGTATTCCGACTCCGACGAAAAGCGAACATCCATAGCCTGTGTAGGTAGCGGCTCTTATGTATCTTGTGCTCATTTCCTTAAGGTTACCAATAAGTGCCAGGGTACCGGCGGGCCCAACAGGTACTCCGTTTTCGTCTCTTTTTCGTGTGGGATTATGCTGTGTTCCCTGCCAGACGATATATCCGACGGTTCCACCAAGGAAAATTCTTGTACCAATGCCAATGGTTCTGTATTCAGGATCTTTAAGCAGCGGAGAAAGTTGAGCTGCCGTGGAATAGGTTACATTTCCAAAGTTGGGAAGCAAAATACCCATGTATGTTTTAAGCGTCCGATTTGAAGAATTAGTAGCAGCAGCATAGTTCTGGTAGGCGTTGCGGGGATTGTAAAGATAAGCTTCGTTAATGGTGTCCTTAGTTATAAAAGCTTCTATTTCAGTTCCCGGATAGCAGTCTGTTGGCCATTTATTGTAAGCAGCCAGTCGAATAGGCTTGCCGGCAATAAGGTCTTCAATTACGTGAGCTCCTCCGTACTCAATTCCCCTGTCTTCAGATGGTTGGGTGGCACCGATATAAACATCGCAGGCTGCAAGACCTCCGTAAGCTACAACTTCGTTCAGGTAAACTTCAAAGAATTTCATGGGTGGATTGGTGTGTCCGAAATTAAGAAAAGCTCCTGAGGAGCACATTGGTCCGAAAGTTCCGGTGGTGACGACATCCACCTTTTGAGCGGCTTTTTTAGCTCCTTCGTTTTTAACAATTTCAACCATTTCCTCGGCGGTAACTACAACAGCCTCGCCTTTTTTAATCTTTTCGTTAATTTCTGCTATGGTTTTTTGAGCCAAAGAAGGACCCTCCCTTCCTTTAAGTTTTTTTGGAAAACCTTAATTGGGAGAGTCCTACATTCGGGGTGTGCCGCC
>Ga0197143_1002323_pt1 | contig 14225 bp, 9 predicted proteins | sample GBS70_MetaG_FD_148603 | JGI IMG/M metagenome (GOLD analysis project Ga0197143, IMG submission 148603) | Sediment microbial communities from Great Boiling Springs, Gerlach, Nevada, United States - GBS 70_MetaG | ecosystem: Environmental > Aquatic > Thermal springs > Hot (42-90C) > Sediment...
CGGCGGTGTCCCACCTAATACCTCTATATTCACCATACCATTCATTGAACCATAACATGTCTCTTCACTAACAAATTTTACTATAGATATTGGTGGTGGCGACTCTAATGCAAATGGCATTGTCATGCCCATTATACACCCACCTGCATCTGAAACAGTCACAGAATAAATACCTGCTCCTAAATTATAAATTGTATCATTATTATTACCATATGGATACCAAGAATATGAATATGGAGGTATTCCTCCAGAAACTGAAATAGCAATCCATCCATCATTCAAACCATAACAAGAAGGATTTTTATAATTTAATAGAGAAACTTGCATGCCCCCTAAATCATTAATAACAAAATTTCCTACAGAGGAACATCCTGCCATATCAGTAACAGTAACACTATAAATACCTGGAGAAAGAAAATTTATCTCTTGTCCAGAATAATTTGATGGATTCCAACTATAAAAATATGGTGGTGTCCCTCCTGTTGGGTTTAAAGATATTCTACCATTATTTAGGCCACAATAAGCATGAAAAATACTTACATTTAAATTTATTCCATCAGGTTGTGTAATAGTGATAGATTGTTGTATAGAACAACCATTAGCATCAACAACTGTAACATAATAATTACCTGCACTTAAACCACTAATGTGTTGAGTAGTAAAACCACCAGGCATCCAAAAATAACTATAAGGAGGAATACCTCCACTAGGGCTTACTGTAATTGTTCCATCACTATAACCATAACAACTTACATCTTGTTTATTTAAATTAATAGATAATGGGGTTTGTGGTTGATTAATAAAAAAATTAACAGAGCTTGTACAATTATTAGCATCTGTTACAGTAACATAATAATTTCCACTATACAATCCTACAGCAATATTAGATGAGCTAACATTAGGTGACCAGGAATAAGTATAGGGACTTGTTCCTCCATTTACCATAACACTTGCACTACCTGTATTAGCACCATAGCATAAGACATCTTGTTTAGAAACATTTAATACTAATGGTTCTGGTTGATTAATTGTTATCATATTTACTTTTTGACACCCATTATAATCTAGGACAGTAACAATATAGTTTCCTGCTACAAGGTTTGTTGCTATATTACTATTCCCACCATAAGGAGACCACACATATGTATAAGGAGGTACTCCTCCCGAAACATTAACCATAGCTGAACCATCAGAACCTCCATGACATTTTACATCTGTTTTTTCTATTGACACTTGAATTGGTGATGGATTTTGTAAGGTAAAGCTTATTGAAGAAGTACATTGATTTTGATCATAAACAGTAACCGTATACATACCTGCATTCAAACCAACTGCTATATTTGATGTACTAGAATTATTTGTCCATTGATAATTATAAGGTGGTATTCCTCCAGTAACTGATATCATAGCATAACCTGTATTTTCATTATAACATTTAGGATCTTTTAATTCTTGTATTGTAATATTTAATTGAGGAGGAGAATTAATAGTAACTTGAGTAGAAGTTTGACAACCTAAAGCATCAATAACTGTCACAGAATATGTACCAGCAGACACATTAGATATTGTTGGGCCAATAATATTATTAGACCAAATATATGAATATCCTGGATTTCCACCTATTGCAGATACATTTGCAAAACCATCAGATTGTCCATAACAAGAAACATCTGAAACACTAACAACATATAAAGACAATGGTAATGGTTGTTGTATAGTTATACTTGCTGAAGCAGTGCACCCATATTTATCTGTAACAGTCACTTTATAATCACCCGCACTTAAATTAGTAGCAATTGAATCCATTATAGGAGGTTCAGTATTCCATAAATAAGTAAATGGAGCATTTCCTTCATTTACAGTTACTATAGCCATTCCATTTGAATAACCATAACAAGTTACATTTGTAATATTTGTTTCTAAAGTGCCTTGAAAATCAACAAAATTAATAACTATTGTATCAATAGCTGGTGGGCAACCTCCATTTCCTGTAGTTGTTAAGTATAATGTTATAGTTCCATTTTGTAATTCTTGAAAAGTAGGATAATATGTAGCATTTAAGCTTGAATTAGAGGGCAAAAATGTACCATTTCCTCCAGACCAAATACCACCTGTAGCAACAGATACTTGTCCATTTAAATTAATAACAGGGTCTGTTATACATAATGTTTGATCTGGTCCGGCATTTGCAGTAATTGGAGCTGGGGCAACCACTACATTAGTTGAAGCAACTTTTGGAGGACAACCTGTTGTATCAGTAACCCAAACAGCATAAAATCCTGGTCCTACAGTAATTGATTGAGATGTACTTCCATTATTCCACAAAAAAGAATAAGGAGGATAGCCCCCAGAAACTTCAACAGTTAAAGTGACACTTGTATCTCCATAACATATAACTGGATTTTCTGGTAATATGCTTATGCTTGGAGATTCTAATATTTTAATATGAAAGGTATACCAATATCCACATTGAGGATATAAAGGTGGGTAAATATAACATTTAATAACACTATCCTTATACATTTGTGGATTAATAATAATACTTTGCGTTGTATCACCTGTAGACCACAAATAAGCCATACCATATTCAGGATTAGGAACTTGCAATAAAGCTGAAGTAGTTGTTTCACAATAAGTATGATACTGAGGAGTAATAGTAAAAGAAGATGGACAAATAAAATCTATATACCCATATCCAAAGTGACCTCCTTTAGAACAATCAGCTGAAGTAACAATTATAGAAATAACTTGACCTACATAATTTATTAAATTTATTCCTTGAGTTGTCCAACTTTTATATCTAACATTTCCTATTGTACCAAAACCAGGTAAATTTGGACCTGCAACATAATGCCTATAACCACATTGTATTGGATTTCCTTGAGCATCTACTATTAAAACATCAAAATATGGCTGCTCTTCGGGGGTATGACCAGGATCTTGGAGGACAACAGCATACTTGTATATTAAAATTGAATCATAAGGCTGAACAATAAAAGTATAAATAATTCTTTCTGCTTGTTTATGTACATTATTATTACCTATTCTTGCAGAAAAATTACCTCCACCTGGAGCTACTCTTGGAAATCCACCATAAGGATCTATTCCTCCAGACATTATTTCATGCCTATTTGGCACTGGATCGGTACCACTCCAATTACCTGCCGGATATCCATTATTAATACCAACCTGACACACCCAATTCGTAAAATTACCATCCTCAAAATCTAAATTAAAACATAAACTACCTTTACTACCTCCTTTCTTTTCTGAATATTTCTTTATTAGCCTTTCAGAGGTATTTTTTATATATTCCTTTGTCCATTCCTCAACTATTAAACTGTCTTTTCTGTTAAAACTTATTATTACACCTTCTCCTAAGCCATCTTCATTAGAAATGTTACCTAAAATTTCTATTTCTCCTAATTCATTTTCCAACAATAATTTATCACAATTATGCTGACCTTTTAATTCTAAAAATAAACCTATAGAAAAAAAAACTACTATTAACAATATGTTTAAAAAATTTATCATCTTACTTTTTCACATAAATCCAATAAAATCCAATACTTATTTTTTTATATTTACGTTTTTTTTAAAAAAATGTTCCATTAATAAATAATTATTTCAAAATTAATTTACCTCTATTAAACAAGGAAACACTAATTTCTAACGGATTACCATATATAATCAAATTTCCGACCTTATAAATATTAGCCAGCAACTTATTAGTAACACATATAATTATATCTCCAGTAGATTTATGTGTCACTTCTGAATTTTTTGTTTTAAAATTTTCACCCCAAAAATACGCATTACCATTGACCCAAATATAACTATTTTCTGCATAACCACACACATAAGTATCTCCTGTTCCAGCATGTAACGAATAACAAAATACGTTTGTTTTAACTTTAAGCTCTACATATGATACATAATCGTAATTATTCATTAAAAAGTCATTTACTATTATTGTATCAACACAATAAAAATTATTGCTACTATAAAGATTAACTTTTCTTAAATAAGGACAATAAATATCTATCACTGGCTTTTTATATTCTCTTAAATACTTACATTTATTCTTATCGTTAATAATTAGTGTTTTATTTTCTACTTTAATTTCAAAAAATTTTAAGTTATTTTTACCATCCCTAATTTTTACTTGATAATCTGACGAATTATGCCAATAAACTTCAAAAAAGCCATTTATTGTTATACATTCAAAGGTATCTAAAATAAATACTTTTTCTTCTAATTTACCAGAACTATGAAAACACGAAGAATCATAAAAGTTACAAGAAAAATTTAATAAATTTATTAAAATAAATAATTTTATTAAGTTTGTTTTATTCTCCATAACAGTTCAAATTTAAAGAAAATTATAAGATGAAAAAAAAACACAAAAGAAAAATAAAATTAATCATTCTTACTACTCTATTTTTATTCACACTAATTTTATTAATTGTCTTGCTTAAGTTTTATTATTATTCTTTTATTAACAATGTAAAAATCATAAAGGATTCTGAATATATATATATTCCAACGGGTAGTACATATGAAGATGTTTTAAAAATTTTAACCGAAAATAAAATATTAAAAGATGTAATAAGCTTTGAAATATTAGCAGAATTAAAAGGTTATAAAAAAAACGTAAAGCCTGGAAGATATAAGATAAAAAGAGGAATGAATACTAATAAAATAATTAATCTTCTTAAATATGGCTTACAAGAACCTGTATCAATAAAAATAAGTTCATTTATAAATCCCAAATATTTAAGCAAATATTTAGGTAAAAATCTTGAATTAAATGAACAAGTAATTTATAATACTTTAAAGAATGAAGAATATGCAAAAAAATTTGGATTTACTTCTGAAAATTTTTGGAGTATGTTTTTAACAGGAAATTATTCTATAATATGGAATATCAGTTTAGACAGTTTATTTTTATTTTTTTATACTGAGTATAAAAAGTTTTGGAATGAAGAAAGAAAGAAAAAATTAGAAAAATTAAAATTAACAGATAAAGAGGTAATAATTTTAGCTTCTATTGTTCAATTAGAAACAAGTAAGTTTGACGAAATGCCAAGGATAGCTGGTGTTTATTATAATAGGTTAAAAAAAAATATGCTACTACAAGCAGATCCTACTATTATTGCAGCCTTAGGACATATTTCTATTAAACGAATTACAAAAGAACATCTTTCTATCGATTCAAAATATAACACATATAAAAATAAAGGCTTACCACCCGGCCCTATTTGTTTACCTAATAGAAAAGTTATAGATGCAGTTTTAAATTTAGAATTTCATAATTTTTTGTATTTTTGTGCTAAAACGGATGGTAGTGGATACCATGTTTTTGCTGAAAATTATTATGAACATTTAAAAAATGCTAAAAAATATTGGAAAAAATTAAATGAATTAAATATAAAATAAAATAAATACATGACAACAATAAAATTTGGAACAGATGGGTGGCGAGGTATAATTGGCAAGGAATTTACAACAGAAAACTTAATTAGAATATCTCAAGCTACAATTAAATGGTTAATAAATAAAACAAAAAATCCAAAAGTTGTTATTGCTTATGATTATAGGTTTAATGGTAAACTTTTTTCTGAAACCATAGCAAAAATATTTGCAAACAATAATATAAAAGTGTTTTATAACCCATACCCAACATCTACACCTGCTTTATCTAATGGTGTTATATTTTTTAAAGCAGATTTAGGTATAATGGTTACTGCCAGCCATAATCCTCCAGAATACAGTGGATACAAACTAAAAGGGAATTATGGAGGACCTTTATTAGAAGAAAACTTAAAAGAAATAGAAGTACTTATCCCTCAATCATCTGATATTAATATTGATACCATTAAATTGAATGATTTAATTAATAAAGGATTAATTGAATATGTTGATTTAGACACAATTTACATTAACAGATTAAAAGATAATTTTGATTTAAAAAAAATTAACAATTGGACAAAGCAAATAGCCTTTAATGCTATGTTTGGCTCTGCTCAAAACTTTATTAAAAAACTATTCCCAAACCATATACACTTTAATTGTACTTCAGATCCGTACTTTAATCATGTACCTCCCGAACCTATTCAAAAAAACATAACTGATTTTATAGAATTTATTAAGAAAAATAATGTTTTTATTGGCTTAATATTTGATGGTGATGCAGACCGTATTGCCTTGGTTGATTCTAACGGCAATTATATTGACTCCCATAATATACTCTTATTTTTAATTTACTATTTGGCTCATTACAAAAATTTAAAAGGTAAAGTTGTCACGGGCTTTTCTTCTTCATCTAAAATAGCTAAACTTTGCAAAATTTATTCTTTACCTTTAGAACACGTAAAAATAGGTTTTAAAGAAATTTGCAAAATAGCTCTTAAAGAGGACATATTAGTTGGTGGAGAAGAATCTGGAGGAATAACTATTAAAGGTAATATACCAGAAAGAGACGGCATATGGATTGGCCTAACTATATTAGATGCCTTAATATCTCAAAATAAAAACATTAACCACTTCTTAAACGAGATTTATGATTTAGTTGGTAAATTTTACTATTCACGAGTAGATATTCACATTGATGATTCTAAAAGAAGATTAATAAATGAATTTTTAAAAAACAAAAATCTTTCTCATATAAATAATGAAAAAATTTCTAAAATAGAAACTTTAGATGGTACAAAATTTTATCTTAACGATGAGGAATGGGTATTAATTAGACTTTCTGGTACTGAATCTTTAGTTAGAATTTATTCTGAAGCTAATTCACTAGCAAAATTGCAAAATATTATTTCTTTTACCACTAACATAATAGAAAATCTAAAATAACTTTTTAATCTTTAGTTTAATTTTAAAAAATGGATAAAAAAGGAATAGTTTTAAAGGTAGCTGGCAAACATTATACAATTTTAACAGAAGACAACAAGATAGTGACCTGTACCCTATCAGGAAAATTAAGACTAAAAGACTTTCAAAATACTAATCCTATTGTTGTTGGTGACTACGTTGGATATGAAGTTAATTCAGATAATACTGGAGTAATTAATCATTTATTCGATAGAAAAAATTACCTAATTAGAAAATCTGTAAAGCTTTCTAATCCTTATCAAATAATTGCAGCTAACATAGATTATGTTTATATCATATTCACTTTAATAGATCCCATTGGAAAATTAGAATTTCTTGACAGAATATTAGTTACTTGCGAAGCATACCGACTACAAGCAAGAATAATCCTTAATAAAATTGACTTATATGACAAAATAAAAGATAGTATAATAGAATTTGAAGAAATATATAAAAAAGCTGGCTATAAAGTAATCAAAACTTCTATTTACATGCCAGAAACAATTGAATACTTAAAAGAATTACTTAAAGATAAAATAAATCTTTTGGTAGGTTTTTCTGGTGTAGGTAAATCCAGTTTAATAAAAACTTTAATCCCAAACATAAATATTAAGATTTTGGAAATTTCTAGGTACCATAGACAAGGCCAACATGCAACTACATTTTCAGAAATGTACTTATTACCTTTTGGAGGTTTTATTATTGATACACCAGGTATAAGAAGTTTTGGTTTTTATGATATTAAAAAAAATGAACTTTTTCACTTCTTCCCTGAAATATTAAAGGCTGCTAAAAATTGTAAATATCATAACTGTACCCATACTACAGAACCAGACTGTGCAGTAATTAAAGCAGTAGAAAATAATGAAATTAGTCCTTTTCGTTTCAGAAATTATTTGAGTATGTATTATGATGAAGAAAAAAAATACAGATAACAAAAATTTTTTATTTAATATTGATAAAGTTTAAATTTTTATATAACTTTAAGTTAAAAAAATGAAATTTCTATCTTTTCAAGAAAAAATTCAACAAGGAATACCAAACTACTTACCAGAAAAGAAAGAACTTGATCCAAGCATAAATAGGGCACCTAAAAGAAAACATAATCTTTCTATAGAAGAAAAAAAACTTGCAATAAGAAATGCATTAAGATATTTTCCTAAAGAATTTCACGAAATATTAGCAAAAGAATTTTATGAAGAATTAGAAGAATTTGGTCATATTTATATGTATAGATACATTCCAGATTATGAGATGTTTGCAAGACCAATAAATGAATATCCTGCAAAATGTATATCAGCTGCAGCTATAATGCACATGATTCAAAATAATCTTGATCCAGAAGTAGCTCAACATCCCTATGAATTAATCACATATGGAGGTAATGGTTCTGTTTTTCAAAACTGGGCCCAATACTTACTTACAATGAAATATCTTAGTATTTTAGAAGAAGATCAAACTTTAGTTATTTATTCTGGACATCCACTTGGTATTTTCCCTTCTAATAAAAGAGCTCCAAGAGTAATCATAACTAATGGAATGGTCATTCCAAACTATTCAAGTAAAGAACATTACGAAAAATTTTATGCGCTTGGAGTTACACAATATGGTCAAATGACAGCCGGTTCCTATATGTATATAGGTCCACAAGGTATTGTACATGGTACTACAATTACAATATTAAATGCAGCAAGATTAAAAACAAAAAAACAACAAAGTGAATTTCCTGGAATGTTATTTGTTTCTAGTGGTTTAGGAGGTATGTCTGGTGCTCAAGCTAAAGCTGCCACCATAGCTGGCATGGTTGGAGTAATTGCTGAAGTTAATATTAAACCCATTAATATTAGATACAAACAAGGTTGGGTTAATGAAGTTTATAATAATTTAGATAAACTAATAAAAAGAATAAAAGAAGCTGTAGAAAAAAAAGAAGCAATTTCTCTTGCATACCATGGAAATGTTGTAGATTTATGGGAAAAATTAATTGAAGAAAACATTAATGTTGACATTGGTAGTGATCAAACTTCTTTGCATAACCCTTTTAATGGTGGTTATTATCCAGTAGGTCTTACATTCGAAGAAGCAAATGAATTAATGGTTAAAAATCCTTCCTTATTTAAGGAGAAAGTTTATGAATCTCTTAGAAGACAAGTGAAAGCTATTAACATTTTATCAAGTAGGGGAATGTATTTTTTTGATTATGGCAATGCATTTCTTTTAGAAGCCAGTAGAGCTGGTGCTGATATTTTAAACGCAGATGGTTCTTTTAAGTACCCATCTTATGTACAAGATATTATGGGGCCTTTATGTTTTGATTATGGTTTTGGCCCATTTAGATGGATTTGCACATCAGCTAATGAAGATGACCTAAAAATAACAGATGAAATAGCTGGTGAAATTTTAGATAAACTTGCTACAACTGCACCATCAGAAATAAAACAACAATTAAATGATAATATTAAATGGATAAAAGAAGCACAAAAATATAATTTAGTTGTAGGTAGTAAAGCTAGGATCCTTTATTCAAATGCTGAAGGTAGGATACTAATCAGCAAAGCATTTAACGATGCCATTAGGAAAAAATATATAAAAGCACCAATAGTTTTAGGTAGAGACCATCATGATGTTTCAGGTACAGATTCACCATATCGTGAAACATCTAACATATATGATGGCTCAAAATTCACGGCAGACATGGCTGTCCATACATTTGTAGGTAATGCTATTAGAGGTGCTACTTGGGTTGCATTACATAATGGAGGTGGTGTAGGTTGGGGCGAATCAATAAATGGAGGATTCGGCTTAGTATTAGATGGATCTATAGAAGCTGATATTAATATTGAAGAAATGCTATTTTGGGACGTATGTAACGGAATAGCAAGAAGAGCTTGGGCAGGCAACCCAAACGCTCTCCAAACAATTAAATACATCCTTGATAAACATAAAAATTTAATATTTACCATGCCAAATTTTATCGATTCTGAACTCCTAAATTCACTGATAAACAAATAATAATTATGAAAACCAAAAATCTTATATCTTATTTAAAAAATAACTTCTTCTCTATCCTTTTAATTCTCCTATTTTCATTCTTATACCAATGCCAGAAAAATGATTACATAACAATTAGCGGATTTACCCAAGGAACAACTTTTAAAATAAAATATTTACCAGAAATAGATACTATACCAATAAAAGTAATCTATTCTGAATTAAATAAAATTGATTCTATTTTTTCTCTTTTTCAACCTAATTCAATAATAAATAGAATTAACAATAATGACACTTCAGTGAAACTTTGTAATTATTTTTTAGAAGCATTTAAGATAGCAAAAAAGATATATTACTTAACTGATGGGTATTATGATCCAACAGTTACTCCTATATTAGAAAATTTTAATTTCATACCTAAACATAACTTAATAACAAATCCTAAAACATATGATTCTTTAAAAGAATTTATTGGTTTTGATAAAGTTAAAATAATTAATAACAAAATACTTAAACCTAAGAATGTTAAATTAGATTTTAACGGAATAATTCAAGGATATACGGTAGACAGATTAGCATTTCTTTTAGAATCATATGGAATACGAAACTATATAATTGAAATTGGAGGAGAAATAAAAATGAAAGGTTTAAATGAAAAAAAAGAAAAATGGAAAATAGGGATAGAAAAACCCACAGAAAAATCAAATATATTTAACCGTGAAATAATAGATGTTTTAGAACTAACAAATTGTGCTGTATCTACAAGTGGCACTTATAGACAATATATAGAAAAAGATGGTAAAAAATTATCACATATTATAAATCCTTATTCTGCTTCATGTGTATATTCAGAATTCTTAAGTGCAACAATAATTACAAGTAGCTGTGCAGAAGCAGATGGTATAGCTACTGCACTTATCGCAATGGGTATATATAGAGCTAAAAACTTTTTATACGAAAACCCAAAATATAAAGGCTATTTAATCTACTTTGATGATTATGGAAGACTTAAAACATGGAAATCTTTTAAATATCTTAATCTATGACATTCCTTATGACTATACTCTTCTTTATTTTTAATTATAAAACTTCTCTACCACAAAATACACCAGAAACCATTGCTGATTCTTTCTTCTTCTACTTTCAAACTAAAAATATAGAATATGCTATAAAGTATATTTTTTCTACTAATAAATATTTATTACATTCCCACGAAATTATTAATACTATTAAACAAAAATTTGAGAAAGCTTTACCAATATTAGGCAAATATCATAGATACGAACTCTATTTAAAAAAAACAATAACTCCTAATTTAGTACAATTAGGTTATTTAATGATTTTTGATAGACAACCAATAAAAATTACCTTCTTACTCTATAAACCAAAAGAAAAATGGCAAGTTCAAGATATGAAATTCGATGATAAAATAGATGATATACTTGAAGAAACAAAAAATAAAATCTCTTACTAATGCAATTTGAATTCTTAAATAAAATCAATACTTTTATTATTTCTAAAAATCATAATAAAAAATTTTACTCTCTTTCTATTATTTTTTTAATAATAACTTTTCTCTTTGTTTTTCTATTGTCTGACATTTTCATAACAAAAATAATTCAAAACAAAAACCTTTTAAATTTTTTTATTTACTTTCGTTGGACAATAATTTTACTTATATTTTTACTTTCTTTTCTTTTAATAATTTTACCAATGCACAAATCTTTAAATATATTAAACAAAAATTTAAGAGACTTATATCTAAACAACAAAATTTTTATTGAACATTTATCGGAAGATTTCTTTTTTTATACACATTCAATTAATAAACCATTTTCTTATTTAAGCCCTAATGTTATAAGCATTTTGGGATACTCAATAGAAGAATTTATTAATAAAATGAAAGAAAATAATGCTTTTTCACTTTTTAATAATCGATTTAACTTATTAAACAAACTTATAAACAGTAATATTCCAATACCCACCTTTGAAGTGCAATTATTCGACAAATACGGTAAAGTTAAATACTTTGAAGTTAAAGAAGTTCCTATTCTAAATGAAAAAAAAGAAATAGTAGAAATTCACGGAATAGCTAAAAACATAACACAATATAAAGAAAATGAAAATTATTTAAAAGAAAAAGAAAAACTTTATCAATTAGTCTTTCAAAACTCTAATGATGCAATTTTTATAATGAAAAATGACATATTTATAGATTGTAATCAAAAAGCTGCTGAACTTTTTGATTTGAATGTTGAAGAAATAATCTCGTATTCACCATATTATTATCGTTTTAGCCCACATTTTCAACCAAATAATGAAACATCCCAAAAGCTTGCACTTGAATATATAAATAAAGCATATGAAGGAATACCACAAAAATTTGAATGGATACACCTTAAACGTGGTTCAATACCATTTACCGCAGAAATCTCATTAAGAAAATTCTCTTACAATAACGAAGATTTTTTACTTGTCGTTATGAAAGATATTACAGAAGAAAAAAAACTAATACAAAAAATTAAAGAAAGTGAATCATACACTAAAAACATAATCCAAAACATAAATGCAGGTATAATAGTTATAGATTCAAATTTTAATATAAGATTTTATAACGATAATTTTATAAAAATATTAAAAATCAATAACATAATGGATTCTCAATTCTTTTTAAATAGACTAAAGGATACTTTATCTGAAACTAAAAGCACAACTTTTACTTTAAGTATATCTAACCCAATATCAAACATCAACCTTGAACTATTAATTGCAATAAATAATTTAAACAAAAATTCAAATGAATTTGTTATTACAATCATTGATATTTACGAAAAAGTTAAACTTTTAAATGAAATACTTACAGAAAAGGAACTTTTGAAAGAACTCTTAAAAATTTGCAGTTCAATGCTCTATAGATATAATTTACAAACAAATAAATACGATTATGTAAGCGATGCTGTTTTAAATATAACAGGATACACTCCTGAAGAATTCATTAATCTTTCTACAGACGAAATGATTAAATTAATCCATCCTGATGACCTAAAAAACAAAAACTTTTTCATATCCAAAATATATAAAATAGAAAATTTAGAAAAAATAAATAAGGAGCTTATATTCTATTATAGAATTATCAAAAAAAACAATCAAATAATTAAAATACGAGATAAAATTAAAGTTACAAAAATAAATAATGATTATTACATAATTGGAGAAGCTGCAGAAATAAAAGAATAAGTATCATATCAAAAAATAACATATTGAATTTCATAACACAAGTAAGAATTATTTTCATTAACCCAATAAGGTTTATCAATCTAATTTTTTTTTTGTAAGTTATACTCTTTCTATTATTTTTAAAAAACCTATTATTTTAAATAAGCCAATTACTCTAACAATAGAAACATCTAGCATATGCCAATTACAATGTGAAGAATGTGCAGTCTCCCTTAAAAAAAATTAAAAGAAATCATTTCATTTTTGATGATTTTAAATTATTCAAAGAAATTATATTAAAGTATGAAAGTAATTTAATTTTTGTAAATCTATATTTTCAAGGAGAACCTCTTCTTAATAAAGAAATTTCTAAATTCATTGAAATTTGCTCAAAACATAAAATCTATACTCACATCTCTACTAATGGTATAAGCTTAGATTCCACACTCATTAAACAATTTATTAAAAATAAATTAACTAAAATAACTTTTTCTTTAGATGGTTTTTCTAATGAAACATACACAAAATACAGAAAAAATTCAAATCTTCATAAGATAATATCTAATATCCTTCTTTTTAAAGAAATTAAAGAAAAAGAAAAATCTTTCTTTCCAATTATAGAAATACAATTAATTGTAAATAAATACAATGAACATGAAATACCGCAAATTAAAGAATGGTGCCAAAAAAACAAGTTTCTCTTTAAGCAAAAAACTATTCAAATTTATAATAATTACAATTTATTACCTCAAAACGAAAAATATAGTCGCTACGTTAAGAAAAATAATAATTTTATCCTCAAAAAAAATACTAGTTCTATGTGTAAAAGAATTTTTTACCACTTAATTATAACCTCAGATAAAGAAGTTGTTTTATGTTGTCAAGATAAAATTCCAGAATTTATAATTTCTAAGGATAATTTAAATAACATTAACAAAATATGGTTTTCTAAAAAATTTAATTATTTTAGAGCACAAGTTTTAAAAAACAACTTATACTTATGTAAAAATTGCGGAATTTAAATTTTCCTCTATAAACATAAAAATTATTTTTATTAATTCTTTTAATTTAATTTTTAAAAGTCACATTAGATAATTAACTTTGTTACCAAAAATAAAATTAATGTTTATTCAAATATTAAA
>Ga0197143_1002324_pt1 | contig 14219 bp, 17 predicted proteins | sample GBS70_MetaG_FD_148603 | JGI IMG/M metagenome (GOLD analysis project Ga0197143, IMG submission 148603) | Sediment microbial communities from Great Boiling Springs, Gerlach, Nevada, United States - GBS 70_MetaG | ecosystem: Environmental > Aquatic > Thermal springs > Hot (42-90C) > Sediment...
CGGTCGTGGAGAACCTGCTGCAGAACGGTCCCAACGCGATGGCGGCGGCGAAGATGCTCCTGCACGCGACGCAGACGCTGCCCGCCGACGAACTGCGCTCGCTCACGATTGCCCGCATCGCCGAACTGCGCGTCAGCCCCGAAGGGCAGGAGGGCATCCGCGCCTTTCTGGAGAAACGCCAACCCAACTTCGGAGGGACGCCATGAGTGTCAAGCGGATAGGCGTGCTGACCAGCGGCGGCGATTCGCCGGGCATGAACGCGGCGATTCGGGCGGTGGTGCGCGCTGCGCTCTACAACGGGCTGGAGGTGTACGGCATCAAGCGCGGCTACGCGGGGCTACTGAACGAGGAGATCGAGCCGATGAGTTCGCTCTCGGTGGGTGGGATTATCAATCGCGGGGGCACGATTCTGCGCACTGCCCGCTGCGAGGAGTTCAAGACGCCCGAAGGGCTGCAGAAAGGCGCGGCGATACTGGACAAGTACGGCATCGACGCGCTGGTCATCATCGGCGGGGACGGCTCGATGCGCGGCGGGGTGGAACTCTCGCGCATCTCACCTGTGAAGGTGATGGGGGTGCCCGGCACGATTGATAATGACATCCCCGGCACGGACTACTCCATCGGCTTCGACACGGCGGTCAACACCGCGCTGGAGGCGATCGACAAGGTGCGCGACACGGCGTACTCGCACGAGCGCGTGTTCGTGATTGAGGTGATGGGCAGGCACAAGGGGTTTATCGCGCTGGAGGTGGGTCTGGCGGGCGGCGCGGAGGCGATACTCATCCCCGAAGTGCCCTACGACTTGGTGGACTTGCTGGATAAGCTGCGCGACAGCTACGAGCGGGGCAAGCGTTCCAGCATTATCGTGGTGGCGGAGGGCGCGGCGCGCGCCGAAGATGTCAAGAAGTTCCTGCAGGAGCATACGCCGTATCACCTGCGGGCGTTGGTGCTGGGGCATATGCAGCGGGGTGGCTCGCCGACGGCGTTTGACCGCGTGCTGGCGACGCAACTGGGCGTGTTCGCCGTGCAACGCCTGCTGGACGGGCACACCAACGAGATGGTCGGCGTGGAGGGCGGTAGGCTCGTCGCCGTGCCGATTGAATACATCCAGATGGCGACCAAGACCATCGACCTGCGCAAGCTGGAAGTGGCGAGCATGATGGCGATATAGGGGGTAAATGCCATGCCGCGCTACGAGGGCATGACGGCACTGATGCTGCTGGGGCTGGCGATGATGGTGATTGGCGGGCTGGTGGCGGGGCTGTGTACGCTGGGCGGCGTCGCTAACTTCGCCCGCTGGGGCGACTCGTCGCTGCTGGCGATTGCCATCACAGGCTACATCGTTCTGTTCGGCGGGATGATGATTGTCGGGGGCGTGTCGGCGTATGGTTTGTGGAAGCACCGCAACCGCTTTCGGGGCGAGCCGCGCACGCTTGAGAATGTGTATGTGGTTGCCTGCACCGCCGTCGACAAGCGAACGGGCGATACGGTCTACTACTGGCGCGATTACCCTGACCCGATGGACTACTATGTGCGCCTGCGCGAGCCGAATGGCAGGGAGAACGAGTACGAGACCGCGCGCGAGGTGTTCGAAACCGTTGCGGAAGGCATGCGGGGCACGGCGGTCTGTCAGGGGCAGTGGTTATGCCGATTCGAGGCGTATCGCGGGGGCACGACGCCTCATATCGCTCGCGGCGGGGAATGGGAACCTCCTGGAACTTTTGACAGGAGGGAATCGTAATATAGCACTGTATGAGCATAATCCTGTACCATATGACACACATTCAGAACCTACCGAGCATCATCAACACGGGGGTACTTTACTGCGACAAGCGTGCGCAAACGATTAAGGCGCGTAGCATCGCTTATGTCAACTTCAAGGAGAAGCGTCGCATCAAGCCTGTGCCCGTGCCGCCTGGAGGCGTTATCGCCGACTATGTGCCGTTCTACTTCGCGCCGTGTTCGCCCATGCTGTTCGCAATCCACAAGGGCTTTGTAGACACCAGCCTCACGCAGTCGGAGATTGTGTACCTAACGACTACCATTGAGGCAATCGTCGACGCGCGTAAACAGTTTGTGTTCACTGACTGCCATCCGCTAAGCCCTGTGGCGCACTTCACCAACGACCTGAACCAACTGAACCGCTATGTGGACTGGAATGTGATGCGCTCGGTATACTGGCACGACATCCCAGAGTACCCTCATCGCAAGAGCCGCCGCCAAGCAGAGTTTCTGGTGTATCAGGAAGTCGAGTGGACGCTCATTCAGCACATCGGCGTGTACGACCAGGCACGCTTGCTGCAGGTGAACGAATTTCTGGCGCATGCGTCTTATAAGCCCCCCGTTTCCGTGCAGCGCGGGTGGTACTACCGATAGCATCGAGGTATCATACATCTGGAGGCGACGCGCGTGATTCGGTTCGTCAAGGGCAACCTGTTCGATTCAGACGCCGAGGCGTTGGTGAACACCGTCAACACGCGGGGCGTGATGGGCAAGGGGATAGCGCTGGAGTTCAAGGAGCGCTTCCGCGACAATTACGAATTCTATCGCCAAGCGTGCGAGCAGGGACAGGTACAAATCGGTAAGATGCTGGTGTTCCGTGCGGGCAGGCTGCCAACGCAGTATATCATCAACTTCCCGACCAAACAGCACTGGCGGGGCAAGTCTAAAATCGAGTACATCCAGCGTGGTTTGGAAGACCTTGTACGCGTGGTGCAGGAATATGGGATTCGCTCGATTGCGCTGCCGCCGTTGGGGTGTGGGCATGGGGGGCTACGCTGGGAGCAGGTCAAACCGCTGATTGAGCAAGCGTTCGCTGCGCTGCCCAATGTGGAGGTAGAGGTTTATGAGCCGCGCGAGGCGTCGCTTGCGCCCCATGAGGCGTTCTTGCTGCACTTGATTGCTGTCTACAGCGAGATGAGCCCTGCACTTACCCAGCAGGAACTCGAACTTCTGGCGGAGATTGCCCTGCTTCAGCATGGCGACGCGCTGCTGCCCAGTAAGCCGAAGCGGCGTGGCTCGCCTGCGAAGCGACTCGTCAAGCAACTCATCAACGCATCCTTATTGCAAACGGATAAAATGGACAAGACGCCTGTTTTCGGCGTTGCGCCAGCGCTACGACGCGAGCAAGTGCGTCAGGTGCTGGAGGCGCACCCCGATTTGCAGGCGCGCGCGGAGCAGACACTCGAACTTTTAGAGGGCTGCGACGGGCTGGCAGCGTTGCAGGCGGTGTCCGATGTACTCCGCATCCAATCGGATCCGATTCGCCGCCGCTACTTCGCCGCCTTGTGGCAAGGGTACCGCGAGCGGATGGCGGGTACAATTACGCCCGATGGACAAGATCCCGCGCATCGTGGTCGCCAAAGTGGGCTTAGACGGGCACGATCGGGGCGCTAAAGTCGTCGCCCGCGCCCTACGCGACGCCGGCTTCGAGGTCATCTACACAGGACTGCGCCGCACCCCCGAAGAGGTCGTGCAAATTGCCATCCAAGAGGACGCCGACATCATCGCGATTAGCATCCTCTCAGGCGCACACATGACGCTCGTACCCAAAGTACTGGAGATCCTTAAGCAGCGCAACGCCGAGGATATTCTGGTGATTGCGGGCGGCACCATCCCCGACGACGACGCCGAAGCGCTCAAACAAATGGGTGTCAAGGGCGTCTACCCCCCAGGCACGCTGATTGAAGATTTCGTGACGGACATCCGTCGCATCTTAGCCGAGCGCGACCAAGCGACGGTGCGCTGATTGCCATCGCTCGTTGGCAGGAATCTGCGGGTGTGTGGGGTACAATCAGGGGGTGGAGGCGAAATTGATGATGAAGCGTGCAGCGATTGGGTTGCTAATGCTGTGGAGTGCTGCGGCGGTCGCGCAAGCACCGTTTACGATTGTGCGCCCGCAGGATGGTGCGCGCGTGCGCGAGGTGGTGCAAATCCGATTCCCCATTCGTAGCGTGCCGCAGGGCGGGTTCATTGGCGTGCGCATCGACGGCAAGTTCGTCGAAGCGGTTGCCCCTGCCGCGCTGGGCACCGACCGCGAGCGCGGACACTACATCTACCGCTGGGACACCAAGAAACTCAATGTGCCCGACGGCGAACACACGATTGAACTCACGCTCTACAGCAATCCCGAAGGTGGCGGTGGCGCGCGCATTTTGGGACGCAGCTCCGTGCGCGTGTTTGTGGAAAACGAAATCAAAGCGCCCCCAGAGGGAATCTTCCTGCGCTACCGCTGGACACCTGGCAAGACCTATCGTTACAGCCTCAAAGGGGTCTTCAAGGAAGTCAACGAAATCCAGTATTCGGGGCTAACGCCCGAAGAGACCATCCTAAGGGACATTACCTTCAAAGGTGACTTATCCGTACTGGACTTTCGCAATAACTTGGGGCTGATTTCGTGGACGCCCGTGCCGCCCGCTATCGATGTCATAGGTGGGCAAGTGGAGGTTATCAATTCCGACCGCATGGCGCCTGTGTACCAAGAGGTGGAGACGACAGGGCGCGTGCGCTACCAGGTTTCGCGTGTGGCGGATTCACAGCAGGCGGAGGTCTACTACTACTGGGTGGCGGACCTACCGATCTTGCCGCCACGCCGCTACAAACCGGGCGATCGGTGGAGTGCGACGATTAGCCTTAACAACCCGCTGCGTTCGGGAGAAGCCTCTGAAGTGGGTGAGAAGATTCCCGTCGCTGCGCGCCTTGAGCGGTTCGAGTGGGAGCAAGGCTACAAGTGCGCGAAAATTGTCTACGAGTTCACGGGCAACATTCCCTTCCCGCTGGATCTGGGCGGAGTGCAGTTGGAGAAGCCCAAGAGTGTAGTGCGCCGTGAGGTCTACTTTGCCTACGACATTGGGCAAGTTATCCGCGTCAAGACCACCCTGCAGTTGGAGGGACGCATGCGTCAGGAGCAGTTTGGCGGGGGCTTCGGTGCGCCCGGAGGCTTTGGCGCGCCGCCAGGCTTTGGGCGCGGAGGTGGCTTAGGCGCGGACGATGACGGCGGCATGGCAGGCGCACCGCGGGGTGGACCGCGAGGCGCGCCGCGCGGTGGATTAGGCATACCCGGTGCCCCCGGAGCAGGTGGATTGGGCGGTGGCTTTGGCGGAGGCGGCGCACAAACAGGCGCACGCAATGTCATCAACCGATTTGGCGTCGAAATCGACATGCGGTTGATACAAATCTTGTGAGATGACCTACCCAGCCGACTTGGAGCCTCCCCGAGAGCGCACGGAAGATGAGCCGAAGGCGACCTTCGTAGAGCATCTGGAGGAGCTTCGGAAGCGCATCTTCCGCGCGCTCGTTTACATCATGCTCGGCTGGGTGGTTGCCTTCGCCATTACTCCGTATGTGTACGACTTTCTGGCAGCCCCCTTGCTACGCACGAAACCTGAAGGCGCGAAGTTCATCTTCACCCACGCTACCGAGCCATTCTTCCTGAAGCTTAAGCTTGCGCTAATCATCGGGCTTATCCTGGCGATGCCGCTGGTTATGGGCGAGATGTGGGGCTTCGTGGCACCTGGCTTGACCAAGCAGGAGAAGCGCGCGGTCAAGCTCATTGCGCCATTCAGCGTGTTCCTGTTCTTTTCGGGCGTCGCGCTGGGCTACTACATTTTGCCCGCAGCGTTCAACTTCTTTCTGAGTTACTTAGACGACTACCCCGACGCGCAGCTGCTTCAGAATCCCGCGCAATATGTTATGTTTGTGGTGAAGATGATGTTCGCGTTTGGGCTGGGCTTTCAGATGCCCATCGTGCTGATGTTTCTGGCGCAAGTCGGGATTGCCACGCCCGAAGCGATGTGGAGGTATTGGCGGTACGCGGTTTTGGTCATTGGGGTGTTAGCGGCGCTGCTGACTCCTTCGGGCGATGCCTTCTCGATGCTTGCGATTGGGCTGCCGATGGTGTTTCTTTACTTTCTGAGCATTTTGCTTGTTGGGCGCATCGCCAAACGGAAGCGTCGGCAGTTGCTCCGTGTAGAAACCAAACAGAGCTGACAGGGAGAGAGAGTATGGGCACAGCGTACACACCAGGACTGACCGTCAGCGCGAATACAGTGATTCTCAAAACGCGCCGCCTGCCTATCAAGGGCGAGGTGCTGGTGCAGGAGGGCGACTTGGTGCAGCCCGACACGGTGGTTGCCCGCGCACTGCTGCCAGGCATCTTACAGACCGTGCGCGTTGCGCAGATGGTAGGCATCGAGCCAAAACAGATTCGTAGCGTGCTTAAGGTCAAAGAGGGCGATACTGTTGAGAAGGATCAGGTAATCGCCGAAACAAAGGGCTTTCTGGGGCTATTTCGCGGTGTCGCCAAGTCGCCTGTGGCGGGCACAGTGGAGCTGATTTCGGATGTGACGGGACATGTGGGCGTGCGTCAGCCGCCGACGGTCATCGATGTGAACGCTTATGTGCAGGGGCGCGTGGTGAAGGTCCTGCCTCAGGAAGGCGCGGTCATTGAGACGCAAGGTGCGCTGATTCAGGGCATCTTCGGCGTGGGGGGCGAGCGGCGCGGAACCCTGCGCGTGCTGGTTAACGACCCTGGCGAGACGCTCACCGCGCAGCATATCCCCGACGATGTTGCAGGGCAAGTTCTGGTCGGCGGTGCCGCAGTGGAAGCGGATGCCATCGCTCGCGCTGCCGAGCGTGGTGCGGTCGGCATCGTCGTAGGTGGCATTCGCGACACCGACCTGATTCGCTTTTTGGGGCACGACATCGGCGTTGCCATCACCGGTTCGGAAGAGATTCCACTCTCTATCATCATCACAGAGGGCTTCGGCACGATTCGGATGGCAAACCGTACCTTCCGCCTGCTGAAAAGCTTGGAGGGCAAGATGGCTTCCATCAACGGCGCAACACAAATCCGCGCAGGGGTTATCCGCCCTGAAATCATTGTGCCGCTGGAAGACCCGTCGCATTTGCCCGAATCGCCGCCTGCGCGTGAGACCCAGATACTCGAGGTCGGTAGCGCAGTGCGTATCATTCGCGAACCTTACTTCGGGCGGCTGGGCACAGTCATTGAGCTGCCGCCTGAGCTGATGGAGATCGAGTCGGGCACGCACGCCCGCGTGCTGAAAGCGAAGCTGGACGATGGTACCGTCGTCGTGGTGCCCCGCGCGAATGTCGAAATCATCGTGGAGGAGTAGCGATGAGCCAGACTGCCGAAGCGGAACGCCCCGACACACCTGAGACGCAAACGCCTGTGCGCGTGCTGCTCGTGGAGGACGACCCCGTGCTGTGCGAGACACTGCAGTACAACCTGCAGCGCGAGCGACTGCAGGTCTTTGCAACCGACAACGCCGAAGATGCCCTGCGCCTGTTCCACGAGCATCAGCCGCATCTGGTGATTTTGGATGTAATGCTGCCTGGACGCAGCGGGTTCGACCTGTGTCGGATTATCCGCCAGCATAGCCAGACGCCTGTGCTATTTCTGACGGCGCGCGCAACGGAGGAGGACAAGATTCGCGGCTTCGAACTCGGCGCGGACGACTACATCGTCAAGCCGTTCAGCGTGGCGGAGCTGATAGCTCGCGTGCGCTCCATCCTGCGTCGTGCGCAGCCACCTACCCCGCCACGCATTCGGTTCGGCGCTATCGAAATCGACTTGGACGCCAAGCGTGTCTACCGCAACGGCGAGGAGATTCCGATGACCCCGAAAGAGTATGCCCTGCTGCTCCTGCTGGCGACCCATCCAGGCAAGGTCTTTTCCCGCGACCAGATTTTGGATCATGTGTGGGGGCTGGGCACTTATGTGAACCCGCGCACGGTGGATGTGCATATACGCTGGTTGCGTGCGAAGATCGAGCCTGACCCCCAGAACCCGCGTTATATTCAGACGGTGCGGGGCAGTGGGTATCGTTTCGAGGGATGAGCGTTCGCTGGCTACCCGCGTTGCTCTGGCTGAGCGCGGGGCTGCTGCTACTTACGGCGCTGGTGGACTTCTCGCCTGCGTGGCGCGAGGCGCTGGTTGCAGCGACGGTCGGCTGTATCTTGCTCGCGCTCTACTTCACGCGGCGGCTCTATGCCCGATTCACTGCGCTGCGCGAGCAGCTTGCAGAGCAACGCGCTGAAATCGAATCGTTGCAACTGGAGCTGACGCGCCAACAGCGGCGACGACTTGCACTCATAGACGGCATGCCCATCCCGCTGCTGATTTGCGATGAGGACGCAATGCTGCGCTACGCCAATCGGCTCGCGTTGGAATGGTTCGGCTTCCGCCACATGACGGGCAAGTCGCTGCTTGCGCTGACCTTCTGCTACGACTTGTACCTTCTGATGCTCAAAGCCGTGCGGCGCGAGTCGGCGGTGTCAGGCGAGATTACCTTCAGCTTCCCTAAGGAGCGACACACGGAGGCGCATATCTGGTACCTCGGCGAGGCAGACTCGCACAAACTGTTCGCGATTGCCCTACTGGACAAAAGCGAACTGCTGCGCTTAGAGCAGGTACGGCGCGACTTCGTGGCGAATGTGTCGCACGAGTTCCGTACCCCGCTGGCGTCTATCCGCTCGTTGGCGGAGACCATCCACGATGACCCCGACATGCCGCATTCCACCCGCCAGCGGTTCCTGAACCTGATTATCCAGGAGGCGGATCGGCTCACGCGCATTGCTGACGACCTGCTGACACTGACCCGTGCCGAGTCGATGCAGCCTGTGCGCGAAGTGTTCGAACTTGCGCCCGTGATTCAGCAGGCGGTACAGGAAATGGAAGGCGAAGCGCAGCGTGCGCAGGTGTCGCTCACGGTGGAACTCACACCCGGCATTCGCTTGCTGGCGAACCGCGACCAGATTTTGCAGGTCGCGTTGAACCTGCTCAGCAACGCCATTCGCTACAACAAGCCTCAAGGCAGCGTGACGGTGCGCACCTACACGGAAGGGCATACCGCCGTGCTGGAGGTTGCCGACACAGGGATTGGCATCCCCAGCGAGGCGTTGCCGCGCATCTTTGAGCGGTTCTACCGCGTGGACAAGACGCGCTCGCGGGAGACGGGCGGCACGGGGCTGGGGCTATCGATTGTCAAGCACATCGTGGAAGCGCACGGCGGGCAGGTGGAAGTGGAGAGCGAGTATCGCGTCGGGAGCGTGTTTCGCGTGCGCTTGCCGCTGTACGAGGAGCCTGCGCCGTCGCACAAGCAGGCGTCTTAAACAGAGCCGCCCTCCCGAATGGGAGGGCGCACTCTGCCGGTGTTCGCTTGAGGAGGTAAGTTGCTAATTGCCGAAGCCGCGTCCGCCGCCGAAGCCCGAGCCACCGCGCGGGCGACCCTGTTGCCCGAAGCCGCCCATACCGCCCCACAGCATCGGGCGACCGCCTTCGAACTGGAACGGCTTACCTTGCATCTGTTGCCACTTCTCGCGCTGCGCGGGGGTCAGCACCTCCAGCATCTGCTTCTCCATCTGCTCGCGCAGCTGCTGGAAGGTCTGCGCACCTTGCCCTTGCCCAAAGCCGCCTTGGAACTGCTCGCGCAGCTGTTGCATCTGTTGCATCACGATGCTCTGCAGGCGCGAACGCTGCTCTTGGGTGAGCTTCAGCTCGTCGGCGACCTCAGGCTGCAGGAACGCGGTGGGTCCCATCGCCTGCAGCTCGAGCTCGCGCAGTCGCTTCTTCTGGGTCTCGTTCAGCACTTTGGTGGGGTCGTTTTTCTGGCGCAGCTCTTCCATCTTCTGGCGTCGCTCCTGCGGGGGCAAGTTGCGCATCTCCTGCCACGCGGCGCGCATCGCCTCCTGCATCTGGCGAATCTGCGTCTTCTGCTGCTCGGTCAGGTTCAGCTCGCGTTGCACATCGGGGCGTTGCAGCAGCATGCCTGCCATGCCCATGCCCATCATCCTGCCGAAGCCCTGTCCGCGCTGCGCCTGACCGCCCTGTCCCTGACGGGGCTGCCCGCCGCCGAACACGCCCTGCGCACACGCGCTATACACCAGGCTCGCGGCAAGCACGCTCACAACAATCGTTTTCACTCGCATGGTTTCATCCTCCGTCGCCTATAGACGCACAGACAAGGGGGATGTTCACTGCCCGCTTGCCGAATTCATTTGAAACCCTCCGAATTTGCGCCGTGTATGCCGTTTTGGAGGCGACCATGCGATATGGGACGGTTGTGGGGCTGTTGACGCTGGCGAGTGCGCTCTGGGCGCAGACGCCGAAGTCGGTCATTGAGTTCGAGACGCCCCAGCATGGGTGGCTGGTGCTGCCCGGCGCAGGTGGCAAGGTGGAACTCACCGAGAACCCGAACGATGTCAAGTCGGGCAAGCGTGCCTTGCGCTATACCTACACGGCAGCAGCGGGCAAACTGAACGCGATTATCTATCTGGAACCCGAACTGTGGGCGCAGGGGTTCCGATTCTGGGTCAAAGCCGACCGACCCGCGCTCTTCGCGCTCAGCCTGCAGGAACAAAGCGGCGAACGCTGGCACGCGCCGTTTTGGGTCAGCGGCAATGAGTGGCAACGGGTCACGATTGCGCTCGCCGACTTCACCCTCGCCGAAGACACGAAACCCGTCAACAACAAACTTGACATGGACGAGGTGGAGGGGCTGGGGTTAATCGATGTGAGTGCGCTCTTTGCGACGACGCCTGAAGCGGCAATTCTGTTCGGCGACCAGACAGGGACGCACATGCTGTGGCTGGACGATTTCGAGTTCCTGTCGGAAGCCCCAGCGCGCCCCGCTGCGCCCAACACACTCGACGACTTCCAGCGCGATTACCTCGTGTGGATGGCGACTGCCTACACGACCATTAGGCGTGAGGCAGGCGGTATGCGCGTGGAGTACGACCTGCCGTTCCCCTACATCTTCGGCGCGTTGCGCGGCGTGGCGCCGAACGCCCTGCGCGACACGAAAGGCGTCGAGGTGGTCATCCAGGTCAAAACGCCCACCACGCTGGCGGTGTTCGTGGAGGAGCAGGACGGCGAGCGGTGGTCAGCGACTTTCGAGGCGGGCGGCGAGAGCAAGCCCGAAGCGAAGCGGCTGCTCTGGAGCCAGTTTACCATTACCGACGACACCAAAGGCAAGGGCGACGGCAAGTTGACCCCTGCGACGGTCAAGTTGTTCTCGCTGGCGGACTGGGGCGCACTAACGGGGGGCGGACCGACCAGCAACCGCTGGCTGGTACAATCGGTGCGATTGGTGAAATAGCGATGCCCGACGACGCGACGCTGGTGGAGCGGTGCTTGCAGGGTGATACAGGCGCGTTCGATACGCTGGTGGTGCGCTATCGCGACCGCGTGTTCTCGCTGGCGTTTCGGATGCTGGGCGAGGCGAGCGCGGCGGAGGACGCGATGCAGGAGGCGTTCCTGCGTGCCTACACGCGCCTGCCGCTGTACGACCCCGCGCAGCCGTTCGCGACTTGGCTGTTGTGTCTGACGGCGCGGGTGTGCTTGAATGCGCGGCGCGACCGCGCTACCGAGCAGCGATATCTGGAGCAAGCCGCCAAAGCCGCCCCGCCCGCACCGACGCTGGAAGAGCGGCTATATGAGCGCGAGCAGCGACGCACGGTGCAACGGCTGCTAATGCGCCTGCCCGCGCCCCAACGCGCAGCGATGCTGCTCTACTACTACGAGGAGTTGCCCCTTGCAGAGGTGGCGCGCGCCCTGAACGCGCCCGAAGGCACGGTCAAGACTTGGCTCTATCGCGGGCGCGAAACCCTGCGCCGATGGCTGGAGGAGGAACTCGGATGAGAGACGACTGCAAGCGACTGGAATCTGCGCTGCACGACTGGCTGGAGGGCTGGCTCGATGCGCCTGCACGCGCGGCGGTGGAGGCGCACCTGCGCCGATGTCCCGCCTGCCGTGCGAAACTGGAGGCGTGGCGGGCGGTGGGGCGTGCGCTGCGCGCGTTGCCCCAACTGCCCGCGCCCACCGTGCGCCTGCCCGAACCTGCGCCTGAGCCGCGCGGCGTGCTGCGGCTTGCGCTCGCGCTGTGCCTGCCCACCGCGCTGCTGCTGGTCGCCTTCCGCGCCCCGATTGATGCGCCGTCGGTAGACGCGCTGAAGCCGAGCGCGATCGTGCAGTCGCTCACGCGCCCGTTCACAGCGCCCGCCCAGACGCTGTGGAACCGCCTGCAGGAGGTGATTTAGTTGGAGGGGCTGATTGGGCTACTGTCGCTGTGCGTGACGCTGACGGCGGTCGGGCTGGTGGATGTCGCGCTGTTTCGCGGGCTGACGGCAGACTACATGACGCTGTTTCGTCGGGGCGAGCGCGGGGTGGGTGTGCGCGGCGCGCTGACGCTGGCTGGCGCAGCCTTGCTCGTGTTCGTGCTGGGCGCGGCGACCCAGAACCAGCCCGAAGACGCGCCCGCGCGCGGCGTGCTGCAGGTGCTGATTGTGCTGGTGGGGCTGCTGCTGGGACTGGCGTTTCTGGTCGGCTACGGCGCGACAGCGTGGCGCGTGGGCGAGCGCATCCTGCAGGCGTTCGGCGTCGCCGAGGCGCACCCTGGCTGGTGCGTGCTGACGGCGAGCCTGCTAATCCCTGCCGTCGTGTGGATTCCCGTGTTCGGCTGGGCACTGGGGCTGTATTGGCTGGCGACCACCATAGGCGCGGTCGTGCATCGGCTGCTGGAGGGCGGTCAGCCCGCCGTGTCAACCGAGCCACCCCCGCAGCACGAAGGGTAAGACCACCGAATCAGTCGCGTCGCTTGGGCAGGTCGGGCTTTTCAAAGTAGGCGCGGTTGCGCTCGGTGAACACCTGCTCGCGAAACGCCTCCAGCAACCTTTCGGCTTCCGACAGGAACCGAAACGACCCCGTCACCTCGCCCTGCCAAACATCCTCGATTACCCAGTCGGGCACGGGCATATACACAATCGGCTCAGGCGCGGGGATGCGCACGCTCAGCACGGCGGGTCCGAGGCTGGGGTCTTGGAAAATGAACTCCAGCACCACCGCGTCGGGCAAAAATCGGCTCGCGCCGACTTGGGGCTGGGCGCGGCGTAAGCACTCGCGCAGCACAGCGGGGTCGTACTCGCCGACGGGGGGCGGGCTGCCCGCCTGCAACGCGGCGAAAATCGTCTGCACCTGCTCGCGCACGAACTCGCGTAGGCTCATTCCGCCCTCCGATAGCGCAAAAACAGTTCGCTCCCGTTCAGGTAGGCGGAGATTAAGGTGTATCGGGGCACGCGCTCGCGGGGCAAGCCTGCGCCGTCCACCATCGTCGGCAGGTGCGCCCCGCCCTTGACGCGCGGCGCAAGCGTTAGGAAAATCTCGTCCACCAGCCCCGCCTCGAAAAAGTAGTAGTTCAGGTTGCCCCCGCCCTCCACCAGCAGGTAGCGCACCTCGTAGTTGGTGTGCAGGATGCGCACCACTTCGGGGATGTCCACGCGCGTCTCGCCGACCAGATGCACGGTGGCGACGCGCTCCAACGCGAGTTTTTTGTCGGGGGGCAGGTGGGTGGGCGCAAACACCAGCGCGCGCCCCGCCTCGGACTTGCGGAAAAAGTCGTGGTCGGTGGGCAACTCGCCGCTGGTGGTTACTACGGCGCGGTACAGGCGTGGGGGATAGTTCATATGCTGGTCGGCGCGCAGGGTGCTGCTGCCGATGACCACTGCATCGGCGCAGGCTTCCAAGCGGTGCATCAGCAGGCGGTCGGTTGCGCTGCCCAGCCCCGCCGCGCTGCTGCCTGGCTCGCCCAGAATCAGTTTGCCGTCCAGCGTTGTGACGGTGTTGGTGAAGATGTAGGGTCGGTCGGGCGGTGGAGGTGGGAACTCTACCGTCTCGTAGAGTTGCTCTGGGTCGCCCGCCCAGCCTGAGTTGTCGAACAGGCGTATCATCTCAGCCGAATTATACCAATCTTGCGTCCTGCAACGCCATCGAAGACCTGCTTTTGCGGGGTGATACGAGTGGGTGCAATTCCCCCTGCGCAGCGGGGCAGCCTGGTAGGGGGAGGGTAATACAGACATGCCCCATCGAGTGTTAAGTCCCCGCAAAATTACCCCCCAATTCGCCCCGAATCGCCCTGTCCCCCCCCTTGACATCCGCGTAAAAATGTGCTATAAACTCAACTTGCCACCTTATGCAGTAGGTTGAAGTTGTGGGCGTAGACAAAACACATCAACTTCAACATAAACCCATCCAAAGTCACCGCGTGAACACGACGCGGCAATAAACTATGCAAACACCAACCCACGCTCCCTACAAAACGACGCTTCACAACCGCCAAGTATTGACAACACCCCGCATAACGCACAGAGGTCTCCCAACGCACAGGATACACCTCCAGACCCTCCGCCGCACGCAACAAATCCTC